>Ga0065707_10001326_pt1 | contig 9951 bp, 8 predicted proteins | sample SwiRhicommuniRL3_FD_59094 | JGI IMG/M metagenome (GOLD analysis project Ga0065707, IMG submission 59094) | Switchgrass rhizosphere bacterial communities from Rose Lake, Michigan, USA - RL3 v2 (version 2) | ecosystem: Host-associated > Plants > Roots > Rhizosphere > Soil | place: East Lansing, MI... | reverse complement strand
CGAATTCGGCAGCTCCGTTGCGCTCAGCCGCGATGGACGAACGATGGCCGTCGGCGCGCGCGCCGAAGACAGCAGCGCGAAAGGGACCGACGGAAACCAGGCCGACAATTCGACAAAGGAAGCTGGTGCGGTTTACGTCTTCACCTATAATCCGTCAGCCGCGGGGCGCTCCCCCGCGACGAGGTAGAGGCTCCCCGGCGACGAGGTAGAGACGGACCTTTAGGTCCGCCTGATAGAGGCGGCAGATCCGCCTATTAGAGGCACCCATGAATCGATTCCGATTTCTCGCACTCGCGGCACTCGTTGGATGGTGTTCGGCGTTCGCGGCGCTCGGCGCGCAGGGCGGCGGCGCTCCGGCCGGGGATCAGCAGGGACGCGGCAAGATGCTGTACATGGACAAGTGTGCCAGCTGCCATCAGGAGACGTTGAAGGGAACGACCGAAACTCCGCCGCTGTCGGGCGACACGTTCTGGGGGAACTGGGAGACCTACAGTGCGAACAACCTCGTCGAGCAGATTCGCACGACGATGCCCGAGGACAATCCCGGCTCGCTCATGCGGCAGGAGGTCGTCGATGTCGTGGCGTACATTCTGAAGTTCAACGAAGTGCCGTTCGACGGTGATCTGCCGATGGACGCCGACGCGCTGAAGAAAGTCACAATCAAGAAGAAATAAAACGACCAACGACCAACTCCCAACTTCCAAGGTCGCCAGCGATTTTCTTGGGCGTTGGCAGTTGGAGGTTGGAAGTTGATCGATGGCGTTTTCCTTCCTGCTCAACGGCCGCGAGGTTCACGTAGCTGACGTCGCGCCGCAGGTGACGCTGCTCGACTTCATCCGGGCACGCGGGCTGACGGGCGCCAAGGAAGGATGCGCCGAAGGTGAGTGCGGTGCCTGCGCCGTCGCGATGGTTGCCGACGAGCAGGGCCGCGCCGCCTACCGCGTGGTCAACAGCTGCCTGATGTTTCTTCCCACGGCAGCGAACCGTGAGTTTTACACGTCCGAATCGCTCGCCGAACGCGGCGAACTGTCCGAGGTGCAGCAGGCGATGGCTGCCGCCGGCGGATCCCAGTGCGGCTATTGCACCCCAGGATTCGTCATGAGCCTGTTCGTTGAGCAGCATCGGCGCGATCGCGACGGTCCGTGCGATCCGCTCGCGATGGGCGGCAATCTGTGTCGATGCACGGGCTACCGGCCGATTCGCGATGCCGCCTACGCCGTGGTTGACGCGCCACGAGGCGCCTTCCGCGATCGCCTGGATTTGCCCGCACCCGCGCTCGAATCCTTCTCGGTCGACGGTTTTTCACGTCCCTCAACGCTGGACGAGTGCGTCGCGATTCTGCAATCGCATCCCGAGGTGATGCTGATCGCTGGCTGCACGGATCTCGGCGTCGAATCCAACCTGCGGCTCAAGCGGTGGCCGCACCTTGTCAGTGTCGAGGGGATATCCGAGCTGCACGAATGGTCGGAAAGTGACGACCGTGTGCGCATTGGGGCGGCGCTTCCGTTGAGCGACATCGCCGCTCGGTGGAGGAGCGCGCCGCGCGTGGTGCGCGAATGGCTCGATCTGTTCGCATCGCCGCCGATTCGAAATCGGGCGACGCTCGGCGGCAATCTGGCGACGGCCTCGCCAATCGGCGATGCCGCACCGTTGCTGCTCGCACTGGATGCGTCGGTACACATGGTTGGATCGGTCGGTCCGCGCGTGCAGCCACTGGCATCCTTCTTCACCGGGTACCGAAAGACCGTCCTCGCGCGCGGCGAGATCATCCGGAGCATCGAGATCCCGAAGCCGTTGCCGGCTTTCGTGCGTTTCTACAAGGTTGCCAAGCGGCGCCTCGATGACATCAGCACCGTGGCTGCCGCGATGGCGCTGGATCGCGACCGCGCCGGCCGGGTGAGGCGGGCTCGGTTTGCGTTCGGCGGCGTTGCGGCGACGCCGTTGCTGGCGGCTGAAGCCGAGCAGGCGGTACTCGGTCAGGTCTGGAACGAGAGCACCGTCGAGCGTGTGCAGCAGGTGCTCAGCCGCGTGCTCTCGCCGATGAGCGATCATCGCGGATCGAAGGAGTATCGCCTGGAGGTGGCCAAAAGCCTCGTCGAGAAATTCTGGTGGGAATCTCGTCATGACGACCGCGGGTAAGCCGGTTCCGCACGAGAGCGCACGCGGGCACGTCACGGGCGAGGCGCTCTACACCGACGATCTGCTCGGACGTTTCCCCCATCTGCTGCATGCGTGGCCTGTCACGGCGCCACACGCACACGCGCGCGTGAAGCGGCTCATTGCCGCGCCGGCCCTCGATGAGCCGGGTGTCGTGACCACGCTCGACGCCGCCGACGCGCCCGGAGAGGCGGACAGCGGGCCGTCGCGCCACGACGAACCGCTCTTCCCCAGCGAGGTGATGTTCCACCGGCAACCGGTGGCATGGGTGCTCGGCGAAACGCTCGACGCCGCGCAGCGCGGCGCCGCGCGGGTGCAGGTCGAATATGAGCCGTTGCCCGCAATCCTGACCATTCAAGAGGCGATCGACGCCGGCAGTTTTCTTTCAGACACATTCCGTTTGTCGCGTGGCGACGTTTCGGCGCTCGACTCCAGCGCACTACGCATCGACGGAGAACTCTCGATCGGAGGCCAGGAGCACTTCTACCTGGAAACGCAGGCCGCGATCGCATGGGTCGATGAGGCCGGCGGCATCGCCGCGCATTCGTCAACGCAGCACCCGGCGGAGACACAGGAAATCATCGCGCGCGTGCTTGGAGTGAAGCGCAATCAGGTGACGGTTGAATGCCTGCGAATGGGGGGTGCGTTCGGCGGTAAGGAGGTGCAGGCCAACGCGTGGGCCGCAGTAGCCGCGATGGGCGCATGGAAGACAGGCCGCCCCGTTCGTGTACGGCTGACGCGCGAGCTCGACATGGCGCTCACCGGCAAGCGTCATCCATACCTGGTCCGATACTCGGCAGGCTTTTCATCGACAGGTCAGATCGAGGCTCTGAAGATTGCGTTCTTCTCCGATGGTGGCTGGAGCCTCGACCTGTCCGAGGCGATCATGTGGAGGTCGTTGTTCCACTGCGACAACGCGTATTACCTGGCGAACGTCGAAGCCACCGGCCGCATCTGCCGCACGCACAAGACGTCGCAGACGGCATTCCGCGGCTTCGGCGGTCCGCAGGCGATGGTGGCAATCGAGGACATCCTCGCGCAGGCCGCGCAGCGGCTTTCAATACCCGCCGACATCGTTCGCGAGCGGAACGTGTATCGCGACGGGCAGACCACGCATTATGGCCAGGCGGTTGCCGACGCCGGACGCGTCGACACGATCTGGCGCGAGCTGAAAGCGACGAGCGAATTCGATGCGCGCCGCGCGGAGGTCGCCGCCTTCAACGCGCAGCACGACGAGGCGAAACGCGGCATCGCCATCACGCCGGCGAAGTTCGGCATCTCCTTCACCGCAACGTTCTACAACCAGGGCGGTGCGCTCGTGCTGATCTATCGGGACGGTACGGTGCAGGTGAACCATGGCGGCACCGAAATGGGCCAGGGGTTGTTCACCAAGATTCGTCAGATTGCCGCGGACACGCTCGGCGTCGACGCCGACCGGATTCGATTGATGCCGACGCGCACCGACAAGGTGCCCAACACGTCGGCCACAGCTGCTTCCGCGGGGACCGATCTGAACGGCGCGGCAGTCGCCGACGCCTGTCAGCAATTGCGGTCGCGGCTCGATGCGGTTGCCGCCGGCCTCGGTGCGGACGTCCCGTTTGAAGTGCTGTGCGAAGCGGCTTACATGCAGCGCGTGCCGCTCTTCGCTCACGGCTTCTACCGCACGCCCGACATTCACTTCGATCGCAAGACCGGCCGCGGCAAGCCGTTCCACTACTTTGCGTTCGGCGCCGCGGTGTCGGAAGTAGAAGTGGATCGCTTTACCGGCGATTACCATGTGCGGCGCGTGGACATCCTGCAGGACGTCGGCGATTCGATCTCGCCGGTGATCGATCGTGGACAGGTCGAGGGCGGTTTCCTGCAGGGCGTGGGGTGGCTCACCCTGGAGGAACTCCTCTGGGACGATCACGGCCGTCTGGCCACTGCAGGCGCTTCCACCTACAAGCTGCCGTCGTGGTCCGAAATGCCCGCGGATTTTCGTGTGAGCTTCTTGCGCGACGCCCGGCAGTCCGCGGTCATTTTCGGCAGCAAGGCGGTCGGTGAACCGCCGCTGATGCTCGCGATCTCGGTCCGTGAGGCGATTCGCGAGGCGGTTGCCGCCTTCGGCGCGGGCGAGGTGGTGACCTTCGACAGCCCGGCTACGCCCGAGCGCGTGTTCTTCGCCCTGCGCCGCGTCCGCGCCGAGCGCGCGGCGCTCCGATGACCGACGCGCAGCTCTTTCGAGCGACGCTTTTCCACACCCCCGCCAATCCGTTTCGCCAAGAGGGCGCGTTGCGCAGCTACGCGGACGGCGGACTGCTCATACGCGAGGGGCGTATCGTCGCCAGCGGGAACTTCGATGACGTCAGGCGTGCGGATGTCGAGGCACCGGTTGTCGACTGCCGAGGCGGCGTGCTGCTCCCCGGACTGATCGACGCCCACGTCCACTACCCGCAGCTTCCGATCATCGGACGACTCGGTCGCACCCTTCTGGACTGGCTCGAACAGGTGGCGCTGCCGGAAGAGGCCCGGATGGCGGAGGCACGGTATGCGGCTGCATGTGCGCGCCAATTCGTCGCGGCGCTTGCAGCGCACGGAACGACCACTGCGCTCGTCTTCGGGGCGCATTTCGCGGCGGCCACGGCGTCGCTGTTCGAAGCCGCCGGGGAGACCGGGCTCCGAATCATCAGCGGCCTCGTGTTGTCGGATCGCTTCCTGCCGTCGGCGCTCGTCCAGACCGTTGACCGCGCGTATCGCGACAGCACGGAATTGATTCATCGATTTCATCGACAGGGGCGGCTGCTGTACGCGGTGACGCCGCGCTTTGCACTGTCGACGAGCGACGCGATGCTGGAGATGTGCCAGACACTCCTGCGCGAGCATCAGGACCTGCGAGTGCAAACGCACGTCAACGAGAATACGGATGAAATCCGGATGGTGGCCGAACAGTTTCCGTGGGCGGCGGACTATGTAAGCGTCTACGACCGGTTCGGGCTGACCGGACCTCGCGCGGTGTTCGCGCACAACGTTCACACGACGGACGGCGAGCTCCAACTCCTCGCAAGCGCGGGGACGGCGATCGCGCATTGTCCGACGAGCAACGCGGCGCTCGGCAGCGGGATTTTTCCGCTGCGGCGGCACCTGGACGCCGGCGTAGCTGTGGCGCTCGGAACAGATGTCGGCGGCGGGACGGGTCCCGGGATGCTGAAGGAAGGCTTGCAGGCGTACCTGATGCAGCGCGTCGCGCCCGACGGTGTGAAGCTCGATGCGGCACGTTTGCTGTACCTCTGCACGTTGGCGGGCGCCGAGGCGCTCGGGCTCGCCAGCGAAATCGGCAGCCTGTGTCCAGGTAAGTCCGCCGACTTTGTGTACCTGCGGCCGCCTGCCGGAAGCGCGCTGGAAACCGTTCTGCAACACGCGCCGGCGCCGGAAGACGCGCTGGCGGCGATCTTCACGCTCGGCGGCGCGGAGAGCGTGCGCGAAGTGCGCGTCGAAGGATCCATCGTGCACAAACTGCATTCGGCCTAGGGTTCATAGGGTGCAAAAGGTTCAATGGGTTCAGAAGGTCCTGTTCATTAGGTTCTTCTAGGTTCTTTGGGTTCAATGGGTTCTAAGGTTCGGTGGGTTCGCTCTCGTCGGGCATCTGCGGTGCAGTTCTGCTGCGTATGGCGGCTGCGCGTTCACACAAGGACTTGATTTGTTGGCAGAGAGCGTACGAGCTGAAGTTGCAGGTGTACGAACTGCTTCGAAGAGGAACGGTGACGCAGGACTTCGACTTCAAAGACCAACTCAAAGAATCGGCATCGTCGGCGCCGCGACTCATTGCCGAAGGATTCGGGCGCTACTATCCTGCCGAGTTCTCGAAATATCTTCGCTTCGCAAATGGCGAGCTCAAGGAAACCATCGAATCACTGGACGACGGAGTGGATCGACGCCACTTCACGAAAGATCAAGTCATTCCACTCCAACGGCTCGCCAAGCGATCGTCGAAGGCCGCATCTCGGCTCATCGCGTATCTTGCAACTGCGGACGCGCCGAGAGAGCCGCCGCCGCGCAAAGACCGTCGTCGAACCGAAGCAGAACCCAAACGAACCAATAGAACCTAATGAACAGGACCTTCTGAACCCACTGAACCCACTGAACCCATTGAACCCATTGAACCCAATGACCCTGGCTGAGCTGAACGCGCGCGATTGCGACGGCTTCGTCGAGACGCTCGGCTGGATTTTCGAAGACTCTCCGTGGGTCGCGGAACGCACATGGACGCGCCGGCCGTTTGCTTCGCTCGATGCACTCCATGAGGCGATGATCGACGTCGTTCAGCAGGCGAGCGAGCCTGAGCAACTGGCATTGCTGCGTGCGCATCCGGATCTCGGCACGCGAGCCCGCATCAGCGACGCGTCAGCGGGCGAGCAGCGCGGGGCCGGCCTCGATCGCCTGGAGGTAAACGAATACGAGCAGCTGCAGCGTCTGAATGAGGAATACCGCCGCCGCTTCGAGTTTCCGTTTCTGTTTGCCGCAAAGGGGAGCACGAAGGAGGATGTTCTGACTGCGCTCGAGGCGCGCGTCCGCCGATCGAGAGACGAGGAGCTCGCCGAAGCACTNGCTCAGGTCTACAGGATTGCGAGATTCCGCCTGGAAGATGTCATAGGGGGGTCGAGTGGAACGANTGGCTAGCGGNCNGAACGACCATTACTACGGCAAGGCCGATGTCTCCATCTATCGCCTGACCCGCGACGGAAGCGCGGGTCCGGACGGCAACCCGGTGTTTGGCGCCAACGTGAAGATGCTGACGTGGGGCGGCGCGTTCTGGCCGACCTACCTGCGCGGCGATAACACCGGACTGATCGCGACTGATTCGATGAAGAATTTCATCCACCGTGAAACATTCCATTTCACGGAGTCCGGTCTCGAGAATTACTGCCGTTTCATCGGGCGCAGGTTTCTCGATAGTTACCCGCAGGTCGAAGGGCTGCAGATGACCGCCGTGCAGCTGCCGTACGCCGGTCTGGAGGGAGGCGTCGCGTTCGTGCCCACCGGCCCCGATCAGGCGTTTGCGCGCATCGAGATGACCCAGAAGGGNGTGGTCAGCGCTGTGTCAGGCATTCAAGGATTCAAGCTGCTNCGGCTGCGCGGCAGCTCGTTCAAGGGATTCGTGCNCGATCAGCACACGACCCTTCCCGACAGGCCGAGCCGCGTCCTAAACATGTGGCTCGACCTGGAGTGGTCGTACGCGAATCTGGATGCGGCATTCAGCGACGGCGCGGCGACGCGTGCCACGCGGGCGATCGTGATGGACGTGTTCAAATCGTTCGAATCCGCCAGCATCCAGCAAATCATTCACAAGATGGGGACACGCATCTTCTCGGACATACCGCAGATCTCCGAGCTGCGCTTCGAGGCGAACAATCGGACCTGGGATGTCATCGAGGAGCGTGGCGAGGAGTTTGGCGTCTACGTCGATCCCCCTGCGCCGTACGGCGTGCTCGGCTTGACACTGACGCGATCGTGACCGGACTGTTGACTACACATGTGCTCGACACGGCGCGAGGGCTGCCCGCGGCCGGGGTGCTCGTGGAGGCGCATCTGGTTCGCGGCAGCGAGCGCACGCCGGTCGGAAGCGCCACCACCAATGCCCAGGGTCGCACGGATAGTCCGCTCGCCGGCGGCAGGCATTTCGAACGCGGCGTCTATGAGCTCACGTTCCATGTCGGCGATTACTTCCGTCGCGCCGGAGTTCAGATAAGCGATCCTCCTTTTCTGGATCGCGTGGTCATTCGCGTCGGGATCGCCGATCCATCGGCCGGCTACCACATCCCGCTGCTGATCTCGCCGTACGGTTACACGACGTACCGGGGCACNTGATGGACGTCGTCGAGGCCGCGCGCGAGGTCNTACACCGGTGCCGCGTGCTTGCCGCGTGCTCGGACGAGCCCGGTTTCACCACGCGCACGTTTNTGTCCGACAGCATGCGCAAGGTGCACGGCATGATGGGCGTGTGGATGACTGCGGCGGGCATGGACGTCCGCGTCGATCCAGCCGGCAACCTGCGTGGCGTCTATGCCGGCGCGTCCACGGATGCCCGACGCCTGCTGGTCGGCTCCCACCTGGACACCGTGCCGCACGCCGGTGCCTTCGACGGTGTCCTCGGTGTGGTCATGGGACTCTCGCTGGTTGAGTCGCTCCACGGACAACGGTTGCCGTACAGCATCGAGGTGATTGGCTTTTCCGACGAGGAGGGCGTCCGATTCGGTGTGCCGTTCATCGGCAGCCGCGCGCTGGTGGGAGAGCTGGACGCAGCGCTGCTGGCAGTGCAGGACGCCGACGAAGTGTCCGTGGCGCAGGCGATCCGGAATTTCAAACTCGACCCGTCGCGCATGGCGGATGCGCGAGCCGACGCGAACCCACTCGGGTACCTGGAATTCCACATCGAGCAGGGGCCGTTGCTGGAATCTGCTGATTGCCCGCTGGCCGTTGTCGATCGAATTAACGGACGCAGCTGCGCGGACGTCACATTTACTGGCGCTGCGGGTCACGCGGGCACCTCGCCGATGCCCAGCCGTCGAGACGCCGTCGCGGGCGCCGCCGAATGGATTGGCTGTGTGGAAGCGCACGCTCGCGGCACCAAGGGGCTCGTCGCGACCAGCGGCCGGATCGACGTTGAGCCAGGCGCCGCCAACGTCATCGCGGGTCGTTGCCGCGTCACGGTCGATGTCCGGCATGCGGACGATCGCGTGCGCATGGCGGCCGTCGAGCGCCTTCGTGCGACGGCGCAGGAGATTGGCGCTCGGCGCCGGCTGCAGGTCGAATGGAAATCACGACTCGACCAGCCGAGCACCGCGATGGATCCGCCGCTCATCGCGATGCTTGCGCGGGCACTCGAAGCCGCGGGCGCCCCAATGACCGTGATGTCGAGCGGAGCCGGCCACGATGCGATGGTGCTCGCCCCGTATATGCCGGCCGCCATGCTGTTCATCCGCACGCCGGGCGGCATCAGTCATCACCCGGACGAATCGGTCGGCGAGAGCGACGTGGCGATCGCGCTTGCTGCGGGCGCGAACTTCCTCAACGAACTGGCGGCATCTGTCAGTGTCTGATCTTGTCATCCGCGGCGGCACCCTTGTACTCCCCGGCAGATCGACGAGCGCCGACGTCGCGATCGAGGACGGGCGGATCGTAGAGGTCGGTCCAGAGCTGGCCGGCGGCTCTCGCGACATCGACGCCCGGGGGCTGTTCGTGCTCCCGGGCGTAATTGACGTGCACGTGCATTTCAACGAGCCCGGCCGGACGCACTGGGAAGGCGCCGCCACCGGCAGCCGGGCGCTCGCGGCCGGCGGAGGCACGCTGTTCTTCGATATGCCGCTCAACTCGACGCCGTGCTCGGTCAATGCGCGCGAGGTGGATCGCAAACGAGAGGCGCTGGAGCGCGCGTCGATTGCCGACTTCGGTCTGTGGGGTGGCCTGGTGCCGGGTGCCGTCGGCGAGATGGCGGAAATGGCTGGACGAGGGGTCATTGGCTTCAAGGCGTTCATGTGCGATTCGGGGCTCCCGGAATTTCCACGTGCGGATGACGAGACGCTACACGATGGGATGGCTGAAGCGGCGAGACTGCAGCTTCCGGTGGCGGTGCACGCCGAGAGCCACGAGATCACACAATCGCTGTCACGGCGGATGCACGGGCGAGGTGTGCGCAATTTCTTGGAATCGCGTCCCGTCTCGGCCGAGACTGAGGCGATTGGACGGGCGCTGGAGCTGGCACGCGAAACGGGCGCTGCGCTGCACATCGTTCACGTCAGCACCGGACGCGGCGTGTCG
>Ga0065707_10083217_pt1 | contig 9954 bp, 8 predicted proteins | sample SwiRhicommuniRL3_FD_59094 | JGI IMG/M metagenome (GOLD analysis project Ga0065707, IMG submission 59094) | Switchgrass rhizosphere bacterial communities from Rose Lake, Michigan, USA - RL3 v2 (version 2) | ecosystem: Host-associated > Plants > Roots > Rhizosphere > Soil | place: East Lansing, MI... | reverse complement strand
CGTTTTCGTCGCGACTCGTCATTCCCGCGAAAGCGGGAATCCAGGTTTATTTTTCCGCCCCAGTTAGCCTGGATACCCGCTTTCGCGCGTATGACGGAACGCTTCGGTTACTTTTCGTATTTGGGTTCATCGTTCTTATAGATCCATCCACGCACGCGTATTTTCGAAGGAGGCTTAGAGTTCACAGAGTTAGAAGTTGTTCTGATAAGAGTTTTTTCTCGGCGCACTCCGCGCCTCTGCGATGAATCTTAACGAGCGAAAGATTCCCCGCTTCCGCTTGGAATGACAACAAAAGTAACTGAGCCGTCATCTCGAACGAAGTGAGAGATCTTGAGTTAAGTGAACTACCACAGGAACGGCAGCCGCACTTGACAGAAATTCATCGACTGCGAGATAGTCCATAGTTATTTTGCGGCGAGCCATACTGACACTCACATTTCGGGGAGCCGATCATGGACCGTCATCCTATTCGCTGGATAGCCTGCTTACTATTAGCTCTTATCGGATTTATCGCCTGCGCGACGGGGACCCGGCGCCAGTCGGTGGAAACGATATCGGCCCGCGCCACGTGGTCCAGAAAGGCGCCGATGCCGATGGAGATCAGCGAAGTCGCCGTAGTTGCCGTCGGCAACAAGCTCTACGTGATCGGCGGGAGCACCCGCGAACGAGTCGACCAGCAGGTGAATTTCGAGTATGACATCGCGACCGATAGTTGGAGCGAAAAAAAACCGCTGCCGCGCGGCTTGACCCATGCCGGTGTTACATCGTTGAAGGGTAAGATCTATGTTATCGGCGCTTTCACGACAGCGGGGCACGGCGATGCGGTGAATTCGGTTTATGAATACGATCCCGCCATCGACACATGGCGCGTGCTGGCGCCGCTAAAGCAGGCGCGCGGCTCGGTCGGTGTCACAACGTTAAATGGGAAGATCCACGCCATCGGCGGCCGCGGCGTCGATAAAGTAACCGTCGCCACGCACGAAGCTTACGATCCGGCGGGCGATCGCTGGACCGAGCTCGCGCCGCTGCCTAGGGCGCGCGATCATCTCGCCGTGGTTGCCGGAGACTCTTTGATCCACGCCATCGGCGGGCGACTGAACGCAGCAGCCGACAACGTCGATCTCCACGATGTCTACAATCCCGCCGCCAACTCCTGGCAGGCAGGGGCGCCGCTGCCCACCGCCCGCAGCAGCGTTGCCGGAGCGCTCTATCGAGAGAGAATATTTGTCGCCGGAGGCGAATGCCGCGACAAGCGCACCTATCCCGAGGTCGAGGGATTGGACCTCAAGACCGGTCGCTGGACGTCGTACACACCGATGGCGATCGGGCGCCACGGCTTCGGCGCGGCGGCGGTCGGCCGCAATCTCTATTTCGCCGGCGGCGCGAGCGAATGCGGCGGCGGGCAAAGGTCAAATGAGTTGCTGGTGTTTAACCTGAACTAAAAGGTGTTCGATCGGTTTTTAACCGAGCGCTGCGAAGGAAATAACCAGGATACTCACCGCATCCTACGTCTTGTGCAAGACTCGGAAGTCGCTTTGGATCACACATCCAACGGCAAACGATTTTCTCGACAATAGGTTGAGATAACTTCAAGAAAAGGTTCTCCAAGATCAGCCAGCTTCCGCTCGCCGACGCCGCGAATGTCCAGAAGCGAGCGTGATGATCCGGGCCTGACCCGTGCCATTTCGCGCAATGTCGCATCGTTGAACAAGACATATGCGGGCACGCCGCGTTTGCTGGCGAGTTGACGTCTAAGCCTTCGAAGAGCCTCGAACAATCCTTCGTTGACATTGCCCCAGGATTTTTCTTCGATGCGGGTCTTTTTGACTTTGGTTTTTGGCTGCAACAGTTGCACGCTGCGATTGCCGCGCAGGACCTCCCGCGAGGCTCCGCTCAAACGCAGCACGGGACGCTCATCGGCAGTGCGCTCGAGCAATCCATTGTCGATGAGCTGATAGATCAAATTGGTGAGCGTGGGGCGCGGCGTGTCTTTCATCAGGGCGTAGGTGCTCAGCTCTTCATGCCGCCAACGGCGAATCCGCTCGGTATTGGCGCCGAGCAGGATATCAACGATATGCTCGGCCCCGAAGCGTTCGCCGGCGCGCGCCACGCAGGACAAGATCTTCTGCGCGGTGACGGTGGCGTCCTCCAGCCCCTCGACTTCCTTCAAGCAAACATCACAAGCCTCGCAATTGGGTTTTGCGTAGGCCTGGCCGAAATATTCGGACAATTTTCGGTGCCGGCAATCGACGCCGGCGCACACCCGGCGCATGTGGTCGAGCAGCTGGCGCGCCGCAGCGATCACCTCGGCGGGCTCCTTGGCGTCGGTGGCGCCTTTCTCGATGAGCGACTCCCAGCGCAGCACATCGGCCGCGGAATAGAACAGCACGCACTCCGCTTCCAATCCATCCCGTCCGGCGCGGCCCGTTTCCTGCTGATAATGCTCGACGGATTTGGGCATTGCGGCATGGATCACACAGCGAACGTCGCTGCGGTCGATGCCCATGCCGAAGGCGACCGTGGCCGCGACAACGTCGATGGCTTCTGAAGCAAAGTCGTCCTGGGTGCGGCGCCGTTCGTCGGCTTCCATGCCCGCGTGATAAAAGGCGGCGCGCAAGCGGTTCCCTTGTAAAAATGCCGCCATCGATTCGGTGTCCTTGCGGCTGATGCAATAAACAATGGCGGCTTGGCCCGTATGGCGCCGCAAGACTTCGAGCGTCTGGGCGCGCGCATCGGTGCGCGGAACCACTCGATAGACCAGATTCGGCCGGTCAAAGGTGCCGACGAGAATCGCCGGGTTCTTGAGCCGCAATTGCGCCGCGATATCGGTCCGCACGCGCTCGGTTGCCGTCGCCGTGTAGGCGTGCACGCTCGCCTGCGGGAAGCGGCTCTTGATCTCTACCAGACGGCGGTACTCGGGCCGGAAGTCGTGACCCCAGTGACTGATGCAGTGGGCTTCGTCGACGGCGAAGGCGCGTATGCCGACGCGTTCCGCGAGCTGTAAAAAATGCGGCATGAGCAGCCGCTCAGGGGCGACGAACAGCAGCCGATAGCGGCCCGCGGCAAATTGTTCTTCGGTCTCGTGGACCGCATGGGCGGGCATGCCGCTATAAAGCGCCGCCGCTGGATAGCCGCATTCGCGCAAGCCGTCGACCTGATCCTTCATCAACGAGATCAGCGGCGAGACCACGATATCGGTGCGCTGGGCCAGCTCGGCGGGAACTTGGTAGCAAAGCGACTTGCCGCCGCCGGTGGGCATGACCACCAGGGAGTCGCGCTGCTGCAGTCCGGCCAGGATCGCCTCCTCTTGCAGCGGTCGCAATTCGGAATATCCCCAGTAACGGCGGACGGTGACAATAATGCCGGCTCTGATTTGATCGGAACTCATTACCGTAGGAACAACGAGTCTTATATCCCGAAAGTCGAAGACTCTCGGATTCGGAAATGCCTCTCGCCAAGGCGCAAAGACGCTAAGTTCGGAATTTTTATTTTCTTAACTTGGCCGGAGATCATCCAATTTCATTGCTTTGCGCCCTTTGCGAGCTTTGCGAGAGATATTCAGGTGTTTGGTTGCGGCTATAACGCGCTCGCTGCAGCGCGTTAGACTTTCGCGACCGTCTGTTTTTCCAGGTTGTAACGGTAGCGGTCGATCTTATCGAGATCGTAGCTCAGGAAGCGAAACACGATCCCTGGACCTTCGACCGCATGGGTCGAGTGAATGTCGCCCTGCAGATACGGTACAACGACGCCCGGCGTGAGCCGGTCGAGCCTTTCCGTTTCCAACTTCGCGACGCCTTCCTGCGAGCCATCGTCTGTGCGTCTGTACTTGGTGATTTCGGTGATGCCTTTGAACGAGCCGTAAACGACCCAGCAGGGCCCATGATCGTGCGGCTTGTTGCCGTGACCCTGTTTGTGGATGTGCCCCATCTGGATAAAACCGAGCTCGGGATCGCGATAGAGCTCACGCGACGGTTTACCGTCGCGAATAAGCTCGGCCATCCAGGGATCCTCCGGGCTCGTCGAGACAAATAGTTTCTCCATCAACGCGGCGACTTTGAACGGCAGCTGGGGATCTCTGCCGTCGCCCCAGGCGGCGCGCACTTCTGCAATATAGCGATCCAGCGAGCTCTCTGCTTTGCGTTCTTGCACGGCCATGGAAACCTCCATCGGATATCGATGCTTTTATCATTTTCTAAGCGCCTTCGTCCACCTGGATTGACAGCCTCGGCGTCGCTCTGCTACCTGTTTATGAAAATTAACGTTCGAGAAAAAAATATGCCGATCGAATCGCAAGAGCTGCGCCGGGTAATGGGACACTTCGCCACTGGCGTGACAATTATTACGACCACGGACAAGGAAGGCGCGCCGAACGGCCTTACCGCCAATGCGTTCATGTCATTGTCTCTGAATCCGCCCTTGGTGCTGATCAGCGTCGACAAAGGCGCGACGTGCTACAACTGCTTCGAGGCGCAAAACGGTTTCACGGTGAATTTTCTGGGCGAGGATCAGGAAGAAATTTCGCGGCGCTTCGCCACCAAGGGAGCCGATAAGTTTGCCGGCTTGAAGTGGCGTGCCGGCAGTAACCGGGCGGCGATCATCGACGGCGCGCTCGGCTATATCGAATGCAGGATCACGCAATGCCACGACGGCGGCGATCATACGATCGTGGTCGGTGAGATCATCGACGCCAGCGCGACCGGCGAGCGGCCGCTGCTGTTCTTCAGGGGAAAGTACCAGCGCCTTCCCGCTTCGTAGCCGGCTTGAGTCCCGGGTCCCGAGTTTCGAGTCTCGGGTTTCAATGCGAAGCCGTTATTACGCTCCCAACGCCATCGCCGTGATGCACGGCAGTCCGTTAACAATTGTCTTGCTATCGCCGGCCGGAGTCACCGCAACCACTTCGCCATCGGCAGTCGCGGCAAAAACTCCTTTGCCTTCGGGGGCGGCGCACACGTCCATGACACCGCCGGACATGTTTTCCGTCAGCAATTCCCAGTTGGCGCCGTCGAGGGATTTAAAGATCGCCGTCTTTGCCCGTCCGGCGCGCGTCCAGGTACGCGGCCGATCCTGCGTGATGCCCAAAAAAATATTTCCCGCGCCATCCTCGGCTAGCGCGTTGCCGTAGGTGCGATTGCCCGCCGGGGTGACTTTGTGCCAGCGCCTGCCGCCGTCGGTGCTGCGCGAAACACCCTCGCCGCAAGCGGTCACCACCAGCCCCGGAATTTTCCTTGACGGCAGGATTTGATGGATGTCCGGATCGGTCAAACCTTCATTGGCGCTCTGCCAGCTCTGGCCGTCGTCATCGCTGGTGAGAATACCTGCGACTTCGATGCCGGCAAAGAGCCGACCGCCGTCGTAGGCTGCTTTCGCCAGCACGCGCGTTCGGGCGGGAAAGTCGGGATTGGGCGGAAACACGCCGCCCGCGGCGCCTTGGCGAACGCCTTTAAGCTCCTGCCAGCCGGAGCCGTTGGCATTGTAATATAACGCCGCGGGCATGGTGCCGACCAAAAGCTTGCCGGACAGCGCGAGCATCGACGACATGGTGAGGCAGGGCACGTTGGGATTGGCGCGGATCCATTCCTTGCCGCCGTCAGTGGTGACGAACATGCCGGAGTGCTCAGTGCCAATGTAGAGGTGTTGCGAATCATCCGGGTCGACCTGGATGCAGCTCATCTGCCAGAACGTGAGCGCGCGGTCGGCTTGAACCCAATCTGCGCCGCGCCTTTCGAAGCGATACCAGCCCGAGTGGGTGGCGAGATGAAGCGCCTGATTCTCCATTCCGGTCGTTGTCATAACGCACCTCCAGTGGGTTTCGGAAAGCGGCAGATACGATGGCTATCGCACGATTCGCTCGGGCCAACCCTTCACGACGCCTTTCCCCAAAGATCCTCAAATTGCTTTACCGATCCGGGAGCAAATCCGGCATAATGATTGTTGAAAAAAGCGTAGGTCTTAACCCCTTTGTTGACGATTCTCTTCAACTCGTCAATCCACACGGTCATTTCCTGAGACTTGTCTTCGATGACTTTATCCCACCTTGCGGTTTTGGCTTCAATCGCTTTGCGATCGCCGATGAAGCGTGCGTAGGCGAAGTCGCCGGTTACCAAATCGAGCGCTTTCGCAAGCGTATCGATGGGCGGCATCCAGGCCTGAGCCACCAGCACAAAAGCGACCGAATGATCGCGCAACAGTTCCAGGAAATCCCAGCTGATCCAATATTTGTTGCGAATCTCCAGAGCGAACTTGAAATCCCTGGGAAGCGTCTTGAGGAACGGCTTGAGCAGCCGTTGGAACGGCTCGCGGGAAGCGAACCGGTCGCGACTGAAGTACGGGAATTGCAACAGCAGCGGCCCCATGCGATCGCCGAGCAGCTCGATGTTTTTCAAAAAGGCGGTGAATTCCGGCTGGCAATCCACCAGCACTTTTTCGTGGGTGATGGAACCTGGAATCTTTGCCGCGAAGACAAACCCGGGCGGAGTCTTCTCGCGCCAATTGACGACGACGTGGGGCGGCGGAACGCTATAGTAGGTCGAATCGATTTCCACCGCACGAAATTTGCGAGCGTAGGCTTCGATAAACTGCCCGGGCTTAAGGTTGACGGGATAGAAGCTACCGAGCCAATCGCTGCAAGACCAACTCGACGTTCCGACCAGGAGATTGTCGGGAAAATTCATTCCTCTTTCTTCACCACAACCCGGAGTAGCGGTCAATAGCTAATTCATTGACAATCGCAGGTCGCCAGTCTAACTTCATGAAAACAGCCTTGTTTTCATTCCAGGGAACTGAAATTTCATTGTAAAGGCCAGATTTCACTGTAGCCGAACAGCCGGGACGATGGAAACCTACGATAGCAAGACCGCCAGCCGCATCGTCGGCGTGAGTTTGCGACAATTGCAATATTGGGATGAGCGGGAATTTATCCGGCCGTCCGTGAAACCGGCCGAAGGCCGCGGCACCAAGAGACTGTATTCATTTAACGACCTCGTCTGCCTCAAAGTCGTTAAGGATCTCGCGCGCCATGGTTTTAGCCTGCAGATGATCCGGCGCTGCTTGCGGCCGCTCAGAGAAAACTCATCTCAAACCACGCGACCCGCGGAGTCGTTAAAGTATTTGACCGACGGTGAGGAATTGTTCGTGATCACCAACGACCGGCAAAAAATCCTCGAGGCCATGAAGCGTCAATTCGTGCTGTCGCTCGGAATCGGCAGTCTGGTTCGCGACCTGGACCTGGAGACCAAGCGAGCCGCATTAGCGGGCGGCAGGCGGCGCAAACCGCAGCGGCCCGATGACAAACACAACGGCGCCGCGTAGATCCATGGAACCAGTCAAAGTGACGCCGATGATGCAGCAGTATCTCCAGATCAAGGAGAAATACCGCGACGCGATCTTGTTTTTTCGCCTGGGCGACTTTTACGAAATGTTTTTCGAAGACGCCCATACCGCCGCGAAGATTCTCGACATCGCGCTCACCTCGCGCAACAAACACGAGGATAGCGCCGTGCCCCTGTGCGGCGTGCCCTATCATTCGGCCGAGCCTTATATTCAGAAACTGCTCGATGCCGGGCACAAGGTCGCGGTGTGCGAGCAGGTGGAGGATCCTGCCACCGCCAAGGGCGTGGTCAAGCGCGAAGTCGTGCGGGTGATTACCCCGGGCACGGTCACTGCTGCGGAAGCGCTCGATGCGCGCGGCAACAATTTTCTCGCGGCCGTCTACAGCAGGCCGGAAGGCTTCGGTCTTGCGGTAAGCGACATCACCACCGGCGAATTCCGCTGCACGGAAGTTGTAGAGGAAGCGGCCCTCCTGGACGAGATCGGCAGGATCCAGCCGAGCGAGCTGCTGCTATCGAATCAAGAGATGCGGTTGCGCGAGCGGTTATATAAAGAATATCCGGCGGTTCATTTCACGACCATTTCGGAAGAATTCTTCGGCGCCGCGGAAAACAAGCTGGCGGCAAGGTTCGCGGCCGAACCGGACCGTAGCGCAGGAGGCGTGCGGGCCGCTTCGGCGATTTTGCATTATCTGGAAGGGAACGCGGCCGAGTCGGCGAAACTCTTGCGCGAGCTCGAGCGCTACCGGGCGGCGCATTATCTGGATCTCGATGAAGGCACGCGTAGGAGCCTGGAGCTTACCGAGGATTTTCGCGGCGACCGTAAAGGTTCGCTATTGTTTATTCTCGACCGCACGGTGACGTCGATGGGAGCGCGCCGATTGCGCCAGTGGCTCTTATATCCGCTCACCGACGAATCGGCGATCCGCGCCCGGCATGACGGCGTTCAAGAGCTGGTCGAAAACTATGCCCTGCGCCAGGAGCTGAAGCTTAGACTAGGTAAAATTCAAGACCTCGAAAGACTGGCCGGACGCGCGCTGTCCGGCTCCGCTCTCCCCAAAGACCTCGTTGCCATTAAGGAGACCTTGCGCGCGGTGGGCGAAACTCGCCGCCAGCTTGACGCTGTCCAAGCGACGGTATTGTCGCGCCTGCGCGAGGATCTCGCCGAGCTGGGGCAGGTCATCGATCTCATCGAGCGCGCCATCGTCGACAGCCCTCCCTTCTCGATCAAAGACGGAGGTTACATTCGCCCAACCTTTGACGTCGAACTGGATGAGATCGTCAACATGCGCGCACATGCGAAAGATTGGATTCGCCGGTTTGAAACGGAGGAACGGCGCCGCACCGGCATTCCCACGCTCAAGGTGCGTTACAATCGCGTCTTCGGTTATTACATCGAGGTGACCAAATCGCACCTCAAGTCCGTTCCCGGCGATTACCTGCGCAAGCAAACGCTCGCCAACGGCGAGCGTTACATCACTCCGGATCTCAAAGAGTACGAAGCCAAGGTGCTCAACGCCGAAAGCTTGATCGAGAAACTGGAGGCGGCGCTGCTCGCCAAAGTGCGCGATCAAGTGGCCGCCTATTATCCGGCCATGAAAACAACCAGCAATGCGCTTGCGATACTGGATACCTTACTATCGCTCGCGGAGGTTGCCGAATCGCGCCATTTTTTCCGTCCCCAGGTCGACCGCGGCGGCGCTTTGTCGATTCGCGAGGGACGCCATCCGGTCGTTGAAGCGGCGCTTGGCCGCGGCGCCTTTGTTCCCAATGACTGCGCTCTCGAGCCCGACAGCCAGCAGATGATCCTACTCACTGGACCCAACATGGCGGGCAAATCGACTTATATGCGTCAGGTGGCCTTGATCGTGATTCTGGCGCAGATGGGAAGTTTTGTGCCCTGCGTCGAAGCGAGCATCGGCATTGTCGACCGAATCTTTACCCGCATCGGCGCCGCCGATTCATTGGCGCGCGGCGAGTCGACGTTCATGGTCGAAATGAAGGAGACCTCAAATATTCTGAGCCACGCCAGCGCGCGCAGCCTGATACTGCTCGATGAAGTCGGCCGCGGCACAAGCACCTTTGACGGCATCTCCATCGCGTGGGCGGTTGCCGAAGCGTTGCACGACGCCGAGACGCGTCCGCGCACGCTTTTTGCCACGCACTACCACGAATTAACGGACCTGGCGGAAACAAAAGAGCGCATTAAAAACTACCACTTTGCGGTCAAAGAGTGGCACGGCGAGATTATCTTTCTGCGCAGTTTGTTGGCCGGCGCGGCGAGCCACAGCCACGGCATTCACGTCGCGCGATTGGCCGGCATGCCGGCCGCCGTGATCGAGCGCGCCAAGGAAATACTCGCCGGGCTGGAAAGCAGTCGTGACCGCCAGGGGGATTTTTCAAACTTGAAGCCGGGGGTGGCCGAAGCGCCCGCGCAAATGGGTCTTTTCAGTTTTTCCGACAATCGCTTGCGCGAGCAATTGGCGCAACTCGACGTCACCGCGATGACCCCGATGGAAGCCATGAATGCGCTTCATCGGCTTTCGCAAGAAGCCAAGAAGTGACCGGTCGAAGACGGGTTGAATTTATGAAACTTGCCAAATTCGCTTTCATGATTTTTGTCGCGCTG
>Ga0065707_10083219_pt1 | contig 9956 bp, 7 predicted proteins | sample SwiRhicommuniRL3_FD_59094 | JGI IMG/M metagenome (GOLD analysis project Ga0065707, IMG submission 59094) | Switchgrass rhizosphere bacterial communities from Rose Lake, Michigan, USA - RL3 v2 (version 2) | ecosystem: Host-associated > Plants > Roots > Rhizosphere > Soil | place: East Lansing, MI... | reverse complement strand
ATTAAAACATAAATATATTTTGATCTAGTCAGACTTATTACGATATGGTAGTAGTCTAAAAGGAAACAATTTGACTATTAAATGTATATCCAAAAATATAGAAATATATTCAAATTAATTCAAGTGAACTATTCTTTATATATGATGAAATTCAAGAAGTCACTGTAATGGGATTTTAGAGGTCATAACTTTAATGAAATTCAAGAACCCATATCTCTAATCTATTCTTGAACTCATAATTCTATTCTAATTCTACTTTTTTTGGTGTTAGTTAACAATCTCTATTTCATCTCTATTTCATCTCTATTTGTAGCACGTGCATTCGTTAGGTCATATATAATTCTAGTCTAGGCGCTAGTACTCCATTTTTTATCTTTCTTATCAAACCGAACACAAACTAATCCGCTCGCGTGGATGTAAAAGTTGCAACATTGACCAGTGGTGTTTGAAGATTTTGCAACTTTCCTGTCATATGACTGAACGAGTCCTGCAAGAGAAGAATAGGCAATAAATAAGTTTTCGTCTTTTATACTGGAAGTAGACGATACGTGGTCAACAAAGTAGGGATAATCACTGAGAGTGATCAATTTTCCATTCCATTTGTCAAACGAGTTGAGATCTGGAATGCAGTTAGAGATATATTGTTTCTCTAAGACGGTATAATATCTATCGTAGGATATGAATTTGTGTTTGTTGATTGTTGTGGTGTATTTAGATTTGATGTTTTTGCAGTTGGTTGGGGTATCTGGGTGAGAACATATTGTGGGTGTGGTGCTGGTTGAGTTTAGTGAGCTTTTGCAGCAATCGGCATTTTCGAAAATAGAGTCGGGAATTGAGACAATACTATCTGATCTGCCATTGCAGGGTGAAGAATAGTTGTCGATTGGCAACTTTTCGATATTCTGGCCTGCAGAAAATGGATCTACAAAGGATACTGGAGCTCTCATAGACGAATAAGGGTTGCGAAAAAGTGCATCCAAGGAATCTTCGTGTTCGTCTTCGACACTATTGAACCTGTAGTTGGCCGCAGCGGCAGTTGCTGTCAACAATGCATTGTTCCTTCCTGTATTGTGAGAAGGAATACTCTTCAATCTAGTAACGGAACGAAGATCAAGCGGAATGCTGAGATCTCGCCCGATCGTGAGCATTCTGAACCAATGCGTCATTGCAGAGAACGACCAGAATTGAAGGAGAATCTGTTTGTATTCAAGTCTTACCCGCAAGATGTTTTTATACTTGACAAGCAGCGACAAATTGTGCGAGGACTCGCCAATCTTTTCTTCTTTGTATATAGCAGAAATGACTTGGTTGAGCGAAGGAGCCTCGCCTACTTGCAAATTGGATAATGTAAACGAATGAAGTAAGTTTCCCTGGTACTGTTTCTTGAACTCGTGATACTGGTCTCTTGATTTGATAGGCTCGAAAAGAAACTGGTTATCGCGGATTACTCCATGGTTTTTTGCCAAGTGATTCAATGCCTTGCTTGCTTTGTATGATTTCACGTTTGTCTTGATCTTGCCCATTTTTGTCAAGTATTGATCACTCAGAGACCCATCAATACCTCCATAGGCATCGGCTCCAAACACGTCACAGTCTCCGCCCAAAAAATCGTCCAAGCTAGCGGTATATCCTCTAACCTGGGGAGACGCTTTGAAATCATTATTTACATTTTTGACAAGCTCATGCAATGAGTTTAACTCGCTGTATAAGCAAACGATAAGTTCCGATAATTTCCTATCGACATTAAGCGAGTACATATTGAGCTGGGTAGAATTAAGCTCTAAAATCACTGGCTTCCATGATCTATTTCCATTGTTGTAATGGTATGGGGTAAAAAACTCGGTTTTGATGAGGGCAACCCCGAAAAACTCGTGTGAAGCCACGTACGATGGCAAAGCATCTTGTGGAGGCGTATATATAGGTGCCGGGGCCTCTTTTTCGTACATCGGAGGCTTACCTTTGCCTTGTGGTGATTCCTCGAACATTTAAACTTTGAGTTAGTATTGGTAAGATTATTACCCCAAAAATTGTCGTGGCGCTAAATATCAACAGATTAAAATCATTTAGACAACTAAAATTAGATAATCCAGTACGAAATCTGCTACGTGCTATTTGGGATGGCTCCTGCTAGTCCAGAGCTTAATAGAATCGCGTACGAACGACTTCTGACAACTAGATTGTCAACTGGACCCTGCGTCCCTACCAACCTGTCCACGCGTCCCCGTAATCCTACTACCCTGCTAACATGTCCCTACCACCTGATAACCTCTAATCACAAGATAGTGGCTCCAATAAGATTATACATACCTAAAATTCCCGTACCTCCCAAATTCAAGTTTCAAGACTTCTACAATTATTTATACATATTTCGGGGTTGATGTGGTATCGCCGATAACTCCACGCAAGCACCACTTGATATTTTTCGGGGTCAGTCAAATCTCTCCACTTCGAAAAGAGCTCCGAAAATCACACAGTGAAGAGGTGTCGCGCGATAACTCCGCTACGTCATATGTATGTGGTTGCGGTGCAAGAAATTTGTAGTGAGGCTACAGTGGGGAAGGCAGGGTGAGGGTGAGGGTGAAGCCTGGAGCCTGGAGGTGGAGCCTTGCTAGCGCACCAACACAGTTGAGTTGGTGGTGCTTACATCAGGTGCGATATTATTGGATCAATAATGCATAGAACACACAAAGCAGAGGGTCAGGGTCATTGATTGTGACATCATGATGGGTAGAGCGGGAGCAAGAAAAAAAATCCAAAAAAATCTCCTGGGGGTGAGTCGAACACCCGATCTCAAGATTACTCTTGTAAACAATTACAGTCTCGCGCCTTAGCCAGCTTGGCCACCAAGAGGATTTGTGATGACGACTAATAATCTTTGTTATATGTTAGTAATATGATAAGAAGAAGATTATTATATTATGATTAGATATATGTTGACGAGCTTTTAGATTATTTGTGATATTTTGTCAGTTTATTAATTCTTTTATGTCGGGACTGATTTGTTTCGGAGAACATAGATATTACCCGTGACTAGGTAGAAGCAAATTGATATAAATCGTAGTAAGATTGTGCTAGAGTCTGATTATAGTGAAGGTATCACGACGATGATACTTGGTGAATAGTTCTTCGTAGCAATAATCCATTTTGGTCTATAAAAAACGAATATTAAACATTTAACTAACATTCGCTTTTCTTCAGCCCCAGTCCTTTTATTCTACTCCAGACTCGGAGATATAAATATCAGCTTTGACAGGTTTTCCGGTAGATAGTAGTTAATTTGTAGTTAATGATGAGTTACCATTCTTAGACTAATAGTAATCGACTCGGTTACATATTTACTCTGAAACTATCCACTCTGATTCAAAAAACTCCGAATCTAAAAACTCCGAATCTATCGACTCCGGTATGGCTCTGCACTAATTTAATACAATTTTATTCTTGTTAAACCGCTATAAAGTACTCTTATGTATCGCTTAGACTCAACCAATAATACCGTAGTCTAAATATCTACAATCTATCACCTCGAGATGAAATTATTGAAACTTATAAAAATGGCCCTTGCACCATAAACCGATTATATAATCAAACTTCAAATCATTAAATTTTGCAGCCAAATCACATCCATTTTCGTCTAGCCATGAACTACATGCATAAAACCACTCGCTGGCGATCAGTTGGCTCTATGGCACACCTATAAAAAGAGTATTATTTTAAACTTGGGTTGACGTTATGGAATTTCCGTTCCACAAACATTTTTTGACAAGGCTCTGATGGCTTATCGATGAAAAGACGAATATAATTATATATCTCTACAATAAGCACCCATGTTCCATATTTCATAGTTTAATAATCTTCTTATACATCACTACCGCATTACTTCTCGATAAACCTCTAATAAATTTTTGAATCTCTTGAAAACTATAAATTTTGTTCAGATTTCATCAAAATTATAAATACATTGATAACTAATTGATCGTCTCTCGTGACTCTAAAAACTTGGTGATGTTATCGATAAGGTCTTGTTTCTTTGTAGCCAGCGTGATCTTTTCCTTATATCTCGCTTGAAATCCCTTTAGTTGAGGTACCGTAAACTGGTGCCATTGGTTATTTTTCCATGCTGTCAAGACTGCGTTATCATCCAACTCAGGAGCCAGTGGCTTTGCCCGCTTTGCCTTCGTCGCATCTTCAGCGGCGGCCTCGGCTTGTCTTTTAGGGAGCGATTGCTCCAAATGCTTTATTTTGAGATTCAAATCTTGAACCGACTCAAGCTTTTTGGTATCGTTGGCCAAGAAACTTCTCAACTCACTTAATTTCATGCATGTAACGTCGTTTTTCAACAAGTTCTTATCGGCATCGCTGATACCAATCTGCAACAAATCATGCTTTATGATTTTGTAGAAGTAATTGAGGGTTGGGTTGGGAAAGTCGCTTGGATTGTAGCTTTTATAGAAGAATTGACTCATCAAAAGCTTAAATCGATTGGTCAAACTCGACGACACAACACTATTTCCATCTTCACCAAAATGATTATCTACTTCCGACAAAAAGTAGTTGGGTAATGACCTTATATCATCGAGCCAGGGCATTCTAATCAAAAGGAATCCTTCTGGGAAATCAGATTGCCCTACAATATTCCTTGTAGAGCTTTCTATCCGCGTGGGATACATTGCATACAATGCTGGTTTTGAATTGAGTTTGGGACATCCAAACAATACAGCAAACTTCTTGAGTTTGACACATGATTGGTAGAGCGACGAAAGAGTCGTGAATGAATTGGAATATCCTCCTCTTTTACTATTCATGCCGTTGTTTATGTCTGGTGTGATAAAAGTGGCTGGCCCACTATTATAGTATGGTTGAAACTTATCAATCCCTCTAAAACCTAGAAGTTTGAGATATGGCAGTGGTGTAAATGTAATTTTGTCATCTGAATCTTCATTAGTATCCAAATTGTCATTATCATCATCTAAATCATCCTCTACTTCCTTTTCTACCGTATTTTGATCATGGTCAAAAGTATAGTTGGTTAAGAAAGCCACCTGCTCCTTGTTGAGGAATAAGGTTTCTCCACCGGCCAAAGCAAATCCTTTCCTAATATTGCTATCGTATTTTTGATCAGTTACAGATTTCTTTTCTTCTGAGTTCAACTCTATTGGTTCTGCATTGTCCAGTCTTAATATTGCAGACTGTCTGAATACCCTCTTTAAGGTTTCTTCTTTAGTGTACAACAACAAATCTCTGCTAATTCTCTGATGGGAATAAAGCGCATAGCCCTTGATTGTACATCCGAAATTGCCTCCAAGCTCCTTTCCATCACTCAAAATTAAGTCACACGCAAATTGAATCCTCCGAATTTCCTTGGACCTAAAGATAATCTTTCTGATTTGATTCGTCCATATTGGTTTTCTAAACACAGAGCTTTCTTTAGAAAATCCTCCAATTGGAGCCTGCAGAGGAGTTTCCGAATCTTCTTTTTTCAAGTAGTTTGTATTCAAGAAAATATCCTGATACAACGACATGTTGAACGGTTTAGATGAATCCAAAAATATAGGTTGGATGAAATATCTGTAGTTGTAGTAGTCATTGATGATTCTCCATAAATTTTCCTTCGTCGACAGCTTAGTATACGGACGGTCATTTGTAGTCATCCAGATAAGTTTCTTGTGGTTGAAGGACTTCTTCTCCAAACACTCGTCGAGGATTTTGCTCAAAATCAGAGGTAAATTCTCCGATTCCGCAGGTTTGGCATACTTGAAGAAGTGGGAAATCGGTCTGACTCCCTGTAACTCGTCAAGAATCATATCATTAAGTAACTTCATATTGGTCAAGTTCAAGCTATTCAAACGGAACAACTTATAGAATCCGGGGGTAGACTTCATAGATTTCAAACCATCTGACGCTTCACAATTATAAAAGTAGATCCCGACCCCCGTATTATTCATTGTGATAATCAAATCAGACATCAAATCGTTGATACTTAGTAAGATTTCAAAGAGTTGAGACCGGCTTCCAGGCTCCCCCGCTGGCTGAAGTATTTCGGGTGTCAATTCAATTAAAAAGATCAAGCCTTCTTTAATCTCATACTGCTTAAATTCCTTTTCTTCATCTTCATCGTCTCCATCCACGTACTTATAGGAACTCATGACACGCGTGTAGTTGAATAAGTCCCAAATATGAGTCTCAGAAAATGAAATGTCACGACAAAAATGAGACAAATCAGACAAAAAAGACAAATAGACAAATCAGACAAATACACTGATCTAAACATCATAACAAATCTTTGATATAAAGTATCGTTCTAAGCAGAGACTATTCAGCTTATAGAATTTCTGAACTTTCAAGAGTCTTATTAATTTCATTCTCATTAATCTCGGTCTCATTGATTTCACTCACATAATCACCACATAAACCTCCACATAATCTCACCAACCTCACAATGTCTATCCATTTTCTATTGGTGTTGAATAGACAAGGCAAAACAAGACTCGTCAAATGGTTCAACAACAATTACTCCACACAAGATAAAAGCCGGTTCGTACTGGATATACATCGGTTGATAAGTAGTCGAGACTCCAAGCACCAATCGAACTTCGTGGAGTATCAGCAGATAAAACTCGTCTACAGAAGATATGCCGGACTCTACTTTATATCTGCAATTGACTTGTCAGATAGCGAGTTGGGATACTTGGAGTCGCTCCATTTCTTGGTAGAGATCCTTGACATATACTTTAATAACGTATGTGAATTGGATTTGGTGTTTAACTTCTATAAATTGTATGTGATATTGGACGAAATATACTTGGGGGGTGAAATACAGGAAATACTGAAACAGAAGATATTGGAAAGGTTGAGTTACTTGGATAAATTGGATTAATGAAGATATGAGGTGAATATTAGAGATATCTAGAGAATGTTTCGTAGGAGAATCTAAAGAGTATCTGAAGAGTATCTAGAGAATATACAGAGAGTCTCTAGTGGCATTTAAATATCTAAAGCATATATATACAGGTATTAAATTAGTTATATCCAAGAGATTAAGGACTGGAGATGTCTAAATTTAGGCTGGGGCATCTACATTTATCTAAGGACAGTTCCTTTCGTAGAGTTACAATAAATTTCCCAAAAGATACTTCAAGAAGCACCTCTAACTGTAATTATTTAAATGATTATGACAATATTAGGAGTAAATACTGGTACCAACTAGTCTTCGTAGAAAAAGAGATTTGGCACTAATTTTTGTATGACAATTGATGCTTCAGATCATGGAACTTAATCGTTACATGCCCACAATTCACCTAACAAGATTTAGGGCTTGGATTCTAAGGCTAAACAAGTTTCTCAACCGGACTATCAGTCAAAAAATGACTTTCTGTGGATTCAACAACCAGCCATATCAATTTCGTCACGTCTTCGATATTCTTATTGTTAACATCGACAAAATGAATACTTTTATCCTTCACAGGGTCTAGAATGGATAAAAAACACGTTTTGACCGACTTTTGGAACTCTTGTTTCTCGTACCTCTCTTCACCCCAGCCTTTTCGAACACTCAATTCTTCCATATCAAGGGTCAAAAAGAGAGTGAGATCTGGCTTGGGTAGTCCCTTGTCTGGAGAATATAACCAATCCACACTGGCCATTTCTGGAGAACCAGTAGCATTCTGTTGCAGTTTGGCGAGCGAGTATGCAATGCCCGAGTAGATGTATCTATCCAAGACAATAAACACGCCGTCGTCCAACAAATTTATCATCTCATGGTAAAGCTCCCATCGATTAGCGGAGAATAGAAGATGTGCTGATTGGTCAGTAAGTTCAAACGTAGGATCCGTCAAGTATTGATTGATGATTTTGCCGATGGGTGTTGATCTGTCAGGAAACTTGAGAAGTTTCGATCTGTTCTTATGAAGTTGCGACAACTTGTCAGCAAGAATGGCCGATTGAGTCGATTTACCAGAACGATCTAGTCCCTCTATTAATATTAATTTCCCTCTAGTCATGGTTGTGGTGAGTTTAGCTACGCGTTTCGATTTTATAGAAATTACACACGCGAGAATGATCAGAGAAAAATGGACCCAGAAGTCGTAGTTAAATGGTGTAGCTACAGCTTACGCAATTGGAGAATAGCTCGCAAAGGGCAATCTCTGAATTCTGTAAAGGGTTGGATAAATATTCATCTAGCCGTTCTCTAGTGGGAAAACACTTATATCGAAAATGATCGCCAGTTCTCACTACTCGTGTCTATTACTTACTAGTCGATATTATTGACCAGTCCTTATTGACCACCTCTATAACATCTCCACAAGCAACTTCGCTTCGCTCAGTTGCTTGCACTACATATGTTGCAGGGATAATGACCGAGAGAGTCATCGTTTTACTCATCAACCGGAGATACACCCTAAATCGTTAATCTATAAACCATCACATTCGCTGTAGTTATACCAGAGGTAAGGAAGACTACTGCTCACCATCGGCTATCAAGTCACTTGTACAGGTCAATTGTTAACAATCACAAGCAACGACGCCAATGGGATGGTCCATATAGAAGAAGAGTAATATATATAAAATTTTCATCACATCAACCTTATACCGCGATGGTAGTGCGGGAACCATTTATTAAGAACCATTTAGTGTATAAACCAAACCAGCCACTCAACCCTACAGAGACAAAACGTTGCACTACACAAAGTTGCGTACACAAAGTGGCACTACACAAAAGGTCACAAAAGGTCACAATTGACAATTACTCCTTGTGAAGCAAACCTGTATGGGAAGTATATATTCTAAAGATAGGTGAGTTTCTAAAAATGGCCCTGATGGCTTTCCGGAATTGGACTGTTCCGAAAAGATCCGTGCCAAAAGTGACTCTGTGAACTGGTTGGTCCTTATTTACGAGAATGAGGAGTAAAACTATTTACAGAGCAATGAGAACAAGTGGAAACCAAGAAAACCATAAATTGACCTAAAACCAAGAATTCAAACTAAGAATCCAATTCTCACAGGTACAAGATTATAAACTAAGATATCGTAGAAGCCACCTCTAAGACTCATAAAACCACAAGATGTAGCGAGAATTCTCACAATAGTTACCCAGCCTCGTCGCTATGTTTGGATTTTCCATCGCTACGATCACTTTACTCACTAATTCGAATTCTCACTACGATCGTTCAGTTCCTCGCACATGAGATGAAATGAAATTTATAAATTTATCTTCGCCACTCGTCGATTTTTAAAGCAACCAGAACTTTTCTCTTGATACTTAACGGATCTTAGAAGAACATTGGCTGGTTAAACGTAACGTTAGATTTCTAAGACTCGTTTTCCTGCCACTTTTTCGTGCCCATTCCGTACCTTTCTCATTCTAGTTGTTGTCACACATTCATTAAATGTCTGTTCAGTTGTTGACAAGTATGTATACTATTCATGAGAGTCGCTTCTAGACCTTACTAACCAGTCCATAGTTGGATCCAATCCAAATCTCGCATTTTATGCCTGGAGATTGTCAGAATCCAGATCCGTGGAGTTGACTGTTGTCAATCCTTTGATCGATCCTTCAAAAACAATCAAATGGACTTCTCCCATAGTCGATTCGGAATACTCGTACCAACCACATCACTTGTGTACCTCCATAAGCGAGATTCCTACGAGATCTATAATTTATGACGTTGTATTTTTGAGTGCAAAATCACTCCAGGATTTCCAGACTTGTTGTGCCGACTTGGGTGCATACATCAACAATGATACGGTTATCGTCATTGAAAGTACGGGCTACGTTAATTTAGAGCCATTTGTAAAATTGTGTTATCCCAAATTGAAGGGCTTGACTATTGTGTCTATTATGAATGAAAGTGACGTCAAACAAATATCTTCTGACTCCTTTTTACATACTGTTAGAAATAACGATTCTAGAATATACTTGGGAACAACTACTGCTGCTTCATCGAAGGAAGTAACTAAAT
>Ga0065707_10083218_pt1 | contig 9959 bp, 9 predicted proteins | sample SwiRhicommuniRL3_FD_59094 | JGI IMG/M metagenome (GOLD analysis project Ga0065707, IMG submission 59094) | Switchgrass rhizosphere bacterial communities from Rose Lake, Michigan, USA - RL3 v2 (version 2) | ecosystem: Host-associated > Plants > Roots > Rhizosphere > Soil | place: East Lansing, MI... | reverse complement strand
TTCTGCTTTGCGGATTAAAACCGCCGCGTCCTCAATCGCCGCACGATTTGCTAAGCTAATCGAGGCGAGTGCCGGACTGGCGGGTTCGGTCATCTGGGCAGTGCCTCTCGTTCGGTGACGAAGTCCACAAGTTTTGTGATCTGCCGCGCGGTGAGGCTGTCGGGCTGGCACAAGATGGCGGGGGTCTGCACACGGGTGGCTTGCATAAATAACTCAGGAGCCGGCGTCAATGTGCTGATGATCTCATGCTCCAATTTTGCCTGGACCTGGCTGGATGGCAGTTGAGTGTCCGAGCGGATGCGATTATTCAGGACGACTTTGATATTCTTTTTGGGAATACCCAATTCTGCAATGTCGTCTATAAGAGCCTTGGTATGGATGATGGTATTTGGCACACCTTCCAGAATAATCATGACTTCATCGCAGAGAGGCAGAATTTTTTCAGCAAAAGGTTGGATGCTCACGCCAAGATCGAGAACCACAAAGCGCGCCAGCCTGGCCAGCCTTTTTACCAGCATTTCGTAATTAGCGATTTGATTGATCAAATGCATATCGCGTGGTCTGTCGGAAGCCAGCAATAATTTCACCCCAGAGCCATGTGATACTAATGATTCACGTACGTTATCACTTGTAAGCTCGCTTAGCTTTGTGAGGCTTAAGAGATCCACCAGACCTTTGTTACTGGTCACTCCCACATCAAGGGCCAACGCTCCCTGACCGGGGAGCATCTCTGCTACGATCACTTCAGCCTTTGTCCGGGATTGTATACCTGCTCCCAAATTTACCGCCATTGTCGTTGTGCCAAGCCCGCCGCGTGCCCCGAGCACACCGATTACATAACCGCGGTTTTCGTCTCTGAGGGAACCTGTGTTTGGTTTCTTATCGCTGACCCGTGCGAGCAACGTCTTGACGCGAGCCTGCAACTCGGAGGGATGCGTTGGCTTGGTCAGGTAATCATTTGCCCCAACTTCGAAGCCGATTACTTTATCATCGAGCTGCGTTTTGGCCGTGAACATGAGAATGGGAGTTTCCAGCGTGGAAGGATTTTGTCGCAGGCGACGCGTGACTTCGTACCCATCCATGTCTGGCATCATGACGTCCAGCAGGATTAGATCTGGATCTTCATCGAACGCTTTCTCCAGCCCTTGTTGCCCATTCGTCGCCGCGCTAATCTGGTATCCCTGACGCTGAAGCATGAGCCCAACTAATCTCAGTGTATCCAGGTCATCATCGATGATGAGGATTTTTTCGCTCATGAAGACATTATTCCTTGTAAAAGATGATAACAGTCTAGCATAAAGCCGTCTCTTGGGCAAGATAATTACTGTTTTGTAAATATGCTATAATGAGAGTGCATTTGTAGGACAAATTAGGCGTCCTACTCCGGGGATGACAGGCTTCGACGGGAGAGGCTGGTTCCGGAATGCGAGCCGAGAGGCGCCGAACTCGATAACTCAGCGCAAACAATCAAGTGCCAATCGCACTTCCTACGCTGCTATGCCCCTCGCTGCATAAGCGATAAACATAACAGCTGGCGCCTACGGGCGCCACGTCCGCCGGCACCTTCCTCCACCGGGTGACGGATCGGGCGAAACAATGGTGTGAGTGCTGCACATGACTCTGCTAAATGTGCTTAAGATCAGCAGATGGTCACAGGGAATCCTGCCCGCCGAGATCCCTGTGATGACAAAATTCGGCAGGCTACGCTCGTAGAGTTCCGAGGGTCGAATCTTTCGGACGCGGGTTCAATTCCCGCCATCTCCACTAATTAGATAGACCAGCACAATTTGTTAAGCAAATCGTGCTGGTCTATCTAATTAATTTTTCACTTGACAACTATATCCGCGACGGATATAGTGTGGTCAATGACGACCACAATTTCCACCCCACCTCTTACTCCAGCAGTTTTTCATATCCTCCTGGCGCTCTCAAGCGGAGAGCGTCACGGGTACGGCATTATGAAGCAGGTCGAGGCCGACTCACAGGGCAAGGTCACCATGGGACCGGGTACATTATACGGCTCCCTCAAACGAATGCTCGATGCCGGACTGGTCAAGGAGAGCGACAAGCGCGTCGACCCCGAAATGGACGACGAGCGGCGCATCTATTATCAGCTCACTGGCATGGGTGCGGAAGCGCTTGCAGCAGAGCTTGCGCGTTATCAGCGCATCGTCACGATCGCACAGCAACGGAAACTCTTCCCCAAGACCTTTGCATATGATGTATGAACAGAAAGCCGTTCATCGGCTTTACAGGAAATTGGTCAACCTCTATCCGTCAGGATTCAAGGAGCGACTCGCAGAGTCGATGCAGCAAACCTTCCAAGATCTTTGGAATGAAAAACGGCAAACGAAAAAAGAATTGTTCGGCTTTGTACTCTGGACATTCATCGAAACTGCCATAGGAATTTTTCGAGAGTATCTATTGCTTATTTCTCCAGGAGATGTTATGCAAACCATACTTAAGACCTCTGGATCATCGGCGCTCATTAGTTTTCTCCTGACCCTTCCGTTCATGATCATGGAAGTCGTCAACAGGCGAATTTTCAATGAAGATTTCCCCGTCATGCTTTTTTTCGTCATGTGGCTCAACCTGTTCGCAATCGGCCTTATCCTGCTGCCGATCATGCGAGGCAGGCGGACAGGGAACCATGACATGGCGAATCCTATTCCTACACAAAAAAATACTCTCCTCACAAACCCCAGGTCGGCCGCGATGATTAGCATTGCCCTGATCCTGGCCCCTGGCATCCTCCCGTTGCTGAATTCCGTTGGTTGGCTGTCACTGGATCGTCTGTTCAACGGCCCGAACCCTGAAGTGGCTTATCTCCCCGGTCAGCTCATGTCCCTCGGTCTCATCTTGTTCCCAATAGCGGCAGGGATCATTGCCGGCCGACCGATCGTCAGCGCCTTGCGGGCCGGAGGCAGCCTGTTTGCGCATCCCATCAATCTTATTATCGTCGTCGTAATTTCGTTCCTCTTTGTATCAGGCGTCGTCAGCTTGATCGTGGACCAATGGCCCTGTTTTATAGGTGTTCCAAACTGCGATTGAAGAGAAAGCTCTTTACTACGACTTATTCCTATGAATAAACAAGCCACGGCTTTTGCTCTCTACAAAAAGCTTCTTGCCCTTTATCCACGAGAGTTCAAGGAGCGGCTTGGAGAGTCCATGCAGCAGACGTTCGATGACCTCTGCAGGGAACGACAGTCAAAAGGTGGATGGTTCGGTTTCATGCTGTGGACATTTATCGAAACAGCCATTGGAATCCTCAGGGAACATGTACTGCTGCTTGCAAAAGGAGACTCGATGAAAAAGACACTTGCATACCCCAGGTCTGCCGCGCTAATCAGTGCCATTCTGTTAGTAGTAGGATTTATCGTTGCACCGTTGATCTATTTTACCGGAAATTTGCGCGACACCCTCGGGCCGTTGTCCTATGACGTGGCCGATTTCCTGTACGGACCGGTGTGGGCTGCCAGCATGGTCAGTATTGTCTTCATGCTCCGTGAGCGCATGGGCGAGCGAGCGCCGCGCCGCATGTCATTGGCACTGCTGGCAGCTGTCCTTGCAGCAGGGATAACGGTAGCTGTCGCTTTTATCCGGTCTGCCAACCGCCATTATCATCTGATTCACCCCGAGCTGCATCTGGAGAATTCATCGGATGTTCTCGTGGTATGGACCACCCTTGTGGCGGGCCTGACGAATACAGGATGGCATTTCCTGGGGTGGGCATTGGTGCTGATCGGATCAGCAGGTTGGACGTCGCGCTACCTTCCCCGTTTATTGAGCATACTGTATTTGGTGGCAGGAGTTATATCGCTGTTTGTATATCTGATACCAGGCAGCGAGGGGAATGCCGTGGTGTTGAGCGTGGTCGTGATTATCTGGCAGGGAATCCTGTTGTGGAAAGCCGCGCCGGACGAAACGCAAGCCCCTGGGCTAAGCGCAAGCCAGCCTCATCAAGCCTGAGTCTTGCACGGCTCATGCTCGCCCGTGACTAACTATGGCGCGTGACCAGAACGCAGTCCATACTCTATACAAGAAGCTCCTTACCTTCTATCCACAAGCCTTTCGGGAGCGGCTTGGCGAGTCCATGGAGCAAACGTTCCATGACCTGTGCCATGAACAGAAACATCGACCCACTCGCCAATTCTTTGTGTTATCGCTATTTATCGAAACCGCAATCGGAATCGTATGGGAACATTTATACCTGCTCATGGAAGGAGATGGCATGAAAGGAATTCTTGCTAATCCCAGATCAGTAGCGATCACCAGTTTGATCCTTGCCATGCCACTCGGGCTTACCTATGTGGCCCTCATGTTTAACATAGAGCCATTGGCAAGAGTACTCAACAATCTGTTTACCATAGATGGTCAGCAGGGAGAGATACAGATAAACATGTTGGGCCGCATCGTAATCTATGGCGGTCTGCTGCTTTTGCCGGTTGCATTTGTACTCAACCTTCGGCCGCTATTGAGAAAAGAAGGATCTGAGGGAAAAAGAAGGCTTTATGCGCTCAACCTGATTGTCGGTGTTGCCATTTTGTTGTTGATCATCTTTACGTGGGGCGGTCTGATCGTGGAAAAAATTTACTGTCTAAGGGGGATACGCTGCGATTAGTTGGAGAGTATATGACGCTCATAAAACTTGACTGTCTGGAACAAACCGTTGGGCAATTGTGTTTTAATAAGCACCATGAAAAAACTTCTCATCGGATGTTTCCTCTTCATCACTGCCTGCCAACCCACCGCGACGCCAACACCCAAAGCTCCACTTTTCTCAACGGCAACGCTCACCGCTACAGCGATTCCTGCCACGAATACTCCCCCATCGACTCCTACCTTCGAGCTTACCTCCACACCGCTTCCACGCCTCTTCACTGACGAATTTGACTCCTCTCTCGCAGGCTGGGTCATTCTCCAGGCAGGGAATGAGGCAACTCCCAATATCAGGAACGAGAACAGCAATCTCATCCTGCAAATGGACTCGCCCTTTACGTGGGTATACGCTGTCTATGGCGCGCAGGACTATGAAAACATCCGCGTCGACGCGAAATTTGCCAATCAGGGCGGCGGCCCCGCCTCTATCGGTTTGATCTGTCGCTATAGTGAATCTGATGGGTGGCTTGAATACAACATTTCTACCGATGGAACTTATAACGTACTATATGGCAAATGGCTGTCAAATGGGATTGCAGATTATCTCCCCATTCTTTCGGCATCTTCCAATGCAATTCAACCCAGCGGGACGCCCCAGGAAATTGGACTGATCTGTTCGGATACGACTCTTTCCCTTTTTATCAATCAAACTCTCATCCGCCGCGTGGATGTGAGCAGTTATAAACTTGCTACTGGCAAAGTCGGTCTTACGGTTTCCTCCTTTGAAAATACACCTGTGATTGGTGCATTTGATTGGGTGAAAGTGAGCGAGCCATGACCCCCACTCCCTCCGCCCGGTCTTTGGCGGGGCACCCTGCTTGCGCACTCGCAGGGTGTCCCCCAAATCTGCAAATGAATTTTGGCTAAATATCCAGAATTTTGATTGCATATTTGGGGTCTCCAATTCAATTTCTACACTACGTTAACACTATTCTTGCATTAGGCGGTTAAGATGTGAAAGTTAGAAAATAATTGCGTAGCTATCGCTCCTGGTAACTATGCAAATGAAACAAATGCAAGGAGTATTCTATGGCAAAAATTATCGGCATTGACCTTGGCACAACTAACTCCGTTGTGTCCGTCATGGAAGGTGGTACACCCACTGTGATCCCGACCGCGGAGGGCGGTCGGCTGTGTCCATCGGTGGTAGCCTTCAATAAAAACGGCGAGCGACTCGTCGGTCAGACCGCGAAACGACAAGCCGTGGTCAACTCAGAAAACACTGTCTATTCCATTAAGCGTTTTATCGGTCGTCACTTCGACGAGACCGAAGTGGAACGCAAGATGGTTTCCTACGAAGTAGTTCCGGGTCCGTCGGCGGATGTGCGCGTCAAAATTCCTGTCACAGCGCGTGAATATTCTCCACAAGAGATCAGTGCCATGATTCTGGGCAAGCTGAAAACAGATGCGGAAGCGTATCTCGGTCAGCCAGTCACACAGGCAGTGATTACCGTTCCTGCCTACTTCAATGACAGTCAGCGTCAGGCAACCAAAGATGCCGGCAAGATCGCAGGTCTTGAAGTCCTGCGCATTATCAATGAGCCGACAGCCTCTGCACTTGCCTATGGTCTCGATAAGAAGAAGAATGAAACCATCCTGGTCTTTGATCTTGGTGGCGGTACGTTCGATGTTTCTGTGCTGGAAGTAGGCGAAGGCGTGATTGAGGTCAAAGCGACGAACGGTGATACTCACCTCGGCGGCGATGACTGGGATCAGCGTGTCGTCAACTGGGCAGCGGATGAATTCAAACGCGAACAGGGCATCGATCTGCGTTCTGATCGTCAGGCGTTACAGCGTCTGCGTGAAGCCGCAGAAAAAGCGAAGATCGAGCTTTCCAGCGTGATGGAAACGGAAATCAATCTTCCGTATATCACGGCTGACGCAACCGGACCGAAGCATCTGCAGTTGAAGCTCACCCGCGCTAAATTTGAACAGATGACCAACGATCTGCTTGAGCGCTGCCGCAAGCCATTTGAGGCTGCTCTGAAAGATTCCGGCATCGATGCAGGCAAACTTAACGAAGTAGTGCTCGTCGGTGGGTCGACTCGTATGCCGATGGTCCAAGACCTGGTCCGCAAATTGACCAATGGCAGGGAACCAAATAAGGGTGTGAACCCTGATGAGGTTGTCTCCATTGGCGCCGCGATCCAGGGTGGTGTGCTCGGTGGCGAGGTTAAGGATATTTTGTTGCTCGACGTCACCCCGCTTTCTCTGGGTGTTGAAACGCTCGGTAGCGTGATGACCAAGATGATCGAACGCAACACGACCATTCCTGTTCGCAAGACCGAGACCTATTCCACAGCTGGAGATAACCAGACAGCTGTAGATATCCATGTCCTGCAGGGTGAGCGCCCGATGGCGGCGGATAACATGTCACTCGGACGGTTCCGACTCGATGGAATTCCACCGGCACCACGTGGCATGCCGCAAGTGGAAGTGACCTTTGATATCGATGCGAATGGCATTCTGCACGTCACCGCCAAAGATAAGGCGACCGGCAAGGAGCAGAAGGTAACGATCACGGCTTCCACGAACCTGAACAAGGGCGATATTGATCGCATGGTGCAGGAAGCGCGCGCTCACGAAGCCGAAGATAAGAAACGCCGTGAACTGATCGACGCGAAGAACACTGCCGACAGCCTGGTCTATCAGACAGAGAAAGCGTTGCGCGATCTGGGCGACAAAGTTTCTGGTTCAGATGCCCAGGATATTCAAGGCAAAATCGATGAACTGAAGTCTGCTGCCCAGGGCGATGATATCAACCGTATCAAGCAGACCAGTGAACGAGTTGAGCAGGCCTTCCATGCGTTGAGCCAGCAACTCTACTCACAGGGACAACCTCAGCCTGAAACACCGGGTGGGCCCTCCACCCCGCCCCATGGTGGCGATGATGTGATCGAAGGTGAAGTGAAAGAATAAACAGGTTGTTTTTCCAACCTCAGAACAAAGAACCTGGGCAATTGTCTTCAGACAGTTGCCCAGGTTCATTTAATGATGTCTTTGAAGGATTGTCAGATGGTGGCAAGATGGGTATTTCCCCGATTTCCCTCAAAACCTCATCCAGGTATTTTTCCAATAAACCGGCAATTTCCTCGAACCTCTGTGTTTCATTGATGGGAGATTCTTCTGATGATTCAGAGAGGCTTTCATCTCCTGTTATTAAATAAATCAAGTCTGTAAGTTCGAAAAGCCCCACCTCATTGTATAGTTGCCGGGTGCTCAAGGCAACACTCACTTTCCCCATGTAACTATAGATCTTAATTAAGCAATCATCGGCTAGCATTATGATCTGCCAGTTTTCATAATCCGGGTCGGCAAAAATCACTGAGACAATGCGAAAGCCGCGTCTGGATAGAAAGTCAAAATGGTGCCTGACGTTGTCGAGTATTCTTTGGAGTTTAAGATCTGGTCTACTTTCCATGATTGCCTCTGGTTGTTTGCCCTGGTTTGCATGGGAAAAAGTGTTGTTAACAATGTCGCTGGATGCTCCAAAAAGTTACTCTGATCATTTAGCCACTTTAATGGGCACTCGAGTGATTCGTCGCTGATTTGCGCGCGAAGTTATGAGATTGATTATTAGAGTTTGCTGAGAATACAATCCTTCGTTTACACCCCAAAATGCGGGCAGTATAATCTTCGCTATGCAAAACCGCTTTAGCCGTGCCTGGGTAATTCCTGTTTCCTTAATAATACTTATAGGTCTCTACTATCTTCCCCCGATTCACAGCCGCCTTGCATGGCGGCTCGACTCGTTGCGCACCCAGATCAAATATTTGGTCAATCCTCCGGACGAAGCCGTCTTCCTGCCAACACAGCAGGCTCAGGTTAATTTAGCAGTCACAAAAATGATCCTGACTCTTCAGGCCACGCTGACCCCGCAAGCGTCTTCCGCGGTTTCCACACCCCAGCCGGGGCCCACTCTCCAGCCGACGATCACAGCCACGCCTCTACCTGCCACCGTGATGCTGCAGGACGTCAAATATGAAACTCAGCACGGTCGTCTTAATTATTGTGGTCCCACGAACTTCTCGATGGCGCTCACTTTTTGGGGATGGAAGGGCAACCGCGATGTCATCGGTAAAGCGGTCATGCCTGTTAATGCTAAAGACAAAAACGTGATGCCTTATGAATTGCAGGATTACATCACAGACAATCTTTCAAGCATGACCTCCGTGATTCGCTATGGGGGCGATATCGACCTGCTCAAGCGCATGATCGCGGCCGGCTTCCCGGTTGTGACGGAAAAGGGCATTTACGAAACGGATGTCAACGGCAAATATAGCTGGATGGGACACTATGCCTTTGTCACGGGTTATGACGAAGCGCAGCAGGAGATCATTTATCAGGACAGTTACGAGACCGACCCCACAAATCCGGGTCCCAATCGACATATCAAATATTCGACATTTTTGGAAGGCTGGCGCGCCTTTGACTTCATATTCGTGGTTGTCTATCCGATTGACAAGCAGAACCAGGTGATGTCTGCGCTTGGTCCTTATGCAGATGACCAGTGGGCAAGCCAGCATGCGTTAACGGTGGCACAAACCGAGACACAGACTCTTGCGGATATCGATCGCTTCTTTGCATGGTTCAACATAGGCACAAGTCATATCGCTCTACTTCAGTATGCGGATGCAGCCACTGCCTACGATTATGCTTTCAATGTGTATGCAGGTTTGGATGTTGATGATTCGGTGCGCCCCTATCGCATGATGTGGTATCAGACGGGACCCTATAAAGCTTATTACTATACCAATCGTTTTGCAGATGTCATTAATTTGGCAGATACCACCTTGAACGATACCATTGCCGAGCCTGTGCTTGAAGAATCGCTTTATTGGCGTGGACGCGCTTATTACATGGCTGGCAAGACGGATCTGGCTGTGAAGGATTATCGTGCTTCACTGAATGTCCACCCCAAGTGGATTCCTGCAACGCAAGCCCTGCAGGATCTGGGAATGCAACCTTAGTTCGTTAAAGTGCCTAAGCCGCCAGGGATGGCGGTTATTGCTTATCACATCCAGCGCCGACGCTTTGCACGGCGCGAGGAACATAGATCATGAGACTATTACACTTCGCTGATGCTCACATTGATATGGCAAACTATGGCAGGCACGATCCTGAAACTGGGCTGCCTTTGCGTGTGCTTGATTTCCTCAAATCGCTGGACACGATTGTCGATGCGGCGATCTCAGAAAAAGTAGATATGGTCATCTTTGCAGGAGATGCGTACAAGGACCGTTCTCCTGCGCCAACCTTTCAGCGGGAATGGGGAAAACGAATCATTCGGTTGTCTCGGG
>Ga0065707_10000875_pt1 | contig 9970 bp, 10 predicted proteins | sample SwiRhicommuniRL3_FD_59094 | JGI IMG/M metagenome (GOLD analysis project Ga0065707, IMG submission 59094) | Switchgrass rhizosphere bacterial communities from Rose Lake, Michigan, USA - RL3 v2 (version 2) | ecosystem: Host-associated > Plants > Roots > Rhizosphere > Soil | place: East Lansing, MI... | reverse complement strand
TCGAACCTCGGAATATCTCTCGCAAAGCATGTCCTGAGCGACGTCGAAGGGGCGCCAAGGTCGCAAAGGTCGGATAACACAAGAAAGAATAATTACGTTTTAAGATTTCCTATCGGATTATTCCGAACTTGGCGTGCTTTGCGNCTTNGCGAGAGTCTATTCTCCCCCCTGTCGACAATTTCCGCCTTTGTTCTGGCGAACCATAAGTACCTTCATTTAAGAGTCACTACACTAGATGATTCCTATTTCCGATTTGCCGCGAAATCCCGGAAAAATCTTTGTCAGGTCCCGTTGGCCCAAGTGCCGCGTCAGGACTTCACTGCATACCGAGCGATAGTCGGTTGTAAGATCGAGGTCACGACCCTCGTACAATACTTCTTGCGCGAGACCGGGCCAGCGACCGTAAACTTTTCCGCCGCGCACGCGCGGACCGAGGACGAACATGACGTTGGCGTGACCGTGGTCCGTTCCGCGGTTGCCGTTTTCACGCGCGGTGCGGCCGAACTCGGACATGGTGAGCAGTACGACATCTTCCATCCGGTCGCCGAGATCCTGGTAAAACGCGGTAAGCCCTTCGCCGAATTCCTTGAGTCGATTGGCCAACTGTCCGGTGGCGCCGCCTTCCGCGACGTGGGTATCCCATCCGTCAATTTCGCTGAACGCGATTTCCAATCCGACATCGGCTTTGATCAGGCGGGCGATTTGTTTGAGGCCGCCGGCGAATCTTCCGGCGGGATAGCTGGCCGCGCTCGGCGGAAGTTTTTCTTCGACAAGGCGCAAACGCGCCATGGCGTCAAAAAGACTCTCGCCGCCGCGGCGAAAGAGCGGATCGGCGGAAGCGCCGTAAAGTTTTTGCAATGCCGGTCCGAGGGCCGCGTTGCGCAGCCGAAACTCTTCGATGGAAGACAGAGTAAGAGTCGGCGCCGCGCCGGCCATGGCGCGCGGCGTTTGCGGGCTTACCGCAACGCCGCGGAACGGCGAGTCGCCGAGCGGGTTGTTATTCAAAGCGCGATTTAACCAACCCTCGCGAGTGCTTTTGGTCCCCGGCGTGCCGACCTCCATGTAATCCTGCGCGTCAAAATGAGAGCGCGTGTTGTCAGGCGATCCGGCCGCATGAATGATGGCCAGCCGGCCCTTATCGTAAATATTTTTGAGCGGAGCCAGCGCCGGATGCAGCCCATAAAAACCATCGAGATCGATGGCGCGTTCGACGCCGGAGGCCGGTTCAGCAACCGCGATGCTCGGCCGTAGCCCGTAGTAGGCGCGATCTTTAAAGGGCACGACCACATTGAGCCCGTCCATGCCGCCGCGTTGAAAGACCACCACCAGTACTTTCCCCCGCCCGGTTTGCTCGGCGCCCGCGGCGCGGAGGAGAAAGGGCGGAGGCGAACCGAGGGCCACGAAGCTAAGTCCAGCGGATTTGAGGAACTGCCGGCGCGAAAGATGCATTATCACCTCCGTTGAAATTCCGGCGCGGCCAGAAGCAAAGCCAGTTTGTCCGATTCGGCCGGTTCCGTTAACGCTACTCGCGTCGCCGTTGAAAGCGAATCCGGCGCAACCATCCGGGCAAAAGCCTGGATGTCCCGCGGGGCTTGAGTGCTCACACGCGCGCCGTCGATGCGATTGGTGACGAGATCAATCGCGAAGTTCATGCGCGTGAGCAACATATCCGAGCTGATCCACGACGAGCCGACATCGGGATAGCCGGTCGGCGGCTGGGCCAGAAATAGTGGTTCACCCATGCGGCCGAGATAGCGGAGAAGCTGGGGCGTTACTCGGGTCTCTGCCTCCATCAAGCGCAGCGCGCTGGCAACGTATTCGATCGGTTTCTTGACCTTGGCTTGATACACCTCCGGCGAGAAAAACTCCGGTGCCTCGATGACAGTTTGCAGGACGTCGCGAATATCGCCGTCGGTCCGGCGAAACGCCTCGGTGGCGCGATGCACCAACGATGCGGGTGGATCATCGGCGACAAAACGACGCACCAGTTTTGTCGCGATGAATTTTGCCGTGGCGGGATGGCGCGCTAAAAGATCGATGACTCGAAGGCCGTCTTCCATGCCGCCCGAGGCGATGCGCGTGCCCAGAACTGTTTTTGCGCCCTGATCGTGCAGCCGGGGATCGAAATAAAACTCAGCATCGCCGCGCGGCCGCCGCAAGGTCCAGCCGGTAAAGCAGCGTGCGATCTCATGAACATCCTGTTGGCTATAGCCGCCTTCGACGCCCAAGGTGTGCAGCTCCATGATCTCGCGGGCGTAGTTTTCGTTGATGCCGCGGCGGCGGACGTTGGCGGGAGCGCGCGCGGCCGGAGCCTGCGGGCTCACGCTAAGCCAATTGTCGAGATAAAAAAGCATGGCTGGGCTTTGCGCCGTCGCCAGCAAAAGATCGCGAAACTTGCCGAGCGCGCGCGGGCGGATGGTGTCGCGGTCGTAGGAAGTCATCAGCCAGCGATCGGCGCCCTTGGCCGCGAACACGTTGAAATGATTGCTCCAGAAGTCAACCATCAGCTCATAGAGCTGGCGCTGGCTATCGACCGCGCGCAGGAGCCGTGCCTGCTGCAGCTCAAAAATAATGAAACGCGGCGTGTTCATCGCGCCGCCCGTGGCCATGCCCGCTTCCTTGGCCAACTTCGGCGGCGGATAAAGCTCGAACAGCTCGTGGCCGTTCATGCGCATGGTTTTGAGGCCGGCGACCTTTTCTTCGACGGCCCCGTCGGAAATGTTTTGCGGCGTCAATTGTTCGTTCAAATAGGCGCGAATGCCGATTCGATGAACTCGTTGAACCTCTTTGGGGGTTGGTCCGAAACTGATCCGGTTAAGCAAATGGACGGTTTTTTGCTCGTCGCTCAGTGTTGCGCTCATGGTAAGTCCCTATCGCGCTGCTGGACCTTTTCACGGAGCCGCTCGCGAAACTGTTTCTTTTCCTCGACCGTGGCCCGCTCGCGCAGATCACGCAGCTTCTCGCGAACGTGACTCTTCTCTTCCGGCGAAAGGCGCTCGAAGCGCTCGCGCGCCTTTTCACGCACGGGGCCCATATCGCCGTTCGACAGGCGCTCACGCCGCTCCTGCAATTTTTGTCTAAGCTCGCGGCGCTTCTCGAGCGGCAACTCGCGCAGGGTTTCGAAGCGCTTGCGCAGTTCTTCGCGGCGCTCGGGCGGTAACTCGCGCCAGCGCTGCCAGCGCTCTTGCAGCTGCGCGCGTTGCTCGGGAGTGAGCTTTTGCCAGCGTTCGAAATTACGCTGGGCGGTGGCCTTTTCTTCGGGCGGGAGCCGGCGCCAGCTTTCAAACTTTTTCTGCAGTTCTTCCTTCTCGCCCGGCGGCAGGTTCTGCCAGCGCTGAAAGCGCTCGCGCATCTCTTGTTTCTCTTCCGGCGGCATGCGCTGCCAACGCTCGAGCGCGTCCTTGTCGGCTTGCGCCAATTCTCGGCGCGGCGCCGGCTGAGCGTATACGGCAGCGGCCGAAAGCGTGACCGCCAGGAAAAAAAGACTTATCGATTTCAGCAACCGCTTCACTTCACGGTCTCCTTCTTTTTTGCCGGCGGAGTTTTCTGCGGCAGGCCGGTTTTCGGGTCGCCGGCATTCTCCAGGTGATGCAGGTCTTGCAGCATCTCCATCTGTTTGATCATTTCCATCTCGCGAAGAAACTCCATCATCTTCAACATCTCTCGATCCGGGGGCTGAGTATCCTTAGTCGCCGACACGCCGTTAGACGCCGTCCAAGCGAGAAACAGGCTCGACCCGGCGAGCATTTTTAACCGCGCGCAAAGGCTCACGCGGCATTGCCTTGGCCACCCATGGATTCGAGCAAATCGAGGTCGTCGAGGACCTCCATGGATTTAAAAAAATCCAGGTTCTCGGCCACAGGCAAAAGTTCCATGATAGCTGCATCTTCTTGCGTCGGGTCATTCTTCGACCACATGCCTTTGCCGAGCGTAAACGTCAGGGCGAGCGCCACCACCGCTGCGGTCGCGAAAGTCGGCAGCCAGCGCGGCTGCCAGAGATCCGCGAGTCTTTGTCGCCAGTTTTTCCGTTCCGCAAGGCCATCCAGTTTGTGACGGAATTCGCGGTTATAATCTGTCCAAAATCCTTGCGGCGGCTGGTCGGTTTCGATCGTGAGCGGCATAAGGGCGGTGAGGTCCCTGAGGTACGCCGCGCAAGCGGCGCAGCTCTGCAAATGGGCCTGCATGTCACTGCGCTCGGCGCCGGGCAGGTCGCCGTAATGAAACAACACGAGGTTCTCTTCCTGTTCCTTGCACGGCAAAGCGGGTGTTTGCGCTGCCATATCCAAATCTCCTAGGCGAAATCCGCCAGTTTTTCTCTGAGCGCGGCCACGGCACGGTGCAGGTGGACTTTGACCGTGCCTTCGGCAGTTTCCATCAGCTCGGCGATTTCTTTGATTGAAAGGCCCTGATGATTTTTAAGCACAAAGGCCGTGCGTTGCCGTGCCGGCAGGCTCGCCAATACTTCACCGACTCGAAGTGAGATTTGCTTGGCCAAGACTTCCTGGTCGGGCGCGCGCGGTTTGTTCGGCGCCTGCGACGGCTCCACTTGGTTCTGCGCATTTTCATCAAATGTTTCAGCCGGGTTGCGATTTTGGCGGCGTTTGTAGTCCAGGCAAAGATTGACCAAAATGCGGTAGAACCAGGTGTAGAAGCTCGACCGGCCGTCGAAATTTCTCAAATAGCTAAAGGCTTTCAAAAATGCCTCCTGAGACAAGTCCTTTGCGTCCTCGCGGTCGCGGGCGAAACCGAATGCGATGTGGTACGCCTTGCGCTGATGGCGCTCGACCAGTTCCTCAAATGCGCGCCGATTGCCCTGTTGGGCTGACGCCACCAACTCCTCGTCCCCAGGATTCACAGATGGGCTCCTATCTGTCATTTGCTCCGCGTCGTCGGAAAAACTGCCGAGGGGCCGGTGGGTCAAGGGGGCGTCCACCGTTACAAGCCGAATCAAACTTTTGTCCTCTCGGCCCTCGTAAGCTCTTCCAGATGGTTGGCCAGACACGTTGTTCCGCGAAGCATACCTGCGTACTCCTGGCGCCGGGCGCCGCCGCGTCTCGAGTCTTTAGACGCGGCAGAGCCAGCGAGGTTTACCGGAGCACGGTTGCCGTTGCTTGGCGATGTCCGGCTGGCAGACCACGTTCTTCCAATTTACATGAAAAGCTCCGCAATCTTACCGATTTGCGGCCAATTCACCAACCGCACCGCGAGCCACAGGTCAGGACTCTTGGCGCCGCTAAACGATAAACTGAATTGACAAGCCGCTAGCTCTGGGTTATCAGAGCCAGTTATGAGCGCTTGCCCGTTTCGGCGAGAGTCGACCCCCACGCGGCGCTGGCTCGGTGTTCTCTTGGTGCTCGCCGTCTTTTTCCTGCCTCTCCATATTCACGTTGCCACCGCGGTAACTTCCCAGATCACAAAAGAGTGCAGCTGTCTCTACGGCAGCCGGACGCATGTCAATCTAGTCGCTTCTCCGGGGATCTGTACGCCGATCCTCCCTCATTGGGCCATTGCCCTATTTCCTCGCGATTCATTCGACTCGCATTCGATCCGAACTCAATCAAGCCGCGCGCCTCCATCCTTAGTCTCCCTTTAATTTTTTAGCAGCTTAAAAGATTTTCTCGCCCCCTGAAATTGGCCGGGGCGGGCAAAGTTCTGTTTAGGGAGACTAAAAATGATGAATACACGCATTTCCAAGAATGTCTTGCGGTTTGTCGCGCTGGTGGCGGTCGTGATCTCAATTGCGCCATCATTGGGCCTGGCTCAAGAGTCCGTCATCGAGGAGTTAAAACACCAGGTAACCGAGATGCGGGCGGCAATGCAAAAAATGATTGAGCGCATCGATCAGCTGGAGAAAGAAAGAGAGGCCAATGCCGGGAGCGCAAACACGCCGCCTGCGGAACCGATGCAAGCCACCGCCGCAACGGCCCCGGCGTCCACCGCCAAGGGTGTCACTAACAGCTTTAATCCCGCGATCAGCGTAAATGGCCTGTTTGGCGGCGGCTTCTCGTCCAATCCAGCAACGACGCGCCGGCTATCCGACCCAACTTTTCACAACGGGTTTAATTTTCAGGAGGCCGAGGTTCAATTTACCGCCGACGTGGATCCCTATTGGAAAGCGAATTTTATTTTGGCGGTGAACCGCGACGGCAAGGCGGAGATTGAGGAAGGTTACGTGACGTCGGAGCAACTTCCGTACGATCTTTTGCCGAGCGACACGAGCTTGAAACTCGGCAAATTCTTTGCCGGATTCGGCAAACACAATCTGTTGCACGCGCACCAGTTTCCTTTTATCGACCGGCCACTGATCAACCAGACCGTATTCGGCGATGAAGGCCTCAAGGAGCCAGGAATGGGGTTGTCCTATTTGCTGCCGACGTCATGGTTTTCCGAGCTGACTTTCCAGGGATTAGCCGGAGAAAACGAGAGCTTGTTTCGCGCCAGCGAAGACTCCAAGCCGCGCGGCGCGTACCTGGGACACTGGAAGAATTTTTTTGACGTGAGCGATTCGACCACTCTCGAAATCGGAAACTCCTACATCGGAGGGAGAAACGCCACTGGCGGCCGGTTTTCGCAGGCTATCGGCCTCGACCTGACGATGAAGTGGCGGCCACCGCAACAGGCGACTGAAAAGGGTTTGATCTGGCAAAATGAATACATTTATTTCAGTCGCAACCGCGACCGACACCCAGCCCCAACCGGTGGCGGTCTTTATTCTTCGTTGCAATATCAGTTCGCGCGCAACTGGTGGATCCAGGGCCGCTACGACCTTCTCGGCGTGCCCAAACTCGAAGACGGACGAAAACAGCGCTGGTCGACGCTTCTGGCCCTCGTGCCGAGCGAATTCTCCGCGCTGCGTTTGCAGTACAGCTATCTCACTCAGGAGCACGCCAAGTCGGTGAATGAAATCATGCTGCAGGCCAACTTCACCATCGGCTCCCATCCGGCGCATCAATATTAGGAGACGTCATGAGACTATTGAGCAGTTCAGTCCTTTGTTATTTGTTTTTGGCTTCGTCGGCGATGGCCGCGCAACCGGTCCCGGTGGTGACGACGACGACGGACATCGCGGCGATCGTCAAAGCGATCGGCGGCGATCACGTCGCGGTCGAGAGCATCGCGAAAGGCTATCAGGACCCGCATTTCGTCGAAGCGAAGCCGAGCTTTGTCCGAGTAGTCAACCGGGCGCGCATGTTATTTAACGTCGGGTTGGAACTCGAAGTGGGCTGGTTGCCTTTGCTGATTCAAGGGGCGCGCAATCCATCCCTCATGGTTGTCGACCTCTCACAAGGAGTCTCCGTCCTGGAAAAACCGTCCGGACCGGTGTCACGCGCCCAAGGGGATGTTCACCCTCTAGGGAATCCTCACTACTGGCTCGACCCTAGAAACGGCGTCATCATGGCGCGGCGGATCGCGCAACAACTCAAAACGATTGAACCCGGAGATTCGGCCTATTTCGATCAGAACTTTACGGCATTTGAAAGCGACTTGACCAATCGGCGCAAACGCTGGGAGGAGCAGATGGCGCCTTTCCGCGGCGCGGAGCTGGTGACCTATCACAAGGAATGGGAGTATCTCATCAAGTGGCTCAGCTTGAATGTCCTCGGGTATGTCGAAGATAAGCCGGGCATTCCGCCTACGCCGCGCCATTTGGAAGAGCTCGTCCAGACCATGCAACAACGCAAAGTGAAGGCGCTGCTGGCAAGCAATTACACCAACCCTAACGTGCCCAAATCGATCGCCGACAAAACCAGCGCCAAGCTGGTTATGCTTGCCTCCTCCGTTGGCGGTGAAGAGAGCATTCGAAACTACGGCGATCTGTTCGAGGCGATTGTCGGCAAGCTGGCCGGCGCGCTGAAATAAGAAAGGAATCCATGTCGGAATTTCTGGCGATCATGGCCGCGCCTTTTGCCGCGAGTCTTGTGGTGACGGGCATTCATGTCTATCTGGGACTTCATGTCGTGCGGCGGGGTGTCATTTTTGTCGACATTGCCCTGGCGCAAATCGCCGCGCTCGGCGCCGCCTTCGCATTGCTTTTGGGCATGGAGATCCACGGTGGCGAAGCCTATTGGGTGTCGTTGGCTTTTACGTTGATCGGCGCGCTGATTTTCTCCATCACGCGCTCACGGCGCGCGCGCATTCCGCAGGAGGCCTTCATCGGCATCGTCTATGCGGTGTCGGCCGCGGCAGCGATCTTGGTGGTCGACCGTGCCCCGGGCGGCGCCGAACATGTCAAAGACCTCCTCGTCGGCTCGCTCCTTTTTGTCCAATGGGGCACCGTCGTGAAGATCGCGCTATTGTACGCGATCATCGGCCTGCTCCATTGGCTGTGGCGCAAGCCGATGTGGGAAATCTCGAACATGAATGAGTGGGAAAAGGGGCAAGGCCGCCGATCATGGATTTGGGACTTGTTTTTCTACAGCACTTTCGGATGCGTTGTAAACGCCAGCGTCGGCATCGCGGGGGTGTTGCTTGTTTTCTCCTACCTGATCGTGCCCGCGGTGTGCGCCATGTTACTCGTCGAGCGGACCGACAACGGCACGGTGAAAGTAGGCAAAAGCCTGTACGTTGGTTGGCTGGTGGGTTTCGTCGTCAGCGTGGTGGGTTGCTATTTTTCCTACTATTGGGATCTCCCCACCGGGGCAACCATCGTGGTGACTTTCGGCGGTACGCTTTTGCTGGTTGGTCTCATCCGTACACTCTTTTTGGTCTAGCGAGTCCGCTGGTTGCTGCTTTTACAGCCATCTCGCCTTTGGTATAGTGACTGTGAAATTTTTGTCGGACTGAATCATGTCATCCTTGTTAATCAAAAACATCGGCACCTTGGTGACCGGCAAGTTGGAAAATCCGCTGCGCCGGGCGGATTCGATTTTTATCGAAGACGGTGTGATTCAGTCCATCGGCAATGGTCTGAGCCTCAAGGCAGATCAATCCATCGATGCCAACGGCATCACGGCGATTCCCGGCTTGATCGATTCCCACTCGCACCCGTCCATCGGCGAGTATACGCCGGCGCAAAATTCGCTTTCCTGGATCACCAACTACATGCACGGCGGCGTGACCGCGCTGATCTCGGCCGGTGAGCTGCATCTTCCCGGGCTGCCGCTGCCACCCGATGCGCGCACCGCTTTGTCCGTCGCCATCGTCACCAAGAAGTGCTACGACAACCTGCGTCCCTCGGGCGTCAAAGTGCACGCCGGCACGCTCCTGCTCGTTCCCGGGCTCAGCGAAAAAGATTTCGACGAGATTCATGCTCTCGGCATCAAGCTGGTGAAATTCATCTTTTACGACTACAGCCTGCTGCCCAACGGCGAAGCCGCACATTACGTCAACTGGGCCCATGCGCGTGGCATCAAAGTCAAGATTCATTCCGGCGGCGTGTCGCGCTCGGGGGTGAGCCAGGTGGCCGGGTTCGACATGGTGCAGAAAATCAAGCCGGACATCATCGGACATATCACAGGCGGTCCGATTCCCATGCCGGAAGAAGACATGATCCGCATCGCCGGCGAAACTGAATGCTTCATGGAAGTCTGCACTTCGGGAAACTATCGGCTGGCGCTCAGTCTCGCCCGGGTGGTCAAAGCAAAGGGGTTGCATCACCGTGTGCTGATCGGCACCGACACGCCGGGCGGAACGGGCATCGTGCCGCGCGGGATTTTGCGCGAGATTGCTTTCCTGTCGTCGGTCGGCGAGATCGAGCCGGAAAAAACCATCTGCATGGCGACCGGCAATGTCGGCCGCGCCCATGACTTGAACATCGGCATTCTGGAAGAAGGGCGTCCCGCTGATATTGTTTTGATGCACAAGATCACCGGGTCGGTCGCCAAAGACGCGCTGGACTCGTTCGCGAAGGGCGATCTGCCGGGAATTTCCTACGTGATTATCGACGGCGTGGTGCAAGTCGCCGGCCGCAGCCAGCAGACTCCGCCGCCGGAACGCTTGGCAAGCGAAAGTTGTTGTTGACCGCGGTCGA
>Ga0065707_10083216_pt1 | contig 9971 bp, 6 predicted proteins | sample SwiRhicommuniRL3_FD_59094 | JGI IMG/M metagenome (GOLD analysis project Ga0065707, IMG submission 59094) | Switchgrass rhizosphere bacterial communities from Rose Lake, Michigan, USA - RL3 v2 (version 2) | ecosystem: Host-associated > Plants > Roots > Rhizosphere > Soil | place: East Lansing, MI... | reverse complement strand
CAGCGTCTGCGACGCAGCCGGACTGCAACCGCCGAGCGGCGTGGCGCTGCCGACGGCTGCCGAGCTTCGCAACCCGAACGACGCTTCATCGACCTACTACATCGGCCCGAAGCCCGTCGTGGAAGGAGCTCCTCGCGTGGTTCACGGTGAAGTGAAGTACTGATTGCCTGCCGATGAGGTGAGCACAGGCGATCCTGTGCTCACCTCTTATGCTCCGCAGCTTCCGGACCCCTTAATTCCCTTTGAACCCGACGGCGTGGCAGATGACGGGTCTGGCGAAAGCCCCTCATCTGACACGTAGCCTCATCCTGACCGCAGGAACAGTACAACTTTGGCGTTGCTCACTAGCCGCCGATCACATCATCCGCGCGCTGCCGTCGCAAGCCCCTCCCGGAAGCGCTTGAACTCCTCTTCCGTTGCGTATGCCTTCTGGGTGCCGCGACGCGTCACCGAATCGGCGGCATAGCGCACGGCGTAGGCCAGCGCGGATTGCAGGGTCTCGCCGGCCGCGAAATAGCGAGCGAAACTGCCGACGAAGGCGTCACCGGCGCCGGTGGTGTCGATGGCTTTCACGGCGATCGGCGCGATGTGTTCGATCAACGTCGGCGTGGCTAGCAACGCGCCACGCGAGCCCATTGTGACGATGACGGTGCCCACACCCTGCGCGATCAAGCTGCGCGCAGCGTCGGCGATGTGCGCCTCGGTCTCGACGGGCATGCCGGTGAGGATGGCGAGTTCGGTTTCGTTGGGGACAAAGAAGCTGGCATCGCCGACTTTGCGTCGATCCAGATCGGGTGTCGCCGGCGCGGGATTGAGCAGCGTCGGAACATCGTGGGCCTTGCCGAAGGCGAGTGCGGCGTAGACCGTATCGAGCGGCACTTCAAGCTGCAGCAGGATGAGATCGCAAGTCTTCAGGTCGGCTGCCGCGCGTTCGACGTCGGCTGGCAGCAAGTCGTTGTTCGCGCCTTTGATGATCAGGATGGAGTTCTCGCCCGACGGCTCGACCATGATGGGCGCGACGCCGCTCGACTTGCCGGCCACGCGCCCGACGTGCGTGGTGTCGACGCCGAACTTTTGCAGATTGCGAATCGTGTTGTCGGCGAACATATCGTCGCCGACCTTGGTCACCATCAGCACCTCGGCGCCCAGCTTCGCCGCTGCGATCGCCTGGTTGGCGCCTTTGCCGCCATGACCCATCTCGAAGCTCGGCGCCTCCACCGTTTCGCCGCGGGCAGGCAAGCGGTCGACGTAGGTGACGAGGTCCATCATGTTGCTGCCAATCACTGCGATGCGCGGCTTGCGTCTATTCACCATAGGGCACCCAGATATTCTTTACCTGTGTCGCGTGGCGGAGGAACCCGCGGCTCTGAGCGCCGGTCTCGCTCCACGCGATCGCGCGGCCGTGATTGACCCAGGTCGACTTGAGATTGCCGGCGGCTGCTTTCTCCACCATCGTGCTGCCGGCTCGCGAACCGAAGTACCACACCGCGGCGACCTCGTCGTGCTCGGCTAATGTCTTAGCCAGCACGTCGCGCTCGCCGGTTACTATGTTCACGACACCGCCCGGCACGTCGGACGTGTCGAACACTGTGTAGAGATCGGTCGCTGCGAGTGGGTGCGGCGGAGAAGGAATCGCGACGACGCGATTGCCCATCGCGATGGCCGGCATGACCAGCGAAACGAACGCGAGCAGCGGCGCTTCGTCGGGGCACGCGAGACCCATCACTCCCCAAGGCTCGTGCATCGCCAGCGTGACGTTGCTCGTGCGCGTGGCATGCACGGCGCCATCGAACTTGTCGGCCCAGGCCGCATACCAAAACGTGCGGCGCACAGCGAGCGCCACTTCGTCAGTCGCCGCATCCGCGGTGCAGCCGGTCATCGCGCGCAGCCGCGCTTCGAATTCCGATGCGCGTGACGCCAGGTTCTCGGCCACGTAGTACAGCACCTGCGCACGATTGTGAGCCGTAGCGGCGCCCCAGCTGGTCGCCTTGGCCGCGGCCTCGACGGCATTGCGAATGTCCTTGCGATTGCCCAGCCCCGCGAGGCCAATCGAGCTACCGGGCCCATGCACTGCATAACTGTTGCCGCCATCGGGCCGCGCCTGCTTGCCGCCGATGTACATCTTGGCGGTGCGGTCGATGCCGCGCGGTTCGTTGCCCATCTCCTTGGCTATAGGGACATCCGTTGCAGGCAACGCCGACGGCACGAACGCAGGCGTGTCCTTGCCAATGGACGGTGCATGCTTCTCGGCCCGGTGCACGAGATATTCGCCCAGTCCTTCGCGGCCGCCTTCGCGCCCGAAACCACTCTCGCGATAGCCGCCGAAGCCCGACGCGGCGTCGAACAGGTTGGTGCAGTTGATCCAGACGACACCGGCTTTCACCTTGGCCGCTACTTCGAGCGCGCGATTGAGGTTCTCCGACCAGATCGACGCGGCCAAGCCGTAGCGCGTGTTGTTGGCGAGTTCCACAGCCTCACTCGGCGTGCGAAACGTCATCGACACCGCGACCGGCCCGAAGATTTCGACTTCGGCTACCGTCGATGCGGGTTCGACCTCGGTGAAGAGACTCGGTGGGAAGAAGCAGCCGGTGGCGGGGATCTGCGTCTTTGGCTGCCACAGCGTTGCACCTTCCGCCTCGCCCTTCGCGACTAACTCGCGGATACGCTGCAGCTGCACCGGCGCGACGATGGCGCCGATGTCCGTTGACTTGTCCAGTGGGTCGCCAATGCGCAGCGTCTCCATGCGTGCACGGAGCTTTGCGTAAAATCGTGCAGCTACGCCTTCCTGCACTAGCAGGCGGGATCCGGCGCAGCAGACCTGGCCCTGGTTGAACCAGATCGCATCGACCACGCCTTCCACCGCCGCATCGAGATCGGCGTCTTCGAAGACCACGAACGGCGACTTGCCGCCGAGTTCGAGTGTCAGCTTCTTGCCGGTGCCGGCGGTGGACTGGCGGATCAGCCTGCCCACTTCGGTGGATCCAGTGAAGGCGATCTTGTCGACGCCGGGATGAGCAACCAGTGCGGCGCCGGTGGCGCCATCGCCGGTGACGATGTTGACGACACCGGGCGGAAGTCCCGCCTCGTTGCAGATCTCAGCGAAGGCCAGCGCTGTCAGCGGTGTGAACTCGGCCGGCTTCAGCACTACCGTATTACCTGCGGCGAGCGCGGGCGCGATCTTCCACGCCAGCATCAGCAACGGAAAATTCCACGGGATGATCTGGCCGCACACCCCCACCGGCCCGTGCTCGGGGAATTCGACATCGACCAACTCGGCCCAGCCGGCATGATGATAGAAGTGGCGCGCGACCAGCGGCACGTCGATATCGCGCGACTCGCGGATCGGCTTGCCATTGTCCATGCTTTCTAGCACGGCGAGAAAGCGTTCGCGCTTTTGCACCAAGCGCGCCAGCGCATACAGATGTCGTGCGCGTTGGTGACCCGTCATCTTCGACCACGCCCCGAAGGCATTGCGCGCCGCGACGACAGCACGGTCGACGTCGGCGGCCGTGCCTTCAGCAACGCGCGTCAGCAGCGTGTCGTTTGAAGGGTCGCGCACTTCGAAGCTGCCGCCACCGGCAGAAGGCACGAAGGCGCCGCCGATGAAGTGACGCATGCCATCACTGTGGCCGGCGAGCCAGGCCTCGACGTGATCGTTCGCCTCGGGCGCGGGGCCGTAGTCCATGGAAAGCAGCACTTCTCTAATGTTCGCCATCGACGTCTCTACTCACTATTCGCTAGAACCGTCCCAAATTCCGATCCCACCCCGTCCCTTCTGCTCTGCGTCCTCAGCATGCTCTGCGAGAAATATCTCGTTCACGCGTCAATCCGCGCTGATAGCACTACAAGAATTCTCTCGCAGAGCACGCAAAGGACGCAGAGCAGAAGGGATAGAGCAGGAATGAGATTTCTCCTTCAAGCCATCGCGTGGTGCGAGATCGACGCGTAGCGGCCGGTGATGTAGTGCTCGAGCTGGCGTTCGATGTCGCCAAGCATCGAACTCGCGCCGATGCGAAACAGCTCCGGCTCCAGCCACGGGCGGCCGAGTTCTTCTTTCATCAACGATAGCCAAGTCAGCGCGTCCTTTGCAGTACGCAGTCCGCCCGCGGGTTTGAAGCCGATGCGCTGGCCGGTGTACTCACCATAGTCGCGCAGTGCGCGCAGCATCGTAAGACCGACGGGGAGCGTCGCATTCACGTCTTCCTTTCCGGTCGACGTCTTGATGAAGTCTGCGCCCGCCTGCATGGCCACCATGCTCGCCTTGTAGACATTGCGCAGCGTCTTCAAGTCGCCCGTGGCGAGAATCGCCTTGAGATGCGCTTCGCCGCATGCTTCGCGCATCGCCTTCACTTCGTCGTAGAGCGCTTGCCAATTCTGGGTCAGCACATGGGCGCGCGAGATCACGATGTCGATTTCCGCAGCACCCTCTCCCACCGCATAACGAATCTCGGCGAGGCGTTGCGGCAAAGGCGTCAGCCCTGCGGGGAAACCCGTGGCGACGGAAGCAACGGGAATACCCGAACCCGCGAGCGCCTTCACGGCCGGTGCGACCATAGTCGGATACACGCACACCGCGCCAACGGTCGGCGGCGCATCCGCCAAGCCGAGCGCTGCGACGATGTCATCGCGAATCGGTCGCCGCGCCTTCATCGCGAGCCGATGCACGCGGCCGGGCGTGTCATCGCCAGCCAGCGTAGTGAGGTCGATACACATCACAGCCTTCACGAGCCACGCCGCCTGGTACTCCTTCTTCACCGTGCGGCGAGCGCCCAGCGTGGCAGCGCGGCGCTCAGCTGCCGAATGATTGACCTGGATGCACTCGAACCACTTCGGTGTCAGCTCGGTGCCGGGATTGCGGTTCCCTTCCTCCCCCGGTCGCCGGGGGAGGGTTGGGGTGGGGGCGTCTGGGAGTTGCGGCATAGCGTCTATTAGTTGCATGCCGGCTTGGCTTTATCACACGCGGCCACCAGCTCCTTCGGCGGGTCCTTCTTGAATACGGTCTTGTACGACTCGATCACGTTCGCCTGCACCACGGGCAATGACTGTACTCCCACCCACGCCGGTGGCGTCTTCCCTATGAGCGCATTCACCATCGCCAGCGCCTCGGCCACCCCCTGGTCGTACGGGCGCTGCGAACCGGTGGCCTTGAGCGGACCGCCCTTGGCGATCTCGATCGCCGACTGCAGGCCGAGATCCACCGTCGTGATCGGAATGTTCACACCCTGCGCACGCATCGAGGAAATCGCGTCGAGCGCGGGCTGGTCCCAGACCGCAAACACCCCCTGCACATCGGGGTTCGCGGTGAGGAAATCGCCCGCGATCTGCGCGACCTTCGACGGATCGGTGAAGTCGACCTGCTTGATCTTGATGTCGGGACGGTTCCTGGCCAGCCAGTCCTTGACTGCCTTGGTGCGCTGGTTGGTGCTGAAGTAATCGACACCGAAGTGCACGATGCCCAGCTTGCCACCCTGCTTGATGCACGATGCCAGCACCTGCGCCGCAATCCAGCCGTTCCCCTGGCTGTCGGCCGAGACCATCGAGGCGTAGTGTTCCGGATGCTCGAGTCCCGCCGGCACATTGTCCATGAAGACCAGCTTGATGCCCGCGGCGGATACCTTCTTGTAGGTCGCAGCGGTGGCGACGCCGTCGACGGGAATCGAGATGATGCCGTGCGGCTTGCGCTGAATGGTGTTCTCGATGTCGGCGATCTGCTTGTCGACCTGGTATTCGGCCGACGTCACGCCGATGACCTCGACGCCGTATTGCTTGAGCGTGTCGGTAATGCCCTGCACCTGCAGCTGCGACCAGTCCAGGTTCACGGTCTGCATGGTGATGCCGACTTTGAACCTGCCGGCCTTGACCTTGGCGACCTCCTCCGGCGTGAGCTGCAGCTGATCGACCGACGCAGCCTTCTCGCCTTTCGGCCCCTGGCCAACGATCGACTTCGGGCCGAGCGTCGCAGGGTCGAGTCCGCTCGCGCAGCTCTTCGACACCTCAGCCTGACCGGCCGTCGCCGCGAGAATCAGTGCGCCCGCGAGCATCAGCAGGCTGACACTGGATCGGAGTTGCAATTGTCTACTCATGGCAAAAGATCCCTTGCGCCGAATGCGATAGCCACGCGGGCCGCGGCATCACCTTTTAGTGAAGGCCACTGCCGCGACGATGATAGCCCCCTTGATGACCAGTTGGAGCGATGAACTCACACCCAGCAGCACGAGGCCGTTGTTGAGCGTGCCGATGATCAGGCTGCCGAGCAGCGTGCCCAGGATGAAGCCACGGCCACCGAACAGGCTGCAACCACCGAGGATCACCGACGCAATGACGTCGAGTTCCATCCCCTGCATGACGTCCGGTCGCGCAGCGTGCGAGCGCGCCGACAGCACCAGCGCCGCTAGCCCTGCCAGCATGCCCGTGAGGACGAAGGCCAGCGTCGTGACGCGACGCGTGTTGATCCCCGAATACAGCGCCGCCGTGGGATTGCCGCCCGCGGCATAGATCTGTCGGCCGTAGATGCTGTAGTGAAGCAGGAGGATACCGATCGCGGCGGCGAGCAGCGTCCACGCGATCGGCGCCGGGATACCGAAGAACGCGCTCTCGCCGAACAGCGATACGTACGCTTCATTGGTGATGATCACCGGCTTGGTGTCCGTGACCAGCATAGCGAGGCCACGCGCGGCGCTCAACGTGCCGAGCGTGACGAGGAACGACGGGATCGCGAGGCGCATCGTCAGCACGCCGTTGATCAATCCGACCAATGCACCGGTGCCGATGCCCGCTGCGACACCGACGAACCAGCTATCGTGCAGATGCGCCATCGCCAACGCGGCGCTCATTCCCGACAGCGCGAGCGTGGACGCCACGGACAGATCGATCTGCCGCGCGATGATGACGAACGTCAGTCCCACCGCAATGATCGAAACCAGCGCGGTCTGTCGACCGATGTTGAGAAAATTGTCGAGCGACAGGAAGTAGGGCGAGGCGACGCTGAAGACGACGAGCAGAATCGCGAACGCGACGTACAGCATGTACGGTTGCTCGCCTTTGACCAGTTGACTTGCCAACCGGCGCAGGCGGCTCGTTCGCGGCGGAGGCGACGCGGCCGCGTCTGACCGGTCGGGAGCTGTCGATGCAGGGCTGGAGTCGGTCATGACATCTGCGCACCCGTGGCCGGCGCTTGGATGGACGGAACTTCGATGGGCAGGACCTGGGCGCGCGGGAGTTGGATCAGGTGGTGCAGCGCCTCGGGGCCGTCCAGCGAGCCGCGATCGATCGTTTCCACGATCGCGCCGTCGGCAACGATAGAGATACGGTCACACAGGCGCAGCAGCTCGGCGAGATCCGACGACACGACGAGCACTGCCGTGCCGGAACGAGCTGCCTCACGCACCAGGCCGTAGATTTCTTCCCGCGCGCCTACGTCCACGCCTATCGTCGGCTCGTCGAGCAGCAGCACACGCGGCCGCGGTTCCTGCCATTTGGCGAACACTACTTTCTGCTGGTTGCCCCCCGAAAGATTTTTCACCGCCGTCGCTGCATTCGGCGCCTTGACCGCTAGCTTCTTCATCACGACGCGTGCCTGCGCGAGCGCTCCGCGTTGATCGAGCCATCCCCAACGCGAGAAATGAGGCAGACGCGGCAGTGTGAGATTGCGTTCGATCGCGTGTTCTAGCACGAGGCCCTGCACTTGCCTGTCCTCGGGCACCAGCGCGACGCCTAAGTCGATGGCCTCGCGCGGCCGCCGGTTGGCAAGGGTATTGCCGTTGATATGCACGTCGCCTTGAGCAACACCGCGCAGGCCGAAGATGGTCTCCAGGATCTCAGTGCGACCACTACCGATGAGTCCCGCGAGGCCGTGGATCTCACCCTTGTGTACCGTGAGGTCGACGCCGTTGAGGCGATCGTTAGCCACGCGAGACAAGGTCAACACTGCTTCCGCAGTCGCGGGCGATGGCTCTCGTGCAGCCTCGGCAGGCGCGTCGATACTTAGCGCAGCATGGCCCGGACCGACGATCGCAGTCACGAGCTGCTTCATGTCTGTCTCACCCGTCACGAAATCGCCGGCATTGATGCCGTCGCGAAACACCGTGACGTTTTGCGAAATACGGAATACTTCGTTGAGCCTGTGCGTGACGTAGATGACGCCGACCCCGCGTTGCGTGACCGTGCGCACCGCGTCGAACAGGATGCGTTCCTCGCCTTCGGTGAGCGCCGAGGTAGGCTCGTCGAGAATCAGGATGCGGACGTCGCCCATCAACGCTTTGCAGATTTCCGTCATCTGCCGGTACGCGAACGGCAGCGAGCCGACAGGCACGCGCGGGTCGAGCGGAATTCCATGATCACGCAGGAACGCGCTGACCTCGGTCATGAGCTGGCGCTTCTTCAGGAAGCCAAGCCGCGTGCGCGGCTCGCGCCCCAGCATCAGGTTGGCTCCGACCGAGAGCGACTCGACCAAGCTCAAGTCCTGGTAGACCACGGCGACGCCGGCGGCGCGCGACTCAGCCGGCGACGCGAATGCCACCTCGCGCCCGGCGATCTCGATGCGTCCGCCGTCATGGTTGTGCACTCCACTGAGTATCTTGATCAGCGTGGACTTGCCGGCGCCGTTCTCCCCGAGCAACGCATGCACCTCGCCCGGGAACACCTCCAGGTCGACACCACGCAGCGCACGCACGCCGCCAAAGCTTTTTGTTACGCCGCTGACACGAACCAGCGGCGTCTGTGAGAGGCGCGGATCGGCATCCTGGACCGGCGCGTTCATCGAGGAATCGGGATCAGAAGCTGGCTTTGAGTTGCAGGCCGACGATGCGCGGTTCGTTGATGAAGCCGGTCAGGTTGTTGAAATCGATGGCGCCGACGGCGATCTCCTCGTCCGTGATGTTACGGCCGAACACCGCCACCTCGTACTTGCCGCCGCTCCAGTTGTAACCGACGCGCAGTCCGCCTTCGAGCAATTCCTTGCCGGTGAATTCGGTGGACTCGTACAGAAAGAAATTCACTTCGCTGCGATAGGACCAGTCGGTATAGGCAAACAGCTCGCCGTTGCCGACGGGAATGCCGTAACGCAGGGTGACATTGGCGATCCACTCGGGCGCTTGCGGCAACCGGTTGCCGTCGATCGAGGCAAAGGTGGTCCCGCCGATCGAGACAGTCGGGTCGGTCACCGTGCAGGCAAAGCAGATTCCCACTCGCAGGTTATTGTCCTCGATCTCGGTATCGTTATAGCTCGCACCCAACGTCGCGAGCAGATGAGGAGTGATATACGCCTGCAGATCGAGTTCCGCGCCCTGCCCCACTGTCTTGTCAGCGTTCAACAGTTGCACGGCATTGCTCGAGCCGCCCACGGCAGTGAGCTGCTGATCCTTCACTTCATAGCGGTAAAGATTGAAATACAGCTTGGCGCGCCGCTCGAGCAGATCGGCCTTCACGCCGACCTCGACGGAGGTATTGTTTTCGGGCTCGGCGACGGATTGATTGCCGAACGCCGACGCCGGCTGCACGCTGGCGCCGCGAAAACCCGTGGCGACACGTGCATAAAGGTTGATCGCATCAGTGAGCGCATACGTGCCGCTCACGTCCCAATTCACCTTGCTGTCGCTCAGATCGGCGGTGGTCGGCAGCGCGGGATTGGGAAACGCAAAGCCTTGCGGCACGCCCGTCTTGAAATCCTTTTCGTCGCGCGTGTAGCGAATGCCGGCACTCAAGCTCAACGCATCGCTCACAGCGTACTTGATCGAACCGAACACCGCCCAGGCCTTGTTGGTCTGGTTGGAGCGCAGGAACTGGTTCTGCACACCGCCGGCGAGACTGTCATATGAGAAGCTCTCGATGTCGTAGTCTTCATCGAAGTAGTACACGCCGGCCTGCCAGTTGAAGGCGCCGGTGTACTGCGACTCCAGGCGCACTTCCTGCGTGATCTGGTCGAGAGTGGGCACGGCGTCGGCTGTCTCGCTCGGGAACGGAATGAAGCCCGG
>Ga0065707_10000929_pt1 | contig 9976 bp, 8 predicted proteins | sample SwiRhicommuniRL3_FD_59094 | JGI IMG/M metagenome (GOLD analysis project Ga0065707, IMG submission 59094) | Switchgrass rhizosphere bacterial communities from Rose Lake, Michigan, USA - RL3 v2 (version 2) | ecosystem: Host-associated > Plants > Roots > Rhizosphere > Soil | place: East Lansing, MI... | reverse complement strand
TCCTTCGGCCTCGGCCCGATATCCAACGAGCACACGGTGCCGCAGCACCGGATGAACGACGGCGCGAATGTCCTCAAGGTCGGCATGGTTGCGGCCGGCCAGAAGGGCCCGCGCTTTGGCCCCCAGCACCATATATTGCCCGGCCCGCGTTCCCGCCCCCCAGCTCACCCAATCGCGAATGAAATCGGGCGCCCCGATCTGGCCGGGCCGGCTGGCAGCGGCCAATCGCACGGCATAACGGATCACGTCTTCGGCGATTGGCACCCGCTGCACTACGTCGTGAAACCGTCGCACGTCCTCGCCCGAAAAGAGGGGCGCGATCACTGCCGGTTTGCGCGACGTCGTTTGCTTGACAACTGCTACCTCGTCGTCCTCAGGCAGGTAGTCGATGAGCACATTGAACATGAACCGGTCGAGCTGGGCCTCAGGAAGCGGATAGGTCCCCTCCATCTCGATCGGGTTCTGCGTCGCCAGCACGAAGAACGGCTCTTCGAGCAGATAACGCGTGCCGGCAACGGTGACCTGGTGCTCCTGCATCGCCTCCAGCAGCGCCGCCTGCGTCTTGGGCGGCGTGCGGTTGATCTCGTCGGCCAGGATCACGTTCCCGAAGATCGGCCCCTTCACGAACTGCATCCGCCGGTGGCCATCGGCCTCTTGTTCGAGAATCTCTGTCCCCGTGATGTCGGCTGGCATCAGGTCGGGTGTGAACTGGATCCTCTGGAATTTCAGGTGGAAGATCTGCGCGATCGAGCGGACGAGCAGTGTCTTGGCCAGTCCCGGCGCACCGGTGATCAGGCAGTGCCCGCCGGCAAACAGGCTCACCAATAGCTGCTCGACCACGTCGGCCTGGCCGACAATTGTCTTGCCGAGTTCGGCATAGATCCGCTCGCGGCTGCCGCGAATCTGCTCGACGGTCTGTTGTTCCAGCAGGAAATCGTCTAGCTCGGTTGCCACTCTCTTGTCCTCAACAAAGTCGCTTGACCAGTAACCACTCACTACTCACCATTCACCACTCACGCCTACTTCAATGCGTCATCGCATACGTCACGATGTTGATCCCCATCGGATACGAGAGCTTCTCCGAGTATTCCTTGAAATAGCCGGCATCCATCCCCTCGCGCTCCCAGCCGTCGCCGATGTCGGTGTTGTGACAGCTAAGAACCATAATTCGCCCTTTGTCGTCTTTGATCGCTCGATAGTGCTGCTGTCCCTCCGTTCCTCGCTCGGCCTTAAATCCGTCGTACCAGGCGTGAATGCTGGGAACCTGCGGCTTCTCCTTGAATTCATAAACACAATGGAAAATCGGATGTTCCAGGGGCAGTTCTTCGGGTTCACGGTCAGGAAAGACCCGCTTGATGTTCTGGTAGAAATTGTCCCATTCCCAATCGGTCCAAAAATCATCGACCCACAGGAAACCACCGTTCAGGCAGTATTTCCGCAAGGCCAGCACCTCGTCCTCTTCGAGGTGCATAAGCCCCGGCTCGACCAAATAGAGAAGTGGATAATCGAACAGCGAGTCGTCGGTCAACTCGACCACGCGGCCGTTGGGGTCCGATTCGATCGTGGTGAGCTGCTGCAGGCGAAACGAAAAGTTGAGGTCCGCATCGGGATAGTCCGTCCTCCACTTTTCCCAGCCGCGGCCCCAGCCCCGGTCATCCGAGCTGTAGCGCACGCGGGCGAAGACAAACACATCGTCCTTGAACTGCTCGTCGTTCTTCCACTCAGGTACGCCACCGCGATCGACCGCATCGCCGGGGCGAAATTCGCGGCGGTATCCACGACCTCGCTGAGCGATTGCCACGGTACAAACGACCGTGACTGCCACGCCGGCCGCGAGCATGCAGATCCACCGACGCCGACTCATCACGGGGACTCCTACGGGGTCTTGTCCTTCGGCTTGTCTTCATTCTTCCCAATTGCTTCGACGATTTCGAGCAGCTTCCGCTGTGCCGCGCGAAAACGGGGCGTCTCTTCCAAGGCGAGCAGAGCGTGCCGCCTGGCCTCTGGCAAATCGCCGACGCGCTCTAGCGCCGTGGCAAGTTGCAGATGGGCCTGGGCCGGATCGAACGGCTCCAAGAGCAGAATCCCCCGGTAGCACTCGACCGCGAGGGCATCGTCCTTGAGGGCTTCCGCGGCAACGGCGGCGCGGCGATGCGGTTCAGGCACGAGGGGATTGGCAGCCAGCCAGCGCAGGGAATACTTGCGAGTTGCCTCCCAGTCACTGCCGGCCAGAGTCAATTCCGTCAGGCGGGCAAACATCTCCACGTCGTCGGCCGACAATTCGGCGAGCTTTTCGAGCGCCGCCCGCTCCTCCTTGGTTTCTTTGAGTTCCCGGTGTGCCTGGGCCAGCAGCGAATAGGGATTTGCCGTGCCCCCATCACGCGGAAACAGTTCGCGCATCTTCGTCAGCGGCTCCTTGGCCGCTTGCCACTTTCCATCCGCAATCAGCCGCTCGGCAAACCGCCGCAAGGCCGCATAGTTAGTCGGATGCTCCTTCACATAGGCCGCAATAACCTCAGCCGACGCTCGCCGAGGCAACTCCGGCACGGACCAATCGGCGGCGGGCGCCATGGCGCTGGCCTTGTCGCGGGCATACTTGGCGAATTCGGCATCGAGCGCCGTAATCGAGCCCGTGTACCTGCCAAGCGAGTCGTTGATCGGCATCCCCACGCCCAGATCGACGAGCACCCGCTTGAGCGTCTCAATCCCATACTTCTCAATCACGTACTCAACGACCAGCGACGATTCATAGTAGGCAAACTGCAAATGCAGCGGCGATTTGGGGCTAAGAAATGCTCCGCTCAGCCCGCTCACCGGCACGAGGTCGTCGCCGAGGATCATCTCGCGATACTGCGGCTTCATCGCCTGCCCCCAAGTCGGGTCGGCCTGCCGCTCTTCGTAGACGCTGATGCCCTCGCTCAGCCAACGGGGCATTTTGTTGTTGGTCTTGTTGAGCGTGACGACGTGACAGAATTCGTGCCAGAGGGTCGCCTCCCAGCACGACGGGCTCGCGGTCTGCGACGCGGGGCTGTTGGCGGTGATCACCGTGCCGAAGCAAACGCCCAAAAAGCCCGAACCTCCAGGCAGCCCGAACGTGCGGATTGCGAAATCCTCCTGCTTAGGAAAGAGTTCGACGATGACCGGTTCGGGCAATGTCACGCCGTACTTGGCACACAGATCGTGCTTCGCCCGCTTCAGCAGGGCCAGGACGCGCCGGCCGTAAACCTCGGCTTCGCGGGCGTCCATCCGCACGAGGAGGCCGTCGTCTTCCAAGGTACGGAATCGAAGCAGATTGTCTTGCAGCGTCACCAGGTTGTGGGCGAAGACGTTATAGCCGTCGGCGTCATTGACTTCGCCGGCCAGTTTCCAGCCCTCCACCTCGCGTCCCAGCCGCAGCAGATCCTGCGCGAGTTGTCCTTTGGCGGGCAGATAATTCTTATCGAACTGGAGCGCTTGCCGCTGATACTGTTCGCCCTCGGCAAAGCGGTACTTCTGCGACAGCTTGAGGCCGATCAGGTAATCGACCTCCGGATTGGCCGGCCAGTCCTTGAGGGCCTCCGCACGGTGCAGCTTCTCGCTCTCTGGCTGGTTCCGCAGATGGGCCAGCACCGCCCGGTAGGCGAGTGCCCGCGGATGGTGCGGATTGAACTTCCCCACTTGGGCCAACACCTTCTCGGCTTCGTCATATTGCTCCGCATCGATTTTGCCGTCCGCGATCAACAGCAGACTGCGCACATGGTTCGGGTTCTTCGACAACGCTGCCTGAAGCGCCGCGTCAGCCTTTTCCGAATCGCTCGGAGCAAAAGACCTGGCGACGCCAAAGTGGGCATCGGCGTTATCGCCATCGAGCTTCACCGCCTGCTGAAAGGCTTCGCCCGCGAGCAGATAGTCGTGTTTCTCCAGCGCCAGATCGCCGCTGGCCAAAAACACATCGACAAATCCTGGTTGACGGCGTTTGATCTCGTTATAGACGCCATCCAACACCTTCTTCGGATCGGTCCCCTGGCTGAGCAAATAGCGACCAACGACGATCTGGTTTGCCACGTCGCTATATCGCCATGAGGACTGCTTCAGGAGCTCGGCGATTTCCGCGTCCAGCTTTGCGGCCCGCTCGGACTGCTGATTGAAGCGGCAGACCTCGATTCCCAGCCAACGAAGCTGGATGCTCTGGGGAAACTTCTCGAGGGCCGCGTCGAGCGTCTTCAGAGCATCGCCGTAGTGGCCGAGCTCCATTTCGGCCCGCAACTTGATCAGCCGGAAACTCTCGTTGTAGGCGTTCTCTTCGATCGCGGCTGCCGCCGATTGGGCACAAGCGGCGTATTCACCGGTGCGGAGCAACTTCGTCGTTTCGACGAGGTCGGCGGCGTTTGCCATCCCAGCCGCGAAAAGACAGGCGACGGCAAGCACCCCGAATGATGTGCGAAGCGACCGCACAGCGAATGACCACACAGAGAACGACTGCACAGCGAAAGACTGCCGCCGCGCTTGCCCAAAAAAGCGGCGACTCCGGCGGCTGCAATCAAGCATCGGGGCTGACCCTGCAAGTGCAATCCTCGCTGCTCCACGTCGGCCCCCAAGTCCAGCAAACCGCGTACCGCGGCGCCAGCGACGCGAACGTCTTCGATTCTAGCCGAACGAGGCGGCGAGTTCCATCTACATCAGCCCGATATGTCTGCGGCGTCGATCGAATTGACTTGCTTCGGCCCGCTCATGTGTCCGACAATCTTCCTTCATGGCTACAGCATCCCCCTCCGCACCCACGACAACGCCAGCCGACCGCCAGTGGTTCATCGTCGGCCGCTGGCAGGAGTTTGAAGGCGAAAGCCGGGCGAACCTGCTCCGCATTGTCGCCATCGGTGCGTTCTACATCGTGCAACTCGTCCACTTCTATGGATTCTCCGACCAGGGGGACGTTGCCAGGCAGTTCCATCAGCGAGCGACTGCAGTCGCCGTCGCCTGGACGATGGTCTCCTTGGCGGTGATGCTTTGTCTGCGGCGGCAGATCTTGCCGGCTGCCTTGAAGTATTGCACGACCGCTTGCGACTTGCTCCTGCTCACGGCGCTCGCATCGCTGGCCGCCGGTCCCCATAGCCCGCTCGTGCTGGCGTACTTTCTCATCATCGCCCTGGCCGCTCTGCGGTTCAGCTTGGGCCTCGTATGGATGGCCACTCTGGGATCGATGCTCGGCTATTGGCTGCTCGTCGGAATCAAAGACGGCGAGAATAACGGCCACTGGTTCGACAGCCAGCATGCGGTCGCGCCCGTCGAGCAGCTCATCACGCTCGTCAGCCTCGGGCTCACCGGCGTCGTGATTGGGCAGGTTGTGCGACGTGTGAAAGCGCTGTCAGTGGAATATGCACAGCGCCTGGCCGCACAGAAGGTCCAGCCGTGAGTAACGCGGAATACAACCTGCCGTGTCCCGACTGTGCCGCTTTGAACGTGGCGCGGGCCACGCAATGCTGGCTTTGTTATCGATCGTTCGTCGATGAGCCGCCGCTTGCTCGGCCGCGGCAGGTGACCCGTTCCACGTCCGGCTTCGCGCCGGATCGAGATACGCTCACAATCTTCGACATCATTGGCGGCATCGCTGCTGGGTTCGTCGCGATCAGCCTGGGAATTGGCGTCGTGGCGCAATCCCAAACGCTCGGTGTCTTGCTGTTTATCGTGATGATCCCGCTCGCTCTGGCTGCATTGGCGCATGTATTTCGCGAGCACCGGCGCGGCAACCGGCTTGGATACTTGGAGATTTTCCTAGGCGCGATGGGCGGGGCGGTTGTGTTGGCTTTGCTGGGTCTGGCGATCCTCATCGCCTTGTTCATCGCTTGCCTGTGCCTGATCGTGCCCTCAGGACCCTATCACTAATCCATGCTGCACCGCGACTACACCTTCCTCGGCACGACCAAAAGCCTTTGCCCGGAGTGCCTGGCGGTTGTGCCGGCGAAAATCATCAACCGCGGCGGGCGGGTCTATTTCCGCAAGTCGTGCGCCGAGCATGGCACGCGCGACGACTTCGTCTGTTCTGACGCAAGGCATTACGACCAGATGGCGTTCGCGCTTCCCGCCCGCATGCCCGCCGTGTTCGGCGTGGAGCCCGAGAAAGGTTGTCCGCTTGACTGCGGCCTCTGTACCGAACACGAACAGCACACATGTGTCGGCGTCCTGGAAATCACGTCGTCGTGCAACTTGACATGCCCGATGTGCTACGCCGCCAGCGGTCCCGGCGGCAAGCACCTGTCGCTGGCCGACGCAAAGCGGCAAATCGATCGGCTGGTCGAGGTGGAAGGACGGGCCGAGATTTGCCAGCTTTCCGGCGGTGAACCGACGATTCACCCGCAGTTCGACCAAATCGTCGAGTACGCCCTGTCCCGCGAGATCGACTATGTGATGATCAACACCAACGGCATCCGCTTTGCCCGCGATCCGTCGCTCGTGGAACTGGCTGCCCAGCACAAAGACCGGCTAGAGGTCTATTTTCAGTTCGATGGAATACGCGAAGATGTGTATCTGTCGCTCCGCGGCGAGCCGCTGCTCGAAACGAAGCTCGCCGCTCTTGAGGCGCTCGGCAGGGCCGGGGTTCACGTGACGCTCGTGGCGACGCTGCAAGGGGGCGTGAACGACAACGAAATGGGGTCGCTAGTCGAGTTCGGGCTGGCTCGGCCCTGGATCACCGGCATCAGCTTCCAGCCGGCGACGTATTCAGGCCGCCACGTTTTGCCGCAGACTCTGGAACGGCGGATCACGTTTCCGGACGTGATCAAGGGCGTGGCAAAGCAGACCAATGGCCTGTTTCGTGAGGACGACTTTCTGCCGCTCCCTTGCGCTCATCCGAATTGCCATCAAATCGCCATCGCCTACCGCGCGCGCGGGACGGCAATTCCCGTCACACGCTTCATCGATGCCCGCGCGAACCTCGATCTCCTGGCCAACGGTATCAGTTTTACGCGGGCCAAGTCGCGCGACTTGATTCTGGCGTATCTGGGCCGCCAGGCGTGCTGTGGCGGGAATTGTGGGCCGGGCAACGACAGAGAGACGGAGAGACAGAGAGACGGAGAGAGTTTGCCCTCAGCCTCTCCGTCCCTCCCTCACTCCGTCTCTCCGTCTAGCACAGCGGCCGACGACTTTTTCACTCGCATCATCAACGAGCAACTCGGTGCCGAGAATCTCTTTCGTATCACGATCACCAACTTCCTCGACGCCTACAACTTCGACGTCCGCCGCTTGATGAAATGCTGCACGCATCACGTGCTCCCCAGCGGACACGTGATTCCGTTTTGCGCCTATAACGTGCTCTATCGCGACGGCCACGTGCCGCTGCCGGCGCTAGTCGAGAAACTGTCAGCCCAGGAATTGCCGGTCACGTGAATCACGACCTCCGTTACGCCCTAGTGATGCTGACCGCAATCGTGGTGCTTAGCCTGCTCTTGCGCCGCTGGCAGGCGAAGTTGCCGCTTCTCTGGTGGCAAAAGCTGGGCCTGGGAATCGGCGGCTTTTGCGGGGCGATGATCGGGGCCAAGCTGCCATTTGCCTTGGCTGATTGGGAAGGGCTCGCCAGCGGCACGACCTGGCTGGCCGATGGCAAGACGATTCTTTGCGGCATCGTCGGCGGCTATTTCGGCGTGGAAGTCGCGAAATGGACGCTCGACATCCGCATCAAAACGGGCGACACGTTCGCCGTGCCGGTGGCCGTTGCCGTGGCTATTGGCCGGTTGGCGTGTTTTGTCGGGGGATGTTGCTACGGCACGCCGACGAGTCTGCCATGGGGCGTCCGATTCAGCAGGGCAGGGGACACGCTTGCGCGGCATCCCACGCAGCTTTATGAAGCCGCCTTTCACCTCATGCTCGCGGCAATTCTATGGTCGCTGCAACAGCGGGGCCTGTTCCGTGGCCAGCTTGTGAAGCTGTACATCCTCGCCTATCTCGGCTACCGCTTCGTCACCGAGTTCATCCGCCCCGAACCGCGTCTGTTTTTGGGCCTCACCGGTTATCAGTGGGCGGCGCTGGCTCTGGCGCCGGTGTTTGGATGGCTCTGGTGGCGCGATGCCATGCGAATGCCTAGCGAAGCACCGTCCAAGGCAGGGGCTGACGGTCTCCGGCAGGCAAAGGCTGAGACGGCTTCTTAGCGAATGACAATCACCCGCCAGCGGCCTGGTCCGTGGACTCCGGTCGTGAGCTGGAGTTCGATATCGCCCGTTTTGCTGGGGCCGGTGATGAACGTGACGTTGGATGGCAGGTCATTGGTCGTTGGTCCTTGGTCATTGGTCACTCGCCCTGATCTCTGACCTCCGACATCTGGCATCTGGAGCTGTGCAAAGCCATCGAACAAATCCGCCACGATCTGCTGGCGCTCGACGATCGTCACGTAGTACGGCGGCAAGAGCGAGCCGACGCGTTCCTGGCCGGGACGAGAGCACATCATCAGCGTGCCCGTTTCGGCAATCGCACAGTCGCAACTGGTGATGCCAATGTCGCACCCCAGCATGATTTGCCGCTGCTGGTCGTGCGGCAGCGACACCAGCGAAGCATAATCGTGCCGCGCAATGCCGCGGGCTTTCAAAAAGTCCGCCAAGCCGATCCGGTCAAGCAGTTCGTGTTGCCAAGTGAGAGCGCCTTTTGCGCCGGCTTCTTCGACCAGGCGGTTGAGCGCGGCCTGAACGCCCTCAATATCGTGAACGAGATACGACTGTCCGCCGACCTCATCGACTTCTGCGGCGAACCTCAGGGCGAGGTCGTCCTCGACGCCGACGTAGCCGATGTTTTCCGGCACGTCGTGCAGGTGCACGCGGTAGGCCCGTCCCATTTCCGCCGCCTGGCGAACGCGAGCAAGGAATGCATCACGACTCATCACGCCCCTCCTCCTGTGAACCAGCCGAGTTCCACCAGTCGCGGAACCGCTGGGACGCTGGTGCGGGGAAATCGCGTTTGCCGGTCCAGCCGTGCAGTTTGCCCGGCAGCCGTTTCAGCCACGGATCGCGGCGTTTGAGTCGGCCGATGGTACGCGTCGCCAGCCAGGTCCCCAGACGATATAGCCATGGCGTCCGAAGCGTTCGCGCCCACATGCCATACGCCAGCGATTCGAGCCGGCTCTTGTGCCCCGGCTCGTGGTGCAATTGTTCGCGAAGCTTGATCAGCATCTCGGGAATCTGAATCTTGACCGGGCAGGCGGCCTGACATGCCCCACACAGGCTCGATGCGTGCGGCAGGTGATGGTTGGCTGCCAGGCCGTCGTAAAGGGGCGTCAGCACCGCGCCGATCGGTCCGGCATATACGCCGCCATAGGAGTGGCCGCCGACGCTGCGATAAATGGGACAAGCGTTGAGACAGGCCCCGCAGCGAATGCAAAACAGGCTCTCGCGCAGCGGGCTGCCGAGAATCCGCGAGCGGCCGTTGTCGAGAATTACGAGGTGCAATTCGTCGGGGCCGTCCAGCTCGCCGGGCTGGCGCGGGCCATTAATGATCTGCGTATAAACCGATAGCTTTTGCCCGGTAGCCGCGCGGGCCAGCACCTTGAGGAAATAGGGCAGGTCGATGAGCCTGGGAATCACTTTCTCGATGCCCATCACGGCGATGTGGCACCTAGGCAGGGCGCATGTCAGGCGGCCGTTGCCTTCGTTGGTGACGAGCACGATCGAGCCGGTCTCGGCAATGGCAAAGTTCACGCCGGAAATGCCTACGTCGGCTTGGGCAAACTTCTGCCGCAGGGCCTGGCGAGCAAATCCGGCAAGGACCTCGCGCTCGGCCGGCAGCCGCTGACCCGCCGGCTTGCTGAGAATCTCGGCGATTTGCGCCGCGGACAGGTGAACAGCCGGGCCGACGATATGCGATGGGCGATGGCCAGCCAATTGGATGATGTATTCGCCGAGATCGGTCTCGACCGTTTCGATGCCCGCTTCTTCGAGCGCGTGATTGAGGTGGATCTCCTCACTGGTCATCGATTTCGACTTGACGACCATTTTTGCGGCTCGGCGGCGACAGATTT
>Ga0065707_10000874_pt1 | contig 9977 bp, 7 predicted proteins | sample SwiRhicommuniRL3_FD_59094 | JGI IMG/M metagenome (GOLD analysis project Ga0065707, IMG submission 59094) | Switchgrass rhizosphere bacterial communities from Rose Lake, Michigan, USA - RL3 v2 (version 2) | ecosystem: Host-associated > Plants > Roots > Rhizosphere > Soil | place: East Lansing, MI... | reverse complement strand
TCATGGGAGCCATGGTCTGATGCTCCGCAGGGTGACTCATTCCCGCTGGCGTTGAGATCCCTTCAGCATTGGCAAGTTTGTTCAGGGCAGGGATCTGATTCCGTGTCAACGGCCCCGCCAGGAAATTCATCGTCGAGCGCGTCTGCACAAGCTCAGGTTGTTTGGCATGGATGTTATGCAATACGAAGACGCGTTTGCCGAGCGAGGAAATCAACTTGTCGAACACCATGCGCGAGATGTCCCCTGCCGCGCTTTCAAGTCCATCGAGCAATCTATTCTTATCCTGTTCCGTTTGAAGCTTGCCGATGAACCAGGTGCCCGCATTCGATAGCGCTTTGTAATCCACATCCACCGGATTCTGCGTGGCGAGCAACAAGCCCAGACCAAAAGCCCGCGCTTGTTTCAACATACGCAGGATCGGCTGCTTGGAAGGCGGGTTGCGTGAGGGTGGCAGATAGCCATAGATTTCATCCATATACAGGAGCGCACGCAAGGAGGGTGAACCACTTTGCGTCCGCATCCAGGTCTCGACCGCCGATAGCAAGAGCGTGACGAAGAACATACGCTCGGTGTCCGACAGGTGCGCCAGATAAAAAATATTGTGGCGCGGACGCTTGTCACTTGTATAAAGCATCGAGCCGATATTGAGCGATTGCCCCTCCCGCCAGGTCTCAAAGGCCGGGGCAGCGAGGATATTGTTCAAGACCATCGCCAGTTCCATGCGGTCCTTGGCCGGGAAAAACGTCTCTACCGGGAAGGCACCGAGTTTTTCAAAGGGCGGAGTCTGTGTTTGCAGGATGAGCTCGGCCAACTCAACATCCTTGCCCTGACTCCAGGCGGATTCAAAGATATTGGCGAGCAAAATATGTTCCCGCGAACGCAGTGGATCAATGTCTGTATAACCGACCAGTCCGAGCAGCGCAGTTACCGTGCTGGTAATTTTCTCGCGCAATACCTCGCGATTTTCCTGCCAGGAAATTTCCGGTGCTGTGAGCGAAGAGAGCACGCTGACTGGAATCCCGGCATCCGAGCCAGGGGTAAAAATTGCAAATTGGGCCGCGTTCTTGAGAGCCAGGATGCGCTCTTGCGGAATTCCCCATTCCTTCAAGCCCTCCCGCCACGAAGTGGATGCATCCGTCGCAACCTGTTCGAGGCTTTTTCCGGAACGCCGGGCCACGTCAGCGTCAATCCAGGGTTGAAAATCCTGCGGAGCCAGGTCGGGAAAATGTAATAATAGATTTGTAAGATCGCCCTTCGGGTCAATAATAATGGCAGGAATCCCCTTTAATGCGGCTTCTTCCAGCAAGACAATACAGAGCCCTGTTTTCCCTGAGCCCGTCATGCCGGTTACAACGGCGTGGGTGGTCAAATCGGCGGGGTCGTAGGTGATCTCTTTGTCTGTAAGGGTCTGCCGGAGGGGATCGTACTCACGTCCAAGATAAAAATTTTCGTCAGTCATAAATCTCTCTCTTTGATTAAGCCCTAAAAAAACAAGGTTTTAATAGAACGAACGTGCTAGCCAACTGTACCCGATTTTCAGACATCTTACAAGTCAAATTAAAAAATTTGCGGAGGCTTGATTGCCTCCGCAGGTTCTCATTAATCGTCTCTTCCGCCCCCATCAGAACTTTCGTAACTACTTCCTCCTCCCGAACTGTCATTACTGTTAAGGCTGCTATCGTCCTCGCTATTACTTCCACTGTTGTCGTTGCTCTCATTTTCATGGCTATCATTCAAGTTTGAATCGCTGCCCCATTCAGTGTTGGTATTATTTGATCCATCCTCCACAGATTCATTATTATTTTCCGATTCTGACTCAGGGGTTTTGGTTTCCTCAACGGTCTGCCTCTCCCCATCAGATCCATTGCCCGAGTTTGAGCTGTCTTCAAATTGCTGAACCGGGTCCTCGTGTTTTTCCTGTTGGATCTCTGGCTCATCCTCGGTGTCTGGAAGTTTTGCGCCCGCCGGTAATAATTCAATCTGCTCCGCAAGGACAATGTTGTTGTTGCCCTGAGTCGTTCCTTTCACCCGCACGGCACTCCCGACACTAATTCCCTGACCGCGCAGTTCCGTCTGGTCGGAAATCATGACAGAGATGTTGGAGACGATCCACAAGTTCCCATTCTGACTCTTGATAGAGCCATTGAAATCTACTTTTGCAGAACGCCCTTCGGCAAAAAGCTCCTGTAACTCCTGAAGTCGTTCATTCTCATGCTCCACTTCAAGAGCATCGCGTTGCTGTAGATTGAATGTGAACGCCACCAGCATGTCTTCCCAGGTACGTTTGACGGGATAGAGATTATCACCCGGGACTGTAGCCGAGGAGGCGCGGACAAGACCGGTCCCGCTTACGGAAAGGACGAGCAGGACGACCACTGTGACCACCAGCCGACGCAGAGATACAAACCAGGTTCGCTGGGATGATTTCGCTTTCGCTTCGCGCATTTGTGCGGCCCGTTGAAGCACTTTCGCACGGTTACGCTGTACGGCAGTCTCTGAGGGAAGAGGGACCGCAATGTTGGCTGCATCCACTGACGCTTCAAGAATGGGACGCAGTTCATCCGCAAGGTCAGGATAGCGAAGCAGGGCAGCTTCGATACTGGCCCCACGCTCGATCTCCCGCAAACAGACTTCCAGGGCTTCATATAGATTATTCATGATTCACCTCCCCGATCTGGCGCTGGAGCGAGGCCAGCGCACGGAATTGGAGAGCTTTTACAGCATTGATATTTTTCTTCAAGAGTACAGCCGTTTCTTCGAGGGAATATCCCTGTCCAAAACGCAGGTCCAGCACATGTTGTTGTTCAGGAGTTAATTGAGCATACGCACTTTGCACCATTCGATTCCGGTCACGTAAATCCACTTCTGAATGGATACTGGGCCTTCCATCCGGGATCGCGTCAGATAGAGCTTCCTCCGGCCGGCGATATTGCCGCCGGAGATGATCGTTAACCGCGTGGGAGGCGGTTGCGATCAACCAGCCCTTGAGGCTGGATTGCGGTCCTTGTTTTTTCTGCACAGCTTCCAGCAGACGCACGAAGACATCGCTGGCAATATCCTCTGCCGTCCGATCATCGTTGATCCTGTATCGAACGTAGCGATAGACTTCTGAGAAGTATTGGTCATAGATGGCACTGATGGCTTGTGATTCCAACCTTTGTAGACCATCGAGTGCATGGCGTTCATTGAAAGATGACATTATGAGTCCGGCCCCGGGCTTCAAATTTCGTGGTTGCGTTCCAGATTCTATCATGTGAAGTATATCACTAAGGCTGACGAGCTCACGGGTCGGTCTGAGTCGGGTACCTGTTTGGTGAGTTCTAATCTCCGCCAGAACCATTGTCCCCACCACTTTCCCCCTGAACTTCATGGTTATCATGGTTAGGGCCGTCATCAGCACTATGATTGGAATTGTCATTGGAATCCACCCATTTTTGAAGCGTTCCTCCACAGGCTGACAACAGAAACATTGCGATCAAAGAGAAAATAGGTGCTTTGAAACGACGAATGGTGTGCATGCCAGCTCCTGGTTAAATGTCATTAGTTTCATCTATGTAGTCGATCAAAAGCCAAAAAAGTTACGGGAGACTATAACAAAAAGCCTCCGAGGAAAACCTGGGAGGCTGCGATGAAGCAAGTTTTTGCTATGTGGGAGGGTTATCCAGTCTTATCCCGTGCCCTCGCACGGTGTCAATATATTGATGAGTGGGGTCGAGCGCTGCAAGCCGGTCACGCAGACGTCGGATCAGCGCATCCAGGGCCTGGTCAGAAACCCCGACGGCCTGATCGTCTCCCCAAACAGTTGAAACCAGGTCCGGACGGCTCACCACCTGTCCATGACTCTCATATAACAGCCAGAGCAATTTGAATTGTTGGGCGGAGAGCGGCGGGACGAGCTGCTGCTGATTCACCCAGACCCGCCGCGATTTTTGATCCATCATCAGCCGACCCGGCTGAACCGAACCTTCAAGCAGAGGCATTGTCGCATCAGAAGTGAGGAAGAGGAATTGTTGCGCCATGGCGACCGAAACCAGGTCGCCATCCTGCAGGACGACCGGTGCTGTCAACGGCATGCCATTCAAATGAGTGCCATTCTTGCTCCCGAGGTCTTCGAGGATGACTCCTTCCGGGGTGGGCGTGACGCGCGCGTGGAAGCGCGAAATCTGACGGTCGGCAACCACCACATCACAAGACGCTTCGCGTCCTAATACAATTGTCTGACTCAGCTGCCAGCGCTGACCTTTTAACGGTCCCTCCTGGGCAACCAACAAAGGGTATTCTTCGGATAATCTGTTCATGAACATCCCATGGATTGCGTTTTATCGATCTGACAAAAAATATATATTGCCGTGATATGATCAACGTCCAATATAAAAGAGTCTCAATAGGCTATTTGTAAACAAGCGGATAAGGCGTATTATAATAATATAGCATAAAGACGCGTTTCTGTGCAGAACTCACGCCGAAACAGAACTGCCTGAAACTTTGTAGTGATTCAGTCGAGCCAAAAGGAGAAGCAGTGCTCCCACCCCTCAAGAACGGGGAGGTGTTGCGCGGTCGTTATAAGATCAGCGAGCGGATCGGTCAAGGCGGAATGGGCTCCATTTATCTCGCCGATGACACCCGGCTCAAGGGCCGCCAATGCGCGTTGAAGGAAGTCGAGTACGATCACGCCCTCCCGGAAAATATACGAGATGAAGCCCGCGAACAATTTCTGCGCGAGGCCACGATTCTCGCGCGTCTGGATCACCCCAACCTGCCGAAAGTTTCAGATTTCTTTTCCAACGGGCCCCGCGATTACCTGGTCATGGATTATGTCCCGGGCGATGATTTGCGTACGTTACTACTGGAAGCACGTCGGAAAAAATACTTCATCAAAGAAACGGATGTACTTTCCTGGGGGGAGCAGGTTGCCAATGCTCTTTCATTTTTACACGACCAGGATCCACCGATTGTCCATCGGGATATCAAACCAAGCAACCTGAAGCTGATGCCGCATGGACTGATCAAGTTAGTTGATTTTGGTCTTGTGAAAATCCTTGCGCCTGAAGAAGTCACGATCACGATCATTCAGGGACAGGGCACCGCGCTCTATACGCCCCTCGAGCAATATGGTGGCAGCGATATTCATACAGACATCCGCTCCGATATTTACTCCTTTGGCGCTACGCTGTATCATCTGCTGACCAACGAACCTCCAGCCGATGCGCGCAAGCGCTTCCTCCATCCCGAGAGTCTCGTTCCACCGCGGCAGATTAACTCCGCAATCTCTCCGCGCACAGAACGAGCCGTCTTGTGGGCAATGTCTCTTCACCCGGACGAACGACCGGAAACAGTCAATGAATTTCGGAAGGCCCTGCTGGGATATACTGAAGCGCCGACTCTGCCGATCACCGTTCGGCGGGCGCGTCCCCAACCTATTTGGGATTATCTGGCCAACACCCCCGAGGCGACACTGGCCTGGAGCGCAGCGGTTCTGTTTTTGGTCAGTCTACTGATGACTCTGATCCGCTAGAGATCTTCATCCAAATCCAGGCAGCAAACGCTCCCAACAACTCCCCAGCAAACGTTAATAGCAACACGCCAAACGCACCGGACGACGAAGCAACCCAATCGGCTGCGCCAGGGAATCCCAATGCCAGATAGTTGTAGGCGGCAAGCCCCCCCAGGAAGACACAAAACGCCCAGCGCAGCCCCCAGCGACGGGAAACGATCCGGCTCACGGCCCAAAACATCAAAATCGCGCTACCGAACACCGCCAGTATCACAAGCAACCAGATACCAACCCGCGGATACCCTTCCGGGGTAACCAGATCATTTACAACCACTGGAGTGGGGGTTACGGTCGGAGTTTGTGGAGCAATCGTAACAGAGGGCACAACAACCGTCACCGCGGCTCCCTCATTGGATACATCGAACTGAAACTGCAAAACGGTTGAAACGAATGCTGGTTCACTAACTGTCCGTATCTCAACCTTACCCGGGTTCTTGATCGTGAAAGAGGCATGCGCCAAGCCTGCAGTAGTGTAAGCATCCACCTGCTGCATTCCCGCGTCTGGCTCCAAGGAAGACATGATGAAACGCACAGGCGTTCCATCCGGGACCAGATGCTGGTTATGATCGAGAATCGGACCTGCCTTGAGGTCGATGGTGTCGCCAATACGATAGAGTGGAACCTCTGTCTGGGTGGGAATCACTTCCGTCAGGGTTGGGTTGACGGTCGGTGTCGTTTCGGCTCCGTTGGTTTGATCCAAATAAAGCGGAATAATCTGAGTGGGATCAGGTTTTGTGATCTCGCTAAGGTCGTACGGGAGAGCGGGGATGGAAACGGGGGAATAACCTGGTAAATCGTTCTGCTGGAACAGCAAACGCGCAGCCACCTCCACAAAAGCAGGCTGCTTACTGTAAAGGGCGTAATAAGCGGTCAGCTTGGAAATATCCGTGGCATCAAAGTAATAGGGCGCAGTAAATGCGAACAGGATCACATGCTTATTCAGGATTAGATTCGGACGTTCAGAAAAGAATCGCTGTAAGAGTGTCACCTGACCTTTGCTATTATCCGTCAGAGAGATCACAATCCAGTTGGCGCGGTCCAGAATCGCCTCAATATCTGTCTCGCTTTCTCCATTCAGCATAGATTCCACTTCTGTGAATGGGAAGGAGTTAAGACGGCTGGTAAATACCTGCCCACTCCCCTGTGGTCCATATAAGCGCAAGATCGTCTTTTGCAGAGCATCAAACGCGAGGCTGTCCTGCGACAAACAGGTGGTGCATTGTTTAAACGTAACAGTATCAGTAAGGAAAGCAATCCGGTCCGTCTGAAGGGGGGCCGAGGGTAACAGCGTGTTCAAATCCTGCGGACCCGGGTTGATCAAGGTCGCGGCGTTGCGAGCGACGTCCAGGACAGTCTCCTGTGACGTTCCGATTGTCGCGAGACCACTTGCAGGCCTCAGAACATTCGGTAACTCGAACGTTTCATACATGCGGAATTTTTGGGCAAGGATTCTCAGGACCGCGTCGTCGACACGTTGTGCAAAAACCCTGTCNGTACGATATTGCTGTGCAAAAAAATCAAGGATTCCTAAGGTNGCCGTATAGGTATCTTCATTTTCGGAATTGATATTGCCGAGATAAAGCAGATCATTGCCTGCTGTCAGGGCATCCCGTGCCACCAAACGAGGCGTAAAGTTTTCGCCGGTTTGTGAATAAAAATCACGGAGCGCCTTGCTGCCTAATGCATCACTGACCATCAAGCCGCCATTGGAGCGCCAGGTTGTAAACTCTGGCAGGGAAATAATGGTGGAAAGCGCTGCCTCATCCAGGCTGACCGGACGGGTCGTTGCCCGGATATTCCCTTGAAACCCCTGATAACGGATATGAGAGACAAGCAGACCATCCACAAGGCCAGTCGGGTCCGCTGAATTTGTGACTGTAGAAAACGGAGGCAATTCGATTTGCTTTAACTGTTCAAGAGATTTGCGAACGGTCGGCACTTCCTCTTCCGGTGAACGGTCTGAATCACCGCGCCCCGGGAAATGTTTTGCTACGACGGTCATATGGGCGTTGCTTCCCATGTGCAGACCTGAGATATAGGCCCGCCCCATCTCACCCACCCAGAAGGGATCTCCGCCAAAGACGCGGGGTCCCAGATCAATATGAGTAGCAGGATTGGGTGAGTCGACCACATCCAGGGAGGGTCCCAAATATAAATTGAATCCCAGGGCACTCAGTTCACTGCCCATTACCGCCCCGACCTGCTGGGCGATTTCCGGTTTCCACGTTGCACCAATTGCCATCGCATTGGGCAGTGGAGTCAGTCCGCTCAGGATTTGGTCATTAGGCGTCCCATCACCTTCCTGTGAAATCCCAATAAACAAGGGCACATATACATTCGCGCCGGTTTGAGGCTCTGCCTCAGAAGTGGGTGTAGGCGTGGCATTCGCATCAACAGCTTGCAAGGCATTGATCAGCTGATGCGTGCTCGAGATCGTATCAGGTTCAGGAAGAAAATTATCATTCCCTGCCAGCAACACCACCCCACCCACATGCTGGTTGGCGATCAAATCATAGATATGGGTTTGATCGTGTGTATCTGTCCCCTGAAAGGTCACCAGGAATAACTGACCTACCTTTTCTTCCGGAGTCATCGACGCCAGGACAGCCTGCGCCTTCGAAATTTGGAGACGCGGCTCGGCTTGAGCGATGGGAATCGGCTGGAACAGGGAGGCAATCATGGTCAGCGAGGAAACTGCTGCCAGTAAAGGAAAAAAACGTCTCAACTGTTTTCCTCTCCCCGCTGAGGTGCCGCGCTTCCTCGCTGCGCGGCAAATTGGTTACTGTTTTGCTTCACTTTGATTCGCCTCTCACTTGTACAGCTCGCTGAGGATCGTCCGTAAAGATTGCATCCACGCCCCAGCGAAACAGGCGCCGCATGTCATCTTCCGCGTTGACCGTCCAGACATGGATGCGCCGATTCAGTCGATGCACACGCTGAACTTGTTGAGGGGTCACATCTGCCAAATAAGGATGCAAAGCCTGATATTTGCCGAAATCAAACCCAAAGGAACGCGCCCAGGCGCCAAGAAAACCGCCAAAAGCAAGCAAGCCTATTGGAACCTCAGGCAAATAAGTGCGGGCCTTCGACAGATTTGAGGCGAAGAAAGAGGAAAACATGACATGTTTTTGCAGTCCGCATTTCTTGACGAGCATACAGACGGTTTCGACAAGATGGTCACGGGGTGTATTGTAATTGGTCAACTCTACATTGATAAAGGTACGCTGTCCTACGGCATCAAAAACTTCTTCCAACAGGGGGATTTTCTCTCCCTGGAATTTCTCGGCGAAAAAACGACCTGCATCCAGGGCGCGCAGCTCCTTGAGCGGTAAATCTTTCACGCGACCATGGCTGCCGGTTGTGCGATCCACGGTAGGATCATGGATCACAATAACCTGTCCATCTGCCGATAGCTTCACATCCAGTTCTATGGCATCAGCATTTTGCGCCAGGGCCAATTCAAACGAGGCCAGCGTATTTTCCGGGGCGTGAGCCGAGGCACCACGATGCGCAAAGATGATGGGTTGAGGTAATGAGGTCAGCATGACAAAAATAGACGGATTACGCATTACGAAACTTGTGATGCGTAATCCGTAATGCAAAGTATAAAACAGATTAGATGTCGACGAAATAGGCGTTTGCGGCGCGGTCAAGCATATCACGCGACATGGTCGGGGGGACCGAAAGATAGCTCGAAATGTCAAGGATCTGGTCGCACAGGTCGCGCGGATGAGAAGCGCGCAGTTTGCGATTACGTTTGATATACCACTCCTGCAATAAATATGCCAGTCCCTGGTCGCTGTACTCTACCTTTTTGTCCTGGGCAACCCGTTTAAATATTTCCCGATACTCTTCGTAGGAGGGATCACCGATTTCTATTTTATGGCGCAAACGACGCAGGAAGGCTTCGTCCACCAGGTCTTTTGGCGGGAGATTAGTGGAGAACACGATCAACACGTCGAAGGGAACTTCAATCTTACGGCCGTTATGGAGCGTCAGGAAATCCACGCGGTTTTCCAGCGGAACGATCCAGCGGTTGAGCAGATCGCGCGGTCGTACCTGCTGACGCCCAAAGTCATCAATCAACAGGATACCGCCATTGGACTTCACCTGGAATGGTGCTTCATAAAACTTATGGACTTCATCATAGACCAGGTCCAGTCCTTCCAACGTAAGTTCACCACCCACCACAATGAAAGGACGTCGGATCTTTATCCAGCGTGGATCACGTCGCTGGCTGGTGCGAAGATTTCCCGTACTCCCAGCCGTGTTTGGCATCTCTGCATCGGGAGCAAGCTTGTGGCTGACCTGATCGTAAACTTTGATGACCTGCCCATCCAGATACAGCGCAAACGGAATATACATGGACTGGGTTAACACGAGGTTACCAAAGGCACGCGCAACACTGGTTTTCCCATTACCG
>Ga0065707_10002429_pt1 | contig 9984 bp, 11 predicted proteins | sample SwiRhicommuniRL3_FD_59094 | JGI IMG/M metagenome (GOLD analysis project Ga0065707, IMG submission 59094) | Switchgrass rhizosphere bacterial communities from Rose Lake, Michigan, USA - RL3 v2 (version 2) | ecosystem: Host-associated > Plants > Roots > Rhizosphere > Soil | place: East Lansing, MI... | reverse complement strand
GCTGTTTTTCGCCGGCCAGATGACCGGCGTAGAGGGCTATATCGAGTCCGCGGCAATGGGCTTGCTTGCCGGAGTCAATGCGGCCCATTTACTGGCCGGAAGGCCTCTTGTCAGTCCGCCGGCGACCACGGCATTCGGATCGCTGTTGAATTACATCACCGACCCGGAACGCAAACGGTTCCAGCCGATGAACGTGAATTTCGGCCTGATTCCGCCGCTCGCAGCGCCCCTGCGCGGCAGGGAGAAAAAGGAAATGATGGCGCGCCGGGCGGTGGCGGACATGACGGCTTGGGCGCAGGAAGTCGAGGCGGTGCCTCGCCTGAAAAACGATTCGCTGACAGGCAAGGCTGGAGCCGTTGTATGAGCCCGCGGCGCAACGCCTTTGTTGACATCGGTACGAACACGATTCTCTGCGTGATCGCAGAAATCCGCGACACCGGACGCTTCCGCGTGCTGGAGGACCTGGCGGAAATCACGCGGCTGGGCCAGGACGTCGACCGGACCCGCCGTATCAGTGCCGCAGGCGAAGAACGGAGCCTTGCGGTGCTCAAACGTTATCGCGACCGGTGTGACCGTCTCGGTGTGGAAGAAATCGTCGCTGTTGGCACGAGCGCGCTGCGCGATGCCCATAATAGCGCCGAAGTGTGCGCTCGTTTCCAGCAGGAGCTCGGTTGCGACATTCGCGTCATTTCCGGCGAAGAAGAGGCCGCTTACTCGTTTCTCGCCGTGCAGCGGGGACTTTGTTTAAACGGGCAGGAAATTCTCGTGATCGATATTGGCGGCGGCAGCACGGAGTTCATTCGCGGTAATGCATCCGGGACTTCTCTGGCGACGAGCCTCGACCTTGGGTCGGTGCGGCTCACCGAAAGGTTTTTACATTCTGATCCGGTCCGTCCTGCTGAGGTCGCGCGCATGAAGGACACGATCGACGAAGATCTCGAGGGATTGGCGCAACGGGGGATGCAACCCGATCCGGCAATCGCCCTCGTCGGTATCGCGGGCACGTTTACGACGTTAGCGGCAATGGAAAAGCAATTGGCGTCCTATTCTCACCGCGAGGTTCATGGCAGCTTGTTGAGCCGCGATGCGGTGATTCGACAGGTCCGGCGCCTCGAGGAAAAGTCGATTGCCGAGCGTCGAGAGCTGATCGGTCTTGAGCCGCAGAGAGCCGACGTCATCTTCGCCGGAGCGTATCTAGTTGAACGGATCATGGAGCGATACGGAGGCGAACGCTTGATCGTCAGCGATCAGGGTGTGCGTTACGGCCTGCTGCATGAAGCTGCCCGACCGCTGTAAAAGTATTGACATTTGCCGGCGAATTGGAAATGATCAGCTTTTGTTTTTGGCTGGAGCTAATCGTCAACGCATTTGAATCGACACCGGCCAGCTATAGACCGAGGTGAGAGTGATGACCAAAGCAGAGTTAATCGACGCTGTTGCCGCGAACGCCAGGATCAGCAAGCTGACTGCCGGAGAGGCCATCGACGCCACCTTTGACAGTATCGCCAAAGCCATAAAAAAAAGTAAACGGTTCCATGTTCCGGGTTTCGGGACGTTCACCGTACGCTCGCGCAAGGCGCGCAAGGGTAGAAATCCTCAGACCGGCGCCACTATCACGATTCGTGCGAGCCGCACGATCGGTTTCAAGGCGGCGCCTGTATTGAAAAAGGGCTTGTAAACTTTCTGGTTATCCGTTGGCGGCCACGCGGAAAACCGGGTGGCCTTTTTTTTGTCCGACTTGATGAGTCGAGGCCAGGCACGTAGAATATTAACGCATGCAAATAAATGGATTTTGGAATAGAGACGCCTGATGTCTATCAAAACAGATAAAATTTGGTTCGATGGCGAATTGATTCGGTGGGAAGATGCCAAGGTGCACGTCCTGTCGCACGCCCTTCATTATGGCACCGGATATTTCGAGGGCATTCGATGTTATGAGCTTGCCGGCGGGCGCTCGGCGGTGTTTCGCCTGCCGGAACATATGCGCCGGCTTGCCGACTCGGGAAAAATCCTGGGATTTCCGATGCCCTACAGCGAGGCCCAGATGTGTCAAGCCGCCATTGACGTGATTCGCGCCAATCAACTCAAGGAATGCTACATCCGACCGCTGGTATTTGTCGGGCTGGGTGAATTGGGGCTTTACGCTCCCAACAATCCGATCAATGTCTGCATCGCGGTCTGGCCGTGGGGGGCGTACCTTGGAGACGAAGGCCTGCAGAAGGGCATTCGCGCCAAAGTCTCCTCGTACACCCGTCATCATGTGAATGTTATGATGACCAAGAGCAAGGCCGCCGGGAACTATATCAATTCAGTGCTCGCCAAGCATGAAGTGAAGAAGGCCGGCTATGACGAGGCGATTATGCTCGACGCCGAGGGTTATGTGTCGGAAGCCAGTGGTGAGAATATATTCATGGTGCGGGATGGAAAAATCAAAACCACGCCGCTCACGTCGATCCTGCCCGGCATCACCAGAGACTCGATCATTATCCTGGCGCGAGACAAGGGATACCAGGTGGTGGAGGAGCGTTTCAGCCGCGACGAGCTGTACAGCGCCGATGAAGCTTTTTTCACCGGAACGGCGGCTGAACTGACGCCGATTCGCGAGGTGGATGACCGGCAAGTCGGCGCGGGTTGCCGCGGTCCCGTTACGGAAGATATCCAAAACACTTTTTTTGACGTGATCAAGGGTAAGATTGCCAAATACGAAAAGTGGCTCACCTACGTTTAGCCGCTCGTAACAATTGAATTTCTTGTTTGCCCTTGCCTCGGTAGCTTGACGATGGTTGACCGTCTCGACGCCACTTTGCGGATAACCATGTTGCCGCGCGATACCAATGCGCACGGGACGATCTTCGGTGGGGTCATTCTGAGCCATATCGATTTGGCAGGAGGGATCGCCGCTTCGCGAGAAGCTTCGCGTAACTTCGTTACCCGCGCGATGCGCGAAGTCGAATTTATCGCCCCGGTCTTTGTCGGTGACGTGGTGAGTTTTTATGCAACCGTGCTGCGGCGGGGCAAAACTTCCATTACCATTAAAGTGAGCGTCGAGGCGGAACGGGGCAAAGAGCCCCGGCAGCGCGTCAAGGTCACCGAAGCGGAAGTGGTTTATGTCGCGGTTGATGAAGCCGGAAAACCGGCGCTGCTGAAGTGAATGATGACGATGATTTTTCATCTTTGCGTGGCCTTAGGGATTTTTTTCGTCACGGCGGGGACGGCTCACAGCGCTGCCATGACCGCATTGGGGGAAACGGGCTGTTGCAGGCGCGATACGGATGTCGAGCGCTGGCACAAGAATGCCGATCGGCTCTATGCGCAGTTCAGACCCCGGGAAGCGGTCGGGGAACTCCAAAAGATCCTTGAAGTTGACAGCCGCAATTTCGAAGCCTTGATCAAGATGGCGCGCACCTACGTCGATATCGGCGATATGATTTCTGAGGTCGTTGCCGATTGGAAACAACGAAAGGCTGAAGACTATGCCATTGCCGAGGGCTACGCGCGCAGAGCAATCAAAGTGGATCCCGGCTCCACGTGGTCCCATTTCTGGCTTGCCGCCGCTCTCGGTAACGTCGCGATGGTTTCGCCGGTGTCGCGGCAACTCGAGCTTGCCGGCGAAATTCGCGCCCACATTGAAAAGGCGATCGCTTTGGACAGAAAGAATGGTCTGGCGTATCACGCCTACGGCGTATGGCATCGAAAAGTTGCTGAAATCGGCGGCGCCAGCCGCGTGTTGGCGTCCGTGATCTACAGTCGATCCGTGCCGACGGGCAGTCTGGAAAAGTCAGTCGAGTATCTAAAAAGAGCCGTGGAACTCAATCCCGGCGTGATTGTTTCCCGTTTGGAGCTGGCGCGCAGCTATGTGGCGCGGGAGGAGTGGGAGCCGGCTCGTGAGTTGCTCCGGTCGATCCCGGATCTACCGATACAGTTTTCCGACGACAACAAGCACAAACGGCAAGCTGCGCAACTCCTGACGGAAATCAGCGGTCGCTAAGCGCGCACGCGCTGCCGCCATTGTCTTTCAAAAACTGCAGGACTTGATCTTTGATCTCGCGCAGCGGCAGCCGGTGGCCGTGTTCCGGAAAGAGTACCAGGCGATGCGGCTTGCCCAAGCTGGCCAGTCGATCCCGCAGCAAAAGCGCTTGGGAAACCGGAATGAGAGAGTCTTGCTCGCCGTGTAAAACGAGCGTGCTGGAAGTCCAATCTTTAACCTCCGACAATAAGTCGTAAAACCTGGGCTGCGCTTCGGAGGCGGGATTTAACAATTTGCGCAGCCAGACACTTGAACTGCCTTCATACAATTTCGTCAAATCGTAGGCGCCGGAATGAAGCAACGCCCCTTTGACGCCATCGATCTTGTTAATGAGCGCCGCTGCCACCACGGCACCCCGGGAATATCCATAGACATAGACGCGCTCGGAATCGACCCAGGGCAACCGCTTGGCGGATGCTACGGCGTCGAGGACGACCTGCCGGGTGGTGTCGGCCAGCGGTCCGGCGACGACATCCGTTTTCTCCGTAACCCGGCAGTGAGATCGCCAGGCTGGCGTAGCACACTTCTTTAGCGAAGATATCGGCAGCGGGAAGAAGCCGTTTCGCGCCGGCGCCGACCCAACTGTGACCATGCAGCAGCACGATAAGCGGGAAAGGGCCCGGTCCGAGTGGTCGAACGAGGTAAGCTTCGGCGTTGCCCCCGGCGCTCGCGAACATAAAGCGCGCCAGCGCTCCTCCGGGGAGCGCGTTGAGCGTGCTCGCCGGCATGGTCGACACCGTCGGCCCGGCCGAGCAGGCGAGCAGAAAAAGAAGCAACCCAGCGGTTAAAATATTCTTCCAGCGTATTGCCGCCTGTTTAACATTCTCAGCGAAAAAACTAAATCGTTTGCACCGCCGCCGCCCTTTCAGTATCAATGAATACCAAAACCATGAAGCGAACCTCTTTTGCAGCCGGATTAGTTTTTTTTGTGCAGATATTTTTCTTTGCCTGCGGTGACTCCGGCAAACCAGTGAAAATTCTCCGTGTCGGTTTTGTGCCGGCCGAGGATGCCCAACAGGTCATGCAAAACGCCCAGCCTATCGTGGAGATCCTGCGCAAACGATTGGCCATGGAGATTGAGCCTGTCGTCGCCGCGGACTACACGGGAGTGGTTGAGGCGCTGCGCGTGAACAAGCTCGATATCGCCTTTTTGACTCCGGCATCTTACGTCCTGGCCAAAAACGAGGCGAATGTCAGGGTCGTTCTGAAGTCCGAGCGCAAAGGCATCCCTTTTTACTACGCCGCCATCATCGTTCGCGCCGATAGCGATATCAAACGCATCGAAGACCTGCGCGGTAAGACGTTCGCTTTCGGCGACTCGCTATCGACCACGGGCAACATATTTCCGCGTAAAATGTTCAAGGATCACGGTATCGATCCGGTGCGCGATTTCAAACAGGTTCTTTTTTCCGGTGGCCACGATGCCACCGTGCTGGCCGTCTTGAACGGTAAAGTCGATGCCGGCGCGACCTATGCCAACTCGCCGGACGGCAAGGACACGGCTTGGATGCGCTACCTGAAGAACAGCGAGGAAGTCAAAAAGATCCGCGCCATCGCCTTTTCCGAGCCTATTCCCGCGGATAATCTTGTGATCAGCGCCGGCCTCGACGACGAGCTGGCCAAAAAGATCGAGGCGACGTTTATCGAGCTTAGCCACGATCCGGCGGGCAGAAAAATGCTGCGTGACCTCTATCAAATCGATGGTTTCGTTCCGGCCACCGACAAGGACTATGACTCTGTGCGCCGAGCGTTCGCCGACGCTGGCATCCCGATCAAAGCAGCTCTGCACAATAAGCGCCCGTGAACATTATCGACATCCACGATCTCCGGCATTCCTACAATGGCAGCGCGCCGGTCTTGCGCGGCATCCATCTCAAGGTCGAACAGGGGGAATTCGTCGGTATTATAGGTCTATCGGGCTCGGGGAAGTCGACACTTCTGCGCTGCATCAACCGCCTGGTCGAGGCCGACGGGGGAGAAATAAAGGTTCCGCGCGGGCTCCTGGCCGATCAACCCAATAGCGCCGGGATTGACGTTCTGACTCTTGGGCCGGCTGATCTGCGGCGCCTGCGCCGCAAAATCGGCATGATCTTTCAGCAGTTCAATCTGGTGAAGCGGTTGTCGGTCATTGACAATGTGCTGTGCGGCGGGCTCGGTTATCAACCCGCGCTACGCACCGCGGTCAGAATATTCAGCCGCGCCGAGCGGCGCCAAGCGCTTATCAATCTCAAACGGGTCGGATTACTTGAACACGCCTATAAACGCGCCGATGAGCTCAGCGGCGGCGAGCAACAACGCGTCGCCATCGCGCGCACGTTGATGCAGCGGCCAGCGCTCATTTTGGCTGATGAGCCGGTGTCCAGTCTCGATCCCAAACTGTCTCGCATGGTGCTCGACATACTAAAACGCGTGTGCCGGGAGGACGGCATCACCGCACTGGTGAGCCTGCACACTCTAGAGCTCACGCGCGAATACGCGGACCGAGTGGTCGGGTTAAAGGCAGGTGAAGTCGTTTTCGACGGCCCGACGCATCAACTCACCGAACAGGCGGTGGACGCGATCTATCAACGGAGCCGCACAGTGCCGGACTTGTAAAGCTCCGCGCCCCGCGCCTTTAAAAACTCCAGGCCGTATCGATAACCCGCATCGATAATTCTGTCGATAGCGTGCCAGTCAAAAATGCCGAATTCGCTGACCGGCGGCGTGAGGTAAAGGTCGGCCGCCGCTTTGACGGTTTCGACCGCGCGCAGGCTGCCCACCGTGGTGGTGCGATAGAGCACATTGAACAGGTTGGGCAAGTCCGGTGTTTTTGCGAATGGGTTTAGACGGCGCAAAAGTAGAGCCCAACCGGAAACACTGTAACTTTCTTGCAGCTGGCTCTTGAACTCGAGTTGTTCGCTGACGTCGACAGCGCAGACGGAGCCTTGGCAAAGATTCCTCATGATGTCGGCGGGTAGATTATTGACCAGGCCGCCGTCGACGAAGATTTCGCCGTTCTCAATCGCCGGCGGTCCGATTCCCGGGATCGACAGGCTCGAGCGCACGGCCTTCCAGAGCGGGCCCGTACGGTGAATCTTGGCCTCGGCGCGAGTGAGATTGGTCGACACGCAAAAGAACTTCCCCGGCAAATTTTGAATTTGGACGTCGCCGAACATTTCGCGGAGCATCCGGTCCATGCGGCTGCCCGAGTTTAGCGCGACCAGGGGCAAAGTGAAGTCACGCTGCGGGTGCCAACGCGGCCACTGCTCTCGATTCACCCGCGCCATGGTTTGCCAGTCCCATCCGAGCGCCTGCTGAGCCGCGATGACCGCGCCCATGCTCGTGCCGCCGATAAAGTCCACCGGGATACCGCATTGCTCGAGCGCGCGGAGAATTCCGATATGCGCAAAGCCGCGAGCGCCGCCGCCGCTCAGGACGAGACCGACAGCGGAGCCGGTCAAAAAACGCGCAAGCCGGGCAAAGTCCGCCGTCGACGCCTGGGCAACGTGGTAATAATCTTGGATCGGCAGATGCGATAGCCACGCATCCGTGCAAGCCGCCGGGTCGAAGCCGCCGCCGTGTAAAAGTACCAGCTCCAAGGACGCGCTTGCCGGGCGGCCGGAAAAATAATTCACCCACGGGTCATGGCGCGATACTGCCGGCCCCGGCTGCGCCGCAGCGACAAGTAAAATCAAATCGGCCTGGCGCACGCATTGTTCGGTCCATGCCGATAGCTCGTAGTCGGCCTCGTAGACGACAAAGCGATGCCGGCTTTCCAGCTCGGCGAGGCGCCGGCTCATGGTTTCGTTTTGCGCGCCCGGGTCTTTGCCAAGCGGGCCAATCGCTGGATTCGAGCGGCCGCTCAAATGGATGGTGCCGCCGATGTGCTGTAACATTTCGACGAGAAGTTCAACAAAACGGGAGATCTGTGCTTGAGGAGTATAGACGGGCAACACGGCGACAGTTCGAATATTGCGCTTGGACAACGAGCGATCCACCCCTTGTCTTTGACGGTCGGCGATCTGGACGAGGAGCTGGCTGGCCAGCTGGGGGTGACGTTTGAGCGCGTCTTCGTAGGCTAATCGGGACAAACGTGCCAACTCGGTATCGCGGATCGCACGCACAGTAGCCGATCGCGGCTTGCCCGTCAGAAGCGCCAGTTCGCCGACGGTTTCACCGCGGGCAACCTCGCGGATCGCTTCATCCTTGCCGTCGCTTCCTTGGGCGATAATGCGCAGACGGCCGGCCATGACGACGTACATGGAATCGCCAACATCGCCGGCGCGAAACAAAGTTTCTCCACCCGGAAGGAATATCCACTCCAAGCCGGGTAGCAAATTCTCCAGGGTGGCGGGATCGACTGTTCGAAACAGCGTCGCCGACGCCAGGTCGGGTAACTTGTCTAGCGGAAACATCGGCGCTCGGTATGAAAAGGGGTACCCATGGACAGCGGAAGTGTGGATTTATCGCTCATCGGTGCACCGATCGCGCGGCGCAAAGTCGCTCCGTTCCCAGACGCGCAGAACTATCTCGAAAGAAGCTTTTATGTCAATGGAAGCGACGAGGGGCTGAGAGCATTTCTAATCATGCGTCGTGGCGGCAGTTAAAGATCTCTCGCAATGGTACAAATAATGCCCGTTTGCAGCTTGTCGCCAAGCCGAGCCATGAGTTATGGTTCCTTTGTTACACAAGCGTAGTCTCCAACAGCCTTTGGAGGAGAGAGCATTGGCAGAATTAGGAAGCAAGATCGACGAGCGCGACATTTTTCTCGAGGCGCCGGCTCGGCCGCGCCACGGAAAAAAAAGCTTGGCCGCTGTGGTCATCGGGACTGTTCTGCTGCTTTGGTCGTTCCAGGGCGCCAAGATTCGTCCTGGAGAACTGATCGAAGGTGTGCCGCAAATCCTGGTGACGCTGAGCCGCATGCTGCCGCCGGATTTCAGCAAAATAACCGACCCCAGAAGTTATTTTTTTCCGGAAAGCCTGAGCCTGCCGGAATTGCTCCTGCCGCTGCCGCTTGCTGACAACGAAGCGCGAACGCGCGACCGCTGGTGGCACAACACCTTTCCGCAAACGGTGATTGGCGCGACGCTGGAGACCGTGCAGATGGCATTGGCGGGCACCTTCTTGGCTCTGCTCGCCGCGTTCCCCTTGGGTTTTCTCGCGGCGCGCAACATGACGCCGCATCCCTACGTGTATCGCGCGGTTAGAGGTGCACTCAATCTGATTCGCACCATTCCGGATCTCGCGCTCGGATTATTGTTCGTCGCTGCCGTGGGGCTGGGAGCCTTCGCCGGCACCCTGGCGCTGGCCATTCACACCGCCACGGTACTTGGTAAATTGCTCTCCGAGTCGGCGGAGAACATTGACGAAGGCGTCGTCGAAGCGTTGCGCGCCACCGGTGCAGGTTATCCGCAGATTCTATCCTTTGCCGTGCTGCCGCAAATATTGCCCGACCTTATCTCATTTACTCTGTATCGGCTCGAGACCAATATCCGCGCGGCATCGGTGCTCGGCTTGATCGGCGCCGGCGGGATCGGCTACTTGATGAACACGAGCTTCCGCACGTTTCAGTACCAGGAGGCGGCGGCCATCGTGCTGGTTTTGATCGGGCTCGTGATGTTCGTGGATTATCTGAGTTCGCGTTTGCGCAATCTTGTAGTTTGATTGGGCCGCTTTTGTCGTTGAGCCGTGAGTTGAATGCACGAAATCACCAACCGCGTGATGTGGCTCATTCGATCTAGATACCGTTCTTGTTCAAGATGGGTCAGTGCTGACACCGGTGAATTGCCGCCATCATGGACATTTTTTTCCGCCATGTGATAATCTCGCCGAGGAGAAACTTTCTAAATGATCCGCACCGTTGGTCTGGTCGCCAAATACCAGGAACCCAAAGCCGCGCAGATGGTTCGCTGGCTGATTCCCTGGCTTAAAAAGCGCGGCAAAAAAGTTTGCGTGGAAAACGGCCTGGCGCGCTCCGG
>Ga0065707_10001517_pt1 | contig 9984 bp, 10 predicted proteins | sample SwiRhicommuniRL3_FD_59094 | JGI IMG/M metagenome (GOLD analysis project Ga0065707, IMG submission 59094) | Switchgrass rhizosphere bacterial communities from Rose Lake, Michigan, USA - RL3 v2 (version 2) | ecosystem: Host-associated > Plants > Roots > Rhizosphere > Soil | place: East Lansing, MI... | reverse complement strand
CCTTCATAGCGGCGATAATAATCCAAACCCAAATTATGCCGTTCGATGTTCAACAGGGCATTGGCAACGCCGCCATTGGATTCAAGCGAAAGCGGCAAACGTCCAATAAAATTCGCCTGTGTGTCAGCCAGCTCATCAGCGGTTACGCCTTCATTCACAAAACGCTTCAACTCGCCGATGATCAATTCGGACGCTTTCTTCACATTTTGCGGATTCACTCCCGCGTTTACCTCCCACGAACCCGGACCAATCCCAGCATTCAAACTGGACCCGGCATAATATGCCAGCCCCGATTTTTCACGGACCACATCACCAATCCGGCCCATCATGCCAAACTGACCCAAAATATTATTACCGATCAATGCCGACATAAACTCCGGGTCTTTGCGTCGCGGTCCATTTGTGCCAATCACCAGATCAGATTGCGACTTGCCCGCGATTCGATGACTCTTGCTCACGGTCTTCTTAATCGGTTTCAACGGAGGCAGTTCAGGCGCCTCTTTCTGACCCTTAACCTGCCACCTGCCCAAGGCGCGTTTAACCTGTCTGACGGCTTCTTCAGGTTTCACCGCACCGACAATCACGATCACCAACTCACGCGGGCCATAATATTCGCGATGGAACTTCACCAGGTCGTCACGTGTGATGCGCTTGATCGTTTCAGGGTATCCATCTTCAGGACGGGCATATGGATGGCCCTTGAAGAGGATTTCATCGAACAACATCGATGCCATATCGGAAGTGTCCTGGGCACGGATGGCAAGCCCGGTGAGGATCTGGGAACGCAATTTTTCCAATTCAACTTTGGGGAAGGCAGGCTGTGTTAAGCATTCGGATAACAGGCTCAGAAGCATGGGCAGATCTTCTGCCAACGAGCGGCCATTAAATCCCGAACGATGGACCCCCGAGCTGAATCCCAAACTCGCTCCTACAGATTCAAGATCATTGTAGATCTTATCGAACGTACGCTGCTTCGTCCCGCGCATTAAAGCAGAAGTGACAAAATCTGCCAGACCAAGCTTTTCATCCGTATCTAGAATCGCTCCGGCACTGAAATATCCACTAATGACAACTGAAGGACTGTTAAAGTTTGACCGCGTAAGAACAGTGATGCCGTTTGGCAAAACTTCGCGATAAATATCGTTGGGACCCGGCAGGGTTGATTTATTTTGAGTTATGGCCATGCTTATGCCTTCCCATCTGTAGGCACATAGATACCGATCACACGGCTTTGAGGTTTGAAATATTCATTCGCCACGCGTTGAATATCCCTCACAGTGACCTTCGAGAGTTTATCGAGATATGTTAAGAACCATTCGTAATTCGCGAACATTTCAGCATAGCCCAGCCAAAATCCCTGGTTGGTGATGTTCTCACTGCCGTATGCAAATAAAGCGCGCGCTTGTTTGATGGCGCGTGCAATTTCTTCTTTTGTAACTTTCTCTTCATGCACACGTTGAATTTCCTTATCGAGAGCCGCAAGCGCCTCTTCGGGTTTACGCTTGGGATGTATGGTCATGGAAATCGTATAGAGGAAGGGATCGATCGTTGCTTGAGCGCCGCCATGAACGCTGACTGCCAGCTCTTTATCGACGAGTGCACGGTATAGGCGTGAAGTCTTATTGGAGATTCCGCCGCTGAACATGTTCAAGTTGCTGGGTCCTGCGAGCAAACTGTCGACGACGGATAGCGCGAAAAAGTCTGGGTGAGAAGCAGCTGGGAAACGGTAGCAGACCTGAGCGTAGGTCGTAGCGCCGGGTCCTTCCACGGATAAACGCACCTCCCCGTTCTGCAGCGGTTCACTGCGCGCCAGCCGTGCCGGTTCCTTTCCAGCAGGAACAGTTTCAAATAATTCTTTGATGCGGGCCAGCATCTTTTCGGTTTCAAAATCTCCAGCCACCGCCATGACAGCATTGTTCGGAACGTAGTATCCGCGATAATGATCATATAGATCATCGCGGGTCATCGTGTGAAGATCCGCCATATCGCCGATGACTTCATGATGATAGGAATGGATGCGAAACGCCGCGTGTTGAATCGCCTCGCCAAGCAAGAAGAGCGGCTCATTCTCACTGCCTTCGCGTTCAGAAATAATGACCGTGCGTTCAGAGGCAACTTCACTCGCGTCGAATTGACTGTTCGCCATGCGATCAGATTCGAGGCGCAGGGCAAGATCAATTTTATCGGCAGGCATGGTCTCGAAGTAGGCTGTCCAATCCATGTAGGTGAAGGCGTTCCACGAACCGCCTTCACGTGAGACAGCTTTGTCCAGCATATTCGCTGGGAATTGGGGTGTGCCTTTAAACTGCATATGCTCGACCCAATGCGAAATCCCTGTACGCCCGGGCACTTCATCCTTTGAACCAACCCGATACCATAACCATGAGGATATGATCGGCGCTGTGTGGATCTCCTTTAATAAGACTTTGAGACCGTTGGTAAGCGTGACTTGGGTTAAAGGATTCGTCATGGAACAACAGTCTCCGCCGGGGCCGGAAGATTGAATGCAGGTGAACAAACATTGATGCCATTCATTATAGTGTTGGGCTGGAGAAAACAGTAGAACGGCTCCACCACCTTTTGCAAGCCCACAAAGGGTTCATGCAACTCAGTGTGGTTCAGCGGAATATTAACAGGGACATCCAAATGGATCGGAATGCTGTTTTGAACGTTGAGCGGAAAATCAAGGTTTACAACGAGGGGTGTATTCGCCGGCAGCGTCACTTCAGCGTTGGCATCAATATTCAATGCCCCTGTGTTAATGCGGACATGTGCATTTGGGATGACAACTTGCTCGGCAATCGTGATGCGGGTTGTTGCCTGTACAGGCACAACAATACTAAGTGGAATGGATGCATCCACCGGAATATTAGCCGATATTGTGGCTTGATCCATTTTTACAAAGTTGGTATACAACCCGCCCAACAATCCCGTAGCCTGATTCTGAACCAGTGCGAGCGTGGCTTTTGTGCCACCCAATACTTGCAAGGCAATCAGCAGAACAATCAGCAACCCAACATTCATAGTCAGCGATATCACGCTGGCGATTGTCCAAAAGGCGGGCCCAAACTTATATCCTGCCCACATGGCTCTCGGTCTTGAAAAAGAAGCTGATGAAGAAGTTGCGGTCGAAGAAGTCGGCGGCGGCATTTGCGGAGGAGGGGCTGCGCTGGCTTCGGCAGCGCGTGGTAACCGGGACTTAATCGATTCATCCGATTTTCCATTCAGCAATTTGCTCAATTTGCTGGGTCCATCATTATTTGATGCAGGTTGTGTCATACGACCTCCTCTTAAATAGATGGTTAATCTTAGCATAGATAAGCCATTTTGCAGTAAGCTTTTTACGAGTCAGGACTACATAATCTTTGGAGGATACGACCTCCCCTTAACATTAAGGAAAGGTTACAAACTATACTTAAGTTGGGTCGTTTATCTTGTCCATGATATTCATATTGACTATAATCATCCCGCTATTATCCGAATCAGTAATTTGCTCCAGGAGGTAGTGTGACCAATCAATTTTATGTCGCCGTAATCGGCGCGGGACCCGCTGGTTTGTTTGCCGCCCGCGAACTCGCCAATCTCGGCGCGCGTGTCGTCATATTTAACCGTGATATTAAACCCGGTGGCCTGGCAGAATACGGCATTTACCCAAACAAGCACACCATGAAAAACGGTTTACGAAAACAATTCAAACAAGTAATGGATCTTCCCAACCTTACCTATTATGGAAATGTCACCATCGGCGAGAAAGCCGACCTTACCCTCAATGATCTGCGCGAACTCGGTTTTCAAGCCATCCTCGTCACGGCTGGCGCACAGGGTACAAAATGGCTCGGCTTGCCCGGTGAAAATCTGACGGGTGTTTACCACGCCAAGGATGTTGTTTATTTCTACAACAAACTTCCGCCCTACAGCCAGCAGTCATTTCGTTTTGGCAAACGCTGTGCCGTGATCGGCGCTGGTAATGTAATGCTTGATATTGTCCACTTCCTCAGCCGGGAAGAGAAAGTGGATGAAGTCACTGCAGTGGTTCGGCGCGGTCCCGCGGAGGTGAAGTTCGACAAGAAGGAAATGGAATATGTGATCGACAACCTTGATCAAGCCGAATTGGACGCCGAGATCAGGCGAGTCAGGCCGATCATGGAAGCGGTGCATCAAGACCCTGAAGCTGCGCGTGCCTCGATCTTGGAAGCTCTCCCGAAAGCTTTGCCCAAGGTCTCCAATACAAAGTTCCGCTTCGAGTTTCTGGCTTCCCCAGTTCAAATGCTGGGAGATGCAGAAGGCTGCCTCACACAAGTGGAGATCGAAGATAATATCCTGGTGGAAGCGAACGGGGACACAAAAGCCAAAGGCACCGGCAACAAGCGGCAGCTGGATGTCGAAACGGTCGTTTTCGCAATCGGCGATAAAGTGGACGAAGCCTTCGGTCTGCCAACCGAGTGGAATGAGTTCGTGAAGAGTCAAACTCCCCGTTTCCCTATCGATGGTATTTCCTATGAGTCACCCATCGAAGATGTATTTGTGGGAGGCTGGTCCCGCAAAGCCAGTTCCGGTTTGGTGGGCCTCGCCCGCAAGGATGGCACGAACGCTTCAAAAGCGGTCTGGCAATATTTGCAGACCAAGCACCCCATGGAAGTAAACACGGAAGCGCTCTCTTCCAAACTGAAGGGTTTGGCGGAGCCTCTGGTGCTGAAAGAGCACATCAAAAAACTGGATGAAATCGAACTGGCGCAAGCCAAACAATTGGGACTTGAAGTATTCAAATATGACAGTAACGATGAGATGCTCAAGGTCATGGGACTATTGGAATACGAAAAAGCCTAACGCACCTTTCGAAAAAGATTTACATTTTACCCCTCTCCGATAGAGAGGGGTAAAATTTTGTCATGAAACGCGACCTCTATTTCAGCAAACCACTTATGAACGCGGCAGGAGCTTTGGGATATTTCCCAAACCTCCGAGATTTTGAAAATCTCAGAGGTTTACTTGGCGCCTTCGTGACCAACCCAATCTCGTTACGTCCGCGCCAGCCCACTACAGAACCAACCGTGATCGCATACCAGGGCGGATTCCTGCTCCACACGGGTTTACCGAATCCGGGAATTCATGCAGCGTTGAAAAAATATTCAGCCAAATGGACTCGGTCCGAGCTACCCATCATTGTCCACCTCATGGCGGATCGCCCCGAAGAGACTCAACATATGGTGCGCATGTTGGAGACACAGGAAAATGTGATGGCAGTGGAACTTGGCTTCGCGCCCTTGCTTGCCAATAATATTTTGATGCTGACACTCGAAATGTGCATGGGTGAAATCCCGTTAATCTTTTCGTTGCCCGTTGAGCAGGTACTATCGCTGGGTCCACGCTTGATACAGGATGGTGCGCAAGCGATCAGTATTGCCGCACCGCGTGGCGCATTGGTCAACGAGAATAAACAAGTGATAACCGGACGATTGTTCGGTCCGTCATTGTTTGCGCAAACGTTGGATACGGTGCAATCTGCAACAAAACTTGGCATTCCCATCATCGGCGCAGGCGGCATCTGGTCAAAAGAAAACGCCGACACGATGCTCTCGGTCGGCGCGCTGGCGGTGCAAGTGGATGCGGCGTTATGGAATCCCGCGACTAACTTTATATAGTGAGGGCGACCCTACCCGCTCTTTGGTTCCAATAACATAACTGGGATGTGACGATGCGCAGCTCGCTCTTTATACTTCTCGTATCCCGCATAATAGGATACAGCCATTTGCCAGTAATGCTTGTATTCTTCCCCCTCGGTCTCGCGTGCTATATATTTTCCCATTTTCCCTTTGAACAATACATCACATTCAGGATGCACCTTTAAGTTGTAATACCAACCCGGGTTATGTGCGCGACCAAAACTGGATGCAATAAGGGCGATTTTTTCGTTATCAATGACTCCGATCAATGGCATTGTGCGCAGTTGATTGGATTTCGCTCCAAGTGTTGTGATCTCCACAATGGGCCAGCCTAGAATTTCAGCCAGGGAATGTTTTCCCTTTGTTAGTTTCAGGAAAACTTTATCCATGTGATGGATTCTGGGGGCAAATAGAGAAGTCACCCAACGGATCATGGCAATCTGATGCAGGAACTTTTGAAAAGTGTTCGGCTGCTTCTTCATGCTGAAGACATACCTTGCCTTTCGAGAATCCAATCAAGGGTTAATAGCACAAACATCCAGATGGACAGAAAATATCCGACGACCATGCTTAGCGCATGACGGTCAAGCCCAAGGGTATCCCCNTGCCAGATCAAAAAGAGATGAGGGAAAAGGGAGAGTGTCAGTGCCACCCAGACGGTCCACAATGGTTTGCGTCTCCACTGAGGTGAATATTCGGTAATCGCCAATACGATCATCAAACATATCCAGATAACAGTTGCACCTCCTTGTGGATATAAAATCCATTCGAGCCAGGGTGGAAGAACAGCCTTATATGTTTTTGGATAAAAACGGGAGATCTTCTCAAAGGCAACCAAATTGGGAAAATCTTCCAGGGGCCGAGTCAGGCTCCGACTGGGAGGGAACGCCAACCATTTTAGGTAACAGGTTTTTCCTTGCGCGTGCAGCCAGTCACGATATTCATCCAAGGCTGGGTCTCGGTAAAATGCGCGATTTTTTACATCCGCTGTCCCACCAGAAAGCTCCATCAAGTTATTAGTAATGGGCATGCCACATTTAGAAAAAAACTCCACCGCATACGGGTCTGGTAAAATCCGCGTTCCCAAAACATTTTGAAACGGAAAAAGCCAGCGTTGACCATATTGTGACGCAGAGTGGGACAACCAAAAAATAAGCAAGAAGCTCACCGACAGCCACAGCCAATTATGAGTACCCCGAATGCCCTGGATTGCAGTGAGTACTGTGATGAACAATAGTAGCCAATAGTTCGTATCCCGCGTAAAAGCCCATGCGAATGAGATGAGCACCAGAAATGCGGCTTTACGCCAATCCCAACCTTCAAGGAGCCATAACCAACTCACCAGGATCAAAGCCGTTAAAGATAATGAAAGTGACTCAGTGAGGATCGCGGCATCCCAAATGATCACATAATGCCCCAGGCTCATCAACAGCGGAAGCAAAAAAGCCAATGACTTTAAGCCGGGCCTACGAAACTGATGTGCCAGCATGAACGCCAAACCACACCATGAGAAAATAGAAATGACAGTTTGTAAAAGCGCTGCGTTCTTTTCATTTCCTCGTACAACCTTAAGAAAAAACGGATACCCCATTGGACGATCATTGGCGAAAAACCTTACACTGAAAACATCCTCTTTGGCGATTCGCAGATATCCGTTTGTATCTGAAATTCTCCGCAGGGCGTCCAGAGAACGGATTGTGCTTGAAACCCGCAAACCAGCATAAATGAGAAAACATGAAATAAAAAAGACAGGAAGCGAGCTTTTTCGGGCGCGTGTTGCCATGATGATTGTACTTATTTCTCCAGCCAGATCGTCACCGGTCCATCGTTATGGATTTCCACTGCCATGTGTGCGCCGAATTTTCCTGTTTGGGTTGGGACGCCATGTCCGCACAGCAAGTCGACAAAGCGTTTTACCAACGGTTCAGCGACTTCGGGTAGGGCAGCGTCAATGAATGAGGGGCGGCGTCCTTTACTCATATTAGCATACAGCGTGAACTGCGATACAACGATCGCCTCACCTTTCACATCCAGAATGGAAAGATTCGCCTTGCCCTGTTCATCTTCAAAGATGCGCAGGTTGGCAATCTTCTCGGAGAGAAAAGTCACCTGCTCTTCCCCATCGCCGTGACCAATGCCCAATAAAATCAACAGACCTTTCCCGATACTGGAAATGGTCTGTTCTTCGACTGTCACACTGGCTTTGGAAACTCTTTGAATTAATACGCGCATTTTTTACCACTGAGGACACAAAGGGCACTAAGGATTCTTCGTGAAAGGTTTGAAACCTTTGTGTCCATCGTGTCCTTTGTGTTTAGAGGCTTTACGGCAACGACATCGCTTCGCGCACTTCCACCATTGTTTGTTGGGCAATGGTTCGGGCACGTTTCGCTCCATCGTTCAGCACATCAGTTATATAGTCCGGTTTGGAGGCGAGTTCAGCGCGTTTGGCGCGGAAGGGTTCGAGGTGCTTGTTCAGATTTGTTGCAAAAAGTTTTTTACAATCCACACAGCCGATTCCTGCTCGGCGACATTCAACGTTGACCATATCTATTTCTTCCTGTGAAGAAAATATCTTGTGCATCGAGAAGACATTGCAAATATCGGGGTTGCCGGGATCAGTACGCTTCATACGCGCCGGGTCAGTGACCATATCCTTAACGCGTGCAGCGGTCTCTTCGGGTGTGGAGGCGAGTTCGATGTGATTGTTCAAACTCTTGCTCATCTTGGCTTTGCCGTCAATGCCCAACACTTTGAGAATTTCGGTATGCTTCACCTGCGGCTCAATTAGAACTTTTGTGCCGTAACGATAATTGAACGAGCGCACGATCTCACGCGCAAACTCAAGGTGTGGAGCTTGGTCAATACCCACCGGCACAACATCCGACTTGTATAGAACGATATCCGCGGTCATCAACACGGGATAGCCCAACAAACCATAATTGACATTCTCAGGCTGCTGCGCAACTTTTTCCTTGAAGGTAGGCAGGTCGGTCAATTTGCCGATCTGTGTCACCATCGAAAGATAGGTATGCAGCTCCATCACTTCAGCGACATGCGACTGAACAAACAAAATTGTCTCTTCTGGGCGAATACCAGCAGCAAGCCAATCGATTGCCATCTCAAAAGTATTTTGCTTTAACTCTTGCGTGGTCTCCACAGTCGTCAACGCATGGACATCTACGATGCAATACACACAATCATAGTCATTCTGTAACGCGACATAATTCTGGATTGCGCCCAGATAATTCCCCAAATGCTGCCGACCCGTTGGTCGCGCCCCCGAAAACACACGTCCTTTTTTAGCCATTCATAACCTCATTATGTTCGGCGGTCGATTAGTTCCGAGAGACAGCGAGGAACGTATCGAGACCACCTGTTAGATTCAAACTCAATATTTCTTGCTTACATATTGGTCTCGATATGCCTTCGGCTGCCGCCTCACGCTACTCGACCAACGATTATTATTCACCAACGATCTTCTTCACCAACCCCAAAATTTCCCCGGTCGCAGCATGACGATGTGTCTCCAACTTCGAATACAACAACCGTCCATTGACAGCCACTTCGAAGCGCCCACCATCCGACGGCACTAGCGTGATCGTTTCGATCACATGCTCGTAATTCTTCAACAACTCATCTGTCAGGCTCACGGCCCGACCAGTATAGTGTCAGACCGCGCAGTAAACGATCTCAATTTTCAACATCCATCCTCCTTTGGAATGCAGGAGCTTGCTCCTGCAATTTTGGACAGCAAGCTGCCCGATTCCAAATTGTGGCGAGATTATATCATTGAGATAACTCTTGCAAAAACGCCTTCACGGTCTCGTCCGCCGGTTTGGATTTGATCTGCTTTGCTGTACCCACCTGCCGCACCATGCCGTTGATGATCACCGCAATCCGGTGACTCAACTGCGCTGCCTCATTCAAATTGTGTGTGACGAAAACCGCCATGCGATGATCTTCCGCCAGCAAAGCGGATAAATCCTCGATCAGTTTTTTGCGCGTGGGCGGATCGAGCGCCGCGAACGGTTCATCGAGCAACAAGAGTTCCGGTTCCAACACAAATGCCCGCGCAAGGCTGACTCGCTGCGCTTCGCCCCCCGATAACTGGCTTGCCCGTCGTTTCGACAGCGACTCTATGCCCAATTGTTTGATCCGCTTACTCACTCGTTCGTGAGTCTCTTCTTTCGATATTCCGCGAAACCTCAAACCCAGCGCAATATTTTGCTCCACGGTCATATCCAGCAAAAGCGGGGATTGAAACACGAACGAGATCTTGCGCCGATATTCCAGTTCATCCCATTGCTTGAGAGGTTTG
>Ga0065707_10083215_pt1 | contig 9986 bp, 9 predicted proteins | sample SwiRhicommuniRL3_FD_59094 | JGI IMG/M metagenome (GOLD analysis project Ga0065707, IMG submission 59094) | Switchgrass rhizosphere bacterial communities from Rose Lake, Michigan, USA - RL3 v2 (version 2) | ecosystem: Host-associated > Plants > Roots > Rhizosphere > Soil | place: East Lansing, MI... | reverse complement strand
CTGCCCAATAGCAGCGATCCAGCGAGGGTCGATTCGAGCAAGGTCGAGCCGAGCAGCGACGATCCGGCAAGGGTCGCGGAGGCCTGAGTCAAAAACGCTCGGCGGCTGGTCATGGTGCGTGCTCCTCACATCGAACGCACCGCGATGGTAACTGAAGGCGCTCAGTACTTGAACTTCTCCCCTTGCAGCGCCGGTGTCGTCGCCGGCGACACGCGATGATGCGTTGCTTGCTCGTAGGAATACGCATAACTCAGCAATCGCGGTTCGCTGTACGCAGGACCGAAGAAAGAAATAGTGACCGGGAGTTTGTCCGACGTCACGCCCGCCGGCACGATCACGTCGGGGAACTGCGTGACGTTGGCGATGCTGGTCAGCGAGGGTTTACGCGGCCGCTCCACGATCTTGGGCGTTTCCGGATCGATGATCTCGGGCCGGGCCGGACGCGTGGGATACACCAGCGCATCAACCTGCTTTTCCTCGATCAATCCCAGCACGGCGCCCTGGATGGCCGGCATGCCGTACTTCTTGGCCGACGTGTAGGTCAGCGAGGTGAGCGGCGGATGCACGCTCAGGTTCTTGAAGCGTGTGAAGACACTGGGATGCGGCTGGAATTCGCCTTTCGCCGCGGTCAGCACGATGCCCTGGTCGCCGATCTCGGCGACGGACTTGGGGAAACCGGGGCGCAGGGTGCCGAGATAGTTCTTGTAGTTATCGTCCACCTCGGCGCGGATCGGATCCATCACCACGCGATTCTGCAAAGCAATCTCGGGGAAATGCAGGTTATCGACCAGCACGGCGCCCTGCGCCTTGAGCTCCTCGAGAGCGGCATTGAATACCCTGGCGACTTCGGCATCCTGGTCGAGGTAGTCGCGGATCACGCCGAGACGCACGCCCTTGAGCGAGTCCTTCTTGAGGAACTGCGTGTAATCCTTGTAGTACAGGCCGGCGCTGGTGCTGGTCAACGGATCTTTAGGATCGACACCGGTCATGAATCCCAGCGCCAGCGCGGCATCGAAGACGGTACGCGCCATCGGCCCGCCGGTATCGAATGTCAGCACGCAGGGCATGATGCCAGTACGCGAGATCAGGCCGTTCGTCGGCTTGATGCCCACCACGCCGTTCGCTGACGACGGACTGCGAATCGAACCGCCGGTGTCCGATCCCAGGCCCAGCGGTGAGAACCATGCAGCCAGCCCGACGCCGGTGCCGCCCGATGAACCATTCGGAACGCGCCGCGGATCGTGAGGATTGTGCGTCTGTCCCAGGCGCGAGCTGTATCCGACACCGCCGTGGGCGAATTCATCCATGTTGGTCTTGGCAATGATGATTGCGCCTGCGTCGCGCAGTTGCTTGATCGCCGGTGCATCGGCGTACGGAATCGAGTTCGCCAGCAGGAACGTGCCGCCGCTGGTCGGCAGGTCGGCCGTGTCGTAGTTGTCTTTCGCGAGAACCGGAATGCCGTGCAGCATCGAGCGCCGGCCGCTCTTCTTGTACTCGGCATCGAGCGCCTTCGCCGTCTCGATTGCCTTGGCGTTCACCGTGATGACGGAGTTGAGCGCCGGCCCCTTGTGATCGTAGGCATCGATGCGGGCGAGATAGAGCTTGACCAGCTTCTCGTAGGTCAAGCCACCGGCATCGACGGCCGCCTGGATTTCCTGGATGCCGGCGGTTTCGAGATCGAAGTTCGCCGCCTGGGCGAGCGGCGCTACGCCGCAGACGAACGAGAGCAGGACGAGGGAAGTTCTGACGGATTGCATGGCCGCTCTTCGCAACTGGAGTTGACCATGCAGACGCGGCTGGCTGGAGCGACCCTACTCCGTCCGGGGACATTCGTCGCGGCAGCGTCGAATGTCCCGGACTCAGCGGACGAGTGTGACGACGACGCCCAGTGCCGCGGCCAGCGCGATGACGCAGGAAACGAATTTGATCAGCAAGCGGGGCGCGATCAGCGGCGACTCGTGGACTTCTTCCACTTGCACGCGGCGTTCGTCCCAGATCGCGGCTTCGTGTTCGCGGCGATGCTTGTGGACGTACCAGGTCACCGGCAGGTCGGCCTCGGCCAGATCGGCGATTTCGCTGTTCATCGGGACCTCCACACGGACGACATCACCCGGGCAAGGTAGCGAATCGGCAGGTCACAAATCAGTCGTATCGATATAGCGGCTGGGAATAGGAGTATACCGAAGACGCGGTACGCAGAGGCACCACCCTGGCCGGGCAGGGCCCTGTCTCATGCGGTGCAAAACGACTATTACGATGTCGCGGGCCAGGACCGCATGGCGGATGCCGCCCGCGAACGCGTGCAGTAGCTGGCGAGGAACAGGGTCGCCCAGCAGCAACTCGCCGCGAAACAATGGAACGCGAAAAAGACGGACGACCTGTCCAAAGAATTGGGCATCTGAAATCCAGCCCTCGCTGTGTCGCGGCACGGATGCCGTGACACACTCGACGCTGCCTCAGCGGCGCATCAGAAATCGCCTTCCAGCTGCATCTCGGGGCAGTGAATGCCGACGCGGAATTGATTGCCGCGTGAAATACAAAAGCACACGCGGCCGACCAGGTCCAGGCGATGCGGCTGACCGTCGACGATGCGATCGATGTGGAACCGATACTGTGCTCCCAGGTCGAGCGCCTCGGGCAGCGTCAGGCACACACCTGCGCTCGACAGATCGACCGTTTCGCCTTCCACTTCGCGATGCCCGGGCAATTCGACCACAGCGATGCAATGTTCCTCAACGCGCGGCGCGTGCCTGCGATTCTCGCCGCCGCGATGGCCTTGGAAGTGTGTTGTATTCATAATTGCTGACAAACAGATTGGACTACGCCCGCCCGGCGGCAATACGTATTTGCGTCACGGCACGCGCGCAGTGCAGTTAAGAGCGAGCCGGTCTCACAGCAGCGTTCGTTGTTATGAAAATCATGCTATTGGATCGACATGCGAAAGATTATCGGAATCTCCGGCAGCCTGCGACGCCAGTCTTTGAATGCAGCGTTGCTGCATGCAGCCATCGATCTGGCGCCGCCCGGTTTCACTATCGAGATCGGTTCCATTCAGGACATTCCGCTATACAATTTTGACGTCGAGCAGTCCGCCTACCCTGCTGCCGTCACGGCTCTGAAAGAGCAGATCGTTGCGGCGGATGGCTTGCTGCTGGTCACGCCCGAATACAACAACTCACTACCCGGCGTGTTCAAGAACGCAATCGACTGGCTGTCGCGGCCGCCGGCCGACGCGCCAAGGATTTTCAGGCAACGGCCGGTGGCAGTGATCGGCGCATCGCCCGGAAATTACGGAACCATGCTGTCGCAGAGTGCCTGGTTGCCAGTCCTTCGTACTCTCGGTACGCGACCGTGGTTCGGTTCGCCCATCTATGTCGCGCAGGCCGCCAAGGTTTTCGATGCCGAGGGCAAGCTCATCGACGCCACGGTTCGCGAGAGGCTGCACAAGTACCTGCAGGGCTTCGCCGAGTTCATCGGCTGATGTCATCGCCTCCATCGTCCGCGGCCGTGGCCGAACAGTCGGTCACGTTCTGGCAGGTAGTGCGCCAGTCGTTGCGTGGCGAGCACCTCGACTTCACGTCGTTGCCGCTGAATCGAGCGGTGCTGCTGCTCGCAGTGCCCATGGTGCTCGAAATGCTCATGGAGTCGCTGTTCGCGGTGGCCGACGTATTCTGGGTATCGCACCTGGGCAGCGACGCCATCGCGATCGTCGGCCTCACCGAATCGGTGATGGCGCTGATCTATGCCGTGGCCATCGGTATCTCGATCGCGGGATCCGCCGTCGTTGCACGGCGCATCGGCGAGAAAGATCCGGAAGCGGCGGCGGAAGCGGCGGGACAAGTCATTCTGCTGGGCATCGCACTATCGACGGTCCTCGGCGCGGTGCTCAGTTATTTCGCCGCCGACATTCTCGAACTGATGGGTGGCGACGCCAAGCTCGTCGCGCAGGGCACCGACTTCGCGAGGATCATGTTCGGCGGCAACGCCACGGTGTTCCTCATCTTCCTGATCAACTCGGTGTTTCGCGGCGCCGGCGATGCAGTGCTCGCCATGCGCACCTTGTGGCTGGCCAATGCCCTGAACATCGTGCTTGGCCCCTGTTTCATTTTCGGCCTGGGTCCGTTTCCCGAACTGGGAGTTACGGGAGCGGCGGTCGCGACCAACATCGGCCGCGGCATCGGCGTGCTCTACCAGGTGTGGCACTTGTACGGCAATCACAGCCGCTTGAACGTGAAACCGCATCACTTCAAGCCGGAACTGCATCTGATGAGGACCATCGCGGTCACCTCGGTCAATGGCACCGCTCAGCTGCTGATCGGTACCGCAAGCTGGATCGTGCTGTTCAAGATCCTTGCGACGTTCGGCAGCGTCGCGTTGGCCGGCTTTACGATCGCCATGCGTATCGTCTCGTTCGCCGTGCTGCCGGCCTACGGACTCGCAAACGCCGGCGCCACACTGGTCGGCCAGAACCTGGGGGCGGGACGGCCCGACCGTGCCGAGGAAGCCGTGAACATCGCGACCCGCTTCAACATGATGTTTCTCGGTGTGGTGGGCGTCGTCTTCATCGTGTTCGCGAGCCAGATCGTGAGCGCATTTGCCTCCGATGCCGACGTCCTGCGCCAGGGAGCGCGAGCATTGTGGATAGTCAGCCTGGGATTTCCGCTGTACGCGATGGGCATGGGATTCGGTGCAGCGTTCAACGGCGCAGGCGACACCTGGACACCGACGCGGCTGAACTTTTTCTGCTTCTGGCTGGGACAGATTCCGCTAGCCTGGATCCTGGGAGTGATCCTGAACCTGGGGCCGACGGGAGTGTTCATCTCCCTGCCGTTGGCATTCTCGGCGCTGGCCGTCGCCAGCTGGTGGCTGTTCCGCAAGGGAAAGTGGCAACAGAAACGCGTTTGAGTTGGTGCGACCGATGCACTTACTCGCGCGGCGGCCAAAAACCTAAGCTCAGTGGTTCGAAACTTCGTCCCTGCAACGACGCTTGTTTTGCGGCGAGCGCCCGCTTGCGCCCGGCGCTGGTCGGATGAGTCGACAGTAATTCGGGCGGCGACACCTGTTCCTTCGCCGCCATCACGTCGAAGAAATCGATCATGCCGCGCGGATCGATGCCATTCGCGACCAGCGTATCGAATCCTTTCGCGTCCGCCTGCTCTTCCGCATCGCGCGAGAACTTCAATGAGGTGAGTTGCAGCACCGTGGACCCGGCGAGCGTGCTGCCGGCGTCACCTGTGATCAGTAACCACAGTCCCTGCAGGCCCAGTTGCTTCACGACGGCATTCAGGCTGTGGCGCAGCTCGACATGCTGAATTTCATGCGCCAGTACTCCGGCGAGTTCTTCGGCAGTGCGCGTGCCGTCGATGAGCCCGCTGTTCACCACGACGATGCCGCCGGGCAGGGCGAAGGCATTGACGACATCGGCCTTCGCGACGTGGAAGCGATAACGATACTTCGAGCCGTGCGTCAGTTTCTGCCCGAGAGCTGCGACCGCGTCGAAGTCGGGCCCGCTGTCGAGCAGGTGCAGGGAAGCAGCCATGCCCGCGAATGCCCGGTCGCCCAGTTCGACTTCCTGTCCGATCGGAATGCGCGACGCCGCCGCAGCTGCGATGCGATCTGCTTGCCAGACGAACGCAAGCAGCAATAGCGCCGGGAGCAACACGATGACGGCGACGACATTCCAGCCGAAGAATCGCCGCACGGAGTTGCGTCGATTGCCGGATTGGAGCGCGAGCCACTGCGGACTGGATGCGAGCTCGGGCCGCGCGAGCAGCGCTTGAACCGACTCCTTGTCCAGCACCTGCACCGCCCTCGAACCGTCGACATCGTTCCAGCTGAATTCGATGCCGGACTCGTCGAAGCCGACCATCCGCAGGCGCAGCGAATCGATGCCGGCGCGATGCTGCGCCGAGTCCGATTGCACCAGCAGCGTAGCGCCGACGATTTTCACCACCGCGGACTCGCCCGTCGCAGGCAAGCCGTCGCCGAACAGACGAGCTTTTGCGATCACGGCGTAGCCCGACAACTAGTCGTTGTCGCCGTCGAGCAGTCCGCCCAATGCGCCCAGCACCGAGCCTTCGCCGACCGAGCGACCGCCCGCGGCCGGAGCCGAAGCGATGATTCGATTGGCGAGCCGCGAGAGCGGCAGCGATTGCAACCAGACTCGACCCGGCCCGGTCAGCGTGGCGAAGAACAATCCTTCGCCCGAGAACAGCGCGCTCTTCAGTTTGCCTACGTATTGGATATCGAAATCGACGCTGGGCTGGAAGGCCACGACGCATCCGGTATCCACTCGCAGCTTCTCGCCAGGCTGCAGGTCGCGTCTCATCAACATGCCGCCCGCATGCACGAACACCAGGCCATCGCCATCCAGTTTCTGCATGATGAACCCTTCACCGCCGAACAGTCCCACGCCCAGGCGTCGCTGGAACGCAATGCCCAGCGACACGCCGCGAGCCGCACATAGAAAGCTGTCTTTCTGGCAGATCAACGTGCCGCCCACATCGCTGAGCTTCACCGGGACGATCTTGCCCGGATATGGCGCCGCAAACGCCACGCGGCGCTTCGACTGCGATTCGTTGTGGAATATCGTAGTGAACAGCGATTCACCCGTGACCAGCCGCTTGCCCGCTCCCAGCAACTTGCCGAGCAGCCCGCTCTGCTGCTGCGAGCCATCGCCGAAGATGGTGTCCATCTCGATGCCATCCTGCATCATCATCATCGCGCCGGCCTCGCCCACCGCCGCCTCGCCGGGATCCAGCTCGACTTCGACATACTGCATGTCATTGCCGAAGATCTCGTAATCCACCACATCCATCGCCATTGCCGTACTCCGCACAGATTGCTACTAGACGCGAAGAATAGCGCAAGGTTGTTGCGGGCGAAGTAGCGTTGAGAGAGCGGATCATAATTTCTCTCGCGGAGTGCGCAGAGCAGAAAAGACAGGCCTAGAATTCGGAAATCAGATTCCGACCCTATTCTTTCTGCCCCCGCGTTCTCCGCGTTCTCCGCGTTCTCCGCGCGCTATAGCTTTCGAACGCCGAGCCGTTTCCGCTGCACCAGTGAGTACCCCGGCGTCGGACGTGGCAATAGCCACCGATGCTGCCAATTGGAAAGGGCTTCAAGATAATGGCGCGCGGAGAACGCGGAGCAGAAAAGAAAAAGGGCCGGAACTCTGCATTCCGACCCTTCGACTTTCTTCTCTGCGAGTTCCGCGAGAGAACCCTTCCCGTCCCGCTTACTTCTTTTTCTTTTCCTTTTCCTTCGCTTCCTTCTGCTCCTTGGTCAGCTCGATGTCGTCGAGCAGGTTGGCGTCCAGAGGAGGCAGCGCGGGGAGCTTGGCTTCTTCCACGAGTGGCTTGAGCAGTTCGTGAATGGTGGTGGCAGCAGCATGCAGCTCGCGGTAGGTCGACACGAGCTTGGTCGTGTTGGTCTTGGCGACTGTGAATTCCTGGTCCTGGGTCTGCTTTTCCTTGCGCAGGGTGCCGAACGAGCCTTCCACGGCGCGGCGGGCGTCGGCTTCTTCCTGGCGCTGCTTCTTGAGCACGTTCATCTTCTTGATGACGTTCTCCGGCGTGTCGGCCAGGGCGGTGTTGATGGCCTTGAGGGCCTTTTCCTTTTCGGCCAGCTGCGTCTTGAGCTTCTGCAGTTCCTTCGCGGCGGAAGCGCGCTCGACGGCCATGGCCTGGGCGGCGTTTTCCTGTTTCGCGACCAGGTCGGCGATGGTCGCCTCGGCCGCGGTCTGCGCCTTCACGGCAGCTTCGAGCTTACGCTCCGCGGCGGAAACGGCGATCCTGGCATCGCTTGCGGCCCGGGCGACGATGCCGTCGGAGTCGCTACCTTTCTTGATAGCGGCTTCCAGCGCTTTCTTCAGCACATCCTGCGAGCAATCGGGATCGAGCTTCAAAGACTCAGCGGCACTCCGCATCAACACCTGCTTGCTTATGGCAAGCTCTTTCCAAACCTTCAACTGAAGCTCTAATTGCGCTTGATCCACACTCTGTCCTTCTGCATAGGGGGCGGGGGGAATTTTCCGGGGCGCGGATTGTAGTCCAGAACTGGCGGGGCGAGGAGGATCCATGCGCCGAACAGACCTGGGGATAGGCAAATGCCACGATCCGGGGCCGGGGTAGATAAGGTCGGAGGCGTGGGTTTTCAACCCGCTAGCCTCACCAGTTCAAACTAATCTCTCGAAAGAGCACGATCCCGGCCCCCCCTACGGCAACCGGATCCTCAGCCCCTCGAGACCGTCAGGGTAGCGCATTCGCGCGACAGCTTTATTGCGTCCGCCCCGAGACGAGACTTCGCCGCCGGCCCCTACCTGCCGCACCCGGCCGGGTCGATTTCTTAATAATTCGTCATCCCCTGCATCGAAAATTGGGAGTAGATTGCTGCCTTGGCAGTTATTGCCGAGGCACTCAATGCCCAAGCAGCATTATCTTCAGAAGAACTTCCGGCCCCGAGACAGCATCGGCTACCTGCTGAAACATGCATTTAGCGCCATGTCCGATTGCATCCACGGCAAGTTCCTGACGCAGCGCTGCAGTTTTCAGCAGTGGATCGTGCTCATGCACCTGCGCGATGGCATGGCCCTGACGGTAGCCGACTTGTCCCGCGAACTGCGGCACGACAGCGGTGCGATGACCAGGGCGATCGATCAACTCGAAGCCCGGGGCTGGATCGCGCGGCAGCGCAATCGTGAAGACCGGCGCGTGGTGGAACTATCGTTGACACCCGAGGGCGACGCCGTCGCCGAGTCATTGATTCCGCTGGTTGTCGGCACCCTGAATGCAGCGCTGGAAGACTTCTCGCGCGAGGAAGTTCAGCTGCTGCAGGGCATGCTGAAACGGCTGGCTGCCCGGCTGAAGGAAATGGAGTCGGCGCCGGAAGCGGCGAAGCAGGAGCCATGAATTTCCCCATGAGTTCCGTTAGCAATAGTTCCGTGGGAGGCGGGATCGCCGCTCGATCCCCGCTGATCGCCCTGCTGGCTGCGCAGATCGTCTTGGTTTCGGGTTGCGTCACGCCGCCCCACACCGAACCGCAATTGAAACCCGTCGCGGCCGAAGCCATGGGTCTCGGCGCCCCTGCCGCCCCGGTCATCGCCAAGGAGTGGTGGCGCGATTACGGCGATCCGCAATTCGATGCGCTGGTCGCAACCGCGCTGGCCCAGAACCCGACGCTGCAACAGATGACGGCTCGCGTGCGGGATGCCCAGGCGCAGATGCAACTTGCCAGCGGCGCCCGCAAGCCCAGCTTCACTCTCAATGGCGAAGAACAGCGGCAGCGCTATTCGGAGCGCTACATCATTCCTCCTCCCTACGGCGGCGGCACCTACTGGCAGGGCGATGTGCTCACGAGTCTGTCGTGGGATCTCGATCTGTGGGGGAGACAGGCTTCGCTCATCGACCAGGCTCGCGCGAGCGTCAATGCAGCGGCACTCGATACTGCCGCCGCCCGCCTGGGAATGACGGTGGCGCTGTCGCAAACCTATCTGGACCTGAATCGAGCGACGTTGCTTGCCGAGGTCGCACAGGCGTCGGTCGAGCAACGACAAAAAATTCTCGATATCACGCGCCGGCGCATCGCAGCCGGACTGGATACCACCGTCGAGTTGCGTGAGGCCGAATCCGCAGTGCCGCAAGCTGAACTCGTACGGCTGCAATCCGAAGCCGCACGCGAACTTGCCATCCATCGCCTGGCGGCGATCAGCGGCAACGGCGCGGCCGCCTACGAACGCATCCAGCGACCGACGTTGAACCTGCAGACGGCGCTCGCAATCCCTGAACAGTTGCCCGCCGATCTGCTGGGCCGCCGCCCGGATGTGCTCGCAGCGAAGGCCAGAATCGACGCCACGGCGGCGGGACGCGCTGCGGCCAAAGCAGCGTTCTATCCCAACATCAACCTGAGTGCCTTCGCGGGCTTTCAAGCCATTGGCCTGGACAATCTGCTACGCAGCGAAAGCCGCGTTTATGGCGGCGGACCGGCGA
>Ga0065707_10000872_pt1 | contig 9996 bp, 8 predicted proteins | sample SwiRhicommuniRL3_FD_59094 | JGI IMG/M metagenome (GOLD analysis project Ga0065707, IMG submission 59094) | Switchgrass rhizosphere bacterial communities from Rose Lake, Michigan, USA - RL3 v2 (version 2) | ecosystem: Host-associated > Plants > Roots > Rhizosphere > Soil | place: East Lansing, MI... | reverse complement strand
CGCTTTCACCGCCGGCGCGGATATCAGCAGCCGTACGCGGCCGATATGGCGATGGCGGTGAGCGTCGATGCCGTGATCGTCGCCATGGTGTTCTGGGCCCTGTCGGGTTTGTGGATGTGGTGGGAAATGCGCGCGACGCGGTGGTGGGGACTTGCGTGCGCTGTAACCGGCGCCGGAATCTTTGCGCTCTTCGCGCTCACCATATGACGTTCCTGCATTTCATCCATCGCACGCACCTCTACATGGGGCTGTTCCTGCTGCCGTGGATGATCATGTTCGGTGTCAGCACGATCCCCATCAACCACACGTTCTCCCCCGATCCCGCCACCTGGACGCAGGTCGCCGAACGCCAGTTCGACGCGACCCTACCCGCCGCGGGAGAGAATCTCCGCCCGATCGGCCGCCAGATGATGGACGCCGCGGGGGTGAACGGAGGCTATTTCGTCAACCGCGCCAATCCACGACAGGTAAACGTCAACCATCCGAACTTTCTGACGCCGGTTCGCATCGTCTACTACGCCGATCAGGGCAGGATTACGGTCGAGCACCGAAACTTCTCCGCGCGGCAGTTCATCACGGGCATGCACACGCGCGGCGGCTACGACATGGGCGGCGGCTGGGACTCGGTCTGGGCGCTGTTTGTCGACATGGTCTGCGTGGGGCTGCTGCTGTGGATTGCGACCGGAATCTACATGTGGTGGCACTTGCCGGCCACGCGGGGATGGGGATGGCTGGCGCTCGGGTCCGGCGCCATCTGCTTTGCCATCATTGTCGCGACGCTCTGAGGCTCGACGGCCGCATCCCCTGCACCGCGTACAACTGCTTGCCGTCGCCCGACGTGATGAGATCCATGTCGAGCGTGTCGCGCACGTATTCGACTAACTCGGGCGACGCCGCGTTCGTATCAATGACGAGGTAGCGGAACGGCAACCCAACCGGCGTCTCGTCCGTGATGATGTCTTCGCCGCTCGACAGCCGCAACAGATTGCCCACTACCGGCATCGCTTCGTACGCCTGCGCGACTTCCGGCGGCATGCGGCCGATGTAGCCGCCGACGACGGGATGGCCGTGAATCGTGGCGTAGTACAGCAGCCGGCGCTCCTGGCTGCCACGGCCCGGCGACAGACCGTCGCCGATCCCGAATGGAACCTCGATGACCGCGCCACTGTCGTCGATCGTCCGGAGCTGCTCGTAAACGGCGGGTCGATCGAGCGCGGTCAGCGGGATGGGCGCGGGGAGGTAATCGAGCGCGAGGAGACCGATCAGCACCCAGACATAGGCCGGGCTAAAGCCCTGCGCCACCCCCCTCAACACCATCAACACACCCAACGCCAGATACACACCAACCATCGCGCGCCCGGGCATGCGCGCGTTCTCGACGACCGGCACGAATCGCGCGAGCGCCTGCGGCAACGGCAGGCCCGCGTCGAAGCCGGCTATCGTCAGGAACGGCCCGAGAGCCCAGACCGCGAACACGCAGAGCACGACCTTCCAGCGCCGCGCCTCCTCAACGTCGCCCCACTTCCCTCTTCCCGTCAGCAACACCACGAACGGCACCACCCCCAGCCACCCGACCGCCTCGATTCGATCGAGCCCCAACCGTTCGTACAAACCCGTTGCGAGGCCGCCGAACAGCGGATGAAACGGATTGCCGAACGCAGGCGCCAGCGCATCGATGCCGCGTGGAGCGCTGCGCCAGAAATAGGTCTGGCTGACGTACCGTCCGCTGACGGCCAGCCGGAACGCCTGCACAACAAGCGGCAGGCACACGACGGCGAACGTTGCCACGGCAATCATCACGGCTTGCGCGCCTCGCCAGAACACTTCCGCGCCTGGAGGCTCGAATCGAAATCTCAGGCGCCACTTCGTGAGCACCCAGGCAAGCAGGATGAGCCACAGGACGAGCAGCGGATTCTGGACGCCACGGGCAGAAATCGCAATTCCAGCCACAGAGAACATCCCTCCCCCGGTCGTGGCGATCAGAACAATCAGGAAGGCATCGAGTGCGGCGAGTCCCACGAGGATCAGACGCACGGTAAAAAGCGCTGGATGCTGCGGCCTTGCTTCGATCGATGCGCGACCGATGTGCCACGACGCCGCCACGTACGCCACAGTCAGCAACGCGAGATAGACAACGTGGTAGTACGCCGAGTAGGCCGCCACCGCGAGACACATGCCACAGCCGATCGCCGGTCCGACGCGGCCTGTCTGAAGCGACCGGCGTAGAAACAGCGCGAAGAGCGGAATCACCCAGGCCGTCAGCAAATCGAAGTGGCCCAGCAGGTGCGCGCCCACGTACGGCGAGCCGCCAAACGCGACGCCCGCGAGCAACGCCAATCGGCGATCGCCCGTCATCTCGCACGCGAGCGCGTACGCGCACGCCGCGTTCAGGAACACGGACGTGATGACGTAGACATTCTCGGCCTGGATGATGGACAACCCGGAGAACACGGTGGCGGTCAGATAGGCCTGAAGCGCCGTGTGCGGATGGTTGATGAGATCGACGCCGAACGGGCTGAAGAGATACTGCGAATGGAAGAAGTCGAGCTCGGGTGCGCTCAGGGCCTTGCGCATCCACCACAGGTTCCACAGAAAACTGTAGTTGTCGCCGGGAAGTCCGGGGATGTGATCCTGCAGGTGGAGGACGAGCGGCCAGGTCCACAGGATGGACATGACGGCCAGCAGCATCAGAGGAACGATGTGCGATCGGAACGACCCCGCGCGCGAGAGCACTGATGGATTCTAGTCCGATCAGTCTTCGACGCAGAGCCGCAAAGGCGCGGAGAATTCTTTTGAAAAGATCTCTGCGTCTCTGCGCCCCTGCGTCAAATGAGCAATATCACCTACGCGGCAAACTTCCCCGTCTTCCGCCGCTCGCCGTCCAGTCCGTCCCAGAAGACTTTCACGCCGTCGAGCATTTTCACGCCCGCGGTAAGAAACGGCTCCTCGCGAAACTTGGACGACTCGTAGCACTCGCGCAGCTCGTCCCACACGTGCGCCTTGTGTTGGTCCTCGATCTTGTCGTGCCAGGTGAAGAACGCGAGCGGCATGTCGGGCACGCGGGTCGCCTTCATCCGCTCGAGCCCGGCGATCAGTTCCTTCCAGAACCCGGCCGCGGCCCAGTTCTCGACGGCGAACGCCGCGCCCATGGCCTGGTTGTAGTCGTCGCTCCCGTACAGCCGGAACAGCTCGTCGCAGAAAAACAGCGTGCTCGGAATGCCATGCCGGCGCTTGCCCATGTCGTCGAACGTGAGCCCCAGCGACTGGCCGAAGCGCAGCAGCCACTCGAAGTGCGCGGCCTGGAAACGGAACTTGCCGCCGTCCACCGTCCCCTCGGTCGCGACCAGCGCGGGATCGCCTTCACGATCCGAGTCGTGGCCCGATTCGTCCGACTCCCCTGCCGCCCTGCCATGCCCACCCTTGCTGTTGTAGATGACGCCGAGCTCGTTCATGAGAATCTCTTTCGATTCCCGTGAGGCGTGCAGCGTGTCGGCGTTGATCGCTCGATTGAGCGCGGCGAGCAGGAACTGATTCGAAAACACGGAAAACTCGATGGTGAACCGCCGGAGGTGATCCAAAGGCATGTCGCCGCGCGAAAACCACTTCGTGTAGGCGTTGCCGGTCACCACTGGATGGCCCATGAACCGTTCCTCGATGGTCTGCTTGAACGCCTCGAAATTCTTCCCAGCCATGAATGCCTCCTTGATGCTCGTCTCAGCCGCGATGGGTCCAACTGAACGGGTACGTCGTGTTCTCCAGAGCAAGTGCGTGAGTCGTGAGCTGAAGCGGCCGGAACGTGTCGACCATGACCGCCAGCTCGTCCGTGCGTGTCTTGCCGATCGATCCTTCGTAGGTGCCAGGATGCGGTCCATGCGGAATGCCGTTGGGATGCACCGTGATGGCCGCCGCTTCGATGCCTTTGCGCGACATGAAGTCGCCTTTGACGTAGTAGATCATCTCGTCCGAGTCGACGTTCGAGTGGTTGTAGGGTGCGGGAATCGACTGCGGGTGATAGTCGAACAGGCGCGGCACGAACGAACACAGCACGAAGCCGGGACCGTCGAAGGTCTGGTGCACCGGCGGGGGCTGATGGACCCGCCCCGTGATGGGCTCGAAATCCTCGATGTTGAACGCAAACGGCCAGAGGTGCCCGTCCCACCCCACCACGTCGAGCGGATGGTGCGGATAGTGATACCGCGACACGAATCCACGTGCCTTCACACGAACTTCGAATTCCCCTGTTTCGTCGTGCGTGACCAGCGCATCGGGTGGGCGAATATCGCGTTCCGAATACGGAGCGCTCTCGAGGAACTGTCCGTACTGGTTCACATAGCGCCGTGGGGGTGAAATGTGGCCGCCCGAGGTTTCGACCACGAGCATGCGCTGCCCGACGCCGGCGTCGAGCACGAGGCGCCAGATGACCCCGGTCGGAATCACGAGGTAATCGCCCGGCCCGTAGCGCAGCGTGCCGAACTGGCTCTCGAGGACGCCCGTGCCCTCGTGGACGAAGATCACCTCGTCGCCATGCGCGTACCGGTACCAGTACGGCATCTGGTCTGTGGGCCGTGCCACAAAGATGCACACGTCGCTGTTGGCCATCAACGGCACCCGGCCGCTAATCGCGTCGCCGCCTGCGGGCACGTTCGCCGTGTTCAGCAGCCGATGCTGAACCGGCCCGGGGTCGGCATACGGAATCTTCACTTCGCAGCCGCGGTCGATTTGGGTCACCTGGGTAGGCGGACGCAGGTGATAGAGCAGCGACTTGTTCCCCACGAAGCCGTGAATGCCCATCAGCTCTTCGTGGTACAACGAGCCGTCCGGCTGACGGAACTGCGTGTGCCGCTTATGCGGAAGCCCGCCGAGCTTGAAGTAATAGCTCATACCAGATTGCCTCTTCGCGCCTGCTCCCGTTCGATGGCTTCGAAGAGCGATTTGAAGTTGCCTTCGCCAAACCCGCGACAGCCGTGCCGCTCGATGACCTCGAAGAAGAGCGTGGGCCGGTCCTGCACCGGCTGCGTGAAAATCTGGAGCAGGTAGCCCTCGTCGTCACGATCCGCGAGAATGCCCAGCTCGGCGAGTTCGGCCACAGGCTCCTCGATCTTCCCGATGCGCCGCTCGAGATCGTCGTAGTAGGTGGGGGGCACCCGGAGAAACTCGACGCCCCACGCGCGCAGCCGGCGCACGGCCTTGACGATGTCGTCGGTGACGCAGGCGATGTGCTGCACGCCGGGGCCCTGGTAGTAATCCAGATACTCCTGAATCTGCGACTTGCGCTTCCCCGTCGCCGGCTCGTTAATCGGAAACTTGACGCGCCCGGTGCCGTCCTGCATCACCTTCGACATCAGCGCCGAATACTCGGTCGTGATGGTCTTGTCGTCGAAGTGCACGAGCTGGGTGAAGCCCATCGTCTCGGCGAAGAACCTGACCCATTTCTCCATCTCGCCCAGCTCGACGTTGCCGACGATGTGATCGATCGCTTTCAGGACGCCCGGATGCGCGGGAGTACCCGGCAGGGGCCGGAATCCGGGGGCAAAGCTGCCCGCGTAGTCGTCGCGCTCGACGAACTTGATGAGCGTGTCGCCGTAGGCATGGATCGCGGCCGTCCGTAACACGCCTTTCTCGTCGCTGGTGTCCGACGGCGGCATGGCCGGCTCCGCGCCCCGACGGGTCGTCTCTTCGAACGCCGCCGCGGCGTCTGGCACCTGGAGCGCAATGACGCCGACGCCATCACCATGCCGGCGCACGAACTCCGCTGCATAGTGGTCCGGGCCGAGGGGCGAGGTGAGGACAAACCGGATATCCCCCTGCTCGACGACATAGGAAGCCGAATCGCGGCTGCCGGTTTCGAGCCCGCGATACGCGGTGCGATGGAATCCGAAGCAACTCTCGTAAAACGCGGCAGACTGCCTGGCGTTGCCCACGTAGAACTCGAGATGGTCGATGCGTTTGATGGGGCAGAAGTCAGCCATAATACAAACCATTTTCGCATTCGTCCCGCATAATGCAAACAAAAAATGCGGAAACGGTTTAGAATCGTAACCATGACAAATTTGCAATCGGGACCCCGGACGACCGCCTCCCGGCTCGACGATCTCGACCGCCGGCTGCTGTCGCATCTGCAGGAAGACGCCCGGGTACCGACCGCCGAGTTGGCACGGCGGCTCGATCTCTCGGGCCCGGGCCTCCAGAAACGCCTCCGCAAGCTCGAGGACCAGGGCGTGATTCGCGGGTACTCCACCATCATCAATCGCGAGGCCGTCGGGCTCGACCTGCTCTGCTTCATCCATGTCACCCTGGCGCATCACCGGACGAACTCGGTGAAGCAGTTTCCTGAGAAAATCAAGAAGATGCCCGAAGTGCTCGAGTGCCACTTCCTGACCGGCGAGTTCGATTACCTGCTGAAGGTGGTCGTCGCCAATCACGACCACCTGGAGAAGTTTCTGTTCGGCAAGCTCATGAAGGCCGGTGGCATCGACCGCACCAGAACGAGCATCGTCGTCAAGGAGGTCAAGACGTCGACCTCGCTGCCGCTGTGACCGCTCCGCTCTCTACCTTCGGGCTGCTCCAACGCTCTGTCGATTACGCCGGGACGTTTCCGCCCGCCACGCTGTCGCTGTCCGAGGCCGTCGCGAACTACGCCCAGGAACGAAGCGGTCCCCGGGCCTGGCTCCTGGGACGGCTCGTCGTGTCCGCCAGCGGCCTCGACGCGCTCGAGACACTGCTCCCTCAACCAACAGGCGACGAGCACGAGATCAGCGTCATCCTGAGCGGCGACCCGCTGCCGCAGCTTGCGCGCGTCGCGGCGTTCAACCAGCAAGGGGTAGGACGCGCTCGGGTGGTGTCGGTCGAGTACCCGCCGGCAGCGGCGACGGACATTGCCCGTCTGACGGAAAGATCGGATCCGTCCTTGCTGAGGTTCTTTGAGACGCCCCTGGACGCGGATCTCGAGAGCCGCCTCGACGCGATCGCGAAGGCGCGCGCCGCCGCGAAGGTTCGCACCGGCGGAACGGTGGCGACCGCGATTCCGGAGATCTCCGCGGTATCGCGCTTCCTCCATGGGTGTGCGACGCGCGGTCTTGCCTTCAAGGCGACCGCGGGCCTCCATCACGCCATCCGAAACTGTTACTCTCTAACCTACGAGCGCGACAGCGCCACGGCTGTGATGCATGGTTTTCTGAACGTCAGCGTTGCCGCGGCGCTCGCACGACGGGGCGCACCGCCGGCCGACATCGAGGAGGCGCTGGCCGAATCGTCCGCGCGGGCGTTTGAGTTCGGCCCGGACGGTCTCGTCTACCGGCACTACGCGATCGGACTGCAGGATCTCGCCGACACCCGGCGGCATTTCTTTCGCTCGTTCGGCTCCTGCAGCTTTCGCGAGCCTGCCGACGAGCTTGCGGCGCTGCATCTCCTCTGACGATGGCTCACCTCAACGAGACGCACGATCCTCAACGACGCAGCTGGGTGGCGTCCGCGAATTCAGCGGAGACCGACTTCCCCATACAGAATCTGCCGCTCGGCGTGTTTCGCCGCCGCGGCAGTTCCGGCGCTCCAGCCATCGGTGTCGCGATTGGCGATCAGATTCTCGACCTGCGTCAGGCCGGAACCCGCGGCCTGCTCGAGGGACTCTCGCCCGCGCTTCGCGTCGCAACGGAGGCGCCAACGCTGAATCCCTTAATCGCGCTCGGCCACGGCGAAGCGTCGGCCCTGCGACGTCAAGTCAGCAGGATTCTCGACGCCGACGGCTGGGGGGCCGATGAGCGCCTGCTTACGCCAGTCCCTGACGCCGAGTTGTTCGTTCCCGTCGCGATCGGCAACTACTCGGACTTCTACGCGTCGATCGATCATGCGCGCAACATCGGCAAGCTCTTCAGGCCCGACAATCCTCTATTGCCGAACTACCGCCACGTGCCGATCGCGTATCACGGCCGCGCCTCCTCTATCGTCATCAGCGGCACCCCCGTGCGACGCCCCTCGGGGCAGAGGAAAGGCCCTGGAGACGTTCCCCTCTTCGGGCCGTGCGAACGCCTCGACTATGAGGTCGAAGTCGGATGCTTCTGCGGCCCGGGGAATGCGCTCGGCGAGCCCATTCCCATTGGCGGCGCCGAGGCGCATGTGTTTGGGCTGTGCCTGGTGAACGACTGGTCCGCCCGTGATATCCAGGCCTGGGAGTACCAACCGCTCGGCCCCTTCCTCAGCAAGAGTTTCACGACCAGCGTGTCGCCGTGGATCGTGACCTACGATGCGCTCGCGCCGTTCCGCTGCGCCGCCGCCCGGCGCGCACCGGACGATCCGAAGCCGCTGCCCTATCTGTCGTCCGTCGAGAACGAGGCAACGGGAGGGTTCGACGTCACAGTCGAGATGCTGCTGCGGTCGGCGGAGATGCGACGGCGCGGCGTTCCCGCAGTGCGCGTCAGCCGCTCGCGGCTGCGGGATCTGTATTGGACCCTCGCGCAAATGGTGGCTCACCATACGAGCAACGGCTGCAACCTCTCACCAGGTGATCTCATCGCTACGGGAACGCTCTCGGGACCGGCGAAAGAAGCCCGCGGGTCGTTGATCGAGATGACCGAAGGCGGAACAATCCCGTTGCAGCTGCCTACCGGGGAGTCGCGCACCTATCTTCAGGACGGCGACGACGTTGTCATGCGGGCGTCCTGCGAGCGATCTAGCTATGCGCGAATCGGCTTTGGCGAGTGCACCGGCATCATCACATGAAGCTTCACGAATTCCTCTTCGATCAACTGCACGCGAACGGCGTCCGCCACATCTTCGGGATTCCCGGAGACTTCGTGCTGAGCCTGTACAACGCGCTGCAACAGGACCAGCGCTTCCGCCTCGTGACCCTGGGCCACGAGCCCGCCGTGGGCTTCGCCGCCGATGGCGCGTCGCGCATCACCAACGGGCTGGGCGTGTGTCTGGTCACCTACGGCGCCGGTGGCCTGAACATGATCAATTCGATCGCCTGCGCGTACGCGGAGGAATCGCCGCTCATCGTCATTTCTGGCGGCCCGAGCAGGCTCGAGCGTACCTCCGGGCTTCTGGTGCATCACGAGGTGAAGTCGTTCGAGTCGCAGATCAGGATTTATCAGGAGGTCGTCGAATTCGCGGCGATCGTCGACAACAAGCAGACGGCCGCGGCCGTGATTCACCGCGCCATCGACGTCGCGCGCAAGTTCAAGCGGCCGGTCTATCTCGAGATTCCGCGCGATATGGTGTTTGCCGAGATCACCGTTCCACCGAGCTTCGACGAGGTCGAGCTCGAGGTCAACGAGAGCGCCGTCGCCGAAGCGGCCGCCGAAATCATCGACCATCTGTCGCGGGCGGAGCGTCCGGTGCTGATCGTCGGCGTCGAGGTGCATCGGTTTCAGCTGACCGAGCAGGTGATTCGACTCGCCGAACGCCTGCGCATTCCGGTGACCTCGTCGTTTCTCGGCCGCGGCATCTTCCCGACACGTCATCCGCAGTTCATCGGCACCTATCTCGGAGCGGTCAGTCCTCAACCGATGCGGACGCTCGTCGAGGGCTCGGATTGTCTGCTGCTGCTCGGCGAGCGGCTCAGCGATGTCAGCCTCGGCGTCTCGGCGGATCTCCTGAAGGGGCACGACCTCATGACGGCCGTCGCACGCGACGTCTTCATCGGGCAGCATCAGTACGAGCACACGCCGCTCGAGCTGGTGGTCGACCGCCTGCTGACCGCGCCGGCTCTGCCGGTGTCCCGGGATCCGATCAAGGCCATCGGCACCGACGTCTCTCCCGAGGTCTTCGATCCCTTCAAGCAGGANGANGCGATCAAGGTGCGTCACGCGATCAACCTGCTGAACGAGTTCGTCCGCGANCACGACGAGATGCCGCTCATCGCCGACACNGGCGACGCGCTCTTCGCGAGCGTCGACATCCGCGCCAATCAGTGCATCGCGCCCGCCTACTACGGCACCATGGGATTCTCCGTCCCGGCGGCGCTCGGTGTGCAGATTGCCGGCGGGCGGCGGCCGCTGG
>Ga0065707_10083213_pt1 | contig 10000 bp, 10 predicted proteins | sample SwiRhicommuniRL3_FD_59094 | JGI IMG/M metagenome (GOLD analysis project Ga0065707, IMG submission 59094) | Switchgrass rhizosphere bacterial communities from Rose Lake, Michigan, USA - RL3 v2 (version 2) | ecosystem: Host-associated > Plants > Roots > Rhizosphere > Soil | place: East Lansing... | reverse complement strand
GCGTACGTGCAAGCCGGTCTCCTCCAGACATTCGCGCGCCGCGGCTTCTGCGGGGTCTTCTCCGCTATTGATGAAACCCGCCGGGAGCGTCCACATGCCTCGAAAAGGCTCACCGGCGCGGCGCACCAAGAGCACACGCCCACCCTGTTCGATGAATACGGCGGCTGCAACTTTGGGATCCACAAAATGGATCCATCGACACGCGGGGCAAACAGGACGCACCTTGCCAAAACGCATTTCGTGTTTAACAAGTGCGCCACAGCGCGGACAATAGTTGAATTCGTCTTTTGCCATTTGCGGCTATTATGACACCGAAAGAGAAAAGGTGACAGTCACTGCGAAGCACTCCCAAAGCGGAGCGCAGGGAGCCAGGTAACCGTCACCTTTAAGTTCAAAGATACAGGAGCATACCCAGTAGGGGCATCCTGCAGTCCAACAGCGCTAATTTTTGCTTCGCCAGCGATTGATCGAGAGTTGACGCATCAGTGCCATCACAAATGCGCTCAACAGGGCGACTGCAGCAAGCAGCCACTGCCAGACCGAGGACACTAAGGGCTGTTCTGCCGGGGCTGCAGGCAATGACTGTTCCAGGCCGGGTTCGCTCCCTTCGGCTGCGTTGCCGCTTTTGAGGGATTGCGTTTCCATGGCGCGAGCAGTATCTTCCTGTGCCGCAATGGTCATGGTGGACATGGGTGCCATCGCGACGGATGGCTCCTCGATAGGTGCTTGCGTTGCAGCCGCCGATTCAGCTGCGGCGGGCGCTTCGGTTGCTGCCTGTGGCGCAGCTTCCGCTGCAAAGGTATCCGGCGCTCCACCTCCACCCATTCCAAAGGCGGGCGACGGTGATGCAAGTTGCGGGCGCAGGAAATTCAAACCGAAGGAAACGAACAGCAGCAACGTTGCCATGGCAGAAGTAAATCGGAAGGCAGGATAAGCCCGCGGCAAGGGCGGATTCTTCCCCACCATTTTGGGTGTCAGTGTGAAATTGCGCGGCGCCTTGCGCATCGGCAATTGACGGAGCACGCTGCGGGCACTGCGTAAATCCTGCAAAACGGAACGCAGATTCGGGTCTGTACGGAGACGTGTTTCCAGGCGCGCTGAATCGGACGAACTAAGTTGTCCGTCCAAATAAGAAGAAAGGAGTTTCAGGTCACGTTGATTCATCAGGCGGTACTTTCTTCTTCCAGACGATATGCAGAGGGCAAAAGTTCCGAAAAGCCCTGTAAACACTCACGTAATCTTAATCGAGCCCGGGCAAGACGGCTCTTAATTGTCCCTAATGGGACGCGAACCGCCACTGCAACCTCGGTATAGTCCATACCCTGCAAATCTGCCATGACCACCACGGTCTTGAACTCCATCGGAAGATTGTTCAAACAGTGCTGGATCGCATGTTCAAGTTCATCCGCTTCGGCTTTTTGATCGGGAGTCATACCCGGATCTGCGAGCCAGCGCGGCGAATCCAGTTCCTCGCCATCGTCCGTATCTGGCTCGAGGGGCGTTGTGGGCCGCCGCTTCTGGCGGCGCAACTCGTCATAGCAGGCATTGGTTACCGTGCGCATAAGCCAGGCTTTGAACGATCCGCCCCGGAAGGAGTTGATGCTTTTGAACGCCGAGATAAAGGCATCCTGCGCCGCATCGGCAGCCAGATCGTCATCGCCCAGGATGCGCAGCGCGGTGTTATATACGCTGTCCTGATAATGCAGGATGAGCGTGTTGAAAGCGTCCAAATCGCCTTTTTGCGCCTCGCTGATGAGAGCTAATTCATTCATCGGGAATTATTTTATCACTGCAAATGACTTGTCAATTAGAACGGAAATTTCAGAGGGATTGTTCCGAACGCTCGTGAGGCAGTTTGCGATTGAGAATCATGTAAATTGCCCGCCATACCAACATCCCAAAGGCCGATGTTGCGGCGAGCACCACCGCAAAGATTGGAATGATCGGCGCGTTAAGGAGTAGTCCGCGCAGCACGGCTGCAAACGGCGCCGCAAAGATCATTGCGAGAACGGGCCGCCAAAGTTGTTTCGCGCTGGAGGTAATATCCGGCTGAAACAGCCCAAAGGAAGGTGAGAGCAGGAACCATGCGATGACAAGTGGAAAGAAGATCGCCGCCATGCGCGGCAGAAATGAAACATTTGCCTCGCCGTGCGTGGCAAACCCGATCAGGGTGATGATCAGGGTGGCGAAGCTATCGCCAACGATAAGAGAATATCTTTTCATAAAAACTGCGCGGGGAACGGCGGTGCCGTTCACTACTAATTATTCATTCGCCGAATTCTTCGTTTCTCAATGCAGGGAATAACAAAACATCACGTATGGAATGTTTATCGAGCAGTAACATTGCCAGGCGGTCCACACCCATGCCGAAACCGCCATTGGGAGGCATTCCATAGCGCATGGCGCGCAGATAATCCTCATCCAGCGGATGTTTCTCCTCGTCGTCGGCGGTATAGTCGCGTCCCATTTCGAGGAAACGTTGTTCCTGATCGAGGGGATCGTTCAATTCAGTAAATGCATTGCATAGTTCAAATCCAGCGGCATACCCTTCGAATCGTTCCACGGTCAATGGATTGCCAGGGATGGATTTCGCCAGTGGAGAAATATCACGCGGGTAGTTGTAGAGGAATGTCGGCTGGATCAGAGTTGGTTCCAGGAATTCGCTGAGCAGGAAGTCAATAAGCTTGCCGCGTGTCGCCTTTGGATCGGCGAGCTTAGTCGGGTGTTTCGCCTTGATCGCTTTGAACAACTCCTCGGCTGTCGTATGCTCGGCAATATCGATCCCGCTTGTTTCGAGAATCCCATCGCGCATTGCCAGTCTGCGCCAGGGAGGCGTCAGGTCGATATCGTTATGTTTGTATTTGACCTTCTGCGTTCCCAGAACCTGTTGCGCCGTGAAGGAGACCATTTGCTCGGTCAATGCCATCACCTGGATGTAATCCGCGTACGCCCAGTAGAACTCAAGCTGGGTAAACTCCGGGTTATGCTTGAACGAGACACCTTCATTGCGGAAATCGCGTCCGATCTCGTATACTTTTTCCAGGTTGCCGACTAGCAGCCTCTTCAGATAGAGCTCAAAGGAGATGCGCAGGTACATATCCTGATCGAGCTCATTGTGATGCGTCACAAACGGGCGCGCAGCTGCACCTCCATAGAGTGGCTGCAGGATCGGGGTCTCCACTTCGAGGAAGTCATGATCGTCGAGGAACTCGCGTAACGCTTTGATGATGGCAGCGCGCTTACGGAAGGTCTCGCGGATCTCCGGGTTGACCGCCAGGTCCGCATAGCGCTGGCGAGCACGGATTTCGGGATCCTCCAATGCTGCATGGCGGACTACGGTCCCGTCTGCCAGTGTTTCATCCTTGGCTGCCGGCAGCGGACTCACCGCCTTGGCGAGCAGTTTGAACTCATCGACATGTACGGTCGCCTCGCCAGTCTTGGTGCGGAACATGAGCCCACCGGCCTGGATGAAGTCGCCGATGTCGAACATCTTATTGAAAAAGTCCAGACCTTCTTTGCCGACCTCATTCAAACGGAAGAAGAGTTGAATCTTCCCGGCGCCATCTTCGATGTGAGCAAACGAAACCTTGCCCATTGTGCGCGAGGCACGGATGCGCCCGGCGACTGTGACTTTTACTTTTTCTTCCTTCCCATCCTTTTCCGCCCCGTCGAATTCAGCAATCGCTTCAGCGCTGGTGTGAGTGCGATGGGCGCGCGTCGGATAAGTTTCGATGCCTTCAGCGCGGAGCTCTTCCAATTTCTGCAGACGTATTTTTTCGAGTGAGTTGTATTCTGTCATGAACGTTCTCCCCCTTCTCCTGGCGAGAAGGGTTGGGGAAGAGGGAGAAATCTCCCTCGCCCACTCTCTCCCCATGGGAGAGGACTTTAAGAAATAAACCCCGCGCTCCTTCACAGGCGCGCGGGGTATGATCGTTTCGCTCCTGCGTCTAACCGACCTTCAGGATTTTAACATTATACGTGCCGCCTGGGGTTTCCACTTTCACGGTGTCACCTATCTTATGGTTCAGGATAGCCTTACCGATCGGTGATTCATTCGAGATCTTGCCCTCACGGGGGTTGGCTTCCGCGACGCCCACAATCGTGAAGGTTTCGGCTTCAAAAGATCCTTCCTTGAGCGTCACCTTGGAACCAATTTGCACGGTATCGCTCTTCTTTCTGCCGTTTTCTTCGATGATTTTCGCAGTCGCAAGCAACATCTCAAGTTCCTGGATCCGACCTTCCACAAAAGCCTGCTCATTCTTGGCGGCTTCATATTCTGCATTTTCGATCAGTTCCCCGCCCTCCATAGCCTCATGGAGGCGGTTGGCAACTTCCTGACGTTTGGCAGTGCGCAAATATTCCAATTCGTCCTGGAGTTTCTGGTATCCCTCTTTGGTCAAAAAATTGTTAGGCATTTTTCTTTCCTGATATAAGAATTTTGCATCTCGTAAAAGAGATGCAAATGATGTGTCCCGATGTGGTTGTCCGTGAATCGGCGTTAATATATCACGAATTCAGCCCCAATACAAGAGACTCGTAACCTGTCTAAGCGTATTGTAACAATCGGATGCCCTTCCATTCCGACCAATAGGAGCGGATCGACTCTCGGGCATTTCCAAGCGTGGACATGGCTTCGCCCAGCAAAGGGAGCTGAGATTTGTAGAGAAGAACTCCCTCCTGCCAGAGCTTGAGACCCTCTTCCGTTATGAAATAGGTTGATTCCTTCATCCCGGTTGATTTCGGAGCAAATTCCTCCGGTTTATAGAGCATATAGGGGATATCAATATCGTAAAGCAGCGGCCGTCCAAGCAACTCAGCTGCCTGTCGTACGAGAACATGGTCCACGTGGGAACCAACCGATAGTTGCACCACCACCACATCGTCGGACCGGCGCCAGGGGGAAATCGCCTCGGCGATCTGCCTCGGGAGTTCCACATCATCCACATGGGGAGGCAGGGAGATTTCCGAGTAGAGCCACTCGCCGTTCGCACCGCGCCGGTAGATGCAATCCAGGAAGTCGAAATGTCTTACCTGCGCGCCGACGATCCCTGCGGCGTTTCGATCCTCCTGGCGGCGGGCGCGCATCGCCTCTTCAGCAGTGGCGAAGCCCCATAGCCGGTGCTGCTCCTCCGCAAATGGCGAAACATCTCCTGCCGGTGGGTATCCGCACATGAAGGTCCAGATTTCGACTGGAATACCAGAATTGGTCTGTTCGTAGATCAGACCGCCCGCGGATAGTACCGCATCATCCAAATGAGGGGAGAGATAGATCCATCGCATGGTCTGATTTAACCATATTTGTAATGAAGCTGAATAGTTTTTAAGCTGTCCCGCAATTGATTTTAGCCTTCAAGTCAAGTACACTTCATTTGGAGGCACAAATGCAGGAACGACGCAAGCAACCCCGCAAGGAATTGATGTCCTATTCCCAGGTCTATGACCTGTACAACGGCAAATTGGTTGGCTATCTGGGCGATATCAATCTGCTTGGCGCGATGGTGATCGGAGACGAACCCCTGGAGTTGAATATAGCATTGACCATCTCCATCCAGCTTCCGGAACTTCCAGGGATCACCGCAACACGGCTCGCGATGCCGGTGCGCGTCGCCTACTGCAAGAGGGACTTAAGTCCGGAGTACTTCAATATCGGTCTCGAATTCAGCCTTGTGACCGATACCCAGAAAAAGATCATCGAGTCTGTCATCGAGAACTATGAGTTTCGGCGACAGTCTCCACACTATCCGCCGCGTCCCGTATGACCAATGTGGCATTCCCCAAAGGGCCTTCCCGCGAGTATCACAGGGAAGGTCTTTTTTGTTAACTACTCCCGGAGGAGGAACGTCTGCACTCTGAGAATCGTTCTCGTTTCAATCCGCCAGAATTCCCTTTTTTACTCTATAATCGACGAAACCGTTCCGAGAAAGATTTCGCATGCCCCCAACCGCACCCTACTATTTCATGAGCTATAGCCGCGACGATGTAAATCTCCAGAAGACGATCATCGCGGGACTGCGCCAACGCAACGTCAAAGCATGGGTGGACATCGAGAACCTGATCCCCGGTTCGCCGGCCTGGGAGCGGGAGATCGAGCGTGCGATCCGCGGCGCCTCGGGTGTGATCGTCTTGCTTTCTCCGGATGCGAACAACTCCGAATGGGTACGACGCGAGATCAGCTTTGCCGAACAGAACGAGAAGCGAATCTTTCCGGTACTGATCCATGGTGACGAGGATGATTCGATCCCCTTGCGGCTTTCCAATCACCAGCGGGTCGACCTGCGCCGACACTTCAGCGATGGACTGGATTCACTGGCAGATGCGCTAAGAGAGCACCTCGGCGAGACAGCCGTCCAGCGCTTGCCCGAACAGACAAAATCCAGTTCCTTCGATCCGCGAAGTCTGCAGAAATATGTGCTTCCCGGGGTTTTGGCGCTGATCGGATTTGCCTGTCTCGGTGGGCTGACATTTGCTGCCAGTTATATCTACAACAGTTTTTCACAGCCTACTAGCGTGATCACTACTCCGCCTGACGTGGATCCGGTGAATACCCTGACTCCGGCTCCGGACATTACGGCGACCCCCATTGAAATCGTGGACCACGGCGATGAGCCAAGCGGCAAGATAGTTTATACCTGCCAGATCGCTGGCGACGAGATCTGCATCATCAATGCCGATGGCTCAGGCTGGCAGCAGTTGACCAATACAGCCCAGGCAAATTTCAACGCGTTCCTTTCTCCAGATGGGAATTCTGTAATCTATGTTGCCGCAGAGGGTGAGAAGTCCGAAATTTATGAAATGAATCTCAGCAACGGCGATACGCGGCGGTTAACAGATCTGGGGGAATTTGTCTCGACGCCGGAGATTTCCCCGGATAACCAATTTATCATTTTCACCTATCGAAAAGGGAATAACAATCGGCAGATTTGGATCATGGACAGGAACGGAACGAATCCGCAGACGTTATACGCTTCTTCAAACAAGGACGCACACGATGCCACCTGGTCACCGGATTCAACGAGGATCTTGTTCGCTTTTGGACGCGGTGACAATAACCAACTTTATATCATGGACAACAATGGACGCGACCCACAATTGGTAAATGATTCGATCGACACGCGCGGTCATAGTAGCTGGTCGATCACCAACCTGATTTCCCTGGACATGGGTGGCTCCTTCATGCACGATATCTACGTAATGAATGGGGACGGGAGTAATCTACATCGGATCTCGCAGGAAGGCAAGAACGCACAAGGAGAAAGCTTCTCGCCAGACGGCGAATGGATTGCGTACACAGCATACACGGATGTGGCAAACCAGGACCAAAACAGCTGCGAAATCCATATCATGCGCGTGGATGGTACGAACATAACCCGACTTACCGACAATCACTACTGTGATTCTCAGCCGCGCTGGGGGAAGTAGCGCTTTTCTTCTGGAGACTTGAACTTCTCCGATCGAAATTGCAGGAGAGTGCCTAAATCTCGAGTCAAGTTATGTGTGCACGACCCTTTGAAACGTATACCAATCGTAGGGGAAATAGAAGATGGACTGTAAGTTCAAAAGCGGATGAAATCCGTCATGTAAACTGTATACTAGCGGACCGAATATCGTCGATCATTTCATTGCTCAGCCACCGTTCATTGCCCGGCTCGGGGGACTGACATCCGGAGTACAGCTTCCATGAATCGCTATCGCACCGTCATCGCTACCGTTATTGCGCTCTTTTTTTATACCGTCACGGATATCCTGATCTGGCAGAGGATCTTTGAAGCCAACAACATGGTTGGGTACGCCAATCTATATCACACCGGCTGGTTCGTTACCCCTGCCGGGTACGCGGTCATGGGCAGCATCCTGCTCTGGGGCTCGTGGAAGGACTGCCTGTACTTCGTCACTTCGCTTTTTGTCGCTGCTTTCAGCGGATTGGAAGACCTGCTGTATTACGCCCTGGATCACAAGCCGATGCCTGAGGCGCTACCCTGGTTGGACAGCAACCCGATGATCTATCATGCCACCCGCAGCGGTGTGATCATTTCGGTAATTTTCTGGCTGTCGTCGCTGGCGATCCTGTATTTCTTTCTTTATTGGTGGAAAAGCAAAGAGCCTCAGCCCATCGATCGGTAACTCACCGATACCAACATCCCGCAGAGTCCCCGTCTGGAGAGCTGCGGGATGTTTTATTTAATGCAGCGAGGACAATCGTCAGGGTTCGAACTGTGCGCCATGGAGGATGGAAGGATAGTTGCGTATTCAGAACTATTCCGGGTAATTCACGCCTCAAAAACAGGCTGCTAATGATATTCTAATTTTCCCCTAAAACGAATTTCACAAAAACAGTATTACATCGGCATTCCTTTCGTTCATAGACATGTACCATCAAACGCCGTGGTTGGTAGTCTGCCTTATCCCGAAAATCGATTCTACGCGAAAGGAAAGTTGTTATGCAAATCATCTCTTACGTATTGGGAGGTATATACCTCCTGATTGTTTTTATGTTAGCCATGTATGGTCTCCACAATCTGATGAACGCCCTGCTCTATTTATATTCGAAATCTACTTCCTCAAACCGGCGGAGAGTTGCCACGATTCGTGAATATCCGAAGGTTACAGTGCAACTCCCTATCTTCAACGAGAAATACACCATCGAACGATTGCTTGAATCCGTGACCAAACTCGACTATCCTGCCGACTGCCTTCAAATCCAGGTGCTGGACGACTCAACCGATAGCACAGCCAATCTGACCAAAAAGCTTGTCGAGCATTACAGGGAGCAGGGCGTAAATATGGAGTGGGTTCACCGGATCGATCGCACGGGATATAAGGCAGGTGCACTCTCGAATGCACTTCAGACAGCTAGCGGCGAACTGCTTGCCATCTTCGACGCTGACTTCATTCCCCAACCTGATTGGCTGAAGAAAACAGTGCCACTCTTTAGTAATCCACATCTCGGATGTCTTCAGACGCGTTGGGGTCACACCAATCGAAAATACAGTGCGCTGACCCAGGTGGAAGCGCTGGCGATCGACGGACATTTTATTGTCGAGCAGGCTGTCCGCTCGCAGAATGATTTTTTCCTGAACTTCAATGGTACAGCCGGCATCTGGCGCCGCGCCTGCATCGCGGATGCAGGCGGCTGGCAATGGGATACCCTAACCGAAGACCTGGATCTCAGTTATCGTGCCCAAATGCGTGGATGGAAAATCGACTATCTCCCCGATGTTGTCGTTCCTGCCGAACTGCCCGCCCAGGTGGAAGCCTTCAAGAATCAGCAATTCCGTTGGGCGAAGGGAAGCTTTCAGGTTGTCCGAAAAATGCTCCCCAGGATCTTTTACGACTCGAAATTGCCATGGCACGTTCGCCTGCTGGCAGTGCTGCACTTGACCGGCTATGGTGTTCATCCGTTGATGCTTGCCTTACTCATTCTCACCCTGCCGGTTGGCTTATTTGCGCCCTTCTCCTTCCAGCTTTTTCCGCTTTCCATCCTGGCAGGCTTTGGTCCTCCGCTGCTCTACATCGCAGCTCGAGCGTCGCATACTCCTCCCCTCCTGGAGCGCATCAAGCTCCTGCCGCTGCTGACCATTACAGGCTTCGGCTTGAGTTTGAACACTTCCCTAGCAGTCATGGAAGGCTTGTTCGGAAAAGGCGGTGTTTTCATCCGTACTCCGAAATTCAACCTGAACGATGCTGGCAAACAATTGAAATCTGTCGATCGAACCTATATTGCCCCGCTTAACCCGCTGGTCTGGGTTGAGTTCGTACTCGGCTTTTATGCCTTGATCACCGGCATTGTGCTGGCCCCGATCAATGGCTGGGGAATTGTCCCATGGATGATCATTTATGCTCTGGGCTTCTTCTACATTGGCGGGTTGAGCCTGGCACAGAATCGGGAATCCACCCGCAGGCGGATTCGAAAATTCGCGCCGGAAAAATCAGTGTGATGAGCGTCTGATTCGTTGGACCGGGCGTCGTCCCATAGCTGTTTGTTGCTCGAATAAGCCAACAC
>Ga0065707_10083210_pt1 | contig 10007 bp, 8 predicted proteins | sample SwiRhicommuniRL3_FD_59094 | JGI IMG/M metagenome (GOLD analysis project Ga0065707, IMG submission 59094) | Switchgrass rhizosphere bacterial communities from Rose Lake, Michigan, USA - RL3 v2 (version 2) | ecosystem: Host-associated > Plants > Roots > Rhizosphere > Soil | place: East Lansing, MI... | reverse complement strand
CTCCCTGTGCATTCGTGGCGGCGCTGGATGGAGATGAATTGACACTCAGCGTTGTGGCCGGTAACCGCGCCTTGCTCGAGAAGGAAGACCTCGACGAAGCGCTGGAATTGATTAATCACAACGGTGAAAGTGACAGGCATGAATTTACCTGGGGTGGATTTTGGATTTTGCCCCTTCATCAGCGCCGAGGAAATGGTGATCGCGATGAAGTCCGTCCATTATTGGGGCTGCTGGGAGTCGCTCGCAAAGTAGATCGTCCCATGGATAAAGATCAGCGCGACGCCGTCTGGTTATTGGCCGATCGGGCGGCCCTTGCCCTGGAGGATCGTCAACTACAACAACGAGTGTTCCGCTCCCTGGAAGATTTGCAGCCACAGATCGACATGTTACAACGGATGCGGGCCGCGGGTCGCTATGATGCGCGTGCCAGCATTTTGACTGAGCCTCTGCCGCCAGAATCAGATCTGGCCGATTGGGTGAAGGACGCCCTGACCCATTATTGGGGCGGACCCAAGTTGACCAATAGTCCGCTGATCAAACTAAAAATCGTTCAAATGCTGGCGGAAGAATACGAAGGAAATACTCCCAATGCCTTGCGGGCTTTGTTGCGCAAGGCGGTGGATCAGGTAAAACCTGAAGGGGAAAGACGATTTACAAGCGAATGGATTCTTTACAATATTCTGGAAATGAAATTTATCGAGGGGCGCAAAGTGCGCGAGGTGGCGGGGAGACTTGCCATGTCTGAGGCGGATCTCTATCGTAAGCAGCGGGTGGCTGTAGAGGCAGTGGCGCGGGCAATCCTCGATATGGAACAAAACGAAGTATTACAGTAAGGAGAATCGTATGGACGCTAATAGCAACAACACAAAACGCAAGTATGAAACTGCAATGCCGATCATCGATGAAGGCTGGTGGGAATCTGTGCTGGCTGAGGAACGCCAGCATACCTCACCGCGTCCCTCTCAAGGAGCGATGAAGCCAAAACCTCTTCCCTCTCAGGTCAGCGATGAGCCGTCGCCCGCGGTGGAAGCTGCTGAGACCAATTGGGATCTCATCAAGGAGATCTATGCCAATGATCGAATCATTGACATGAGGGTTGTCGGACATAATCGGGGAGGGCTGCTGGTGGAGACTGATCAGTTGGCTGGTTTTATCCCCTTTTCACATTTGATCGATTTGGCGGGTAAGGAACATGAGTCCGATCGGGATGATTGCCTTGAGTCCTATGTTGGCAAAAACCTGAACGTCAAGGTCATCGAATGTGTGCCGGAAGATGGACGGGTTGTCTTCTCAGAGCGGGCCGCGCTTGCTGAGCCGGGGAAACGCTCAGAACTGTTCCATGAGCTGCATACCGGCTCGCATGTCAAAGGGATCGTTACCAACATTACGGATTTTGGTGTTTTCGTTGACCTGGGTGGGGTTGAGGGCTTGATCCACATTTCTGAATTATCCTGGGGCCGGGTTTCGCATCCCAATCAAATTGTGAAATTGGGCGAGGAAATCGAGGTGCAGGTATTGGAAGTTTCTGCGGAACGTTGCCGGGTCGCTTTGAGCTTGAAACGTATGATTCCCAACCCCTGGGAACGGGCTTCGACTGATTTCCCTATGAACAGCATCCATAACGCAGTGATCACAAGTGTCATGTCGTATGGCGCGTTTGCTCGCATTGAAGCAGGCGTGGAAGGATTGATCCATGCCTCTGAGATGGTCCTGGAACCCAATCAGACTCCGCGCGAGATCCTCTTTGAAGGCCAGGAATTGAAGGCTCGTATTTTGCATGTCGATCCGTCCCATCAGCGAATGGGATTGAGTTTACTGCTCAATCAATAATGGCAAACGGTCCTGAACAACAGCGCCTCTACGAGTCAGAAGTCAGCGATGATTGGCTCGACCGGCTGGCGCGCTTCAATCAGCACTTTGGGCGTTTTGTGCGTGACGCCTTCGGTGTTTTGTTTATCGCGGCCGCCCTGGTCCTCTTTCTGGGGCTACGCGGGAACACGCAAGGCGTATTGTTGACGCCCGCGGTAGCCTGGCTTGCGTTGTGGTTGGGATGGGGAGCGTATCTTGTCGTGATTGCTTTTGGATATGCAGGCTACGCGTTGTTACGTCGCAGTCCGATACCCTTACCGTGGGGCCGACTCTTCGCCCTGGAGGCCGCTGCCTTGCTGACAATCGGCCTGCTTGGCACAATGAATGAGAATTCTCTCGTCCGAGCCAGAGCCGGTGCCGATGGAGGCCTAATCGGTTGGGGCATGGTGACGTTGTTCTGGCGCTACTTTGGAAAAACGATTGGGACGCTTCTGATGTTTGTCCCATGGCTTCTGGCGCTGATGAGTGGACTAAACATATGGACCTTACTTGAACGCGGATTGACCAAACTTGCCGGCGAGAATGCGCCAGCGGAAATCGCCCATCCTCCTGAGTCCCAGGAAGAAGAGCCGGTCCTTGAAGACAAGCGAAGCACACCGCAAAGCGGCAGTGAGGAGAAAAAAGAAAAGCAAGCGCGCAAAAAGGCCGAACTGTTGCCTCCTGAGTTTCGAAAATCCCTGCGTGTTTCCGAACACCAGGATAAAAAGCCGGCCACACCCCGTGAACGGGATGAGCGTCTGCCCTCCCTAAATATTTTGATGGCAGACCAAAACACGCGGCCCGATGAACGGACGATCAATCAGACAGCCGGCATGATCGAAAAGACCTTGGCGGAATTCGGCATTGTCGCCACGGTCATCGGCTTTCGAGTAGGTCCAACCATCACACAATTTGCTGTGCAGCCCGGTTTTATGAAAAGAGGCGGAGGAGCGACAGAAGAGGAAGCCCAGCAGATCAAAGTGCGCGTGGCGCAGATCGCTTCGCTGCAAAAAGATTTGGCGCTGGCGCTTTCTGCCGAGCGCCTGCGTATCGAGGCTCCGGTGCCTGGAAAACCTTATGTTGGCATTGAAGTCCCGAATTCACATACCTCGGTAGTCCGGATGCGGTTCATTTTGGAGACGGAGGCGTTTCACAAAATTGGCATGCCCTTGGCCATGGCTTTGGGACGGGATGTTTCAGGTCAGCCCCTGGTCGCGGACCTGGGGCGCATGCCTCATCTGTTGATTGCAGGTGCCACAGGTTCCGGAAAATCGGTCTGTATCACGGCAATTGCCGCATGCCTTGCAATGAACAATCCGCCTGAAGATTTGCGGATGGTGATGATCGACTCGAAGATGGTGGAGTTGATACGTTTTAACGGGTTACCTCACCTCTATGGAAAGGTCGAGACAAACATTGAACGAATTCTTGGTGTTCTGCGGTGGGTGGTTGTGGAAATGGAACACCGTTATCGGCTGCTCGAAGGCGCCCATGCTCGTGATCTGGAGACCTACAATCGCCGCCTTTCGCGTAAGAAGGATGGTGTGCCGCTACCCCGTATTGTCGTACTGATTGACGAATTAGCGGATTTGATGATGTCCGCGCCCGATCAGACGGAGCATAACCTTGTCCGCCTGGCACAGATGGCGCGCGCGACCGGAATTCATTTAATCGTGGCCACACAGCGTCCCTCCACCGATGTGGTCACCGGTTTGATCAAGGCCAACTTCCCTGCCCGCCTGGCGTTTTCGGTTGCCTCTGGCGTGGATAGTCGTGTCATCCTCGATACGAATGGCGCGGAAAGCCTTCTGGGGCGCGGCGATATGCTTTTCCTCAATCCCGAAGTGGGGAATCCGATCCGCGCCCAGGGCGTGATGATCACCGATATGGAGATCGAGCGTCTGATCTCCCATTGGCAGAAGACGGTCGAAGAGTCAAAGGAAGCACCACCCTGGGAAAAACTGCTGACAGAACCTGAAGAGAATGAGGACGAGGACTTGATTGAAAAGGCGGTTTCGATTGTCCGCCAGAGTCAACGCGCCTCGGCTTCCTTGTTGCAAAGACGGTTGCGGATCGGTTATCCGCGCGCCGCGCGTTTACTCGATCAACTTGAAGAGATGGGTGTCGTCGGTCCGTCGCAGGGTGGAGGTAAGGAGCGTGATGTGTTACAGGGTCCCTTGGATGAAGATGAAACCGAAAGCGTTCAATAGCAGGGTGTTTGTGAATTCCTACCGCTTGTCTCACCGCTTGTATCAAGCGTGTAAACATGCGTAAGTTAACTTTTCAATAGTATGGTAGGCCAAAATTGATATCGAAAGTTTACCTACGCCCTAGGCGTGCGGCACTGTGTAACGCCAACCATTATTTGTTTTGCTGTTATCATTAGTTACCAATTATGTCCCAGAGGAGTTTGACAGAGAAACCTGTCAATCATATGCCTATCAAAAAAACACTCACAGACTATTTGCGCTTGTGGTTCAAGTGGTTCTTAGATCCGCTCGGCGGTTTTTTCAATCGATTGGGAATTACGCCCAACATGATGACGATGTTGGGACTACTTGGCAATACGGTTGGTGCCTTTTTTCTGGCGCGCGGAGAAATGCTGACCGGTGGCCTTTTGGTTTTGTTGATGACGCCCATCGATGCATTGGATGGAACGATGGCGCGCTTGCGCGGCGAGTCGGGCGATTTCGGCGCGTTTGTAGACTCTGTGACCGATCGTTACTCTGAACTGATCATTTACGGCGGCCTCTTATATCATTTTCTCTTCTTAGGGGAACCGCTTGGGGGCTTACTCGTCTTTGGTGCCGCGGCCGGGTCGGTGTTGGTTTCCTATGTAAAAGCCCGGGCGGAGGCATTGGGATATGAAGCAAAGGTTGGCATCTTGACCAGGGTAGAGCGTTATCTTGTCCTGGCACCTGCCCTGGTTTTTAATCAACTTTTTATTGGGCTTGGGATCATTGCCGTGTTTGCAAATATCACGGCCTTGCAGCGCATATGGCACGTTCGTAGTCAGGCTTATTTAAAAATGAAACGTCAGGAGATTTAGAATGCCAGATGGATTTTTTATCGGTCCGATTCACGTGCGGTTTTACGGGATCATTCTTATGCTTGGCGCGGTGGCAGGAGCCTGGCTGGCGACCCGTGAAGCCAAACGCCGTGGTTATGAGCCCGATATCGTTTGGGATTTGCTGACATACTTACTGATTGGTGGCATTATTGGTGCCCGGCTCTGGCATATTCTTACCCCGCCGCCTTCCTCCGGGATTACTGCCAGCTGGTATTTTACACACCCTCTAGATGCGCTTGCCATCTGGAAAGGTGGACTGGGAATTCCAGGGGCTGTGATGGGGGGACTTGTCGTTCTCTACTTTTATGCTAGAAGGCGCAAGCTCAACTTTGCCGAATGGACAGATATCGTAGCTCCCAGTATTGCACTGGGTCAGGCGATCGGGCGCTGGGGGAACTTTTTCAACCAGGAATTGTATGGCGCACCGACAAATCTTCCATGGAAAATTTTCATTGACCCTCAGCATCGTCTCACTGGTTTCGCCGATGTGGAATATTATCATCCCCTCTTTCTGTACGAGTCCCTCTGGAATTTGGGGAATATGTTCCTGCTCCTGTGGATTTCGCGTCGGTTGGGAGATCGTTTGAAGAAGGGCGATCTCTTCCTGATTTATCTGATTACATATCCAGTCGGACGCTTCCTTCTGGACTTTTTGCGGCTCGACGCCTCGCAGGTGGCCGGGATCAACATTAACCAGACCGTCATGGCTGTGGTTGCCGTTCTTTCCACGGCCGCCTTGCTTTGGCGTCACCGGCGTAATACGTCTCTGGCTCCCGCCTAAGATCAAAAGAGGGACTGTTGTCTTATTGACCCAAGGGACGTCTATGCTATGCTACTCTGCGAACTTTGCACGATTTGCCACTCGTACCGTGCGTCAGCGCGGTGTGGCAAATCGAGGTGAGAAATGATCGAAACGAATGATTTAAGCAAACAATTCAATAATGATTTCTGGGCGGTGGACGGTGTCACTCTCAACGTTCAGCCTGGAAAAATTCTGGCGTTGCTCGGGCAGAATGGGGCGGGCAAGACCACGACAGTTCGCATGCTGACAGCTTTATTGCGCCCCACCCGCGGCTGGGCACGCGTAGCAGGTTATGACGTCACGCAAAAGCCGCAGGAGATCCGGGCAAACGTGGGGGTGCTCACGGAACAGCATGGCCTGTACATGCGGATGACCGGGGATGAATATCTTGAATTTTTCGGCAAGGTTTATGGACTTGACCCCCATGCCAGAAAAACGCGCAGCGATTACCTGCTTCAATACTTTGGGCTGGCTGAGGCATCGGGACGGCGCTGCGGCGAGTATTCCAAGGGAATGAAGCAGAAGCTGGCGCTGGCTCGGGCTTTGATGCACGATCCCTCGGTACTGTTGCTTGACGAACCCACTTCTGCCATGGATCCTGAGTCATCGCGCCTGGTGCGCGATGAAATTGCCCGGTTGCGCTCCTCGCAGAGGACAATCATCATTTGTACCCATAATCTTGCGGAAGCCGAGGCATTGGCGGACTCAATTGCGATTATTTATCGCGGCAAGATCTTATTGAACGGTACGTTGGATGAGCTAAAACGAGTTGTTTTAGGCCCCGTTGAATACGAAGCGAAATTCGCGCGCGATTTCGACGCAGGGGATCTGGATCTGCCTCAAGGGGTAACCCTGGCGGCCCGGAACTCGGACAGCTTGCGGTTTCGGGTGGAAGCGCCTCAGGCAGTCAATCCAACGCTGGTGCATGCCTTAGCCTCTCGTAATGCTCCCCTGGTTTCGTTCCAGGAGGTTCCCAGAAGGCTTGAACAGGTCTACCTCAAAACCATGGCGGATGCCCAGGGGGTTGCATATGCAGCGTAGCTCCTCAACGATTTGGATGGTGGCCCAGCGCGAATTCCTGGACCAATTCCGTGATTGGCGCATCGTGGTCCCCATGTTTGTGCTGGTCACGCTGTTTCCATTCATTGCCGACGATACGACCCGTCAGGCAGTCAATTTTATGAACCGGTTTGGGGGTGATTTGATTCTCGATCACCTCATCCCGTTTGTCGTGTTGGTGATCGGCTTCTTCCCGTTGTCATTTACATTGGTGGTTGCGCTTGAATCCTTTGTCGGCGAAAAAGAACGCGGCACTATCGAGCCGCTCTTAAGTTCTCCAATTGAAGACACGCACATGTATCTGGGGAAGTTGCTGGTTGGCATCGCGACGCCATTGGTTTTCAGTTATGCCTCGATTGTGATCTACCTGATTTTGGTGTCCCACCGTAATGTTCAATTTCCGTCTCCCTACATGCTGGCCTTGATCTTTCTCCTGACGTTCGCACATGCCGTCCTGATGGTCAGTTCTGCCATTATCATTTCCGTGCAGGCGACAAGTATTCGTGCCGCGAATTTGCTGGCTTCTTTTGTGGTCGTTCCGGTTGCATTTCTTCTGCAGGGAGAAACCGTCCTGATTTTCTGGGGGAATGAGGATGTTTTGTGGTATGCGATTGTGGGCGTCACCTTACTGGCGATACTCCTTGTTCGATTGGGACTCTCGCATTTCCGCCGTGAATACTTGCTTGGACGTGAGATCGATACGATAAATTTCCGGTGGATTGGACGGACGTTTCGTGATCGTTTTAGAGGTCAGGCAGGCTCAATCGTGGAATGGTATCGTACGGAACTGCCAATCACCCTGAGACAACTTCGTCAACCGCTGATGATCGTCATCGCACTGGGCGTCATTGCAGGGATTGTAAGCTATATGTGGGTCGTGACCAATGTTCCTACCTATATTGATCTCACACCGGAGCGTGTGGATCAGTTCAAGACCTTCATCGCAGATAACCTTACAAATCTCGACTCACTGGGCGAACGGCTTCCGGCACCAGTGTTGTTCTATCACAATGCCCGTACAACCGTTGCGTTCTTATTACTTGGGCTCGTATCGTTCGGTACCCTGGGTCTGACTCTGTTCATCGGGAATATTGCCCTCGTCGGAGGGGTGCTGGGTGCGGCGCACCTGGTTGGCTATTCGCCTCTGCTGGCGTTTGTCGCCGGAATTCTGCCGCATGGGATCTTTGAGCTCACTGCGATCTTTTTGGCCACGGCCGCGACCCTCAGGGTGGCTGCGAAATTGGTTACTCCTCAAACTGACAAAAGCCTTGGAGAGACCTTGTTGCTTTCCCTGGCAGATTGGTTTCGGATTTTTGTAGGGATTGTGCTGCCGTTTCTGGCGGTTGCAGCCGTGATCGAAATCTACTTAACGCCTGTTTTAATCAAATTGGCGTTTCCATATTTATAGTATTGAGTCTCAATGGCAAAAGTCATTATCCTTGGTTCTTCGAATGCGGTGCCGTCTAAAGATCATGAAAATACCCATTTGGTGATTATCGGCAAAGAACGCACCATCCTGGTGGATTGCGTCAGTAATCCGATTGTTCGGCTGGAACAGGCTGGTGTGGATTTCAATGATCTGACCGATATCGTCATTACACATTTCCACCCGGACCATGTTTCGGGCGTGCCCCTTCTATTAATGGATATGTGGCTTATGGGACGAACCAAGCCGATCAATATTTATGGCCTGCACTACACCATGGATCGACTCGAAGACCTTATGGGATACTATGGTTGGGATGAATGGCCAAATTTCTTCTCGGTTGGCTTTTACCGCTTACCCGAAGCAGAAATGGCGTACGTCCTTGACTGTGACGAATTCAAGATCCAATCCTCCCCGGTCCATCATATGATTCCGACGATTGGCCTGCGGGTGGAGTGCAAAAACCCCGGCAAAATTCTTGCGTACTCTTGTGACACTGAACCGTGTGAACAAACCGTTCGCTTGGCAGGGGGCGTGGATATCCTTATCCACGAAGCCGGCGGCGCCACCTATGGACATTCCTCTGCCGAGCAGGCCGGCGAAATCGCGACCAAGGCGGAAGTCGGCAAGTTGTACTTAATCCATTATCCAACGGGACGATTTGCAAACGGGAATATTGCTGTGGAAGCCAGTAAGACCTACAAAGGTGAAATTATTATCGCTACGGATTTCATGACGATTGACCTTTAAACAACTTCCCTCTCCCGTTTGGGCAACAGGAGAGGGATATGAGAAAGGGGAGGAAAGCATGAATTACCAGCCGTTGATATACGGTTCCCACTCCTGGTAATCATTCAAATGTCTCCCAAAGATGTAACTTGCGCTGGCAGGTGGCTCCTTCGGGATATGTAGAAGTCTCATATGAACTTCTTCGGCTTTACGTCCGCCCTTCCGGTGGTTGCAGGAAGGGCAGGCGGCGACAACGTTCGTCCAGATGTGTTCTCCGCCCAGATGGCGCGGGATCACATGATCGACGGTCATCCCTCCATCGCGTTTTCCGCAGTACTGACAGGTATAATTGTCGCGGCGAAACACCTCGCGACGTGTCAATTTGACGTGTGGACGCGGTCGATGCACCTGGTTCTCGAGCCGAATCACAGAAGGCCGCGGCAATAATTGTTTCACTGTCCGAATATGCCCGCGCCCATTTACGACCATATCGGCTTTACCCGCGAGAAGCAGACCCACTGCCCGCCGCGTGGTACAGATATTGATCGGTTCAAAGTTAGCGTTGAGTACTAACACAGGTTCGTGCATACTCTCTCCACAACAGGCACGATTATACTGCCGATTATTTAGATTCGGAAAATAAGCCGTAGGTCATGTCACAGGCGAAGCTGTCCTGTGGATGAAATTGTCTCCGCTGGGGTGGAGGGCGTCATCCAGCCCAGCCGGACTACCTGGTAGGAGAGCAATGAAGGTGTTGATTGCTGGCGGGTCAGGCTTTCTTGGGACTGCCCTCAAAAACTCCCTCGTGAACGATCGTCATGAGGCCTTCATTTTGACGCGCAGTACTCCAAAAGACGACCATGAAATCCAATGGGATGGAAAGTCCGCGGAAGGGTGGGGACACCGGATGAATGAAATGGAGGCGGTGGTCAACCTGACGGGATTTGGCCTGGAACATTGGCCGTGGACCAAACGTCAGAAACAAAGGTTTGTCGACTCCCGCGTCCTTCCCGGACTTGCGCTCGTCTCCGCGATAAAAACTGCTGCGGGCCGCCCGCGCGTCTTCCTTCAAA
>Ga0065707_10083203_pt1 | contig 10011 bp, 6 predicted proteins | sample SwiRhicommuniRL3_FD_59094 | JGI IMG/M metagenome (GOLD analysis project Ga0065707, IMG submission 59094) | Switchgrass rhizosphere bacterial communities from Rose Lake, Michigan, USA - RL3 v2 (version 2) | ecosystem: Host-associated > Plants > Roots > Rhizosphere > Soil | place: East Lansing, MI... | reverse complement strand
GCGGCGACCGCCGGGACGGTGCGTGAGCGCCGGCCTTAAGCGTTACTGATCGTTGCCCGAATGGGACGAGACGCGTGCAGCGCGGCTCGGTGGAGTGAAGCGGAATAGAGCGGGGTCGCGCCGATGGCGCGAAACGCTCATCTTATATGGAGACAGTCCGCTGAACCACAAAACTTCATAAACTATTCATAGGCTTAGGAGAATATTTCAGCGTCCACAGGGACAAGGGAAACGCTTCGCCGGAACCTCGCAATAGGCGCGCCGGCCAACGGTGCGACCTAGCTTCTCAAGGTGGTGCGCGCTCCCCGTTTGATAGTTGGAGGTTGCGGTGGAAATCCAACAATTCTGGGCCGGGCTGGACATCGGAGAAGGCAAAACGGCGGTCTGCGTCACGAGCGATGCGGGCGAAGTGCTGCTCGAGCAAATGGCAACATCAGACATTCCTGGCGTTGCTGAAGTTCTCGAGCCGTTTACCCAGATCGGTGGTGTGCGCGTCAGCATCGAAGCCGGCATGGGAAACCAGCTTGCGAGAAAGCTGCGAAAACTCGGCTACCCGGTCGTCGTTTTTGACACGATCACGTCAAACAAATTCCTTACGATCAGGCGGAACAAGACAGATGCGAACGACGCGCGCGGTCTGGCTGACCTGGGTCGGATGCGTCGGACGGCGGCGGTCTCAGTTCACGTAAAAAGTGTCGAAATCCAGCGCCTGCGATCCCAGCTGGCATTCCGCGACCAGCTGCTTCGCCAGAGGACCGCGCTCGACAGCGCCGTGCGCGCACTGCTGCGAGAGAACGGAGGAGACCCGAAGGCCGCGCCACCCAACAAAGGTTGGCGGGGCAGGCTCGAACAGGAATTGATCCGGCTAGGGCGCGATGAGGAAGTGGATCTCACCGCGCAGGTCGGGCCGATGGTCGAGGTCAGGGAAGCCCTGGATCGGTATGTAAAATCGGCCGACAAGAAAGTGCTGCAGACGGCCGAATCGAACCCGGTCACCAAGAGATTTCTGCAGATACCCGGCGTCGGACCAATCAGCGCACTCTCATTCTACAGCGCGATCGAGAATCCGATACGCTTTGCAACGTCCGCGGATGTCGGCGCGTATCTGGGGCTCGTCCCCAGGGTGAAGCAGTCGGGAACGATCTGCCAGCGTTCGCGAATCACAAAAGCGGGCAACAAGCTGACCAGGGGGCATCTCGTCATGGCCGCTGGAGTGTTGATCAGCCGAACGAAATCCGAATGCGCCATAAAGGATTGGGGCCGGCAGCTGGCGGCTCGCGCGGGGCACGGGAAGGCGAAGGTGGCAGTTGCCCGAAAACTCGCGACCGTGATGTTGAGCTTGTGGAAATCCGGTCGAGACTTCCAGCCCTTCCCAATCCCCAGTTAAACTTGAAGCCTACAGGCTTGGACCCCGTCCACATGTCTAGAGCATCACTCAGTACCAGGAGCTGGGGCCAAGCCCGTAAATCGTTTATGTGGAATTTCGCCGGGTGGTCGGCGCGCATGTCCAAGTCTTCCGACCAAAGGCGCCGACACGCACTCAAGGGCGTCTCAACACCCGGCTCGTGATCGCATGGCCTGCTTGGACTGTGTCGGAGCCGGCCCGCGGGGCGGGTGAGATTCTAGAGCCTTTCGACAGCGACTAAGGTTTAGGAGGCAGCTTTGCGCCCATCTTTGTCGTTGAGGGCTGAGCTGGAGATTCCCGAAACCCCTCCGTTCAGTACTGTCACGGGGGATCCCGATTGGAACGGCTTGGTTTGGGACTTATCGGTCATACGCGGCCGGCTCCGGGAATGACCGCTATCCGCGCAACTCAGGTCATCCGCAGTTGAATTCTCAGGTGCGTAAGATGTGCTGTCATTAGACGGCTATTTGAAGGTTGATGCTCCAAATCTTCGATATGAAGCGCGCCAAGGGTTTTCAGGGCCATCGGCATCATCAATCCATTCAATCAGGCAAGAACCCGTAATCGAACACCAGCGGGCGCAGCTTCTCACTTAACTTGCGGTAGGCGAGGCTGAACGGATCGAGGTCAACCATCTCGTTCCTGCTATTTGCTGTCAGCGCGTTGCGTATCTGATACCATCCAGCATCCGGGCGATTGAGCTTATATTCCTCCCGGATGCTGCGGCCGAACGAGCTACGGTGATACTGCGCCCATAGTTTGCGGCCCTCATCCAGCACGGCCTTGGCTTCCGCAGTCAGCTTCAGCTTGGCGATATAGGTGGACATGAAGTTGGATTCGAACCGCTTCACCGCTCCTACTTCCTTCTCCGTGAATGGGATGAAGTGGTTGGCGAGGCTCCAGCTTGAGCCGCTCCATTTGAGCCCGTCCGCGCCAGCGCTTAGGTTGCTGCCGTTGAACAGCATCCAAATGAGGCAATCCGTCTTGAAGGCGTCGGAGAGCGGCTTGGAGGGCTGCAGGAATTGATCTCGGTCGTTCAGCCATGTGGGCTTGATCAACCTGCGGACGGCGAACACGACAGCGGCCCGGTCGATGTTCTGCGCGTTGACGAAGAACCCGCGTGCGCTGCCGTAGCCGGATGAGAACAGCATCGTCTTGGTGTCTGCGTTCTGGAGGTCGTTCCCCGCGCAATTCAGCCATCCTATCGCGCCGTCCGACCATCGCGTGCCCCGCAAGTCCTTCGCAGCGGTCGCCGGGATGACGGCGTTCTTGAGGGGCACCACCTGCGTGGTGTTGGACGGCGGACGGGGCACCCACTCCGTTAGAAGAGGTTGCCCATCATAGTTGCGGAAGGTCTTTTGTCCTGCCGTGTTGCCCGCCCGATCGAGCACGGCGACATCCACATCCTTGATCGGGACATGCTTGCCCGTATCCCAAATCAGGAAGCCGATCGGGAAGTTGCCCTTCAGGCCGTCAAAGGCTTGGCTATGCACGGCGAACCCGCCAAGAAGCTTGGCCTTCCAATGGCTGCGGAAGTCATCCAGGGTAGGCGTGCTGATATATTTGAGCTTGCTGAACATCGCCAGCGTGGCAGTAGGGATTTCCTTATGCAGTCTCCCGACAAACTGCATGAATAGCTCGTTTGTTGCCTTGCCGTATTCGCTCATGAGGGTCTTTGCCACCATGGTGGCCGTCACGCCCGCCTTGCTGGTGCCTTCCTGAAGATCGGCGACCGTGTTGCCGCCGCTTGTCACCTCCGCGTAGGGCGGGTTGATCAGGACGAGTATCTTCCTCGCGCCCTTCTTCTTCTCCTTCACATCCGCGATGGCCTGCCGCAGTTCGGTGGGCAGTTTGCCGGTCAGCGTATAATCGATCTCTCCAAATTCGGAGATATCATCGTTCAGATAGTCATATTGGAAAATTGTCGCACCAACGCAGGTTTGGCTGGCCCGCATCACTTCGACGTCGGCTTTATCGAGAGTGCTCATGAAGATATTGCGGTAATTGCTATGCTTCACTTCAAGATTGCCGACACCGCAACACATATCCCAAACAATATAATTGCGCTGCCAGTTCTTGCCCAAAGTCAAGGCAAGCTCGTCATACGCCTTATCGACGATGTGGAGCGGCGTGTAATACGCGCCTTTGAAGCTCCGTTCGTCGATCGGCAGTAGGCTATCCCGACGCTCAAGCAGGTAGCGGCGGTGTTCTTCTTCTGGTGGCCGGTGGTAGATCGACCAGAATGACCGATAGCCATGCAGGCTCGCCAGTTCGTAGGTTTCGCCGTTTAACAGGAAGATGGGCTTCTCATCATCGTGAAGCAGCTTCGCGGGGAGGTCACGCATTGCAGCCTTTTTGCCGTCGTGCATGATGTCGGCGAAGAAAAGCACGGCATAGTCGGCTTCGTCCACATCGCCGAGTTCGCTGCCGATCATCTCCACCCACCTATCAAACACCTGCCGGAGATTGTCCGGGGTGATCGGGGTGCGGATGATCTTGCCTTCGGCGATCGCAGCCTTGACCGCCTTTTTGAACTCTTCCTCGTGGGTGGCAATGTCGTAGACGACGAAATGCGTCTCGATATGCGGGGCAACCTGCGCGGCGAGCGCATTGCCTTGCGCAGTAAGGGCCTTGCCAGCCTTTGAACCCGATCTTGGCCACTCGATCGTCTTATCTTCAAGAATCGGGAGCGCGTGTTCGGTGGATAGGAGCGCGGCCTTTTCGCGATCGATGACCGCAAGGAACGCCGGGATATGATCTCCTCTCCGGCGCGCATCGCGGAGGTAGAACAGCAACTGGGCGAACATCACGACGGGCGTGGCGACGCCGCCCTTCGCCTCAAACCAAATTTCCTCCGACTGGATATCGACCAAGCCCTTGGTGTAGCGCTTCAGCCCAAGCGCCTTAATATAAGCGTCTTTGACATCCTCTTCAGTTTTGGCTTTGGCGAGGGCGTCCTTGAGATTCATACGGGCCGGGCATCCTTACGGGCAGTTTCACATTCGTTCCGCCCATTGCTAACCTCTCGGCACGCGTAAACCAATGCCTCAGTTCCGGATCGCATCTAGCGGCGAACAGGGTGGTGATGCCGTTGCGTTTGCAGTTGTGCGTTATTGTCGCCCCCGACCGTGCTAATGAAGCCGCTTGCCGTCGGCGTTGCGATGAGCGTCTGTGAACGGCCGGTTTCCCAGGATCCGTCATTCTCAACCCGGTCCGCGAACGTCCGAACCTGGTCGGATTTCTGGCTGTCAGGTTTGGTCAGGCGTAGCACCAAATCAGCGCGGAAAGGACTTGAGAAGCGGCGTAACCGAAGGAATGATCGTCGCACGACGGCGCGCCAATGACTTCGCACAATTCCGCACCTATATCATGGCTTCGGGGACGAGAGAGAGCAGACAGGGGGATGCGTGGTTGCGAAGCATTTGCGGCAGTGAGCAGCGGAGCCAAATTCTTTCGCGGCGACTTGCACATTCACAGTTACGGTGCGTCGCATGACGTCAAGGATCCAGGGGCGACCCCCAAAGCCATCGTCGAGACGGCGCAGTCCGAGGGCCTCTCGATCGTCGCGCTGACCGATCACAATGAGATCTCGAACGTGCCCGCGGCGATCGAGGCTGGCCGCGCCGCCGGTGTCTTCGTGATCCCCGGCGTCGAACTCTCGACCCCGGAAGGTCATCTTCTCTGCTACGCGCCCACAGCCGACGCGCTGGAGCGGTTCTTCAACAGGCTCCAGATTGCGGACCGGCGCACCAGCCAATGCCGCTGCCAGAGCGGGATGCTCCAATGCCTTGACCTTCTCGCGGCGGAAGGTGGCTTTGGCGTTATCGCGCATATCGAACTGGACGGGGCCTTTGAATCGAACGTTCCGCGTTTCACCCCGGCAAAGTTCGACATCCTGTGCCATCCAGCGCTTCGGGGCATCGAGGTGACGAAGGCGGACTGCTCGATCCTCTATGACGGTCGCGATACCGATGCCGATCGCCGAAAGGTGGCGGCCGAGCGCATCCGCCGCCTCAAGCTGGGCTCCGAGCAGTATCTCGCGCGGATTCTCAACAGCGACGCGCATACGCTCAACGCGGTCGGCCGGAACGCCAATCGTGACCAGCGTATCACTCGTTTCAAGATGGAGACGCCGAACTTCGAGGGCCTGCGGCTGGCGCTGGAGACCGCAGACACGCGCGTGCGGATCGAGGAAGGACTCCCCGCGATCGTGCCCGTGGTTCAGGGAGTCCAATTCCAGGGCGCGTTCCTCGACGGCGAGGCGATCACCTTCAGCCCTAACCTCACCTGCATCATCGGCGGCCGCGGTAGCGGCAAGTCGACCGCGTTCGAAAGCGTGTGCCTGCTCGGTGGAGCGCCGAGCGAAGATGTGACGGTGATCGACAGCGACGTTTGGCCGGACATCGTCTCGCTTTGCTATATCGACGAGACGGGCCAGCAGCATAATCTCGGGCGCAGCAAGTTCGGCGACGTTGAGAATCTCGAGGAGCCGGCGAGCGGCGCCACCGCTTTTCCCATCGAAAGCTATCGCCAGGGCGCGACGAACGAGATCAGCAAGCGGGTGCAGGACGATCCGTTGGCACTCCTGACGTTCCTCGACAAGCTCATCCAGGTCGAGAAGGAGATCGACACCGAGGACGCGATCCGCGAGGAACTGGTCGAGCTTGCCCCCAAGATCACGAAAGCCGCCGGGAACGTCGCGCGTATCCCGGAGTGTGAGAAGGAGCTGAAGCTCAAGAGCGATCAACTCCAGCGCTTGCGTGACGGCAAAGGCGTGGAAGTGATCAAACTCCAGCAGCAGCTCGTTGGAGAGAAGCGTGCGCGCACCGCAATCGAGACGGCGCTTGCGAAGTTGGGCGTTGCGGTGACGAGTGAGGCGATTACTACGATCACCGCCGATATTCGCGCGTCGGTCGCCGATCATGAGATCGAGCTTGGCGCGCCCGAGGCGACGAAGATCGCGACGGACACCAGCACATATGAGATGGCCGTCACGGGGTCGACCGACGCGCTCAAGAAGGTGACCGCGGACTATGTGGCGAGCGTGAAGGCGCAAATCACCGCGTGGCGTGCCAAGGAAACCGCGACCCAGACACAGATAGAGCAGAAGAAGCAGGAGCTCCTCAAGCACGGCATCCGGCTCGACATGCCTTTTATCCAGAAGCTGGTTTCCGACGAGGCGACGGCGCGCGCCAATGTCAAAAACCTCAAGACGTGGGTTCCTGAGCTCGCGCGGCTGCGCAAGGAGCACGCCGACCTCCTGAGGCGCCGCTGGGCGGCACGGCAGGTGGTAGCGAAGCATAGACAGGCATTTGCGATCCGCGCGTCCGAGGCGCTCAAGGGGACGCTGTCGGATCTGTTCGTCACGCTGAAGTTTGACGAAAGCGCGCTCGCGCCTGACGCTGAGCGACTGATCGTCGACGCGATGGGTTGGCGGACGCTTCAGCATCTGAAAGCGCGTGCGCTCATCAACGATCTCACCCTCCCGGTCCTGCTGGAATGTCTGCGCAAGCGCGACACCAAGCCGATCACTGCGCTTCGCAACGTCGAGACGAGCCAGGCTGTGTTTGCGCAGAACGAGGCGGAGCTCCTGCTCGATCGCATCGCTGAACCCGATCTCCTGAGCCAGCTCGAGACCGTTGCGGTCCATGACCGGCCCAAGCTCAGCGTCACGAAGAAGTTGCCTGGCATCGGCGGGCTGTCCAAGTTCGTCCCGCGCGATTTCAAGAAGCTGTCACTCGGCCAGCAACAGTCGGTGCTGCTCGCGCTGATGCTCACCAGCGAGAGCCGGGCGCCGCTCATCGTCGATCAGCCGGAGGATAATCTCGACAGCGAGTTCATTTACAAGACGCTGGTGCCGGTGATCCGCGCAGCCAAGGAGCGCCGGCAGGTCATCGTTGTCACTCACAATGCGAATATCGCGGTGCTGGGCGATGCCGAGCTGATCGTGGCGCTCAAGGCGACATCGGATAAGGCGACAGTCGTCACCCGTGGGTCGATCGATCACCCGCCGACCTGTGAGGCTGCCTGCAATATCCTCGAAGGGTCGCGTGAGGCATTCGACCGGCGGGCAGTGGTCTACGGGATTACCCGCCGTGGCTGACGTTCGTGCCGGCTCGCGCCATCCAGGAGCTCGCTAGGATGCCGTTGCTGTCAGTCGCCCGAGGACAATGCGAACGACAGATTCCGGCAGAAGCTGTCCCTGAGGTCAGGCGAGCAAACGGCGGGCTTTGGTCGGCAGCGGGCGAAAACATCTGATCCGTAGGAAGGGCAGCTATCTCGCGATTCGTACTTGGAACCTGCCAGACAGGAATGGCAGATCCATCGAAGATCTTCTCTCGGAAAAAGCGCCGCCTTGAGACTTAAAGTAGCCCTTGACGCTGACCGGGTGGATTTTCGGCGGTGACAAGCGCCAGGCGGGTCGCTACAAATTCGGAGCCAGATCAGCGAAATAGTGCTTCGAACCCGGACATTTGGCGGTTCCGGGGGCCATATTGGGGGCTTTAGCCAATCTCAGCGTACCTTTAATAAAACGAAATCAGTGGCTTAGATCATCCTATTCGATTCCCTTCGCCGCTCCACGTCACCTGCCGGGAAAAACGAAGTCCGGCCCCGCTTGACCGATTTGGCCCCCACCCGCGAGATCGGGCTGCTGTTCGGCGCCGACAGGCTGCTGCCCGCCCGACCGGCGCTGCTCATCGCGGCGATCGAGAACGGACAGGCCGATGGATTTCGGCGTCAGCCGGTGTAGGATCCGCGCATCGCTCTCCGTCTTGTAGGAATGAAGGCGCTATCATGCGCCGCTCGACCCAAGGAGATCAGCCATGCCCTATGTCGATGGATTTGTGCTCGCCGTACCCACCGCCAAACTCGACGCTTACAAGGCGATCGCCGAGACGGCGGGTGCTGTCTGGAAGGAATATGGCGCAATCGACTATGTCGAATGTGTCGCCGACGACGTTCCTTATGGCGAACTGACGAGCTTTCCCCGCGCGGTTATGAAAAAGGATGACGAGACGGTGATCTTCTCGTGGATCACCTACCCATCGCGCGAGACGCGCGACGAGGTCATGAAGAAGGTGATGGAGGATCCGCGCCTCAAGCATGACGCCGAAAGCATGCCCTTCGACGGCAAGCGTATGATTTATGGCGGCTTCACCACCCTCGTCGAGATGTGAAGGAGCGGACATGGCGTTTGAAGGAAGCTGCCACTGCGGCAAGGTGGCGTTCTCGGTCGAAGCCGATCCGCCGGCGGGCGCGATGACGTGCAATTGCTCGCATTGCCGGCGAAAGGGATTGCTGCTCGCCTTTTTCCCGGCGGAACAGTTCAGCCTGCTGCGCGGCGAACAAGACCTGAAGAGCTACTGGTTCTACAAGCATAATATCGAGCATCAGTTCTGCACGACCTGCGGCACGCAATCCTTCGCGCTCGGGAAGATGCCCGACGGCGCCCCGATGCGCGCGATCAATCTGCGCTGCGTCGAAAGCATCGATCTCGACGCCCTTGAGATCACGAAGGTCGACGGAGCGAGCTTCTGATGGCCGGCGCCCGCCATGTGGGCGTCGGCGGCTGGACCTATGAGCCGTGGCGCGACAATTTTTATCCGAAGGGGCTGCCGCAAGCGCGCGAGCTCGAATATGCCAGCCGCCACCTCAGCGCGATCGAGATCAACGGCACCTATTACGGCACGCAGAAACGCGACAGCTGGATCAAATGGGCGGAGACGGTGCCCGATGGTTTCGTGTTCGCGGTCAAGGCGTCGCGCTTCTGCACCAATCGCCGGGTGCTTGCCGAGGGGGCGGAATCGATCGCGAAATTTTTGGGGCAGGGGCTGATCGAGCTCGGTCCCAAGCTGGGGCCGATCTTGTGGCAGTTCATGCCCGCCAAGAAGTTCGAGCCGGGCGATTTCGGGGCCTTTCTGAAGCTGCTTCCGCGGGAGCGCGATGGGGTAAGGCTGCGCCACGCGATCGAGGTTCGCCATGAGAGCTTCGTCTGTCCAGAGTTCGTCGAGCTGGCGCGGGCGCACGACTGTGCGATCGTGTTTGCCGACCATGCCGAATATCCCGCCATCGCCGATCCTACCGCGTCATTTGTCTATGCTCGGCTGCAGCAAAGCCGCAGCGAAGTGCCGACCGGCTATGACGACGGCGAGCTTGACCGATGGGCCGACTGCGTGCGCGACTGGACCGCGGGCAGGTCGCCCGATGCGCTGCCTTATGTTGCGGGCAAGCCCATCGACGGACCTCCCCGCGACGCCTTCGTCTTCTTCATCAGCGGTGCGAAGGAACGCGCGCCTGCGGCGGCCCAGGCGTTGATCGGTCGATTGGACCAAGGGCAATTGCAATCTTCGTAATGCTGCGCTCGCGAGACGGCAATGCCGCAACATATCGCGGAAATCCGTCATTGTCCGGACATGGTTGCACGCCTATAACGCGGCCGCTGGCTTTGGGCCGGCTACGGCCGCATGCCGGCCGTATCATGATAAAGAGGCGTAAGATCCGCTGACAGGATCGGCGCCCGCAGGAGACGTACCATGAACCCATTCGCGCTGATTGCGCTCGCCTGTTCGGCGGGACTGTCGACGGCCGCGCTCGCGGCTCCCGAC
>Ga0065707_10083209_pt1 | contig 10013 bp, 5 predicted proteins | sample SwiRhicommuniRL3_FD_59094 | JGI IMG/M metagenome (GOLD analysis project Ga0065707, IMG submission 59094) | Switchgrass rhizosphere bacterial communities from Rose Lake, Michigan, USA - RL3 v2 (version 2) | ecosystem: Host-associated > Plants > Roots > Rhizosphere > Soil | place: East Lansing, MI... | reverse complement strand
CCACAGTGAATATGGTGACTTTGATGATGCAAGAAGTAGTGTATACCGCCGGGTTCTTGAGAGATCTATAGGATGAAAGGGCAGCAATCTGTATTCCTCGGAGTACTACTCCAACAGAGAACGAATCAGATGGTTTGGAAACAAATATGGGAGATGCCATCTAATTAAAGGGTGAGGTATATATAGTATTGGTTTCTAGGGGTATATCTATGGAAATGTGGGTGGTTGGATGTTCATTTACTAGCATAACAGTTTTGATATGGATACTTTAGGACAGATCATGGGTCAGGTGCGATTCTACACGTGATCTCCATCACACGTGAATACCATCACATGTGATGGGAGGAGTTTTTTCGTGTTCGGAAGTAATTATCCGGCGCTGCCAATTCCTTTTTCTCCCTGCAGGCCCTGACGGCACAAAACGTCTTCGAAGTCAAAGTTCTAAAAGAGTCAAAACCGGTGTCAAAACTCGGTACTAAATATGGCAAGACTCATCTCGGAGTCAAAAATATTCTGTGACTCCGCCAAAACCTCCAAAAATGCCATACAACAAACTCCCTGACAACCCTAACGGAAAGAATATCCATCGTACACGAGGGGAGCAGATTTTATCTACGAGTATATATAGTCCAAGTAAACGAAGCAATTGTTTGGTTGATAAATCTTTTGCTAAAAATGTCCATCAATTTGCAGCCATCAGATGCGTTACCGCGGCCATACATCACAACATCACTCGTCGATGTAACCCACAAATTACCCATGAAGCCTCCTTGTAGAATTATGTTCAAAAACGAGTTGGAACAGCCATCTGGGAGCTTCAAACTTCGTGGAATAGGCCATCTCATTCACAAGTCCATCGAACAATCAAGAATGACCAGCTCAGATAAACAAATCCACGTCTTCGCACTGAGCGGGGGAAATGCCGGGTTGGCCGCAGCATACCTGGCATCATTTTATGATGTCAAGTGTACCGTAGTATTACCCACGATTTCAAAGGCTAGTGTCCGGGAGAAGCTACTTGAATATGGCGCAAAAATCATTGTTTTTGGTGCATCAATTAACGAGGCCGATAAGCATCTCAAGAACTTAATGATGTCTATAGACACTACCAAAACGACACCAATTTATTGTCATCCATTTCAGCATCCTTTAGTCTGGGAAGGCCATTCATCCTTGGTGGATGAAATTGTTCAGAACCAGTTGTCTAAATCACAAGCTTCTCATTTGAAAGGAATTGTATGCTCTTGTGGGGGTGGAGGTTTGTATAACGGAATGTATCAAGGACTTCGTAACAACAAAATTGCATCCGATATTCTCTTGATTGAAACAATCCAAGCACCTACCCTTTCAGAGTCGGTCAAAGCTGGAGAGCTTATAACCCTTGAATCGGTCAACTCCATGGCAACTTCTCTTGCCTGTTCCTATACCACACAACAGACAATGATTAATTTCCATAATCAATCCGACTCCATCAACACTAGACTAGAACTCATAGATGATATGGACACTCTTCGTGCATGCGTCGAATATTACAACAAATTCGGTAACGTTGTTGAGCCTGCGTGTGGTGCAGCTCTCTCTGCGGTTTTCAACAAAATCGATTTGCTTTATAAAACTTTTGCTCACTTGAACAAAGACGATATTGTTGTCATTGTTGTGTGTGGAGGTTCTTGTACTACTACCAAAGACCTCTCTCGATTCCAGCTGATGATTTCTAGAAACGAAATCAAGTTGTGATTGCTATGTGTGATGATTTCATTATGTTCAACAAATTTTATATACAATAAATGGCTGCAAAATTTGATTTTGGTTGCAGTTATTTTTTTTGAGAGTAATTTTTTAATAAAGTATCTTTCAGTATATTTAAAGTAATATTTTAAGTAATTTCCACCCTCCTATGAATCCTGGAATACTGAGCGCAGCGAGGTATTCAATATTAGTGGAGACTAGTGGAGATTAGTGAATAGCTAAGTATTCTATAAAGTTAACTAAACCTCGATTAATATGGCAGAAATTACAAATTATTATTATTTTATATATTAATTCTGTTGGTATTCATATCACTATTCATTCATTTTGTCTCATAAAGCCGTTTCCTCATTTTGTTCATATAGTATTTCCTCGTATTTTCATACAATTACAAGGGAAATTGGTGGAAATCATTAAATACTTCAAACAAAGAGACATCTTTTGCAGTTGGTTCCGAGTCGAAAAAGAGGTCCAACCATCGTTGATCGATATCAAGGTCTCCGAACACAGGATCACTATTTGTTTTGTTGGATTCAATAAATGATGGTGCCTTGATGGAGCCAGTGTCATTTGTTGGGGGTTTCTCAAGAGAACCTTGTGGCTCATTATTCTCACAAGAATTACACGTAATGGTCCGAGTCAAACATCCATAGCATAAATCATATAATTCCTGCAATTGATGGAAACTGAATTGTGTGGTATCAACTATTGATTGAAACTCTGTCTGCTTGTGTTGATACACATATTCATAAAACTGTTCGTTTGTAACAATTGCATGGAAAAAGTTGTGTCCTTTTGTGATTCTCCAACTATAGTAATATCTGTTGGATAGTTTGGAGATGGATCTAATCATGACCTCACTATAGCTGGTGAGTGTATCCTTCAATGACTTCACCAATTGGTAGTACTCACTGTGACGTTGAGTATTCGGGTTTTGTTTCTTTTCGTTGTCGAATAGAACAAAGTTGAGACGAATTACAAATCCCAAGTTATATAAATTTGACTTATGAATCAACGACTGTAACGATGGGTTATAAACAAAATCACATTGCGTATCGGAACCCTCCAATAACTGATGGTAAAAGGGAATTGTCTCGCTTATAAACACAAATAACTTTTTCAAGTAGAAATATGCAAGGTTTTGCTTTTGAAGACCCGAGTAATAAGTGTACAAATGTTGGTAAATGGATACGAGGAAAGAAGCGATGGATACAAAGAACTTGATATGAAAATTCCTCGAAAATAGATAGAATCCATACAATTCTTCCATTACATCTCCTTGAAGATCAGGTGGATAAATGAACTCCTTTTTAACGATATCTGCAATATCGCCATTGTATTGAAAGAACACCACCTCAAACTCATTTAATCTTTCAGCCATTTGCGCACTCTTGTATTTTTGTTTACGATCCAAGACACATATCAACAAGTGTCTTAAACTGTCAGCAAACTTCCAGGGCTTGAAAAATACCCGTGTAATCTCAATATCACGTTCCTTCTTCACTAGATTACTATTACTGAGATTTGTTTCTGGAAGCTGGGTGTCGTAATACAAGTCTTCAAGGTTTGAAGGATTTCCAAATGAGTATGAATGGCACATGTCTGCCAACACTATGAAATGCCAGATTTTTCTTTTGATATTTTTAACGGGTGCTGCCTCACTTGGGTCCACCGACTCCGGGTCTCTATTCAATTTTAAACCATACGCCACTCTTAGCAACTCTGCATCCACAAACTCATCAGCTTCTTCGGCACTGTGAGAATCCTCTGGAGCTTGACGGCGATAAATCTTAGAAAGAAACATCATTTGCATCAAAGACAAGCTGAGCGAGTCAGTACCAACAAACATTTCACAGCATTCATTTGCAACTTCGACAACCTCAATGTTAATTGGATTTCTCAACAAGTACTTTAAATTCTGACCAATTTCACAAGGACTTATTCCAGTCATCCCTTTGACATTTTGCTCATCGTTATTACTGAATAACGACAAATAGGCCATTCTCATCATCAATAACATCATTCCGAGCGTAATGAAATCTGTCTTGTATGTGACATTCAAATGACTGATTTTAGTCTCGTCCTCAAAGTTCTGTTTGCCAATAATCTTTTCCAACTCAGCAGTAAATACACTTTCATCTACGATCGGCATGAAACAATACAAGAACTTGAAGTATCTGTCCATCAATTTCCAAACATTTTTCCTGTTTGGCATAACTTGTCCTATTCTTTCAATCAACAACGGCTTCGTCACTGTTTTGTTCCTCTCAATAGACTTTTTAAGAATGCTCTGATAATCAGTATCAAATTTATCCGAAGGGGTTCCTTGACTATTATATTTAATTGTTGTCAACTTCGTTATGTCAAGTCTCACTGGCTTATTATTTGGCAAACTCGTCAGATCGTCCAATTGCAAATCCTTTTGAATACAGATAAAGGTCCAAAAGTTTTTCAAAGCTTCATCTGACTTCATACTCGCAGACCATGAAAATGGATTTTCTGAATTTGAGTAAAAGTCGATGGTTTCGTTGGAATAAAACACTGGGTTTATACCCACAAATGAATTAATCACTGACCTTGATTTCAGCGTTTTGGGGTCCTCTAAAGGTTGAACTTCCCCTCTTAATTCTAGCGCTTGTCGTATCGGCTTCCAATTTAATGATGGTAACGTTATTGGAGTGTCGTATGCTGGAGAAAAGATCTTTGCCATAGTATTTGAGACTGAAGACGTCAGCCTCGAAGTGGACGCCGCTGGCGATGATTGGTAACTAACCGAAGAGGCTATTGAAGATGGTGGGATAAGTACTTTGGCTGTGATAGAGGGTGAACGAGAATCTGGGTTCGGCACGCTTGTCGTGGATGGTATGCATTGGGCTAAAGATAATGCACTATTCGAAGGAAATGTTCCGTTCTTAACAGGATACGTGCCATTTGAGGGTGCTGGAAGGGTTCCTATAGCAGGGGGTAAACTGTAGCTATAAGTGCCATTATTGGACTTGGATATGTTGTTGAATCCATTTCTTGAGGTAAACAATACGTTGCTTGCCGCACTTGACCCATTATTAGAAAGTAAATTATCATTATTTGATGTGAATGGTCCATTAGTTGCAGAATATGATCCATTCTGCGCGTATCCATTGCTCAAAAGCTTAAAATACTCGGTTTTTGGTGCTAAAGTGGTCAGTTCAACTGGGTCTCGGTTCATGTCTATTGAGGGTTGTTCTTGGCCTGGTTTAAGTTCTTCTTCCTTCTTGCGTTTTGGTAGTGGGCTCGTATGGTGGTTTAGCAAAATTGGTCTACTGGCACTAGAAACGTACGCAGGAACTTTCGGACCATTTCCATCTTGGACGGATGAGAAGTTGCATGTACTAGCGACGCCAGATTTAACACAGGAAGTGCAAGGAGACTGTTTATCACATTTGATTTTCTTCTTTTTGCAAGAATCACAGACCAATGTTAGCCTCTTGCGTTTAATAGTACGTGGCACTTTTGGGTTTTTCATAGTCCCCAGTTTCGGTGAGCCATTAGAAGACGATGAGGATGTGTTTGAGTAGTTATTTGGTACTCTGTTTTCGACATTAACAGGAATATGTGCTACGTCAAACATTTTGAGACGCTTTCAATTTCAAATCGACTTGACTTGTGCACTGTTTCTTCCAAATATAAGTGGAAACTCTTGTATAATCCCTGATATATTTATGTTCTTTGTATATATTCTTGTTGTTCTGGATAGGTATGGATAGTTCCCTTCTAGCAGATGTTTAGGATTACTAATTGTGATGTATAGAAGTTTAATTTTCGCACGCTTACTTTTCAGAAACAATGCGTGGTTGCAAAATTCACCCCAATTTGATAGCTCAATTCATTACTCTCTTAATTTGTACATACAAGTGATAAAAAGTCGATTGTAAAGAGTTCCAGGGTACGTATATATGAGCAGGTGCCACGAAGAAGTAGTACCCAAAAAATTTCATCTCAATGATAAGTTCTTTCAAAAATTATAGTTCTCTCGGAAGACCCCAAGCTCTCTGAGTAAGATTATCTATGATGATAATATGAAGGAATATTATTTTACTTGAACTCCCTAAACGAATAGTAAATAACCATTTCGTGACATGGACCATAATAACACATAGACTGAAAAGCTGTCATTAACAATCACTTTGTGACTATTGAGGGAGAATTGGTAATTTTAGCGATCATTCTTCAACTTATTATGGAAATTTATGGGGCTCACCATTATTTGGGACTTCTGATAAGAATCTGTTCAAAGTTTGCCAGATTATCCGGTATAGTTTACTTTTGATGAGGATTGTATCGTTAGATAAAACCAACAGACTCAGATTGAACATTTATAGAGTCAACTATTTCAACTATTGTTTGCAAAAAAGTAACAAAACTAATCAAAAACTGAAACGTAGACTTGATACGTTATGTTATAGACTACCCCAATGCCACGCATCTTAGCGATATTACGCAGTCTTTGGCCTCTGTCCCGTTCACATTTTCTCTAACATCGTCAGACTGATAAGATTTATTATATACAGGACCCAACATCACCGTTATTTGTGATTATCATCAAAAGCTCTCCTAGATTCAATAACAATCAGATACATAGCCACATATGAACACAAATTTATTTGAAGATATCGAACAGGATAACAATCCATCGTTCTATGGAAACCAATCTATACTAAATGATCCTTACGGGTATCATCAATCAAATGACCCTGGGTTGCCTCCGAACAATTCTGTACCTTCGAGTCATTCAACACCTCAAACGAAATTCAATTCATACAACGACCAAATGACTCCACAGAATAGTCACTCAGCTGGACAAAGTGATATCCCAACACCAAACCAAAATCCAACTACTCATCATTTGCAAACACCACCTCCCAATAACGATTTAGTTAATAGTACCATTGGATTGTCCAATAAGATTAACGATTTGCTTAATGATGCAAACTTGAATGTAGATATCATATCAAGTGAACGATTGGTTGGTTCATCCGTCATAGTATACTCCATAGAATTGTCCACAGTTAGTGATGACCGTCAATCATCAATTATTGTGAAAAGAAGATACAGTGAGTTCAAATCTTTACGAGACTATTTAATCAAGTTATACCCCACATTAATCATACCCCCAATACCAGAAAAGCATTCTTTATTCACATTTCTAGTCAACTCCATCAATAATGCAAACGAAGTTAATATCATTGAAATGAGAAAACGATACTTCAAGACTTTCTTGAAAGATTTAATTTTTGATTCTAATATAGAATTGAAGAACTGCGTTTTGTTACATAAGTTCTTGGACCCAAACTATGAGTTATGTTGGTACAATGCTATAAACGAGCCTCCAGCCAACTTGATTCCAAACAATTTATTATTAGCCAATCCTATCAACCCTATAGATCAAAATGGGTTGTATTCAATATTGCCTGTAGTGAACGGGTTTGAATTCAATTCTAATATTGATAATTTAAGTTCCTTAAAAAAGTTGAATGAAGATATGAAAAAGTTGAAGGACCAAATAATATTGTTTGATTTAAAAGGTAATGATTATTATGAAAACAAAAAGAAAGAATCCTTACCTGATAGCGAAGATTTTGACTCTCCAAATTTCAATTTGACACTCGAAGATGACGGATTCTCGGAGGTTCCAACAGACTTGATCCAGTTTGAAATCAAATTCCATCATATCATTCGGATCTTAGGAGACTTGAATAAATTGAACTCACGCTCAGTTAAAAACTACAAGTCCGTGGCAAATACATTAATCGAGCTAGGCGGTAACTTGAACAACTTTTCACTACAGATTTATGAATCTTCAAATTACCATAATCAAGACTCTTCAAAGCAAGATAATTCTTTGAGTTTATCGATTGAGAAATTTGGTTCAACAGTCGATAGCAACTTTTTGAATTTCGAGGGATTTATTGGAGATTGCTTGGTTCCTCAATGGCAAGAGCCAGTACATCAATTGATACAATATTATACTACCAGTTTGAACTTGATAAAGTTTTACAAGTATAAAATAATTCAATTCAAATTGCTCTACAAACTCAAATTTAACAAGTTTCAAGAATTGTTAAATCTCGCATTGTCTTCCAACACGTTCAATCCAAGTACTCCTACTAATAATGGATCAAGCTTGGATCATTTGAAAGAATTGAATAGTCCTACTATCCTAAATACTCTTCAACGAATCGAATCAAAAAAGAAGAGAGCAGGAAGTGGGATGAGTAAAAAATCTTGGTATGGATTATTTGGTGGAAATAACTCATACAATAAACAATACACTTCCACTTTAGTAAATGAAGGAAACACGCCAACAGTCAACCAATTTCCTAACCAGTTTAAATTCAAGATAAGTCAAATTGAGAAGGAATTGAACAAATTAAATCAACTCATTGAACTTACGAATAACGATATGGTTAAATTGACAATAGAATTGAGTTCGACGTACAAAGAGTTTTTGAATAAACTTGAAGAGAAGTGGCTTGTGTTGATGATAAGTTATATAAAGAATGGGAAACAGTTTTTCAATGAAAATTTGGTGAATTGGAACGAGTTCAGGGATTTCTTGAAACCAGAGAATTGAGAGTCATCATGATAACAAGTGATAGATCTGGTACTAATATCACCATAGACTACAGCATTACAATACATATGGTTAATTGTCAGACTATCAAGCTAATCTTATTCACGGTCTTTCATTTACTATTTAGTTACTTTATTTTTATATATATGGGTCGGTATATGGCCAATAATTTAGTTTTAAGTACGATTTAAGGTTTTAGGCATTTTGATTATATCATTCGTATACTTGAATTACGTTACTTCGGGAAGATATTATCTAAAAAAATCTAGAAAGTGAACTGGTTGTGGCAAAGAAAAATAGCAATATGGTATAGATATATTTCTTAGAGAACGAAAGTAATCACAAGATAGTATGTTCCATTCTCTCAAGACGACAGAAGCTACTCAATGTGAGGAGGGACATTTTCTCATTAATTATTGTTTTTCGCAAGTACGCATATATCCCAATTAGGCAGTCTACAAACCAAAAGAGTGGCAACATACAAAATCAAAATCAAGATATGTCCATACAACTTATTTACAAATATATCTACTACAATACAAGATGTCAGCAATGGATTTAGACAATGACGTTTCCACATTATTGGCAACTATCAGACTGGAAAGCGAATCGTCTGAACTAATTCACATTCTTTATCAATTGGAAGATTTCTACGAAAGAAAGTTATGGCACCAATTGACACTTTCATTAGACGAGTTCTATTATTCAACTGCTAACATTACCCCCGAATTGAAATTCAAAATCTACAACTTGTTCATCAACCAATTTTCATCCAAGTTGAATGCCATCAAGGTTGTAGACTTTCTTTTAGAAAGTTTCAATGGTCAAGTTCAAGATACATTAGATAAATTGTTGGAGTTGAGAGAACAATTTGTTGAAGACATTAAGAAGGAGCATAACATCAAAACTGAAGACGAGAAAGACTACAAAAATTTGGTAGAAAACGATGAATCTGTAGTCTATATCAATTTACAAATTTCCCGTCACTACATATTATTGAACGAGTTGATCAAAGCCGAAGAAATTTTAGATAAGTTGAGTGACAAATTTGATTCTAGCAGTAACCAAAACTTTGACAGTTCAAGAATTAACGCTGCTTACTACTTGACAAAGTGTGAGTTATACAAGATCACCGAAAACTATAATTTATACTACTTGAATGGATTGTTATATTTATCTTCGGTTGAGACGAATATTCCAGACTCCCAAAAGGTGAAGTTATGTTATGAATTATGTATTGCAGCCTTGTTGGGAGATAAAATCTACAACTTTGGAGAGTTGATTTTACATGAGATTTTGAATGTAATTAAAGATGAATCAAGTCAATACAACTGGCTTTACAATTTAATTCAAAATTTGAATTCAGGTAATTTGAATGGATTTAACAAGTGTCTCGAAGTTTCTTTCAAACATTCACCTTTCTTGGCAAAATTCGATGTGTTTTTAAAACAAAAGATTATCATCATGTCTTTATTGGAATTGATTTCATTGAAATCAACAACCAACAAGCATTTGAGCTTCAAGGAAATTTCAGAGTTTAGTGGAACTTCAATCAATGATGTTGAACATTTGATTATAAAATGTTTCTCTTTGAATTTGATTAAGGGATATATCAACCAAATCGATGAGATGTTGATTGTCACTTGGTTGCAAC
>Ga0065707_10083208_pt1 | contig 10014 bp, 8 predicted proteins | sample SwiRhicommuniRL3_FD_59094 | JGI IMG/M metagenome (GOLD analysis project Ga0065707, IMG submission 59094) | Switchgrass rhizosphere bacterial communities from Rose Lake, Michigan, USA - RL3 v2 (version 2) | ecosystem: Host-associated > Plants > Roots > Rhizosphere > Soil | place: East Lansing, MI... | reverse complement strand
TCGGCGAAATCGGCTTGGGGATCCTGTGGCATGTAGCCGGGCTTGGCGTTTTCGGCCCAGGTCACTTTGCCCTTGGTGGGGTTCAACTCGCCCATCAGGCAACGCATCAAGGTCGTTTTGCCAACGCCATTCGCGCCGATCACCGCCACGCGCTCGCCCACTTCGACATTGAAGCTGATATTTTTCAGTACTTCTGTCTGCGAATCGGGATAGGTAAAGCTCAAGCCTTCAATTTCAAACGGCACCCGATGCAATTTCTTTTCTTCTTCGAAGCGCAGATACGGATTCTGACGCGATGAAGGTTTCATTTCTTCGATCTTGATCTTTTCTATCTGCCTGGCGCGCGACGTTGCTTGCTTGGCCTTCGATTTATTGGCGGAGAAACGTCGCACGAATTCCTGCAACTCGGCAACACGTTCTTTTGCTTTTGCGTTTTGTGCCGAGAGCAACTCACGCGCCTGTGTCGAGGCCAGCATGAAGTCATCGTAGTTGCCGGGGTACACCTTGATCTGACCGTAATCGAGATCGGCCATGTGCGTGCACACGGAGTTCAAGAAGTGGCGATCATGGCTGATGATCACCATGGTGGCGTTGTAACCGTTGAGCGTGTCTTCGAGCCAGCGAATGGTGTTGATGTCGAGGTTGTTTGTGGGTTCGTCGAGCAACAGCACATCAGGCGTAGAGAACAAGGCCTGCGCCAGCAACACGCGCAACTTCCAGCCCGGCGCCACTTCACGCATCGGACCGTTGTGATACTCAGGACCAATACCCGCTTCAGTAAGCAAGCTCGCTGCACGCGATTCGGCATCGTAACCGCCGTACTCGGCGAACTTCGCTTCGAGGTCGGCTGCACGCATGTAATCGTCATCAGTGGATTCAGCGTTGGCATAAATCGCATCGCGTTCGGTCATGGCCTTCCACATTTCCACGTGGCCCATCATCACCACATCGAGCACGCGCGTGTCTTCGTGAGCGAATTGATCCTGCTTCAATTTGCCAAGGCGCAGACCCGGCACCAGCATGACTTCACCGGAGCTTTGCTCCAGATCGCCGCCGAGAATTTTCATGAAGGTGGATTTGCCGCAGCCGTTGGCGCCGATCAAACCATAACGATTGCCATCGACAAACTTGACGGACACATTTTCAAACAGCGGCTTCGCGCCGAACTGCATGGTGATATTCGCGGTAGAGAGCATGGAAGATTAACCGTAGACGTCAGTAACAAAAACTAAGGAGCGATCAGTGCGACGCCAGGATAATAAGTCCTGTAGCGCGCCACATCGCGGGTAAGAATACGCATATCAGCCACAGCCGCGTGCGCACCGATAAAAAAATCCGGCAGAACGCCTGACTTGGTGCCCTTGGTTCGCCGGTATTTCAAGAATACCTTGCCAGCAAGAAATAAAGCTTCACGCGGAATATCCACGACTCGCAATCCCGCATCGCGGATCAGCTTTTCCAGCTCCTCAATGCGCGCAAAGGCGATGGATAATTCGGCGTAAATCACCGGGTTGATACACAGGTTGTCCGTCAGACTGCAAGCTTCCAATTGACCTTGCGACCAATCGACCCAGACCTTGTCGTCCTGGACGACATCCAGAAGAACATTGGTATCAACCAGAATCATCCGGCTTAACTTTTACGTGAATCTTTGCGAGTGAGCGCCATGATGGCGTCAGTACTCATCTTTACGGTCGCCCGCCCCCGCAATTTGGCAAAACGACTGAGGCCTTTACGAGCCTTGCTCGATGCCGGCCGGATGACCACTTCACCGGTCGTCGTCATTTCGAAATCAAGCGACGATCCAGCACCAACGCCGAGAAATTCCCGGATTTTCTTGGGGATAGTTACCTGTCCCTTGGAGGTAAGCGTGGTCGCCATTGGAAGTAATACCTGAAATTCGCAAAGTCTTACTTTAGCACAGCCGCTAGCGCCATTGCAGCTCGCTCTAGCGCTTATTCATCTCTTCGCCGGCGGACATCGCCCAATCCATTCATGCGCAAAATCCCGTTTTAGCGAACGATTGATCGCCGCCGCGACCAGCACGGTAATCAGTGCGCCCAGCGAGGCCAGCGCCATATCTTTTTGCGCATCCCACACATCGCCTTGCGAACCGAGAAACGCCGCGCCCAAGCCATCGCCAAAATTTACCGCCGCGCCCCACTCAATCAATTCATACAACATCGATGTGGACATGGTTAAGTCAAGCGGCAGGAAGTAACTCAGGAAGCCACGCATGCCAGTGATGCGTATGAACACTTCGCGCATCGGATAAGCAAGCAATAATCCGTAACTGAAATGCACGAGGCGATCGTAGTAATTGCGATGCCAGTTCATGAGCTCACTCAGGGTTGACCCGGTAAGTGATTTGAACCACTGATCGTAGGGCACTTCGGAATAGGTGTAATGCGCACCGATGGTATGCAAGCAGAGAAACACAAACAGCATGGTGTACGACACGCTCGACAATGGCACGCGGCGATACGTGGCTGCGATCAATGCCACGCCGATGAGCAGCAATACGTTCTCCAGCAGCCAGTCTTCACGGCTGTGTGGATCGATGGCGAGTGCAGTCCATAACGCAAGGAACAAGATCAGCAGCAGTAATACGTAGCGGTTGCGTGACATGGATTCGCCTCGTTTTTAGGTGTTTTTGGTGCTTTCAGCGTGCTAATGATTAAGACACTTCGACAGGCTCAGTGACCGGAGTCGGCGTAGAGGCGGTTCGCGAACCGCCCCGAATAAGCAGGGTCGTTCACGAACGCCCCCTACGAAAAAACATTTCCGGTCGCTGAGCCTGTCGAAGCGTCTTACTCCTAAACCCAACAACCATTCCACCTCAACTAAAACAATTTCTACTCCGCCCGCTCTCGATACATCCACAATGCCACAAACGTCAGCAGCCCCGCCGCGCTCATGTAGTAACCCACAAACTCCAACCCATAGTGATCGCCAAGATACTTAGCGATGTATGGCGCGAACGAACCACCGAGGATGCCGCCGAGATTGAAGGTCATGGACGAACCGGTGTAACGCACGGCAGTGGGAAACATTTCCGATAGCGAAGCGCCGATGGGTCCATACGTCAGTCCCATCAACCCCAAGCCAAGGCACAAGAAGATCAACACTTGCGTCTTGCTGCCGGTGCCAAAGATCGGCGCGAAAAACAGACCGAACACCACCACGATCAAGGCAGCAGCCATCAACATGCCGCGCGCGGTAAATTTATCGGCGAGCTTTGCCGACAGCGGAATGGTGAGCCCGAAAAACAGCACGCCAATCATTTGCAGCACCAGAAATTCCTGGCGCGGAATGCGCAGCGCGTCGGTGCCCCAACCCAGCGCAAACACCGTCATCAGATAAAACACCACAAACGTAGCGATGGCCGAACAGGTACCCAGCAGCAACGTCAATGGATACTCACGAATCACGGTGACAATCGGCAGCTTGACTCGCTCATGTTTATCGATGGCTTGTTTGAACGCCGGGGTTTCTTCGAGATTCAAGCGCACATACAAGCCGACGAACACCAGCAACGAGCTGGCCAGAAACGGCACGCGCCAACCCCATTTGAAAAATTGCTCATCGTTGGTCCAATTGCCCAACAACAGGAAGATGCCGGTGGAACACAGAAAGCCCAGTGGCGCACCGAATTGCGGAAACATCCCATACCAGGAACGTTTACCCGGCGGCGCATTCTCGGTGGCAAGCAACACCGCGCCGCCCCACTCGCCGCCCAGTCCAAGGCCTTGACCGAAACGGCACAACGCCAGCAACAGCGGCGCTGTCACACCGATGGTTTCATAGGTTGGCAGCAGCCCGATACACACGGTCGACAGACCCATGGTGAGCAGTGCTGCAACCAGCGTCGCCTTGCGACCGATACGATCACCGAAGTGACCGAACACCGCCGAGCCGATGGGTCGCGCGAAGAACGCCAGCGCAAACGTTGCCAACGATTGCAACGTCGCCGCATCGCTCGCGGGAAAGAACAACTGCGGAAATACCAGCACGGCCGCAGTCGCATAAATATAAAAATCGAAGAACTCGATGGTGGTGCCGATCAGGCTGGCGAACAACACATGTTTAGGTGAGTTGCGGCTGGGCTTCAATTGCGTCTGTCCCATTCGTTGTTATCCGGTATGTAAAACGTCGGGATTCTCGCATGAATGCCGTCTGAGAGCAGGAACGAACCATGGCCGAGATTATTTGATTCGCGGGCATGGCCTCGCTGCCACATCAACAACGAATGTGTGTAGGGTGAAGTAAGCTATTCCGGCCCCCGAGCCTGTCGAAGGGTCTTAATCTTAAAGATCATTAAGACCAAGACCCTTCGACAGGCTCAGGGACCGGATAAACACCCGCAATACTTCAACACTCAATACCCGCAATCACACGCATCGCATGCCGCAAAAATATTACGTAGTCTGGGCTGGCCGCAAAACCGGTGTGTTCGATAACTGGCCTGCCGCGCAGGCGTCGGTAGATCAATTTGCCGGCGCCAAGTACAAAGCCTTTCCATCGCGCGCCGAAGCAGAACAAGCCTTTCGCGACGGTGCAGGGGTTCACATCGTTCGTCGCATAGGCGAGCCGCGCAACCTGAAAAAAGCCGAACGCAGCGCTGCACATGTAGCGCATCGATCCGAAGTCAGCATTTACTGCGATGGCGCGTGCGAGCCCAACCCTGGCAATGCCGGCTCCGGCGTGGTCGTGTATCGCGACGGCCAGCTCGCCGAACTCTGGTATGGCCTGTACAACCCGCAAGGCACCAACAACACCGCCGAACTCAATGCCCTGCACGAAGCACTGCGCATCGCCGAAGCTGAGTTAAAGAATGGCTTCAGCGTCGAAATCTGCAGCGATTCGCAGTACGCCATCAACTGCATCAGCGTTTGGGCTGCAGGCTGGGAAAAGAAAGGCTGGGCGAAGAAAGACGGCGAGATCAAGAACCTTGACCTCATTCAGGATGGTTACGCGATCTACCAACGCATCAAGGACGAAGACTTCACGCTCACACATGTGGCCGCGCACGTCGGCACCGAAGGCAACGAATTGGCAGATCGCATGGCCATGTATGCTGCGTTGAGCAAGACCCGGGAATTCAAGCGATATGACGCGACGATGAACATTGAGACGTTGCTGAAGATGCAGCGGGGTTAGGCTTACTTGCCGGATCGAACGCTCAACGGTCTTTATCGTCGCGAAGAACCCTTCGACACGCTGCGCTGCTCAGGACGAACGGAAGTATTCGGCAGCCCGTGGGATAGAAGTCGCGCGCTCCTTCACAGACTCGCTTTAACTGGAACCTTAAGATTCATGATTCAAATCCGATACGCCGCCTTATGACCATGCGCTTCATACGCCACGCCATTCCTCTGCTGATTCCCCTGTTCCTGCTCAGCGCGGGATGCACCACCACGGGCAGCAGCTATGAAGCGCCGGAGCCCGTAGTGATCGACGATCGGCCCGCAAGAGATGAAGTGCCTGCAGTGACGCAAGCGGAGTCGGCGGCAGAACCGGAAGTGCCACTTGCCGTGACCGAAATGGAACCACCGGTCCGCCCCTCGGACAAACTACCCGAGGTAGTCGTTCAAGCCCGCAAGCCTGAGCGCCATGAAGTCATCAGCGATCATGTCGACGAGGCGAGGGAACTACTGCGGTCGGTGGAACTTGAATATGTATTCACCGGCAAGGGCAAGAAAGAAGTGCTGCGTGGCCGCCCCGTGGCCTTTGCGTTGTGGAGCGAACTCAAACAGAGCTGGATCATTGCTCATATCGAAATCCCGCGTCCGCCAATTAAATGGAAACCCGGCAAGTTGCTGCCATTCATCAATCGCACACCGGGCATTCAGGCGCAGCACATCAAGGGCACCGGCGCCGAACGCCTGATGTTTGCGTTTTCCAAAGATGGCGAGCAACTGAAAGTGTATGGCCGCAAATTCCCGGTATTCGACAATGCGCTGATCGCGAAGAAACAATGGCGTGCGGTTGTTGCCACGGCAAAGCCCATCGTCTATCTGCCGTTCACCGAGGACACGCTCGATCCGCAGTTCGTCAGCGGCGGCAAAGAATTTTTGCTCAGCACCGCGCGCAAGGCGATTGAAGAGCTACGTCTCGCCAATGCGCCGAGCCTGGCATATCCCGGTGAATTACTCGCTGATGTCGTACCGCCCGAAGTCATCAGCACACTTGCGGTCATCGAACAAACTGACGACAGGGACTTCATTGAGAACCCGCAAGAAGCAGTCGAAGAAGTATTGAGCCACTATGGCCTGAAGCGCGAAGAAGCCTTTCGCTACAGCGTGTCCACCGCTGCCGCACTCGGGCCGATGCAGTTCACCAATAAACGAAACAACGGCACCTATGCGATGGTGGTCAGGCGCTGCCCCTTGGCAAAACTCGATCCGTACTTCGAGCGCGGCGCCACCGATTTGCTCAACGCCATGAAAGCAGCGATCTGTCTGTTCGACCTCGATCTGTCGAACATGAGCGATGCCATTACCGATGCCTATCACAACAACAAACAAGTACTCGGCATCTTTCCCGTCGCTTCATACAACGGCGGGGCGAAGAATGTCGCGAAGCTTTATAACGTGATGAAAAAAATGAAAGTGACGCTCGCAGAGTTGAGTCGCCCGAGAGCCGTCACGCCACAAGAAAAAGTGACCTGCCCCTGCTTGTGGAAAGAAACAAACGCCAGCGTTGTTCCAGTAACGATTCCGAAATACAACAATGAGAATCGGGGATATATTCAGAAGTATCAAAGTATTTTGAGTGTGTTTGATTGAGTTGCAGACCGACGTCATTGAACCCGGCGCTCAGCGCATGGTCATCGCTTGATGGGCGGCGAATAGCCACAGTGATGTATTTCCAATCGCGACACTCTCATGATTTTCACCATCGGTCATTCCACTCATCCGATTGAACGCTTTGTGACGCTGTTGCAGCAGCACGGCATAATGCTGGTGGCCGACGTCCGATCATCGCCATTTAGCCGCTTCAATCCGCAGTTCAATCGAGAACGGCTGAGAACGGCACTGCAGGAGGCTGGCATTCGTTACTTGTTTCTCGGCGAACAGCTTGGCGCACGTAGTAAAAATCCTGAGTGCTATGAAAACCATCGCGTCAGTTACGAGAGACTGGCAAATACGCAGTTGTTCAAGGATGGACTGCAACAACTACAAGCCGAGCATACAACTCAAACAATTGCACTGATGTGCGCAGAAAAAGAGCCCTTGCATTGCCATCGCACAATCCTCGTCGCGCGGCACCTGGAAGAAGCAGGCATATCGGTAACGCACATTCTCGACGATGGACGCAGCGAGTCGCATGCTGCGGCCATGTCGAGACTGAAACACGAGCTCAAGCTACCGGAGCACGATATGTTTCGCAGCGATGCAGAATTGATTGAAGAGGCATACCAGATCCAATCGCAGCGGATCGCCTATGTCGATAAAAACGCATGAGCGACACTGCAAAAACATGTGAGACACCAAGCGGCTGACGAAACCTGAAGTTATTGGCTTGCGCTTGCCACTTCTATCAACGGTGGCTCACGCGGCACTGCTGGTCTACGGATCTGCTGGCGCAATGTCGGCCGTTGCCGCCGCTGATGGAGTTGGGTCGCGACCATACGCCCGGTAGCGATGGAGCGCTGCATCGCCTCGATGATGCCTATGTCGGCCAATCCTTCCTCGCCAGCAGGCTCGGGGTTGATGTCTTTTAATACACAGTTGGAGAAATACAGCAGCTCCGCAGCAAATTGATCGGTCTTCGCCAGTTTTTTCTGCCGAGTACGTCCAGCGATTCGCGCGGTGTAAGAAAGACCTTCCGCGTATTCGAAAGCGACATCGACCGTGATCGAGCCCTTGGTGCCGATGACTGAGTACACCGAACGGTCGGCAGCACCGAAGCTGCACGTGAAGCTGGCCAATCGTTCATCATCGAAGCGCATCACTGCGGTCACCGTTTCATCCACTTGTTTGAAGCGCGGATCGTCGCTGCGGGTGGCTGTCGCCCACACCTCCTTCGGCTCCTGAGCAAAACAATATCGCGCGGCGTTGATGCAATAGACCCCGATATCAAACAGTGGTCCATCTCCCTCTTCGCGCCGCAGTCGAATGTTGTCCTTGCTGACCTGCATGGAAAAGTCGGAACTGAAGAAACGTATCTCGCCAAGCTTGCCGCTGCGCGCCAGTTGCGCCGCTTCGAGATTGGCTTTTTCGAAGTGTAATCGATAGGCGATCATCAGCTTGACGTTGGCTTTGTTGGTCGCATCGATCATTGCCCGACAATCACGCGCCGTTACCGCCATGGGTTTTTCGCACAGCACATGCAGTCCTGCGCGTGCCGCTTTGAGCGTGTACTCCTTGTGCATGCTGTTCGGCAGCGCGATGTAGATGGCATCGATCTCGCCGCTGTTAAACAGCTCATCGGCGTCGTCATAGCTATAAAGATGTTTCACGCCATAACGACGTCCCAAGGTTTGCAATTTCTTCGGCGTGCCGGAGATGAGCGCAGTCAGCACACTATTTTTGCCGGCGTGTTTGAACGCCGGTAGTACAGCCGCCTGTGCAATGTGACCCAGTCCCACCACGGCGTAACGGACTTTGCCCTTGTGGCTGGTGGTGCGTTGCTGTTTGATACGCGATTGGGACTGCCGCGAACGCGAAGTAGAGTTGGCCATAGCTGCTCCCCTTGGATGGCGCGATGCTATGCCGCTGCATTGAATTGTCGCGCTGGCCATGTCCGGTAACCGGCGTCACTGCATACTGAAATTACGGTAGGCGCGGACTGACCTTCGCCGTTCAAGCGCTGCGCGTCCATAAATGCCATCATACGCAGATGACGTCCTTCTCTACGCTCGCTCTCAATCCATCGCTGCTCAAAGCACTCACCGAACTCGGCTACGCTGAAATGACGCCGGTGCAGGCGGCATCGTTGCCGGCCATCTTGAACCAGCGCGATGTGGTTGCGCAGGCGCAGACCGGCAGCGGCAAGACGGCGGCGTTCGCATTGGGATTGCTGTCGTCTCTAGATGCGACCGCTGCAAAAGTGCAAGGTCTGGTGTTGTGTCCAACGCGTGAACTGGCGGATCAGGTGAGTCGTGAGATTCGCCGGCTGGCGGCGTTTATTCCCAATGTAAAAGTGACAACGTTATGCGGTGGCGTGCCGCGGCGTACGCATATCAACTCGTTGGTGCATGAGCCGCATATCGCCGTGGGCACACCAGGACGTATTCTGGATTTGCTGAAGAAAAATGCATTGCCGATGCAAGCGTTGCAGGTGCTAGTGCTGGATGAAGCGGACCGCATGCTCGATATGGGTTTTGCTGATGCGATTGGCGAGATCATTGAGCACACGCCAGAGCAACGTCAGACCTTGATGTTCTCGGCAACCATGCCGGGTCCGATTCGGCAATTCAGCCGGCAGTTTCAACGCGAGCCGTTGGATATCACTGTTGAGAGCAAAGCCGATGCGGTAACCATCGAACAAACTTTCTACGAAGTGCAACCGGAGAGCAAGCTGGACGCACTGGCTGCGCTGTTATTGAAGCATCGACCGGAGTCGGCAGTAGTGTTCTGCAACACGCGTCAGGAAGTGCGCGATGTGCATGAGGCGTTGCTTGAGCGCGGCTTTTCCGCATTGGCTTTACACGGCGAACAGGATCAACGCGAGCGGGAAGAAATGCTGGTGCGGTTTGCCAATCGCAGTTGTTGCGTGTTGATCGCCACCGATGTGGCGGCGCGCGGACTCGACATTAAAGAGTTGCCGATGGTGATCAACTTCGATGTGGCCAGCGATGCGGAAACGCATGTGCATCGCGTGGGTCGCACTGGACGCGCAGGCAGTCACGGTGTTGCGCTGACCTTATGCGCCTCGCGTGACACCATGCGCACGCGCGCGATTGCCGAGTATCAAGGCGCATCATTGCAATGGGGCAAGTTGCCGCGTGTGAGTCAGAGTGAGCCGGCGTTGGTTGCGCCGTTCATTACCATCGCTGTGGATGGCGGT
>Ga0065707_10083207_pt1 | contig 10016 bp, 19 predicted proteins | sample SwiRhicommuniRL3_FD_59094 | JGI IMG/M metagenome (GOLD analysis project Ga0065707, IMG submission 59094) | Switchgrass rhizosphere bacterial communities from Rose Lake, Michigan, USA - RL3 v2 (version 2) | ecosystem: Host-associated > Plants > Roots > Rhizosphere > Soil | place: East Lansing... | reverse complement strand
CCCTGCCACAACTGGCGGGACTTCCCCTCCGCGAGGTGGCCCGCCGTCAGCGTCGTGGCCGATTACGAGATCGACCAGGACAACGTCAAGGATGTCGTCCTCTACGTCACAGCGAACGCGTCCGACATCGTCATCACGCTGCCCGACCTCACGCTCAAATTTCACAAAGGCCGGCTGATCCGCGTGAAGAAGGTTGGCGGCGCCTACAAGGTCGATGTCCAGACGAGCGGCACGGACGTCATCGACGGCACTTACACCAGCGCCAAGCTCTACAAGGTCGGCGAGGTCCTTGACCTGCAGGCCTATCAGTTCGGCGGCGATCCTTTCTGGGAGATCCAATGAGCCTGTTTAGGCAGCACGAAGTCGAGGACCGTGGCGGAAGTGCGCACGGGAGCCTGAACGGCACGACCTCCGTGGAGATCGTGCCGGCCCCGGCTGCGGATTTCACCCGCATCGTCGAGTCGATCCGATTCGTCAATAAGGACACGGCGGCCGTGGACATCCGTATCCGCAAGACGATCACCGGACCCACGCACTACGAGTTCGATAACGCGATTACGCTGGCCGTCAACGGCAAGTTTTCCCCGGTGACCGGCGCGGACCGCATCCGCCTCACCGCCACCGGCCAGAGCATCACGGCGCTGATGGCCGCTGGGCCGGCGACCACTAACCCCACCTGGATTGCATCCTGGCGTGATGTGCCGGTGGCGACATAGGGAGACGAAATGGCTTCCTGGCGATTCTCGGTCGGCAGCCTGGTAGGTCGCGCCGCGCGCTTCCCGGTGCCGGTTGCGCCGGCGCTCGAAGACGCGGAGCTCCTGCTCGAGCGGCTCGGGAACGGCTATCCCGACCACGAGGGCGCGCTCCAGTGGCGCAGCGACGGCGCCTATGAGATCGACTTCGACCTCAACGAGCTGGCCGAGACGAGCGTGGCCGCGGACGCGCCCACCGGCTGGCGCGACCTCCTGCTCGTCCAGGCTGGGACCCCGGGCCTGCCGGCCAACCCGCCCGACTGGGGAACCTACGGCGGCCGGACGGCGCTGCGCTTCTTCCGGCCGACCTTCCAGGACGTCTGGGTGATGCCGGGCGAGACGGTAAAGATCACGGGCTCGATCTACCGGCCCTCGACCTCGGCCGGGTCGACCGGCACAGAGGTGCGCGTCGTGGACCTCACCACGGGGCGCCAGTATGACGCTGTCGCTGTGGGCTTCGATGATGACGGCAAGGTGGCCGAGCAGACCACCTCGGACGCCTGGCTCGACTTCGCCGTCTCGATCGCGGCCGATGCTACGCATACCGAGCGCCGGCTCTACCGCGTGATCGTCCGGCCCCAGGCCTCGAGCTACGGGGCGACGACGTTCGGCTACATCTCGAAGAGCGGCGCCTCGGGCTCGCCGGCGCTGTTCGCCGAGGCCGACGCCTTCGCAGTCATCGGGCACCATCTCCCGAAGGGCACGACGCTCACCTTCGTGCCGCAGCCCTCGGGCACGACGGTGACGCTGCCACTCGCCCAGCCCTCCTGCTACGTGATCGCGCCCGGCGGGACGCAGCTCGTCCAGACATGGCGGCTCACGATCGCGACCCCGACCGCGCTCCGGCTCACCTCGCCGCGGCCGATCTTCGGGGAGGTCTGGATCGGCAAGACGCGCACCCTCCTGGGCGGTAGCCCGGTGATGCCGATCTCCCTCACCGAGGGCAACCCCAACCAGGTGCGGGTGGAGGGGCAGCGCCGGCGCCTCGAGGTCCTCGGCGAGGAGGTGAACCCGCCCGCCGAGATGATGCTGCAGTTCGCCTTCACCACCGCCTCCTATGAGCAGGCACGGGACGAGATCGCGCGCCTAGTGCGCTTTGGCGCGGAGCCGCTCCTACTGCTGCCGTCGGACGCGTTCGAGGGCGCGGGCCGGCTCTACCACGGCCGCCTGGGCGAAGAAGTCACCTACCAGCGCATCTCGCCCGGCGGGAGCGAATCGGTGCGCTCGTTCGCGTGGTCGTTCACCGAGTCGCCTCTGGCGGCCGGCTAACCAAGGGGAGGAAGTCTTGACCATCTATTTCTCGCTGCTGGTCGCACTGGTTGGGGTCCTGGCATACGCGCTGAGCACGAACGGGAAGATTCAGGAGATCGGGCGGATCGCCTACGCCTTCGGGCTGCTGGCGTTCCTGCTCGGCGCGGCCGGGCACGCCTTCTCGTTCCTGCAGCGGTAAGCGGTGGGGAGGGGCCGCGTTACCCGCCGGTGGGTGCCAGCGTGCCGCGGCCCAGTGCCCTTGCTCCCCAGCCGTTAGCCTAGCACGCCTTCATCGCCCGGGGCCGGTGAGAACCAGCGTGCCCAGGAGCGCGTAGGTGAGCCCGCCGACCACCAACATGAGGACGAACCCACCACCCCATCTCACGAGCGCGCTGCCGCGCAACCAGAGCGCGCATCCTACCCACAGGAACAGCGAGCCGATCCAGAAGGCGGCAGCCGACACGCTCGGATTACCCATCGCGAGGTCGGCCGCCACGGCAACCACGAGACACAGGATCCACAGCACGATCGCGAAGCTCTTCATTGTTCGCCTCCCCATTCGCGGCCCTTCGAAGGCCGGCCCGATCCTATACCCGGCGTGTCGCGGTGTCCGGTTTGGTGTCCGGTCTTGCGCGACGCTGCGTGGCGGAACCTTCGCTCGCGCTGCTGATGCTCCCCGTAAGTCGTTGATATTCGGACACCGGATCGCCAGGCATGATCGTTGCCGTACATCGGCCGGCGGGTTCGATTCCCATCCGCTTCCGCCAATCCCTCCTCGACTGGAGCGGCGTTCCGCGTGGACCACGCCGCATGGTGTCCGGTTTGGTGCCCCTAGTGTTTCGCGCCGCCCTTCTTCGCCCACTCCACCGTCTGGGCGATCGCGGCCCTGGTGTCCTCGGCCGACGTGATGTTGTAGCGGTCGAACGTGGACCGCGTGCGGTGCCCGGAGATGGCCATGGCGACGGTTTCGTGGGTTCCCGCCCGGATCATGTTCCGGAGCGCCGAGCGCCGGAGGTCGTAAGGGAGCAGCGCGCGCCGGATGCCGGCCGCCTTGGCCGCCGAGGCGAAGGCCTTCCGGATGTCGCGCACCGGCTGCCCGCTCATGCCCTTCGCGTCGCGGTGGAAGACGAGCTGGCAGCCCAGGCGCCGCCGCTTGAGCCGCCGCTGCACCAGGTCCCAGAGCGGGCCCTCGAGCGCGATCACGCGCCCCTTCCGGGTCTTCGCCGCGCGCGGGTCGAGGGCGAGAGTCCGGGCCTGCAGGTCCACCATCGGCCAGGTGATCTTGCGCGTCTCGCCCGGCCGCATCCCGGTCCACGACCCCCACTCCACGAAGTCGCGCACGTCGGCGTTTCGGATCGCCTTGACCAGGCGCCCGAGCTCGGCCGCCGACAGGAAGCCCTGCCGGGCGTTCTGGACGCGCAGCAGCGGGATGTAGGGCACCGCCGCCACCTTGGGGGGCGTCCGGCGGGCCGCTAGGTTGTAGGCCTCCCGGAGGAGCTCCAGGCGCCGGTTCACGGTCGCCGGCGCCTTCCCGGCCCGCCGCCATGCCCGCGCGGCTCGCTCCACGCCCGCCGTCTCGAGCGCCCGGGCGGCGAGGTGGCCGAACTCCTCCCGCACCGGCTTCAGGTGGCTGCGTGCCCGCGGGAGGCTCGCGGCGCCGTTCGCCTCGAGGTGGACGAGCAGGTCGTCGAGTAGATCGTCGACCGTCGCTCGGCGCGACGTCGGGTCCTGATAGGCGCCGCGGTCGCGCTGCTTCCGAAGCACGGCGAGTCGCCGCCGGGCGAGCTTCTCATCTGCCGTCCGGAGCGACTCGCGGATCTTCCGGCCGTTGTGCCACAGGCGCGCGTAGTAGATGCCGCGCTTGAGGTAGATGCCGCCGTCGCCGTAGGCCGCCACGGTTTCAGTTATCCGCAGAGCGAGCAGCTGATAGTCGAATCGCTGACACGATTCCGGAAAGTTGTGACGTGCATCGCTGCCCCTCGACGCTCATCCGTCTTCCTCATGGACACGCACTGTGCCGGCAGCATAAGGTCGCGGGCCTTGAGCGCGGGCGGCCCCCTCCGGCCGCCTTGGGGCGGACTAACACATGGAGGAACCGGCATGCCCGAACCAGCGCAGCGTGGTAGGCTCCTTGACATCCTTGAGGGCGTCGGAGCTGCGATCCTTGCGGCTCGCGGCCGACTTGGAGCAAAAGCAGATGGCACGGAAGCTAGAACTCTCGGTGCGCCAGCTCCGTCGTTACGAGCGCGGCGAGAAGCGCGTGCCGAAATGGCTGGCGATAGCGGCCTTCTGCCTGGCGCATCACCTAGGCCGCGAGTAGCCGCAGTCGTCACCGCCACCACATCCCCTTCTCTTCGCCCTCCGAGCGGCCTATTGGGCCGCTCAGGCGCCACGCTTCCTGAGGTATTCGTCGATCGCCTCGTTCACGACCGCCTTTATGGTGCGCTCGCTAGCTGCCACGTACATGCGGAGTCGCTTGCGGATTGGGTCGGCGATTTCGACGCCGACGTTCTTGGCCGCAGCCTTCGCCGCCGGACCCTTCGCCCCTTTCTTCATGGCAGGAACCTAGCAACCGAGGACCCTAGGAGTCAAGCTTTCCACTTGACACTAGGAACCTAGGAACCTAGGATAGGCCAGATGCGACCCGAACGGGCGGTGGTAAAAAAGGCGCTTGTTGACGCAGGCGGCGACAAGACGCGCGCAGCGGCTCTTCTAGGGTGCTCACGGCCAACGCTTTACACGTGGATTTACCAGCTCGGCCTCGAGCGGCTGGCAGGAATTAGTCAAGACAGACGAGTCGAACTTGACAAGCGCGAGCGTAAAAACGCGCATCCAGGCGATCCTGGGAAACTAGGTTTTTTGGCTGATAAATCCGGGACGCCTGATGCACAGACACTGCGACTCGTGCCGAGCAGCAGCGCGACGATCGAGATGCCGATCACGGCCACCGTGAAGCTTCCGGAGACTCTCTGGAAGCGCGTGCGGAAGAGTGCGATCGATCGCGACTGCACGGTGAGTGCGTTCGTTGCTGATGCGCTCGAGAAGGCTCTCGAGGCCGAGCGCGACGACAAGTCGGACAAGAAGGAGCGTAGTACGCACCAGTAGGAAGAAAAGACGGGCCACGGCGCCGCCACCTTGGCGGGACAACGGCGCCGCAGCCCGCAGCAACCACCCGGAGGGCGGATGCCGTTCGAGATCTTAGACCAGGTCGGATCGCCGTCGGCTGCTGAGCTTCGACATCGCGCAGCTGAGGCCTTGCGGGCCCTGGCAGATGCGCTCGACGCGTTCTGGGCCCCAGCGGCGACCGAGCAGGATCAGCCGCAGCCAATCGTCGACGACGACGAGATCCTGACGGTCGCCGAGGTCTCGGCCGAGTTCAAGCGCAGCCCGGCCTTCATCCGTATGCAGTGCGCCACGGGGCGCCTTAAGGCGATGAAGGCCGGGCACCGCTACCGCATCAGGCGCTCAGCGATGCTGGCCTACGAGCGCCGCCGCACCGGAACCGGAACGTGTCGCGCGGCCGTCGTGGTGATGCTGGCACTGCTCGGCTCCGTCGCCTGCTCTTCACCGACCGCGCCCGACTACGCGGGCGTGCCGCTGGTCTTCGAGGGCGTCCCCGTGCCGGCGGATCGCCAGGCCGCGGCGCTGGCCGAGTGGGACTTCCAGGCGGCATGTACGGGCTTCAGGCGCAAGGTCACGGGCCCGCTGCCCGTGGAGGCTCACCAAGGGTTCTTTGCCTGCGTGGGCCAGACGGGCTCCGTGCCTGTGAACGGGTGCTCGATGTTCGCGTCCGGATGGGGAATGGGGCGGATCCAGGTCAACGCCCTGACGTTCGTGCCGGCCGTCTCGCACGAGCTGATCCACTGGATGCGGGACCTACCCGATCCAGAACACACCGATCCCGTCTGGGATCGCTGCGACCACTTGCACGACAGGGGGAAGAAATGAGCGAAGCCGCGCGAACGTTCACGGACCCGGAGCGGATCGACAGGCGTCACCCATCGAGCGCGCCCGCGGTGGTGGTCAACCCCGAGGCCCTGACCGAGGCGATCGCCGCCGGCGCCCAGACGTTCCAGGGCACGCGCGACCTCAACAACGCGATCGCCGTGGCGTGCGTTCGCCTCCTCGCCGTGCTCGCCGCCGCCACGCGACGCGGCGCGCGCTTTCCGCTGTCGAACGGCAAGGCGGTCGAGGTGCACCCCGCCGACGTCCAAGTCGCGATGCTCGAGCTGCAGCACCACGCCGGCGGGCTCCTGGTGGGGGTCCGGGCGGAAGAGGCCGTGGCACGCGCGCTCGATGCGGCCTACAACGCGCGCGAGCGCCGCGCGCTCCTCCGGGCCACGAAGGAGCACCGGCAGCCCGCCCACTCGCGGCTGACCGCCTCGATGGTCGACCAGGTCGGGCAGCGCGTCGCCGCCCCCGCCAGCGCACGAACGGGGACCATGAAGCACGCTGAGCCGCTCTTCGACCGGCTCGTGCTCGTGTTCGCGATCCTGCTCTCGGTGACGGCCGTCGTCGCGGTCGTGGTGTTCCGGTGAAGTACGGCGTGCGCGTCACCTACGTCGACGGCCGCGAGGCGTGGCTCTGCAAGGGCGTGAGCGACGAGCGCATCGAGTTCCGCAAGCGCGCCCACGCCGAGGAAGCGGCCCTCTTCTTCCTCAAGATGGGATACGCCGAGGGTTCTGTATTGGCCGTGTCGGTGGTTGCGCTGTGAGCGGCGCCCGGCTGCCTCGCGGCCCGATGCCGAAGATCAAGGCGGGGGCCGAGGTCTGGGCCTACTGCCGGCACTACTGGCGGCGTGTCCGCGTGCTCGAGTTCCGCGGCCGCGATGGCGCGCGTGTCCTCGTGGGTTACCGGCTGAACCTGAGCGGCCGCCTCGTGCGCCAGGAGCTCTCTGTGTGGAACCTGAAGGCCGACCGGCCGAGCGAGAAGTACTGGCACCTGGTGCTCGCGAATGTGCCGGCGCCGTCGGTCGAGGAACTCGGCGCGGTCTCGGATCTCGCGGCGCTGCCGGCGCAGGAGTAGCGGTGAGCGCACGCCCCGAGCAGGGTCTCCTCTTCCTCGCCCGCGTCGAGGCGGAGTTCGAAGACTGGATCGTGACGCCCGCGGGTCGCCACGTCGAGAACGAGGTGCTGCGTCTGGCGCTCGAGGACGTGGCGGCGGGGGAGCGCCGCGGCGAGATCAACTTCTACTTGGCGCTCGTGCGCCGCACGTCGCGCGCGCTGACCAAGGACCGTGCCGGCTATGCCTGCAACAACAACCACCGCTCGCTCCTGGCGCGGCGGCTGATGGAGCGCCACCCAGAGCTCCGGGACTTCTTCAAGACGCGCGCGCTGCGGGGCAAGGCCGCATGACGCCCCTGAACATCCGCGCGGTAGAGGGCGGCTGTCTCAACCTGATCGCCCAATTCCCCGACGATCATCCTGGCGTAAGGCTGGCAAAGGACTGTATCGAGATCGCCGCGCTCTATCGGGAGGCGGTCGAGGCGCTGGCGGATGCCGCGAGCGAGCTTCACAGCGGCCTGCCCGACGACGCAGAGCAAACCATCGACGCCGTGCTCGCGAAGGCCCGCATCGTGCTTGGAATGAGGGCGGTCTGAATGGCGTTCGACGAATACCTCGACACCACTCTGCTCGGCCTCGAGCTCGAGACAACCGACACGCGCCGCGAGACCTACCACGACGACGCGCCGCGCCAGGTCCAGCCCGCTCGTCAGCGGCAGTTCCACAGCTACACCGCGACGTCGCCGCCCCAGCCCCCTCTGCGCGGCGCTCGCCAGGCGTGCGCGTGCCTGACGGCCGAGGAGCATCTCTCCGAGTGTCGAGGGCGCGCATGAACGAGCCGGCCTTCGGCAAAGCGGCCGCGGCGATGAGCGTTCTTCGTTGGCTCGAGTCGCTGCTATACGCCAAGCCGGAGCTCGGCAGCGTCGACCGGCGGCACTTGGAGGCACTCCTAGCACGCGAAGACATGGATCGACCAGACATGCCGCCCACGCGCGGCGTGCGGCAGTCGATGCGAGGCGCTTGTGACTGGCCCCGGGCACGCAAGCATCTATGGAGACCTGACGGCGCATGAGCGACCCGGAAGGCCCGATCGGCCGCCGTCCTTTTTTCTGCCCCCGCGGGCACCGGATTGTGGATTCGACCGGCGAGCACGTAGGCCTCAAGAGCCTAGGCAACGGCCGCTATCTGCCCGTGAGTGGCACGTGCGAACAGGTGGACTCGGACGAGCCGGAAGGGGGCGCCCTGGTCGGCGTCCTGTTCACTCTGGCCGTCGAGGGGGCGGCCGTCGCCCTGTACTACGGCAGCTGGGCGATCCGGTCCTTCCTGGGCCAGCTGCTTCCCTGGAGGTGGTGAGTGGAATCGAAAGAGCCGATCGAGGTGGTGACGCTCGGAACCCTGGCTGACGGCGCGGCGCTGGAGCTCTTCCAGAACGCGCTCGACCAAGTCCTGAAGAACATCGACGACCCGAACACCGAGGCGCACGCCCGCCGAGCGATCCGGCTCGAGATCGGCTTCGTCGCGGACGAGGACCGCCGGGTGAGCAACGTCGAGGTGAAGTGCACGACGAAGCTCGCTGGCGTTCGCGGCGCCAAGACGCTGGTCTACATCGGGCGGCACGAGGGCCAGCTGGTGGCCGTCGAGCAGCCACGCCAGACGGACCTCTTCCCCAAGCCCGGGGGCAAGCTGGTCGACTTCGCGGGCGGAAAGGCGGACGCATGAACGGCGAATTCGTGAAGGAGCTGTCGGAGCGGCTGGTCAGCAAGCCGGAGGTTCTGAGGGTCGGCGAGCGCATTCTCGTCTTTCAGCCGCCGGCCTCCGGCGACCCATGGAAGCTCATCAAGAAGGCCGGCCCGGAGACGCTCTCCGTGCGGACGCTCCAGGGCCTGGTCGACTACTTCAAGAGCGAGGTCGACAGACTCAGCGCGGAATACGTGGTCCACGTGGTGGACCCGACGCGGGTGAACGTGGTTGGCCGGCCGGCGAGCGACCTCCTGGGCGAGCGCGAGCACCCGGCGAGCGCCGTGCTCGAGGGACTCAAGGCCTTCCAGTGCGACGCCTACCACTCGGCCGAGTCCTTCGTGATCTCGCTTCAATCGCTCTTCGTGCCGACGGCGGAGCGCGACGAGCTACTCGAGCTGGTCAGCGCGATCCGAAGCTCGGACGTCACGGAGACGAACGACAGCGGCTACGCGCAAGAGGTGAAGGTGCAGAAGGGCGTGACGATGGTGGGGAACAAGAAGGCCCCGTCCGTCGTCTCGCTGCGGCCCTATCGCACGTTCCGCGAGGTCGATCAGCCCGCCAGCCCGTTCGCGCTGCGCCTGAAGGACACCGGCGACGGGCGCCCGGCGCTGTTGCTGGCCGAAGCTGACGGCGGAGCGTGGCGCCTCGAGGCGGTGGCCAGCATCGCGAAGTGGCTGCGCGAGCGTCTGCCTGGCGTGAAACCGCCTGTCGTCATCGCCTGAAGGCCGGAGGCCGGATTGAAGGGCGGGCAGACCCCGATTCACCTGATGCGCTGGGCGCCGGCGGACTACGTCAACGACCCCGCCGTGAGGCTGGCGCTGCACCTGCGGGACTTCGTCTCGCTGACCTTCTACCACCTCTTCCTGCAGCACGCCTGGATCGAGGGCGGCGACCTGCCGGCCGACCCCGACGAGCTCGGCGCGATCCTGGGCATGCGGGCGAAGGACGTGCGCCGTGCGCTCGCCTACTGGATCGAGCGGGGGAAGCTGAAGGAGAACGCCGGCAGGCTCTACCACGAGCGCGTGGTGCGCGAGGTGGCCGAGGAGCTGGCCTACCGCGAGCTCCAGTCGGAGCGCGGCAAGAAGGGCGGCCGCCCCCCCAAGGGCGGCGGTCCAACAAGCGGTGGCGAAGCGGGCGGTATCGATTCGGAAAAGCCACCGCTTTTGCGGCCCGAAAGCCCGCCTGCGCCTGCGCCTGCGCCTGCGCCTGCGCCTGCGCCTGACGCCAGACGCCGGAGCCCCGCGAACCCGCTCGTCAGCGGCAGGCGGCA
>Ga0065707_10083205_pt1 | contig 10018 bp, 4 predicted proteins | sample SwiRhicommuniRL3_FD_59094 | JGI IMG/M metagenome (GOLD analysis project Ga0065707, IMG submission 59094) | Switchgrass rhizosphere bacterial communities from Rose Lake, Michigan, USA - RL3 v2 (version 2) | ecosystem: Host-associated > Plants > Roots > Rhizosphere > Soil | place: East Lansing, MI... | reverse complement strand
ATAATCCTCATATATTTTGAATGAACGTATTTAGTGGGAAATTCAAAGTCTATCTGATGTATTGAGGCAGACTTACGGAATATTTTGTGAGTAACAATAAAACTAGAGAATTGTAGTTAGGTCAATTCCCACCAGAATTGCCTTCAAATAGTGTAGGTGGATCGCAAAACACTTAGCCAGGCGGAGAACGCTGAGGTCATCAGATAATTGACAATAGGTCAAGTATCGATAACTCATTTAATGAGGCATTCGCAGTTTCACTGTATATTGCTACTCAGAGATGCATGGCTTAATCTTTGAGACAAGCATATAACTACTGGCTCAATAAATCAGATAATTATACTAAGAAACCGAAGGCTCGGTGTTTATATTGATTGCTAGTGTCCCCCAAGAGTCCCCAAAGGTTCCTATGGTTTCACAATCCAGAGAGCCCATTTTATCCCCCAGGTGATGGCCGGTGAATAAACCAAACTTGACCAACCGTGAAGGAGGGGTTACATTCTAACAGTCACAGATGGCTACCGATTAAAGAGTTCCCGAGTAGACTATTTGAATACTTGCCATCGGTTAGTAATGCACTAAAACCTTCAGTGTTTAGGAGAAATCGTTAGATATTTCCTTGATCATTTCTGAGGACGACGAATTTCATAAAATAACGAGACTACTGCCCAAGAATCTTAGATATATTCAGATATAACCACTTCCACTAAAGACAGTTGGGTAGGTATAAGGATAGATTTCTAAATTTACGCTGTTTGGGTGCAAAATGTAGAATCCAGAAATTAACTCAAAACTCGAAGTGAGAATATCAGATAATTGTTTACCACATAATAATATTTCAAGAGTGAGTTTATCAATATATTAATATACGCCTATAATCAAGAATTCTCTCTAGAATGGTCAATGCAATCTTTCTTGCTTAGTTGGAGACATTCTTGTTTAGTATGAGTCTTTCTTCCTTGTATAGTACTGAGTTTCTGAAAAACGATACACGTGACATGGGATCACGATTTAATCATGCAACTCTATTTCTCTTAATAGGATGATCACATTCAGCTATTGGCAATTCTTTTCCAGTCTTCAACTAGTTACAGCCCGTTTCACCACATCTGTTTCCGTATTTGTCGTCACGCCAACTTCGCGGAAGTGATTGTACCTAATTAGGAATTAATATGACGTTTTCAGAGTTAAGCGAGGCCACAAGTTGATACAAGTTGATACAAGTAGTTATTTAAATCAACGACAACGAGCTACGAAGAGTCAAGAGTGAGCCTCTTACAGTCGCATCGTTGCAAAACGCTTTAGTAATATTCGCTATACAAAGTTCTGACTGTTATTAATGGAATATAGATCACGGATCAATTGGGTCTAGAGCTGCTTTGTTTACAAGATTACATAATCGCCAACTAACAGATTAATTCCAGACCTTAATCGACTCATAATATATCAGGCCCTTAATACTTATCGCATCATGACACGCTCTAACTGGTCACACCGACACGCCTCTCCACAACATTGAGCCACGTCTCGATTCTTCCTCGATTCTTCTCCAGTTTCGTCCTTCATTTACCGTGCCAAAGGGATGAAACGCGAAAATACAACGGCCCCTTACACGTCTTTCTGGTTAGAAATTTTCTTTCTTTTTTCCCCAGCCACACGACCATAGTATTATGAAATTTTGACGAAAGAGGCGCTAAAATTTACTAGATGTGCCCTTCATACTTATAGCAAACGAGAAGGAAATATTGATTTCGAATAGAAAATTGTTTTCAAAGTCTGGAGATTGTTGTTGAATTACTTTCGTTAAATCTGTCATTCATTTCATACCAAAATCATAATATTTGAGTAAATATGATTCTCAAGTCGGTGAGTTTGTATATGTTGATGGGAGTGTCTCTAGCTGCGTCCTTGGGCTGTTTCTCATCATTACCTTCCGGTGCCCTGTTTATGGATACCTATACCTATCAAAGTGTTGACCACTGTACTGCCAAATGTCCTGGATCAGCTTACATAGCATTCAGAAACGGTAATGAATGTTTTTGTTTGGACTCGCTTCCAACTTCAAGTACCAGTGGATGTAATATTGATTGTTTTGGATATGGACAGCAGACTTGTGGAGGAACCAGTGCTTTTGAAGTATATCCGGGTCCAGGCGGAGGTGGTGCAAATGCCGGGGCCAGCTTCAAAGCTTCAACCTCTACGACCTCTGCAACCTCTTCTTCGTCGCTGTCAACCTTAACCTCTACCTCAAAGACTCAAACTTCCGTAACAAATTCTCAAACCACTTCATCCAAACCAACTTTAACTGATGCTACAACCAGTGATGGTACCAGTGAGGCAACCAGTGATGGTTTTGTTACCGTGACCAGAAGTTCTCCAAGTAGCTCGAAGACTTCTTCTTCAACTTCATCTACATCATCATCGTCAGAAACTCCAAGTCATACTCCAAGTTCAAAGAAAAGTACAAATATTGGACCTATAGTAGGTGGAGTGGTAGGAGGCATTGCCGCAATCGCTCTTATCGCTGTGGGTATATTCTTATGCCTTAGATATCGTCGTGACGATGACGACGATGAAGAAGAGTTCCACGACTCAAAGCCTTCAGCATTAGGCAGAGGAAACACTTCCAAAGGGTCTAAAAGGACAAAAACTTCTCCTTTAGACATGCCAATGACCAATCCATTTGTTCACCCCAGCGATGCAACAGCTGGCAATCCACAACATAACTCAGGAATCCCGGGTCTTCAGAACGGGGCCTCTGGACCGTCGGGACTAATGGATCCACGGTTGAACCCTATCATGATGGGCAGAAGAAGACTTTCTGAAGGTTCATTGGCTGATGAAGCAGATTACTCGAGGAAAATCTTACATGTAGCAAACCCAGATGCATGAGCAGTGTATAAGCTAGTGAAAGGAGTCGAGAGTTCATGACAACATGATAATATTACGTCTCTCGTTAGGACTCTTATTACTATTCATTCAACGCTCTAGCAGTCGTTGTTCCTATTTCTCGTTTTGCAGTCTATTTGACTTGCGAACTGAGTTTCGAGCCTCCTAACTAACTTGCCACTGCCAATTCATGTATCTCTATTTATACCCCCTCAAATCTCAGCATCTTATGACCGACTTTCATTTCTTCATCTTAGTTATTTCCTTAATATATGTGTCCGGACAACATTGGTGAGGTAGAATGCAATTCTATCGAGAAAGTAGGAGAATAAAGAAGATAGAAATTACAGGATTAAAAGAGGTGGCTACGCTTACGACGTCTAGCTCTCTACAGAAGTTTTCAGAAGTTTTCAGAAGTTTTAAGATGTTTTCCCGGGGTTTATAGGTGTTTAACATACCCCGGACATCTAAATACGCCAGAAGCATTCAAGACTAGAGAAAGGAATACAAAAAACCTCTCAAAGAAACTTACAACGCCTCCACTAACACCCTCGGCGTTACACCTACTAATCCCTGGCTTTCCATAAACAATGGAATCTCTCAACCGATCTCTCACCATAAGTTCCGGTGGTCAGGTCTAATAAATCTCATAATCTATCCCTACACTTATTTCGCCCCACACGACTCCTAAGAACCGTAGCTGGGTAGTTCCAGGACGAAGTAGAATACCGAGAGAAGACAGACCTCACTAGAGTCGAATCGTAGCAGCGTAGTCTGTGTGTTTCCCCGGACTTGATCTCGCGCTAAACCCGTGGCGCTTTTTCACCCTGAGCCCAGGTGGATCCCGCAACGCACTCAATTAAAATTCACCACCACTCTCCTTCTCCTTAAGAATCCAGTGACAATGCCTACAACGCCTATGACATCAAGCTCGTCCACACGGGCGGGCACACCCCTACAATCCAAGCATCCTATTCCAGGGTACGAAAAGCCGTTATACGATCGGTTCCAAGCACTCGAAAATACCCTTCTATCCATGAAGAATAACCGGAACAAATATATAGACTCCCATAAGATTTACCAATTATATGACGGGTTCCTTAATGACCTTCATGAGTTGAAACTTACTAGAAAGGATGAGGAACTTAAGGGACTTACACTTGCGCCAAATGCTACTGATGCCAGGGTGGACGATATTTGGCAGCTCCTCTCGCTCTGTTTCATGACCTGTGGCTTGACGAAGTTCGCTCCAGCGACATATGCCTCGCTCTCTACAGTACACAAGCTCTTGGAGCATTTGAAAGAGTGTCAGGTTTACACTTACGAAGACTTGCAACCCATTGCCGAACGTTTGGAGGAAATGAAGACCATTATCTCCGCCAACTCATATGATGACGAGGAAATCGACGAACAAGTGGTGGCAAAGAATAATATTCACAAAATTGAAGAGAATTTATTGCTTAGAACAAAATTGATGAAATGTGTGGGTCTCTACAAGCAGTTGGAGGACAAGTTTAAGAATATTCCCAAGGAATTGGAGGGAATTTACTTTACTTTGGTAAGAACAAGAAAGAAGATATTGCAGGGGATGACAAAAAGTAACCAAAGTGATATTAATGAGGTCATCAGTGATGCCAAAGCTGATATAGCGGGAGTTATGAAATGTAGAGACGAGGACGGTGTGTTTTGCGAGCCAACTAACGAAAAGGAAAGCAAGGCGACCAAAGAAGAGAACGAAGAAGTAAATGAAGAGAACAAAGAATTAAATGAAGAGAGTGAAAAACCCCAAGTTGAGGAAATGAACAGTTCTAATAAAGACGAAAATGTCTGCACTACTTGTGACAAACCCGAGGTCAATGAAGAAGCACAGTCCATTCTCAATGGGCTTCTCGACGATTGCAATAATCTCCTCAACGATCTTTCCTTCAAAACTGACGATATAGCCTCGTCGTTCGATACACTCACACTTTCCCAAACTCCACTTAAACTCATCAACAAAAAGTTCGAGACTCTTTACCACCACCTTATTGAAATCAAGCAGACGCTTGAAAACTTGCTCGTGACACGCAGATGGACCATGAGAGAAACAGACTTATATAGTTACCAAAAACAACTCAAATCCATTGACGAGGAACGGTTGGAACTCAGTCAGGAAATATTGAAATTCTCAGGGGACGAAGTTGTGAACCAGAAATTGAGAAAGAACCAGATTCTTATCCTCTATCTCTTGCGCCGTTGCTACGCTTTGATCTACAAACTTCTTGAAAGTTCCGAACCAGTGAGCGAATCACTCCAGCCTATACATAACCAGCTCTCCACCGTGAGAAGATGCTTGCTTGAGATCAAGAGGATCGATGGGTTGAATAACTTGCGCGAGCTTTATCCATTCCAGTTTAAATTGGCGTCGCTCGACAATTTGAGAAGTGATGGTAAGTTCATTATCAACAACCAGATACCAGAGGGCCAGGGAACGTTAAATGCTTTACTCGCAGAATGTTTTGATATCATCTACGAGTTGAAAATAGATTTGGACGAGAGAGATGAAAGTGATGTGAGGGAGAGCCATGGAGGAGATTTTACCAATGCTCGTGTTTCCAGCATTATACACGATTTGAAAGAAGAAGACAAGTCAGACGATGAGGTAGAGAGAAAGAGGAATAGATATGTGGGATTCCATGAGGCAGATTATGACCAGGATTCCGAGGGGTTTGACGAGGATGATGATTACAGTTTCAGCGAGGAGGAGTATGAAGGAAATGATTATTATTAGCCGAACAAGAAGAAAAGAAAATGTTTCTATCACTAGAATAATTTAATAGTACAATGTCACTGACCGTAGTGTCGGCCATGAATCTTACTAGTATGACTTTGTACCCGTTGGTAATTTTAAATTCACTAGTGTAAATATTTACTAGTGTAAATTTCCAGTGTCATTTCCAGTGTCATTTCCACTAGTCCAAATATCCACTCCCAAATGATTCCTCTCAATAGGACTTGTACATTCTTGTTCGTTGGGTCTTGAGTTGCTGAATTTGTGGCTACTAGGTGGCTTCAACAGGACCAGACCAACTTGCACGACGTTCTGGATCTCAACCCAACGACTTTTCCTGTAAATACTGAAATAAATAATAAATACACCCTACTAGTTTATGACATTAGTTTCAGATTGCCACGTGACTCAAATAATTTCCACTCGATTAGCACAATTTCCACTATATCTACGGTTACTACAAAGCAATTCAATAAAACCCGTTATAGATACATGATAAACAAAAAGACCCCAAAATGATAACCATGAAATGGTTGTGTTAAATTATGTCCCCACATAATTAACGTTTAGACTCGGCTATAGATTTAAAAAATTGGACGTGTAGTGAGTGAAGAAGCTCAACTAAGCTCGAGTGGATTCAATTGATAAACCGTCCCATGTGTGTGTGTGTGTGTGTAATTATATGGAACAGATATCAAGAAAATCGGCACTTTAAACTTATTTTGAAACTTCGACTATTTGGAAATTTAAAATTATTTTGAAACTTCAGCAACGACCTTCTCGGCAGAAGATTCAGAAGCAGCTTCTTCAGAAGCAACTTCTTCAACACCGATTTGAGTATTCTTGACCTTGGCGAATAATTCTCTCTTTTCAGCCTCGGTCAATTCGTTCTTCTTCTTACCCTTGATGTGGTACATTGGGTTCAATTTGGCCAAAGTAAGGTTCTTGGTGAAAGGCAAGTGACCGTTCTTTTCTTCAAAGAGCATCAAGACAATAACCGCAATAAGAACGAGCCAGTAGATGTTGTAGGAGATGACGGACCCGTAAGTGGCCGAGTTTTGCCATCCGAACAAGGCGTTGAAAATATCCCAACCGTGGTCGGTAAGAGGGTTACAACAGTTGACGTGCCAAACCGACTTGGAAATGTCGTAAGTACCTGGACCGGAACCGTTTTCAGCAGCATCACCTCCGGTTTGCTTGGAATACTTGTAGTTTTCAAAGAACCAAACACCTCTGGAGAATAAACCAGCAGCGATCAAGTACAACATACAGGTGGAAATGACCAAGAAAATTTGGATGGAAAGACCAGATCCAAAGTAGTACATCAACCAACCGATAAAGATACCGGCAATTAAACCACAAACGACAGGAAGAGGGAAGGAGGAGGCAGGTTGGTTTAAACCAACACCACCAACGAAAACGACGGCTTCCAAACCTTCTCTCAAAGTTGTGACAAATGGTAAGATGAACATGGCATACTTCTTGGTCAAGTGACCGAGCTTGAATCTGTCTCTACCCTTTGGTGGAGTCTTGACAAGAGCTCTTGCCAACTTTACTCTCCACTTTTCCTTCATCTTGTTGACACGCAACATGGCAATACCCATAAGAGAAATCAAAACGGTAGCAATAATACAGAAAATACCTTCCCATAAATCTTCAGATTTGGACCAAACATCCTTTCCTAAACCATAGAAAGCTCCGATAAAGGCAGCACCGAGAATAAGACAGACAACCAAACCTAGAATCGCTCCAAACCAAACTTGTCTGACTAATTTCTTGTAGACAACTGGATCTTCAGTAGCACCACCTAAACCTTGTTTTAAAAAGGCTAAAAGGACAGAAACCACAATAACAGCTTCAAGAGACTCTCTAAAGACCACAAAGAAAATCTGGACATTAAATACGTTAACCATCTTGAATCTTCCTTTACTTTTGCAATATAATCAAAATTATGCCTGAAAACTAGTCAAAGACACAATGATTGGGGGATTAGCGGGGTGGGTAGCCGAGTAAAGAAATAAAGACAATTGCAATGGTTTTTAAAACAACGATTCGATTATGCTGAACAAATCTCAAACCTCGTGGAACACAAGCTCGCTTTATACTGCATCAAAAAAATCCAAAAATTGGACTCATCTGCGCCAAGAAACTTTTCAACTACTTTGTTTTTAAATAATAATTTCAGAATTCTTATATGAAGTATGCCAAATGACAACACTCGATTTTCGGGACCAACAGGACCTCTCGTCAGAATTTAGAGACTTTTCTCTTACTATAATGGTAAATACTTGGTGATGACAGCGACTATGACTTTCTAGCCCCAGAAGTTCAGTATCACTTGAAAGATTGGTGCAAAACTAAATAGAATCACCTGATCCGGGCAAGAAAGTTCGCTAATGGAGACATTTTCCCCATGATATTCAGGCTTCTCATAGGCTGGCGTGAGAAATTTGCAGGATGTGGAAATTCCCATAATACGGAGCTTTTGTTTTCGTGCAGCTGTCGCGCATGAGATTGACTATTAAAAATTGAGAATTATGTGCACCGAGAAAATGCCAATGCAAAAATGCAAACAAAAAAGTTTCATGGATTATTTTTTTAGGAAATGTTATCAGATTGATCAATTACATCTGATTATCGGCTTTACACACCCATGATCGGGCAAGGTGTAGTAGGAAAACTGCATGAAGTAATTTTTTTTGCAAATAAGTTTTGATTGGCTGGTTGAAGTTAAAAGCCTTTTTTAGAATCGTTTAGTGTACAATCTGAGAACTATGGTGAAGAAGACGAATGTCCTATCGAATGAGAAGGAGTTAGAGCACCAGTAGGAGATGGAGTCGTAACAGCAATGGAGGTTGGGGTTGTTGTAGTAATTTGTGCAGAGGAGAGTGTTGTAGCAGCGATCGTCGGGGATGCTCCCATACCAGCGACCGGGTTAATGGGCTCTGGCGCACCTTGGTTACGCTTAGCTGCCTCATTTTCTTCATGATTATTTTTGACAATTTTCAAAAAGATCCCTCCAAGCTTTTCGCTATTGAGTTCAACTCGGGATAGAACAAATTCATTGACCATCACCATCTCCACCAATGTAAATATCTTGAGCGTAAATACACATAATTCCTTTTCGTAGAGCCACGCCTTTTCTTGCTTTAATTTCGTTTTTCGTATTTCCACCTCCTGCAAATGCTCTTGACCGTCGGTCTCGTCATCAGAATCAAACATACTTGGGAGCTCAGGTTCTTCATTGTCTTCTTGAACCAATTCCTCAAGATTCACATCCTCGTCATCAGTTCTATCTAATTCAATTCCTAAATGTTTTGCCAATTTCACTTCCTTGTACAAAAATAGAGCCAATAAGTCTTGTTGTGTTGATAGAGGAAGAATGCGGCTGACGTATTTAGTACCTGAATATCTTTCATCTCCGAAGAATTGCTCAAAGTTCTTGAAATTGTTTTGATTCTTGAACTTTACGTAGAAAACACGTAGTGAAACGATCAAATCAATGAATTTGGCTGCAATCAATGTTTTCAATTCAAAAAACTTTTCTCTTATTTTGAAATGTGAAGAGTCGTATCCAATAATTGTAACCAGCTCTGTAATGTTAGTTAATAATTGTTCGAGTGTTGGACACACTGTATTGATATTCTCAAATATTTCAATAATATCTTGCTGAGATTGTTCTAGGACCTCTTCCATATGTATCAATCTTTCCAACTTCCATGACATAGACACGAGAATACAATCTAAAGCAATCTTTAATGATGTCAAAAATTCGTCGCTCACCTTCACGAAATTATTGGCCCAACTTCTTGCAATAATACATATATCAAATCTTTTCACCATTTTACCAATACCCTTTAATACCTTGTTCCCGCTGCAAATATCACCAACCTCAATATGGTCTCCTAACTTTCGCAATTTCGACAATGGCCCGGAGGCTTCAACAATTTCACTTATAAGCTCTTTCTGAGTTCTCAATTCATCATCTGGAGTACTTTCACGACTTCTAGACGTAATAATATCTTCAAATTCAGCAACAATCTCTTGAATCATCGACTGTACATCAAGCTTAATTTGAGAGGTCATAATACTCAATCCGCTAGATATCGGCGATTTATAGTGACTCAACAATCTTCCAAATAGAGAATCGTACTCCCCTAATATCAGTCGGTCTTCATTCTCATCAAATTCACCAGTTTGATAGTATTTTAAAAAGTTCAACATGATTTGATTGTACATTTCAATTTGGCCCAGATTATTAAAAGTCGTGAAAATATTGAAATTGTCATCATTGCTTTCAATTAAGTTATTCCAAAGAGATAAAAATAATCTCATTTCATCTCCCGACTTGGCCATGGC
>Ga0065707_10083204_pt1 | contig 10019 bp, 6 predicted proteins | sample SwiRhicommuniRL3_FD_59094 | JGI IMG/M metagenome (GOLD analysis project Ga0065707, IMG submission 59094) | Switchgrass rhizosphere bacterial communities from Rose Lake, Michigan, USA - RL3 v2 (version 2) | ecosystem: Host-associated > Plants > Roots > Rhizosphere > Soil | place: East Lansing, MI... | reverse complement strand
TTGAAAAGGCCGACAAGATCCGGTTTCCCCAGAACGGATATCAGGTGAACGTCAAGATCACGAGCGCAACGCCGGGCCGGGACGCTGACGTTCGGGAGTATGAGATCCTTTCCAGGGGTAACGACCGAACGATCATCCGTACCCTGGCGCCGGCTGCGGACAAAGGACAAGTGTTATTGATGCGCGATCGCGATCTCTGGATTTTCATGCCGAGCGTGTCCCAGCCGATACGGTTGTCAGCATCCCAACGTTTGACTGGCCAGGTCGCAAACGGCGATCTGGCGCGGGCAAATTTTAGCGGGGATTATACGCCGACGATTGTCCGGACCGATACGATCGAAAGTGAAAATTACCTGGTACTGGAGCTTAAGGCGGTCGACCGGTCCGTAACCTACGATAAAGTGGTTTTGTGGGTAAACAAAAACACCGACCGGCCGCTCAAAGCCGAGTTTTACGCCGTGTCAGGCCGATTACTCAAAACCTGTCGCTATCAGAATTATAAGGAAGCGGCCGGCGCGTTTCGGCCAGCCAGGTTAATAATGGAAGATGCGTTGGTCGATGGTTCGAAGTCGGTGCTGGACTACAGCGAACTGAGGAACAGAGATCTGCCGGATCGACTGTTTGCCAAAGATTATATGAAAAAATTCCAGTAATCCGGGATCTGGCCAGTTAGTTGTGCCGGAGCGCCTCGATGACAGCGATTCGAGAAGCGCGGCGCGCGGGGAAATAAGCCGCGCCTAACGTTGCGACAAGTCCGACAACAAAGGCTTGCGCCACTTCAAGTGGAACAACTTGTATTAACGCGGTATAGCCTCTATTGGTGTTAGGCATCGGTGGCATCGGAATGCCAATCAGCGAAATGAGTAACGCTAAGAGCACGCCAAAGACGACCCCGCCGAAGCTCCCTAGCAAGGCCACTAATAGATACTCGCTGAATAGCAAACGGAAAATCATGCTGCCGCGATTTCCCACAGCGCGTAGGGTGCCGAACTCGCCGGTTCGCTGGTAAATGGTCAAATTGACCGTGTTGGCGACTCCCAACAATACCAGCGCAAGAACAATTAGTTTCAATACCACGAAGTAGCGCTTGTAGAGGTCCGCAGCCTTGGTATAGAAGTCAGCCAACTCATGCCAGGTTCGGATTTCAAACGTTCCCTGGGCCAGCGCTTGTCTCGCTTGATCGGCGACGATGTCGGTCGTTACGGTATCTTTGAGTGCGATTACCAATTTGTGGACCGCTGTAGTGCCAAGTAGCTCTTGCGCGTCATCGAGCGTAATTCGAACCGCGCGATCGTCGTAGTCTTTTGAGAAGGTTTGAAATACGCCAACGACTTCGAAATCCAAGCTATTGAGCGCGCCACCTGGAGTGTTCAGCAGGATTGTCGTTCGATCGCCTGGTTTTAGCTTGAGAGATTGGGCGATACCTTGGCCGAGCAATATTTCATAGCGCCCTTTCGGAGAGATCTGTCTGCCGGATAGTAACTTGAGCGCGTGCGCCCATCGGGCTTCTTTGGCAATATCGAGCCCCTCCCCGATGATGCCGACCGTGGTCCGACTGTTACTCAGCAATCCGGAAAAAGTGATGCGCGGCATGATCTCGATAATATTGGGCAAATTACGTAATTGTGCCGCCACATTCTCCGGCTTCTCGATCATATACTTGAACGGTGCGAGCCGGCCGGACTTAAGAAAGCCGGCCTGGTAGATTTGCAGATGGCCCAACTGCGATTGGATCGTTGATTCCCGTAATTGAACAAGCGTATCTTCGACAAAACCGCCGGTGACGATAAGAGCGGTAACGCCAAACATGATCGCGGCCAGCGTGAGCGCAGTGCGCATCCGATGTCGAAACACATTGCGCCATGCCAATCTCCACATAAGTCGGGTCCTGCTATCTGTTGTGGCGCAACGCGTCAACGATATTCAACTGGGACGCCTTGACCGCCGGGTAAATGCTTGCCCCCACGGCAGTAAAAGCGGCAAGCGCGAACGCCTCAATAACCAGTGTTTTACTAACCAAAATTTCCGCGGTAAAACCATGACTCATTCCCGGCGCCGGTGGCATGGGAATGCCGACTGCCGAGATGAGCACCGCCAGGAGGGCGCCGATCAAAACCCCGGCGGCGCCTCCTAAGACGCCCAAAATCAAGCCTTCGCTTACGAATAATCTCAAGATCGCTCTTTTCTTTGTTCCAACTGCCAGCAACGTTCCGATCTCGCCGGTTCGCTCGAGGACGTTCATTGTCATCGTGTTTGAGATGGTGAGAATAACAATCAAGGCAATTATGAGCTTTACCACGTTCATTTGCTGGGTATAAAGCGCCACCGTCTTGTTGTAAAAATCCGCGAGTTCCCGCCATGATTTGAATTCAAGGCGGGGGTTTGTGCCGGAATATTGCACTTGCAGTTCGTTGAGAATCCGATCAGTGTTCTCCGCCTCATTGAGCAGGATGACCCAACGATGCGAGCCATTAGTCCGAAGTAATTGTCTCGCCGTGCTGATGGGTAGCCGCAGCGCCACTTCGTCATAGGCTTTGCTAAGGGTAAAGAAGAATCCCACAATGCGGCCCTCTACGGCGTTCATGCCGCCGGAGGGAGTGTTTACAAGGAGCGCGACGGTGTCGCCAAGTTTGACTCCGAGGTTGGCGGCGAGGCCCTCGCCAACGATGATCCCGTTAGGATCGCTGGCCACGAGATTTTTGCCCTGGGAAATATTGAGAGAATGGCTCAAATCGACTTCATTTTCCGGTTCAACACCTTCGGCAAGGAATGAAACCGTGGCATCTCCATGGCTGATCAGGCCGCCAAAAGTTAGTCTTGCGGCGATCATTTTGACTTCGGGTATGGCCGCCATTCGCACGGCGAAATCAGATGTCTGAGGGAGAAGGTAGCCAAACGGGTCAGCGCTCCCCTCGGCAAAATAGCCCTGGCGCGCGATCTGAATATGGCCGAGAAGCGAATGGATGGTATCTCTGCTCATGGCGTAGAAAATCCACTCTATGAAGCCTCCGGCTAACAAGAGTGAGATGACCCCAAAACCAACGGCCCCGAGTGCTATAAGAGATCGGGCGTAGTGACGAAATAGGTTTCGAACTGCCAGCTTAACCGAGAGCATTGCCGTATTTTAGTGAAACACAAGGATTTCATCAATCGGGCCACACTGTTAAAGCCCAAATTTATGTTCGAATAGTTTGCACTTTCTTGAAGGCCGTTTGTTGTTAATAATAACCTGTGAGTTCAAGCTGTTATGTTGCATTTGTCGGGTGCGAAATCAAGCCGGTTTTTGAGGTGTTAAATCGCTTTACAGTTTTTAAAGATTTCCGCGTCCGCTGAGAATTGAAATAACGCTATAGGTTAAGGGACTTAGGGAGTATCGCTATTTCTGGCCTCGCGTTTGCTTTGCCATCAGTGCAATTGCATTCATCAAATCAGGAGGGATTAAATGAAGAACAGGGCTAAAATGCTATTAGTGGGGTTAATGTTGGCCGCACTAACTGGACAGGGCATCGCGGGTGACTTCAGCATGGACCCGTCAACAGTTGGGAGTTCGCAGGGAACGATAAGTGATGTTTTCGGTTTTACATTTCTCGGTACATCGAACGTTATTTATACTGGGAGCAACACAGCGGTAGGCAGCACCTTTGTAGATAATGGTGCCCTCGTTACTACTGGAATTAAGAGTAGCGAGACCGATTTGATTTTTACTACCGGCTTGAATAGCACCTGGGAATTAGGCGTTATTTTTGATGGATTAACCGGCAAAAATACGGCCTTCGATCCCGTCACCAAGACTGTCACATTTGATTTCGACCCCGGGGTCGGGACAATCAAAATCTATGCATCGGCCGTTGTCAATAACCAGTCGAGCAACCCGGCTTCCATCGCTGGAGACACTCTGGTTGCTGAACTTACGCTGGTCTCGGGCACGGGCAATTTTAGTTTTGATTCCGGCGATGGCTCCGTTGACCTTACGGCGGTGTTTACTTATGTCCTAGATGGCTTCTGGGATTATCTGGGTGTTGACATCGACCTCGGATCGGTAATTTTCCTCGCCATCACCGACTCGAACAACAACGCGTTTTCACCATCAGCTTCAACGATCGCCAACTTCAGCAGTTTTTTTGGCGAAACTGGAGGCTTCTTTACCAGCAACGACGGCTCGGTTGATTTAGCGGTGTCGCCGATCGTTCCTGAGCCTTCGAGTCTGCTTCTGTTGGGCTCAGGACTACTCGGAATCGCAGCGGTTCTTCGCAGGCGAAAAAAGTAAAAATAATTCCAACTTGAACCAAAAAAAGGGCGCCCCATTTGTTGGGCGCCCTTTTTTTTGCCTTCGCCAGTTTCAATAAAAATTGTCTGCCCGCTACGACTCGCGAATCAAACTTCGGGAATTGGCCGCCGCATCGTTCTTACAGACGGCGGCGAGCTAAAGCCGATTCTAAGAATCATGGCCGGTACTCTGTCTTTTGGAAGCGCATGGAGTTCGTGTACGTCATCCCTCAATTTATCGATTATTGCGACGTGGTCGCCGACTAGACCTTCGTAATCGCCCAGACGAGATCTGAGCTGTAGAAAAATAATTGCGGTCATCGGCTGAACCGCGAGCCCCTCTTTGGTCGCTTGGAGCCAAACACGCTGAAATGCGCGACCGGCTAACATGAATGATAGGTGCGAGGTATCGGGGGCGGTGATTAGCGCGGCGGCCGAACAACGCCGCATGAGCATCACACTTTTTTTGGCAGCGATTCTGCTGAAACCGAACCGATTCAAGAAATTGACCACTGACCAGCGCTTTAACCCTCTAAATGCTAGCGAGCCAGCGCGCCCAAGTTCCAAGGATTGGATAGGCAATCCGTCCCGCGTATTCTCCAATTCGGCCTGGGTCCAGCGAATAGTCGAGAAAAGATGAGCGTGAATGCGCTCATTCTCGAATATCAAGCGATCCGCATCGGAAACAAGTTGGCCCAACTGCTTGAGTTTAAACTTGTCAATCGTCCAGGCAATGCCGATTGTTGGAAAGTGTTCTTGCAGTTCGCTTATGCGTTTCAGAACGTCAGGAGAAATCGGACGAGAAGCGTACGGCTTTCGGTTTGTGCATCGCTTGTCGAGAAAATCGGCTAAGGCGTCTTTGTCTGCACCGGCTTCGAACCGCATTTTAGCGATTAGATCTCGGTCTTGAGCATTAGGAGAGTAAGCCATTACTGCACGATAACCTTCGTTTGACGCGGCGATCGCGATATTTTCTAAAACCGCGCCGAGCGAGATGTACGACGCGAGGCACCTGACATTGAATAGCGAAAGATCGCGTCGCGGATCATGCCGAATAAGGAGTTCTTCTCCGTCTGCAACGAACGACCACGGTTGTAAATTGTCCCCGGAGGGCGCAAGAGCGCCTGCCCGGGCCATTCGCTTAAAGAACCCGCTGGGTAAGTTCACGCCATTCCGTGCCTTTAAAAGACTAAAAGACGACGTCTCGTACGGATACGGGTCCAGATCAGTTTATAAACGCCATGATTCGGTTTAAGATCGGCATTAACTATGCACATTTGAGATTTAGACCGACGCTCCGCCAACTCTGGCGGTCTTAGCCTTCAAATTTTTATCGATACCCAGAACACGAAGTTTCTTGGTGAGGATGATTCGCTTCAGTCGCTGGACCCAATTGCGATTCCCGTGCCGCAAGCGCCGTTTTGTTAGCATTTGTCGATACCCATCGACTTGTAAGTACCATGGCGCAAGTAATAACTTATCGCGCCCCAGTAGTATTTTAATCGCTTCTCCACCGGCGATTGAGGCCGCGAGTTGGGTTCCCAAAATGCTCGATGGTCCGCGGCCGCTTTTAATATCAACCGAACTCAGATCCATGTAGGGAAGCTGCAATCCTCTAGGGGCCAATCCAACGAAAAACCTCACTAGCTGATCAAAGATGTCTTGACCCTCATGGAGATCGAAATAGTCATCGAAGCTCATGCCGCCCTTGGCAAATACATGCAACGTTGCCGAAAATCCTAACGGCGCGGCCGTTAATGAGGGTATATCCGCGCTCCATGCGGCACGAAATAGTTGGCGACGAGCATCTAAAGCAAAGAAGTCAACGCCATCGATCACCAAATCGGCGCCGCGCACAAACGCGGCGGCGTTCTTCTCGGAGATATTCCCTTCAAAGATTTCAACCGTTGCTTCCGAATTGATCGAACGAATCATTTCGGCCGTGACTTTCGCCTTGTTTCGACCGATGGTTTGAATGGTAGCGCCGATTTGGCGGTTGATGTTTGCGGGCGAGAAGTTATCTGAATCGACGATACGGAATCGGCCGATTCCGAGCCGCGCACACGTATGGGCATGAAGGCCGCCGACGCCGCCGCATCCGGCGATTGCGACCAGAGAAGCGGCAAGCTTTTCCTGTTCGACAATGGTTATGAGACCGCGGTTTCGTTCAAAGGCCTCTGCACGAGAAAACGAACTGCTCTGTCCCACTGATTGGGCCATAGGTTCAGCAATCGCGTGACTCAAACGGCCATTGGAAACGCGTACTCGTCTCGAGCGAGTTCGGAGAACAATCTGTAATGTGGCTCATTATGCAGCGTTTTGACAAGTTCAGGGTATTTCATACCGACCTGATCAAAATGTTCCGACGTATTAGTGACAAACGGGTATCGGGTACCGCGATGCTCGCATGGAGGTCCGGTTTGGTCTAATTTGATACCCAGACCCTTGATGATCCTCGCGAGCGAACTTGCCGCGAGAAAAAACCAGTATGGGATGTTCTTTTCCTCGCTATAGACGCGCGCGGAATTCAAGAGCGCGAGCATAAGCCATGGCGCCTTGCGTCGTTCCTGGTTCGCAACCTCGTCGCTATCATCGTCAGGATTCCATGGAACTTGATGCGGAACATTTCGCTCATGAGCACGGCGCCGGTATTGCGATATAACACAAAGCCGCGACACCTCCGCGCACAGGCCAAAATCAGAAAGTGATTTTGCCCCGGTATTTTGCAATAAGAGTCCCGGGTCTACCGTTGCGAATTGGCTAATCGGCAGCTGGTCAAGCGAACCAATCACTAACCTCATGGCAGCAATCCAGGTGCCGGTCGCACGTGCTCTAACGATGAAGTGAACCGAGCTTTCGTCGAATCGGTCCGATTCTTTTTTTCCTGGGTACGAAATTGGGCTTTCATAACCAGTCTCAAGACAGTAAACTTGATATCTGACGCGATAATGTATTTCCTTCCCGGTGGGACTATCGGCGAGGAACACCTCAAAATAGTCGTTGTACATACAAAGGGGCGTAACCGCCCTTCAACTCCCATTATTCGACTGGCAATGATTGTATCTTAGATGGCCGCCATGTGTCCTGTCAATTGAAACGTATGGATGGGGGTGCACTACAAGCGTGTAGTCTTCGATGCTGCAAGACCGGTTTGGAATCGAACTCTCATCGATTACAGAGTCTAGAAAACGCCCAATGCGTCTTTCAGCACGTAGGTTTTTTTGACAAAGATGGGTTAATCCTCTTCTCTTTGCGCATATGTACCGAAACTAAGATCAATAATCCTAAGCATGCATACAAAAGGCAATCCCTTTCTTCTTTACTGCGTCTTCTCGCTTTCCGGGTTGGCGGGACTCATTTATGAGTCGATTTGGACCCGCTACCTTGGGCTTTTTCTCGGACATGCTGCATACGCGCAATCGCTGGTCCTTGTCATTTACATGAGCGGTATGGCCTTCGGCGCGTGGTCATGCAGCCGATGGAGTGTCCGATGGGCTAATCTTCTGCGCGGTTATGCGATTGCCGAAGCCGTATTGGGCATTATGGGTCTCGGATTTCACGAGGCTTTTAACGGATCCGGGTTTTTCCTCTTCAACGTCGTTTTTCCCCGAATCGGTTCTGAGTTTGCCGTCATGAGCTTCAAATGGGTGTCAGCGGCCCTATTAATTTTACCGCAATCTATACTCCTGGGAATGACATTCCCTTTGATGAGCGGCGGGATGATTCGTCGCTATCCCGAGCGCCCAGGGGAGTCGCTTGCAACGCTGTATTTTTGTAACACGATTGGCGGAGTCGCCGGAGTCCTGTTGAGCGGTTTTGTGCTTATACCAGTGGTGGGGTTGCCTGGCACGGTAAGGGTCGCGGGAGCTATAAACGTGGGGCTATCCGCCTCCGTCTGGGCTCTCGCGAAGGACCCTGAAAGAGCATTCGATCCCGTATTGCAAAAAGACGAGATGGGTGCGCGATGGGAAAATTTCAGGATTGTGCTGATAGTGGCTCTCCTGACTGGCACCGCATCGTTCATTTATGAGATTGGTTGGATTCGCATGTTGAGCATGGTGCTGGGAAGTTCGACCCACTCATTCGAGCTAATGCTCAGTGCGTTTATATTGGGTCTTGCGTTGGGCGGCTTCTGGATTCGAAGCCGGATCGACAGGATCCCAGATCCAATGCGCTTTTTGGCATTCGTGCAAATCGTCATGGGCACAATGGCGCTATCGACGCTGTGGCTTTATGGCAACACCTTTAACGTTATGCAGGCACTTCTAAAGATCTTGCCCAAGACAGATTTAGGTTATTTATTTTTTAATATTTTGAGTCATGGGATAGCGATTTTCGTAATGCTGCCAACGACGTTTTGTGCCGGTATGACGTTGCCGCTCATCACGTACGTTTTGATGCGGAAGGGCTTCGGGGAGCGTAGCATTGGAAGCGTGTATAGCGCGAATACAATAGGCGCAATAATCGGCGTAGTTTTCGCGGTGCATTTCGGCATGCCGAGCCTCGGCCTGAAAAATTTGGTGGTATCGGGCGCGACGACGGACCTAACCTTGGGATTGCTGCTGTTGATTGTCATTCTCCGCGAGGGTCACCCGTATCATTTACTTGCCGCCTCGGCGGCAAGCCTCACCGCTGTCGCGGCCACGCTGGTTTTTATCGAGCTCAATCCCTATCAAATGGCATCTGGCGTTTTTCGACGGGCGCAGTCCGGACTGAACGCAAACGCGGGGGATCTGGTAATTTCGCACGTAGATGGCAAAACCGCCACCGTCGATACAGTATGGCAAAACACTAGAATGACTATACGCACCAACGGCAAGATTGATGCGAGCGTCAATAAAGATCTCAGTGGCGAGCCGACTTCAGACGAGGGCACTATGGTGCTCTCGGGCGCTTTGCCAATCCTACTTCATCCTCAAGCCAAGACTGCGGCCAATATTGGCATGGGTTCGGGTCTTACAAGTCAAATTTTATTGACGGCGCCGCAAATTGTTCGTGTCGACACAATCGAGATCGAGAAAGCCATGGTGGAAGGGGCGAAGCATTTTCGTCCAAGGAACGAGTTGGTCTTCAGTGATCCTCGAAGCCGGATCTACATTGACGACGCGAAAACTTTTTTTTCGAGCTCGCACAGGAAATACGACATTATTGTCTCTGAGCCTTCGAACCCGTGGGTAAGCGGTGTCGCCGGCCTGTTTTCGGTCGAGTTCTACAAGCTGATTGCACGCCATCTCAACGAACATGGCGTGTTGATGCAATGGTTACAGTTATATGAAATCGATATCGATCTGATCGTCTCCGTGTTAAAAGGGCTTGGCAAAAATTTCGCCGATTATCGAATATATGCCGCAAATGATGGCGATATCATCATAGTTGCGCGACTCGACGCAGAGGTGTCTCGCCCGGTCGCCAGCCTGCTGGCTAGCAATACAAATCTTGCGTCCGAACTACAACGCATTGGAATTATGGGGACTCAAGACATTGAAATCAGAAGGCTCGGCGACAAGCAATTATTGCAGGGCTGGTTAAATTCGACTGCAGTGCACGCCAATTCTGACTATTATCCAAAGCTGGATCTGGGTGCAGAACGGACAAGGTTTCTTGATTTGGATGCGCGCGCGTTGCTTTTTTTGAGGCAAGCCCCCATACCCCTGCTTGAGATGATTGGACGGTCGTCTAACATTGAGCCTGGCACGATAATCACGCCGGATCGCAAACTGAAAATCTCGCAGCGCGCATTCGAAGCCACCCGG
>Ga0065707_10083202_pt1 | contig 10022 bp, 6 predicted proteins | sample SwiRhicommuniRL3_FD_59094 | JGI IMG/M metagenome (GOLD analysis project Ga0065707, IMG submission 59094) | Switchgrass rhizosphere bacterial communities from Rose Lake, Michigan, USA - RL3 v2 (version 2) | ecosystem: Host-associated > Plants > Roots > Rhizosphere > Soil | place: East Lansing, MI... | reverse complement strand
CTTCATCCAAATAGGTCTCGTTAGGTTGGCTCTGGCGGCGAGGCACAGCGCAACGTAAAGACATCCACGAGTCTCGGTTTAAGGGTCGAACCGTCGCGATAAGGGTCGTCGCCTTCCTGCGGCGCATGGGGAAAATCGATGGCGATCACAAACCCGGTGAGTGCGTCTTTCGTGAGTCGAAACCTGATGAAATGTTTGTAATCCTCGGTTCTGGCGGTGGAGCCCGCCTCGTTGGCATGTCCGTCGAGCACCAGCGCCGTCGCGAAGTACCATCCCAACCAAACACAACTCATCAGGGCGCCGATCAAACCGGCCAGCAGGCAGGTCCCGAAGAATGAAGAATATCGATACGCGAGCCAGGCAATTACAGCTCCGGCTACACCTGCGATTGGCGGAACCAGACGTCCCTTCATGCTCTGGAAATCTGTCAGCGACGCTGCCAGGATCCCAACCAGCAGAAAAGCCCCGGCGACCACGACATGCTCAGGGACGACCCACGAAGGTTGACGGGGGTGTTGCCAGATTATTGGAACGATGAGCATCCAGCCGCCGAATAAGAACCAGGCTATCGGCAAAACCAGGCGATTCACTACCGATTCAACCCTCAGATATTTCAATGCCAGTAAGCCGGCAGCTGAAAATCCCGCCACACTGAAAAATGCCACCAGGAAAGCTTTGTCGGACGCGAACCAGACCAGCAGAAACGGCAACAATAACTGGAGGAGACCATGCCAAATACCGATCACCGCGAACGCAGCGTTTCTGCGGACCGTTTTGACGTGATTCCCGACAGCCACAGCCAGCGCCAGACAGCCCACTAACACAGCGATAATGACCAATAGATAAAGACTATCAGCAATTATGTTGCGACCCGGATCGATTGCGAACAGCCAGAGAGCACTGCCCAGGACCGTAATTGCCGTAACGCTGAGTACCATCACCGGGACATAACTATAGAGGTTCACCTTGATTCGGTAGGACTGATCAAAAAGCCATTTCGAATAGTACATGGCCACGACGGACGCTCCGCCGGCCACGAAGATCGAAAACAACACCACGGTGCTGTTGCCAAACATAGGCAATGCATTCATCGACATCCGGCGAACAAGAAGCAGATTGCTGAACGCAGCGAGCATGAGAAGCCAGAAAGGAACGTAGTCGTGCAGGTTCGTAACCGTCACCTGCATCATTCGCGTAATCTGTTGCACATCATTGCCCAGTTTGTTGGTTGCCAGATCGGAAAATTCAGCAAACTTCTTCTTTGAGAAGTTGACAATGTAAGCGATCGCGCCCGCGGCAATCCCGACAAATACCAGGAAGGCGAGAATGTAAACAACGTGCGAACCGCCCATGACCCAATCCAGCCTGCTGAGCAGCCAGAACGGGAATGTTACCAGCACGCTGAGAAGCCCCACGGCCCAGAATCCGGCTCGTCTGCCGGCCGACACTTCGGTTTTTTCCTGGTTCTCAATTTTCACAAGAAACTCACCATAGAGTTTCTGTTTCGCGGCCCGCAACGCGTCCTGGGCGGCGGCCGCGCCCTTGGTACGAGACTTGAACTCCGTCAGTTGCACGTTCAGTAACTTGTCGCGTCCCCAGTCATGCGTTCCAGTAAGTCGGGTAAACAGCCAACGGGCATAGAGTCCCGCGCCCACAATGGTGATCAGCACCAGTAGTAGCAAGACCGAAAGCTCGATTACCTGACCCGTCGGGCTGAACCAGGCGGGAGGCGTGGCTACCATGCCTCGCGTCAGAATATCTCTGGCAAATCTATAAGAATCAACATAAAAGGAATTGGTAAAGCCCTCGTGTGTCTTGGCGCCAAAATAGATAGTCATGGCAATGACCATTCCCGCCAACCAAACAAATCCTCCCCTGATTACCTTCCAGGGCTTGAAGAGCTGTCCGTGGATTACGGTCTTAGACACCTGCTTGCCGGGATACAAGGTTTGTTCTTCCACTTCGTCATAATCTGTTTGAGTAGGAGACATCGAAGCCCCGCCGCCGCCTGATACGATGGAAGCATAATTGGGCGATGAAACAGCCCCATTCTTTCCCGCTAAGCTGTCGTCACCCCAATAGCGGGCGTAGTGATGCACGTCTCCGGAGATATCGAGCCGGCATTTGAAACCGTGCAACTGGGCCTCGGTTTCTTTCCTTCTTATTGCTTTGCGGCGTTCTAATGTTGACGCGTCGGCTTTCGAACCGCGCCGCCCGCTGAGGTAAAGAAAAGGACGAGTCAGATCCAGGAAAGAAAACGCTTCTGAAGTCTGTTCATCTTCAGAGGGCCGTCTGCCTTCGACGGTAGTGGGAGCGGAAGTCGCTACGATAAGTTTCCCGGGCATCGCCCATACGTTGCCGAGTCCCGTTTGAAAGAGCCGGGGAAATCGCCTCAGAAATTCGTCATCGGTAGGCTCTCGCTCGAGTTCTTTCCGCAGGGAGGCTTTGATCTGCTCCTCGAGAGCAGTCCGCTCCTCGCCCCTAAGGCTCATCGCATAAGAGCGTTTGAAGAATTCCTGTTGCCGGAGATCGACTCTGGCGAGTTGCGAATCAACTCCCCAGAGCCACCAGTCGAAAGGCAGTCGCAGGGCCACGTAACTCGCCGTCTGAAACCGCTTAAAGGGCCACAAACGAAGTTGCGGTGGCAGATTGCGGCCCTGTAGATTAATGAAGCGCGTTTCCCTTGTTATCGGCCGGCAGAACTGGCGATTGAATCCATTGATCATGTCGTAGTAATCATGATTGCCGGGAATGCCGAACACGGGACGACGCTTGTCTTCGCGCCAAAACTCTTTCTGCTGCGTTTCAGTGAGATGCCGCCTCAAATCATCAAAAGCCCAATCGAAGACCTTTTGAAAACGCAAACCCAGACTGGCAAAATCGGAGACGTGGTAGGCGGTGTCCCCGCCCACAAAAAGAAAGGCACCCCGAGGCAATTTCAGACTGTCGCTCGGTTTATGTTCTTCGATTGGCTCAACCGCAACTACGCCGACTGCCTTCCCTTCAATGAAGCGAATGATCTCTTCCCGATCTTCATTTTGTCTTAACTTGTCGCGCAGGTCTTCCGGCGCTCGCCCCTCGTAGTCTTTCAGAATCGCTTTTGGATTGTGCCCGGCAGCGAGATGCGATCGGATCTCTGCCGCCGGCATACCCTTGTCAAGATCCTCTCTCTTCTTGCTCGCCGGCGAACTCTCCCAGTCGGGGGTCACTCGCGCGTGCAAGTCTGACATGCAGAGATAAGCAATTGCGTAACCGGCGGTCATGCCGTCACCGGCGTCAGCGAAATAATCGAACCAGAATTCACTCTCGTTGCTTCCACGCGTAACGAAGCGCTCAAAGTAATCACTTTGCTCGCCCTCATCCGGGGGAAACGTTTCGGCTTTCATCCAGTCACGGGGATCCAGCTTTCCCTTGAAGGCCGCAAATAAAAGGAAATACTTGAGGTTGGCCAGGAGGTCTCGCCCGCCAAGCCAGGCCACTGGGCTGAGGTATTTTCGTTTTTCACGCATGCTCACTGCCTCCCAGGTTCATTAACTCTTTAATGGCCTGGCCATCGAGTCACACTCGCACCGGCGGTTCAATCAACTGTGGTGGCGTGGCGCTCGAATCCGCCGGGACAAAGAGAGGGCCCGACCCGCCGGACTTCTGCCACTTTCGGGCGACCCGCCGGATACCGATTGGGAAAATCGTTAACCCCTGGGAATCTACTCTGAGACGCAGGAAGTGTTTCCAATCGGGAATGGCCAAAGCTGAGAAGGCTTCATTTGAATGCCGTCCAAAGAAGTTCAGTGAAATCAAAAGGTAAATCCCCATCACAATTGATCCCACGATCCATCCCAGGACAAAAATCATCCCTCCTGCCAGCAGAAGTTGTTGCGGTGATTTGAACGGCCAATGAAACCAACGCACCCCTACGTACGTGGCGAACCAGCCGATAAAGAACACGGCCAGCACATGCGCCAGACCATGCAAGGTGCCGGCAATTGCCCGGTACCATTTTGAATAGGTATCGGTGAACAACAGGAAACCGCCCCACACCAGTAAGATCCAAAAGACCGCAGTCGGGTTCGCGATCGACACAGCAATCGCGACCTTCATTGCCTGGTACCATTGCCGCAGCCCGAATCTCCCGAGGTTCGCCATTACCGACCAGCACGTAAGCGTATAGAGCAGCGCGGTGGCGATGCCAAACCACGGATTCAGGATCAGAAATCCGAGGTTTTTCCAGGTGAGTTTTTTAGATTCGCTTACCGGAGGATAGGTGCCCGTGTCCGCCAGTCTATAACCGTCGGCCAACTCTTTGACGTCCTCGCCGTGAGTCGGATGCAGAAACGCACCGCCGCCGCCTGCGGTTATCTTCTGAAGGCCCGACTCAGTGGCGTGCCGGCGGTAATGATGCAGATCGCCGGCCATGTAAACCGCGATCTGTTGCTTCGTGAATATTTTCTTGTCCAGGAACGCGAGATTGTTTTCGTTAATCTCCTCATCGTATTTGTTGTAGATCTTGGCAAAGATCCAGTGTGGCTCGGCCGTGCACAGAATGATGCGGTCGCCGTCCCCCATCTTTCGCGCGATCCGCTTGAAATACTTAAGCTGCGGTATGTCGATGTCCGAATCCAGCTGAACGTCGGTACCCACCAGCCACCAGCGGTGCGGTAACTTCAACACAAAGTAACTTCGGCTTTGGCGAGTCCTCCAACCGCCAAACCAACGCCTTGAACAAAACAGACGCATGAAAGAAACCAGACTGTCGTACCAGTCGTGATTGCCGGGAACCGCAAATACATCCGGATGCGGCGGATCAGTTTTTGGCAGCGCGGCTTCGTAGGGCTCGAACAGACGCTCGCGATAGGATTTGCGATTTGCTACCGGATAGACCTGGTCCCCACCGAAGACGAGGAGGTCACCGCGCGGGAGCGCTGCGCCGGCGTCACGCAGCTCGAGCTCTGGCTGACTCGCGTAATAAGCCACCGTGTAGGTTGCATCCCACCCATCACCGGTATCGGCAATGTAATCAATCCAGATTTGTTCTCTGTTGCTGTAATCGTAAACGCCGTCTGCGTCTGCCGGAACATCTGTGGGATCGTCTTCCCAAACATTGTCACCTTCGGACGGCGCCACCAGGGCCTCAGTAATCCGGTAATCCGAGTGCCGGCCGAAGATTGTCGAAATGGCCACATCCACTGCCGTGCGGGCCAACTGCCGAGGATCGTACCAGGCGACCATCGGACACATCACAGGTTTTTCTTTTTCACTCATCGGGCGCTCCTTTCCAAATCAAAGGGCTCAGATCGCGTCTAGTTCAAGCGACGCCTTTGCGGCTTCCTGGCTGAGTTAGCCGAGTTTGCAAGTGACTGGCGCAGGCTCGTGAGATTCAGCCGTCGGTTAGCGTCGGCAAGATATGCGCAGCGTTTGGAAAAGTCAATACTTTCAAAAGTTTCAGCGTGCCGCCAACTGAGGCGTGGCGTCATGAGTTAAGCACTCTGGCTTATCAGAAAGACCTTCGCTAAACTCCAACCCATGTCTGAATCGCAATCTCTTCCGATGAACTTCGGAGGCATCGGGGAAGAAGAGTTTTCCGGTTTCGATGCCTCGCGGATTCTGGTTTGGCCCATCAGTTACGAAGGCACAGTGTCGTATGGCGGTGGGACCGGAGCAGGCGCCGCGGCGATCATCGACGCTTCACGCAACATGGAGCTCTACGACGAAGAAACTGATGCCGAGGTTTACAAGCTGGGAATTCATACGCTCGATGAATCGCCATCGATCGATCCGCCCGAGCGCATGATGACTTCGCTTTACAAGCGCGCGAAAGAGCTGGTCTCCAGCAATAAATTTGTCACGATGATTGGCGGCGAGCATTCAGTCAGCGCCCCGGTGATTCGCGCGCACGCTGAGAAATATCAGAATCTCTCAGTGCTGCAGATCGACGCGCATGCCGACTTGCGTGATAGTTACGATGGCACGCCTTATTCGCACGCATCGATTATGGCCCGCGTGGTTAAGGACTTACGGATTCCCTCAGTGCAGGTTGGGATCAGATCAATTTCGGTCGATGAAGCGCGCGCGCTCGATGGTTTGCCGACCAAAATCTTCTGGGCGAAAGACATAGTCGGTCGCGACGACTGGTGGGATGAAGCGGTTGATGGGCTCACGGAAAATGTCTATTTGACGGTAGACATCGATGGCCTAGATCCTTCGCTGGTTTCAGCAACCGGAACGCCTGAGCCGGGCGGGCTGGGCTGGTACGAAACGATTGGCCTGATTCGCACACTCGCGCGGAAGCGCAAAGTCGTCGGAATGGATTTGACTGAGTACTCGTACGTTGAAGGGCAGAACGCGTCTGCCTTTCTCTGCGCAAAGCTGATCTACAAGACGCTGGCGTTTGTGTTTGAGAATGAAACGGAGCGAGTGCGAGGTACGCACGCCTCGGGCGTGCCTTAGTAGGCCCCTTAGGGATTTTGCGATGGCACGCCAGAGGCGTGCGTACCGCCTACGTCAACTTCCTCTTATACGCTTCCTTCAATCCAGACTGTGCCTGGTCGTGGGCATCGTAAACGTTAGGTCGCGAGAGGACGGCCCGGTATTGCGCCAGGGCGTCGTTACGTTTGCCCGCCAGATCCAAAGCTTTTGCGGCATAGAGATGCGCCATCGTCACCATTCCCTGCTGCGCGCCCGGTGCTGACGCTGAGGCCAGGAATTCCTGTGCAGCTCGATCAAATTGGCCGGCAGTCATCAGCGCTTCGCCGTACTTGAAATGAATCAAATCGAAAAAGCGTACTGCTGTGTCACGGACTACTTTGTCTTTTAGCAGCGATTCAAAGGTCGCAAAGGCTTCCGTCTCGGTCGTCGTGAGGGCGGTCGAATGATTTGCCTGCCGCTCCATAGCTGCCTGCGAAACCAGGGCGTCAGCGGTCTCCAGTCGATAAAGATAATTGCGCGGATATTTCGCAGCCAGCTCTTTGGCATAGGCGGCCGCTTCGGCAAATCGCTTTTCGCGGGTGTATAGAACGATCAGCAGAGTCTTCGCCTCGTCGTGCACCCAGTTCCCTTCTTTCGCCACCCGTTCGAGCGTTGCCAGCCCCCGCTTCTTCGACCCGCGAAACCCAAACATCCCGGCGGTAATCTTCACCGGCAAAGGCAGAGCGCCCACTGTGTAGTCGTACAAACCGATCGTAATTTCAGCATCACGATATGAAGGATCGAGTTTGATTACTTCACGATGTTTGTCGACGGCGTCCGAACCATCCTTCAAAGCAGCGTAGTGACGACGTTCGACAGCTTCTTCGAATGCGGCCTTCAGACCTTCGATAGCGCCCATGAAGTACAACGCCTCGATATCCTTCGGATATTGTTTCAGCCGCGCTTCGGTTAGCTGTTTCGCCTGTCGGGTCAGCGTGCGAAACTCATCAACCACCTTCGGATCCGCTTTGTCATCGCTGGTCGAATAAAACGTGTCGTCGCTGCCGTAGAGCGAAGATTGCATGCGGCGAGTTTGATATAGAGTTTCCGCCCAGAGAGTGTCGGCCAGGAATTGTGGGCCGGCCGGATAGCTCGGAAAAGCCACAGCCATCTCTTTAAAGCTCTTGCGAGCCGCGTCGTAATCGAGATTGAATAGCGCTTCCGACCCGGCGATGCGCAGGGTTTCGAATTTGGCACGCTCGGTTTGGGTAAGCCACGGAGTTGAACCGGACTGTGCTGATCCAACCACGGGCGCGAACAGCAGAAAAAGAATTCCGATATATTTTGAGACTTTCATTCTGACTTCCAATTCCTCGCGGCTCAGCCGCCTGATGTGCGGTAAGGCTTGCCTTACCGGTGGAATCCCTTTTGTATTCGGAGGCTGCGCCTCCAGCTCCTGCTTTTCAATCCGGCTTTTGAGCGGAGGCGCAGCCTCCTAAATCTCCCTTAATTTCTGCCGGAAAGGCAGAGCCTTTCCGCACCTCGGGCGGCAGAGCCTCATGTCCAGCTAACTCGAAAAACTCTCGAGATACTTCACGCCACTTCCCGTATTGAAAAGCACCACGCGTTCATCCGCCTTCACGGATCCTTGATTCATCATTTTCTTCAATGCAGGCAGGCACGCAGCACCTTCGGGTGCGCAGAAAATTCCTTCAGCGGCGCCAATCTCTTTCGTTGCCTCAATCAACTCTTCATCTGTCACGGCAATCGCGGTCCCGCCTGATGCGCGCAACGCATCGATGATCAAAAAATCGCCAATAGCTTTGGGCACCCGGAGACCTGAGGCGGTCGTGTGCGCATTCGGAAACTCGTCGGCAAAGCGTTTTCCTTCTTCAAAGGCCTTCACAATTGGCGCGCAACCGGCAGCCTGGACCGTGACCATGCGCGGTCGCTTTGATCCGATCCAACCCATCTGCTCCATTTCGTCAAACGCCTTCCACATTCCGATCAACCCCGTGCCGCCACCGGTCGGGTAAACGATCACATCCGGCAATTGCCAATCAAACTGTTCGGCCAGCTCGTAACCCATCGTCTTCTTGCCTTCGATGCGATAAGGCTCCTTCAAAGTCGAAACGTCGAACCAGCCTTCGGCTTCTTTGCGCCGGCCTACTTCGGCGCCGCAATCCGTAATCAAGCCATCCATCAAAGTCACGTGCGCGCCCGTCTGTTCGCATTCGATCACGTTCGCGCGCGGCGTGTCCTTCGGCATAAAGATGTGGGCTTCCATTCCCGCGCGAGCCGCGTAGGCCGCGAGCGCTCCGGCGGCGTTACCCGCCGATGGCACTGCGAGTTTCTTAGCACCCAGCTCTTTGGCCATCGACACCGCTGCGGTCATGCCCCGCGCTTTGAAACTCTGGGTCGGATTCTGCCCCTCGTCCTTGATGTACAGGTCGTTCAATCCAAGCTGCTTGCCGAGCCGCGATGCGCGTACGAGCGGCGTGAATCCTTCGCCTAAACTCACCACGTTCTCGTCGCGATCGACCGGCAAGACTTCGCGATACCGCCATAAATCCGCCTGCCTTCCTGGCAACGATTCCTTTGTCAAAGAAGCTGCCGCACTTTCTAAATCGTAACGAACCAGCAGCGGCTTTCCGCACTGACTGCATAGGTTGTGCAACCGTCGTGCCTCGTAGCGCAGTCCACAGGCAGCACATTCAAGATGAGTAACATTCATTGGTTTTTTCGGGCCTTTCGCAAAAAGTCTTAGGGCCGAACATAATAGCGTTTTGCGGGGGAATCCGTCAGGTGGAGTGGGAATTTGGCGGCGTCAGAAGCCCGACCGTCAGGGAAGCCCCCCTGCCTGCGAGACCTGCTTTCATCCGGCGACGCACTGGCGCCGGTTGCCCTCCCGTACGGTCGGGCTTCTGATACGGTCGCCACGTGCACTTTAGTGCTCGCAGGGTTAAGCTTGTTCGCGCAATCAAAACCAAAACAGGAGAGACGACAATCAGATGCCAAATCGCACGGCAACTATTCAGACCAACAAAGGCACGATCAAATTCGAATTGCTCGAGGACGACGCACCGAAAACCACAGAGAACTTTCGCCTGCTGGCGGAAAAGGGTTATTACGACGGCGTAATCTTTCATCGCGTCATTAACGGCTTCATGATTCAAGGCGGAGACCCGGATGGAACTGGACGCGGCGGACAGTCTGCGTGGGGCGGCCGGTTTAATGACGAGATTGATCCTTCGTCTGAAGTTTACCGTCGTGGCTACAAAGCAGGCACCGTGGCCATGGCCAACGCGGGACCGAACACCAACGGCTCACAATTCTTCATCATGCATGTCGATTATCCGTTGCCGCCCAGTTACACGATCTTCGGACGCGTCACTGAAGGTCAGGACATTGTCAACGATATCGCGACTTCAAAGACGAGTGCGGGTGACCGCCCCGTGTCGGAAGTGAAGATGGAAAAAGTCACCATCAACGAGTAGGCCCGAAACGCGCGCTAGCGCCCGGCTATATCCCCGAGTCGCCGGCAACGCGTTGCGTCAGGCCCGCGTCATGGCGAATTGTTTCGGTGACAAACTTTTTACCGGCGACGACTGACTCTTCCA
>Ga0065707_10001110_pt1 | contig 10032 bp, 17 predicted proteins | sample SwiRhicommuniRL3_FD_59094 | JGI IMG/M metagenome (GOLD analysis project Ga0065707, IMG submission 59094) | Switchgrass rhizosphere bacterial communities from Rose Lake, Michigan, USA - RL3 v2 (version 2) | ecosystem: Host-associated > Plants > Roots > Rhizosphere > Soil | place: East Lansing... | reverse complement strand
CGACCGTGCTGACCGGATGTCGCAGGAGTGGGTCGAACGCTGGCACCGGGACCAGGAGCGGCAGTCGTGAGCCTGCACACCGCCACCCACGACCCGACCCTGATGCACGAGGTCTGTGAGACATGCAACTCGCTCCTTCGGCGGGCGTTCGTTCACATCGCCGACCGGATCATGGGACCGCGCGACGCCGATGAGCTGATGGCCGTGATCCGCGAGACGCTCGACCGGCTGGGAAGGCAACGATGACAGAGCCGCGCCGCGACAAGTACGGACGCTATCTCCTGCCCGATCCTGTCACCGGCGAGGTGCGCCCGTGGACCCGGGCGACGACGCTGGCGAAGACACTCTCGGACCCGTGGGGCCTCGTCGACTGGAAGCTCCGCATGGCCGTCAAGGGCGTCGCCACGCGCGACGATCTCCGCGCGCTGGCGTCGGCGCTGCCGCTGGACACCGGGAAGAAGCAACTCAACGAGGTCGCGCAGGACGCGATCGAGTACGCGGGCGGCTCGAGCGGGCGGAACATGGGGACGGCACTCCACGAGTGGACGGCGCAGTCGGACCGGGGCGAGGCCCCGGAGGTGCCGTCGCCGTGGGACCGAGACCTCGAGGCGTACCACGCGGCGCTCAAGCTCTACGGCGTGCGGACGTACGCCAGTCTGGTCGAGCGAATCGTCTGCATCCCCGACCTGGGCATCGCCGGGACGTTCGACCGGATCGTCGTGTGGGACCCGCACGCGTACATCGCCGACGTGAAGACCGGCGCCGACCTGTCGTATGGGTGGCTCGAGATCGCCGTGCAGCTCGCGCTGTACGCGAACGCCACGTACATCTGGAACGAGGGCGCGCAGGCGTGGGCACCCGCTGACACCGTGAACCGCGAGCAGGGCCTCGTGATGCACCTGCCGGTCGGCCAGGCCCGCTGCGAGCTGTTCTGGGTCGACCTCGAGCTTGGGTGGGCGGCGGTGCAGCTCGCCGTCGACGTGCGCGAGTGGCGCAAGCGCAAGGACATCTCCCGGCCGTTCGGCGTCGACCTGCTCGGTCGCTCGCCGGTGCAGCCGGTGCTCGACTTGGCGGGGACCGAAGGACCGCAGGTTCACGAGGCCGCGGCTCACCAGAGCGGGCCGGTCCCCGTCGAGGATTCCCCGGCCGCCGCTACGGCGCCGGAGCCGGATGCCCCGGCCAGTGATGGTGACGGGTTAGACGCGGCTCACGAGACCGAGGGGGCACCGACTGAGCTTGCGCCAGCCGGTGTCCCCGCCGGGGAGTCCGATGTCTGAGCCCGTCGCCATCGAGCGCCGCGACGACGCGCTGTCGCAGATCGTCGGCACCGGCGACACGCGCGCCATGCTCGAGCAGGTCGAGCGGAACGTGCGCGACGTCATTGCCATCGCCCGCGATCGCGGGTTCGTGACGCGGTTCAACAACCGGGACTTCTTCGGTTTCCCCGCGTGGAGCCTGCTGGCTTTGACCTACGGCCTGGTCCCGTTCGTCGAGTGGACGAAGCCTGTCGACGGCGGCTGGGAAGCCCGCGCGATCGTGCGGACCCGCGACAGTGACGTCGTCGGCTCGGCCGAGGCGATGTGCACGCGCAAGGAACAACCGCGCCGCAACGCCGACGACCACACGCTGCGCGCGATGGCCCAGACGCGCGCCATGCGGAACGCGCTCCGCTCCTGCCTCGGCGCCGCCCTGGTGATGGCGGGGTTCGACTTCGCCGACCCGGAGGGACCGGCCACGAACGAGCAGGTCGGCCTGCTGCACCAGCTCGAGCGCGAGATAGGGATGTCGCACGACGAGGGTCACGCGATGGCGAACGTGGACTCGTACAAGAGCCTGAACCGCGAGGACGCCTCCACGCTCATCGACAGGTGGACGGCGATCCGCGACGAACTTCGGGACGGGGGAGCGGGAACGCCGCCACCCTCCAACAACGCGGGCGACGCAGACCCCCGTCCCGAACCTTCCGACGCCGTTTCGGGGTCGTCCTCCTTTCCGGCGTCGGAGACCGAGGAGGCCCCGGGTGAAGCTGATGGGGAAGCAGCCGAGCCCGGGGACTCCTCACCAGCCTGCTCACACCCGTCGTGGAAACGGGCCGAGGGTGAGCTCCGATGCACGAAATGTGGCGTCGCTAAGAGGGACGCATGACCGAGCCGATCCGCTGCCCGCGGTGCCGTCGCGCCTTCGGCGGTCACTTCACCTGGCGGCGGGCGCACCCGAACGGGCGCTGTCGCAAGGTCGTCGGCCTCCGGGCGATCGGACTCCGACAGAACGGCGGCGGGGTCTGGCACCGGCCAGGACGTACCGACCCGGTGCAACTCTCGCTGTTCGGGCCGGGCCGTCCCAGGAAGGCCGTGCCGCAATATGCGCCACGCACGCCAGAACGGCGCAGGGCCGTCCCTGGTACTCGGGGAACCCGTAGGCACGAGACCCCACAACTTCGACTGTGGCCGGTGGCGGCGTGACCCACGTCACTCGCTGGGCCTGCGAGGCGCCGCAGCACGAGGGCGAGCGTTTCGACGTCCATCGACACGACCGTTTCACCCGTCGTCAGACGTTCATGCGGATCGACGGCGCCGAGCGACTCCACGAGCGATCGGCCGACCGTATCTGTCGCCGGTGCATCCGACTCGAGGTCGAGGGCGAGCGCGACCAGGGGGCGCTGCTGTGAGCTTCCCTTGCCCCCACTGCGGCGGCGAGATCGTCGTCGTACCCGGCTCGAGCCCATTCCCCGGCTGGCGCAATCCAGACGCAACTGACGCAATTCCGGTGGCGCAATCAGTGGCGCAATCCCGAATTGCGCAAGGGTTAGAAGTTCAAGGTCTTTCACCCAAGAGCAAGAGCTACAACCAAGGATATACGCGCAATTTCGACGAATTCTGGGAGGTCTACCCCAGGCACCGAGACAAACGCAAGGCGTTCAAAGCGTGGCGCAACGCTGTCGCGAGACTTGGCGCAACCGCTGACGCAAGAGGCGCAATCATCGCTGGCGCAATCCGGTATCGCGACGACCCCAACCGCCTCGACGAGTTCACGAAATACGCCGAAGGCTGGCTCAACGGCGACGGCTGGGAAGACGAGCCTCTGCCTGCGCGGCTGAACCCGAACGGTCGCTCGCCCGATCCGCCGCGGCCTCTGACCTCCGGCGAGATGGATCAGTACATCGAGGAGCAGTTGGGGAGGCCCCGTCGTGACTGACCTCCGCGCGGACATGACCAAGGCGGTCGAGGATCAGATCAGGCAGCTCGCCCACCTCCGCGGTTGTCGCCGCGTAGATGCCGCCGTGTCCCTCGCCCAATCCTTCGCGGAGAACCTCCACGACTCCCGCGGGACGTCGATGGAGTCGTACTGGGTCGAGATGGTCGCGATCGCCGACGGGATCGCCGCGAGTGAGACCGGTTCGCGATGACGAGCGGCCCTGCCATCTACGGCCCCGGCTACGGCCGCACCCCGATCGAGCGTGAGCCCACGCCCGCCGAGGAGCGTGCGCTCCGCGACCTGTTCCGAGCGATGACCGGGGCGACGCTCGACATCGCGCGCGAACGCCGCGCCGAGGAGCAGAGGCGAGCCGGATGAGGTCGCTGGCGTTCCAGGTCTTCGGCGACCCCATCCCCCAAGGATCGAAGCGCGCGTTCGTCGTGAAGCAGCGCGCCGTCGTCGTGGACGACAACAAGGCGACGCTGCGGTCGTGGCGGTCGGCGGTCACCGATGCCGCGCGCGCCGAGCTGAACGGCGAGGCGCCGGACCTCGGCCCAATCCGCGTGACGCTGATGTTCTTCCTGCGCCAGCCGAAGCGCCCGAAGGCTGTCGTGCCGATCGTGAAGCCCGACGTCGACAAGCTGGCGCGCGCCGTCCTCGACGGCATGACCGACGCCGGGGTGTTCCGCGACGACTCGCAGGTGACGACGCTGACCGCGCGCAAGCGGTACACGACCGAGGCGCCCTGCGTGCGCGTGTTCGTGGACGGTGACGCGTGAAGCGGCCCTGGGACTTCGCGTCGAGCAGCGAGGAAATCGAGTGGTTGCAGCGCGAGGTCGAGCGGCTGCGGGCGGCGCTGGACGAGATTCGTGGAGATGAGCTGTGTCAATGCGACGCTCGCGCCATCGCCCGCGCCGCCCTAACCGAGGAGGTGACGCCCATACAAACCGATCCGTAGGCCGTGGCGCCGGGAGCGCCCGACGACGACGGAGGTGCAGACGTGAGACGAGCAGTCGTGTACGCGGCCGCCATCGCCACGCTTCTGACGGCAGGGGCGATAGCGGCCACCGAGGCATCAGCACAAGCCCGGCAGCAGGAGATTAGGGAGCGCCAGTGCCGATTTCAATGGGTCGATCCGGGGACGTGGACCGCCCGCGAGGAGCGCCGAACGGTGGCGTGCGTCGTGGATCGGTTCGGCCCCGTCGACGGAGGGATACCGAAGGTCGAGCAGGTCGGATCGTGCGAGTCCGGGTGGAACCGGCTCGCATCGAACGGCGGCCGATACCTCGGTCTGTTCCAGCACTCGGCGACGTACTGGCCGAGCCGGGTCGCGTGGGCCATGCCGGACGGCTGGCGCGTCGGACCCTGGTCGAGCTGGCGCAACTCAAGAGCGCAGATCGTCGTCACCGTTCGGATGGTTCACGCATCCGGCGGCTGGGGCGCCTGGTCGTGCGCGTGACAGGGAGGAACACATCATGCGGAAGGCAATCGGAGCAGCGGCGCTCGTCGTCGCGCTCATGGCAGCACCGGCGTTCGCCACGATAGGCGGGCCTGGCGACGACACGATCCACGGCACACCGGGAGACGATGAGCTCACCGGCGGCCGGGGGGATGACATCATCTTCTCGGGGTTCGGCGCCGACTTTGTGAAAGGTGGCGCAGGAGACGACCTCTGCTACGTCAACGCGCGCGATACCGTGCGCGGTTGCGAGGTAGAGCTCTGACGATGACCGTGGGGCGGGACGACCGGAAGGGGGCGAGCGGTCGGTCCCGCCCCCCCGACAAGCTGCCGCAGCCGCGCGCGGTACGCTCCGAGGTCCGCGAGGTCGTCGCCCGGCTCCACGCCTTCGGCCTGGTCTACAGTGTCGAGCACGAGGCGCTCGTCTCACTCGGCAGCAGCGAGGTCTCGGTGACATCGTCGCCCGGTTCGCTGACCGAGGCGACGGTCATCGACAAGGAGAACGAGGCCGCCCGTCGCCGGTGTGCGCGCGCGGTGGCGCATCTGCGCGCGGCGTCGACGCACGTCGAGATGGCGCTCAAGGCGTTCGGCCCGCTCGTCGAGCAGCCGGTCGAACGATCGCCGGATGCGGTCGTCGACCAGTCGACGTTCGAGCGTGCGGTCAACCGGCGAGAGCACCGCCGACGTGAGGAGGAGTTGCGGTCCTCGTAAACCGCTGCGTCGCAGGGTGTATCATGGCGTCCCGTGGGGACGTGCAGGGTCTGCGGGAAGCCCGCGAAACGTCGCGGCCAGTGCTGGACGTGCTACCAGTTTCGCCGCCGCACCGGACGTGACCGCACCCCCGAGATGATTCTCGCCGCGAACGTCCGACGGCTCGATCGAGAGCTCGCGAGTCGCGCGTTGACGCTGATGTTCTCGCGTTGCTCTTGACAGTGTGCATATGATTCATGGTTGGACGTGTCCGCCCCGTCCACGTTCCACACCCTAATCTGACCCTCCGAGCGCATCTCCGCGTGCGTCCCCACGCCCTGCGGTCGTGCGCTCGGACCCACGTAGGAGGCTCACCTGCGCCGTGCCACGATCATCCTCGCCGTGCTCGCTCTCGGCACCGTCGGTGCCGTAGCGTTAGCGTCCGATCCCGGCGGGCATGTCCAGAACGCCAAGGGGCTGTTGACCCAGGCCCAGGCCGAGCTCGACGCCGCGCTGGCCGAACCCGACGTCACGGTCACCGAGACGATCACCGAGACGATTACGACCACTCCCCCGCCGCCTCCGACCACGACGACAACCCCTCCCTCATGCGTCGGTGTCCAAGTGGCGGCGGGGGCTGACCTCGTTGCTATCGCCGCAGCCCAGCCTCCGGGGACCACGTTCTGCCTCGCGAACGGCTCCTATTCCGTCGCCACCCCGATCGCGTTCGACAAGGGTGACGTGTGGGTCAACCTCACTGCAACGAAGGCCCCGACCTGGACACCGTTCTCCACGACGTTCTGGGCGACCCCTCCCGCCGCGCTGCTCATCTCGTCCAGCGGACAGCCGCTGTTCAAATCGACCGGCGTCGGTACGGGGGATGCGGTGTTCCGCGGTCTCGATCTCTCCGGCTCGGTTGACGGGGTGGGTGGCTACATCGGCCAGGCCATCGGCGCATCGGGGCGGTCGATCCAGGTCAGGCTGTCGCGCATCCACAACAACATCGGACCGGCGGTCGCGTCGTGGTCGGGCGACATCATCGACTCGGAACTCGACCACAACGGCGGGGCATCAGGCGGCCAGGGCGGGCTCAAGTCGGTCGCCGGGAACGCCCATGCGACGGGTATCTGGTTCCACGACAACGTGAACGGGATCAACTGCGACTTCTGCATCGCCGCAGACGGCGACGGGCCGTTCTCGGTGACGGACTCGCGGATCACGGACAACCAGGCCGTCGGCCTCAAGTTCGAGGTGAGCGACGTGTCCGCGGCGTTCTCGGGCAACGTCCTCATCCGGAACAACCTGTCGGCGCAGACCACCAACGCCGCTATCCGCGTCCTGTCCGGTGCGAACATCGACGTTCACGACAACTGGTTCAGCAACAACCTCATCAACGGCATTCAGATACAGTCGGACAACCGCGCCAGCAACATCGGTGGGGTCCATAACGTCCAGGTCCGCAACAACACCATGAACGGCGACACGCTCACCGGCTGCTCGTTGTCCGGCGTGACCTGTTCGGGTAACGCATGATCTCGCGGAACTAGGAGGGGTCGATGGCGAAGACGAAACGAGCCTCCGTTCAGGAGGCCGCGCAGCAGGCGGTCGCGGGCGACCCGATCGACCCGTCGTACCTCGACGCCGTGCCGGTCGACGCCATGTCGACCCGCTACGCCGAGGTGTTCCACTACTTCGCGGACCACGGCCCGCCGTTCATCCGTGCCAGCAACTACGTCGGGGTGTGCTCGGTCTGTGGAGGCCGGGTCGTGAAGCTCGTGGCGAAGGTGCCCGGCGCCGTCCGGTTCGATACCGTCTGCTCGGTCTGCGGCGAGGATGAGTTCCACACCGCGGGGTGGACGAACGACGACGAGGGCAACGCGGCGAGGGCATCGGTGCGGGGAGGGGTGAAGTAGATGTCGACGCTGCAGCTATACGGCAAGTTCGCCGCCAACATCCTCGGCGGTGAGGCGTCGGGCGATGTCGGCATGTCCGACTACCTCACGAACGCAATCCGCGTGACCCTCCACACGGCGACCTATTCGCCGAACGTGGACACGAATGAAGCCTTCGCCGACGCTACGAACGAGCTCTCGACGGCCAACGGCTACACGGCCAACGGCATCGCCATCGCAGGCAAGACCGTCGTCTACACCGCGGCCGGTGGCATCACGACGTTCGAGATGGACGACACGACGGTCACCTGGACGGCCTCGGGTGGCTCGCTGGTGTTCCAGCATGCGGTGTTCCACGACGACACGGTCACGGTAGGCCCGCCGATCAAGCCGCTGTATGGGTGGATCGACTGTGGCGCGCAGACCATCACCACGGGGAACACGTTCACGATCACGACAGGAGCCTCGGGGCTGTTCACCGGCACGGTGACGGGGGCATAGGGTGTCCCTGTCCTACCGCGTCGCAGGCCGTTCGGCTGTCTCAACGGGTGCCGGTGCCGATAACGTCGGCTGCGCGCTGTGGAACCCCCACGCCACGATGGACCTGACCGTAGACGAGGTTCACTTCTTCAACACGGTCGCCACCGTCAGCAACCCCGGCCTCGTTCGTACCACGACCCGAGGCACCACGGTCACCACGGTTACCCCGGATATCGACAACCATGACGAACGCCTACTCGCCCCCATCACGGGGGCGCTTCTCGATGTGGACTATTCCGCCGACCCGACCATCGCGGGGCCGTACCTGTACCGGATCAACCTCCCAGCGGTGATTGGCTCGGGGATGATGTGGGTCTTCTCAAGGGGTATCCGCGTCCCAGCGGGAACGGGCTTGGCACTCGCGTCACCCGTAGCGGTGGCAACGACGGCGATGGACGTGACCTATGTCTGGCATGAGTAGATGGAGATTGAGAGCCTCCAACTCGGGCGGTATGGAGTAGCGGGTAGGAGCGGGACCACCGCCGCAACCATTGATCACTGCTACGGGGCGCTGTTCAACCCCCATGCCACCAAGGACATATTCGTCATCTTGGCTACGTATGCCAAGATCACCGGCTCCCAGACCACCTACGCGCAGCGCACCTCGACCAGGGGCACGGTAGGCTCCACGGTCACCCCAGACATCGACAACGACTTCGACCGACTCCTCGCTCCCATCTCCGGCGCTGTTCTTGATCTCGCCGCCTACAGCGTCCAGCCCACCCGACAAGGCCCAGACTGCTTTCGGTTCATCAACGCTCAGAGCAATGCCGGTGTCATCCATGAGTTGTGGTTCGGTGATCTAGGGCTGAGGATTCCCGCAGGCACCGGGCTTGGGGTGTTCCAAGGTACGGCTGCGGCGGGGCAATGTGACCTAACGTTCATCTGGGACGAGTGATATGCCCGTCTACCGCGTAGCCGCCTCGAACTTCGTCACCATCATCCAGCACGGCCGCTCAACCTCGGTTACCTCCGGGGCCTCCCTCACGGGTCTAGGTGCAGCGGGCGGGTACTACGTCACCCCGAACAGCGCACTCCTCGAACGTGTAATCCGCTCTGAACTGTTCCTGGTAGAAGCGCCCGCCGGTGGCGGCAATGTCACGATCACGGTCGACACCCCCGGTGCTATCACCTGGGCCGGGCAGAGCGTCGGGCTCGTCACCTCGGTAGCAGCGAGCCCTGGCGCGATCCAGTGGGCGGGCCAGGCTGTCTCACTGGTCACGAAGGTCACCCCGACCGCAGGGGCGATCACATGGGCCGGTCAAGCGGTTGGGCTCGTCACATCGGTCGCGGCTGGCGCTGGGGCTATCACCTGGAACGGTCAAGCGGTCGGGCTGGTCACGAAGGTCACGCCGACCGCAGGGAACATCACCTGGCAGGGCGCCACCGACATCGTTCTCGTGGCTGGCGGGAACGTCGTCATCAGCGTCACGGTCCCCGGCGCGATCACCTGGACAGGCCAGGCCGTCGGGATCACGACCACCATCACCCCGAGCGCTGGGGCTGTAACGTGGAACGGCCAGCAGGTCGGCCTGCGGACCGCGATCAACACGGTCGGCGGTGCCGTCACCTGGCAGGGCTCGACCGTCGGCCTCAAGACCAGCATCAACGCCGTCGGCGGGAACATCACATGGAACGGCGCCACCGACATCACACTGGTCGCTGGTGGCAACGTCGTCGTTTCGGTCACCGTTGCGGGTTCTATCACCTGGGCTGGCGCGACCGACATCACGGTCATCGACTCGGGCGCTGCACCTGCGCCGGTGTTCATCTCCGAGGGTGACGCAGACGCAACGGTGGGGATGCAGTCGAACGGGCTACTCGGCTCCACGCTCGAGGCTGACACCGATGCAGCGACAGGGCGAGAGGGTGATGACGGCAAGGGCGACAGCCTCGAGGGTGGCGCGCTGGTTGGAGCTGGTCTCGAGTCGTGATGGTCAACGTACTTGCTCAACGTGGTTGACCATGTGCATAGGCCGTTGACCTGCACACTTGACACGGGCATTACGTTCGACCACGCGACGCCGCCCAACCACGGCGACCCGGTCTATCAGGGGGGAGGGGTCATGCACCCCCCCACCCACGCAGCGAGACCTCGCTGACCCACGGCCTAACGATCGCGGGACCGGGGTCACACCAGGGCAGGGGGTGCCATCAGTGAGCAGGGTCCGGCACCGCGCCTGCCCCATCGACGGCCGCATCGACTGTCCGGTCCACGTCCCATCCCGACGTGGCCGCAGCGGTGCACAGCAGCGC
>Ga0065707_10000003_pt1 | contig 10041 bp, 7 predicted proteins | sample SwiRhicommuniRL3_FD_59094 | JGI IMG/M metagenome (GOLD analysis project Ga0065707, IMG submission 59094) | Switchgrass rhizosphere bacterial communities from Rose Lake, Michigan, USA - RL3 v2 (version 2) | ecosystem: Host-associated > Plants > Roots > Rhizosphere > Soil | place: East Lansing, MI... | reverse complement strand
GGGGTTATGTATATAAATTTATATAATATATAGGTAAGATCAATAAATAAAGATTATAAATAAAGTTAAGAAAATAAATAAAATTTAAATAAAATGACAATTAGAAAATCAAATCCTTATTTATCATTGGTAAATAGTTATTTAATAGATAGTCCACAACCTAGTTCAATAAATTATTGATGAAATTTAGGTAGTTTATTAGGTTTATGTCTAGTAATACAAATAGCTTCAGGAATATTTTTAGCAATGCATTATTCAAGTAATATTGAATTAGCTTTTAATAGTGTAGAGCATATTATGAGAGATGTTAATGCTGGATGATTAATCCGTTATATACATGCTAATGGTGCTTCATTCTTCTTTACTTGTATGTATTTACATATCGGTAAAGCTATATATTATGGTAGTTATAAAACACCTAGAGTTTTAGTTTGAGTTATTGGAGTTATAATATTTGTAATCACAATGGCAACAGGTTTCATGGGTTATAACAATAGCCCAAAATCATTTAATTATAAACATTCTTTTTATAAACATTCACATCAAAGAAGTAATAAATTTAATTATATTTTATCCGTTAAAAGATTTTATAGTTTAAAATCTAAACCTCAAGATATAACTAATGAAATTGATATTTTCAATGATATTGGTATAATACCAATAGATTGATGATCTAATTTAGATAATACTGAAGTACGTTCTAATATAAATAAACATTTAAAATCTAAAAGTGGTATATATATTATTATAAATAAAATTACTTGTAATTATTATGTTGGATCCGGTTCAACTAATAGATTATATACAAGATTTAGTAATCATTTATTATATTATCATGGTTCTAAATTAATAAAAAAATCAGTTATTAAATATGGTTTAAATAATTTTATATTTGCTATCTTAGAATATTATCCTTATGAAATAACTAAACTTAATAATAAAGAATTATTAGCTTTAGAAACTTCATATATTTCTTTATTATCTCCTAGTTATAATATATTAACAGAAGCAGGTAATAGTTTTGGATATAAACATTCAGAAGAAAGCTTATTAAAAATGAAATTAGCTTTTTCAGAAGAACGTAAAGAATTAGTTAGACAATTACAATATAAACGTAAAGATAAATGATCAGATGACTCAAAATTAAAATTAAGAAATATTGCTTTAAATAGACCTTCAGATTATTTATCAAAAGAAGGTAAAATAAAAATATCTATTAATAGTAGTATTAATATTTTATTAAGTCAACAAGATAAACAATTATCAAATCAAAATACTAATGAAATATCATTAATAAAATTATGTAATATATTAAGTATTAATAGAACATCACATTTACTATGTTGTAGTTCTAAAACAGTACAACGTGCTTTAGATTTAGGTTGAATATATGTACCAAATGTATTTATACCATATTTAAATAATAATCATATCAATAATAATAATGATATTATTTCATTTATTAATATTGATAAAACTTCACTTCAAAGATGTAAAGAAATAAAAAAGAAATATAAATCTAGTTTAGTTAATTTACCAAATCATACTAAAATATTTATATCAAGAATTTAAATTAAATGATAGTCTATCTATTTATAAATGCTCAACAAAGTTGGGTACATCCCCCCCCTCATATAAGGGGGGGGGGATATTAGATTTATATCTATAATTGTAACTTTTATAAGGAAAATTATAGCAAGATAAAATCATATTATTATGATTTATAATATTTATTTAAATAGAAATATTATGGCGACATTAGTGAAAACGGTTAAAGTAAATAACAAGACCGTCGGTTATATAAATAATCGCTACAGACTGCAACACTAATGGGTGTCTGAAATGATGCTTAATGTACAGTCGAAATATATATTATATATATGTCTTATATCTAATATATTTGTATTGTTTAGTTTATGGGCAAATGTCTCATTGAGGTGCAACTGTAATTACAAATTTATTATCTGCAATACCATTTATAGGAAATGATATAGTACCTTTTATTTGAGGAGGTTTTTCTGTATCAAATCCAACTATACAAAGATTCTTTGCTTTACATTATTTATTACCATTTATATTAGCAGCATTAGTATGTATGCATTTTATGGCATTACATGTTCATGGATCATCTAACCCAGTTGGTATCTCAGGTAATATGGATAGAATACCTATGCATTCTTATTTCTTATTCAAAGATTTAATTACTGTATTTGTATTTATATTATTCTTTAGTTTATTTGTATTCTTTTCACCTAATACATTAGGTCATGCTGATAATTATATACCAGGTAATCCTATGGTTACACCACCTTCAATTGTACCAGAATGATATTTATTACCATTCTATGCAATATTAAGATCAATACCTGATAAATTAGGAGGAGTTATAGCTATGTTTGGTGCTATACTAATTTTATTAGTATTACCAATCACAGATAGATCAGTAGTTAGAGGTAATTCATTTAAAATATTATCTAAATTATTCTTTTACTTATTTGTATTTAATTTCTTCTTATTAGGTAATTTAGGTCAATTACATGTAGAGGTACCTTTTATTGAATTAGGTCAATATGCAACAGCATTTTACTTTAGTTATTATATTGTAATAGTTCCAGTAATATCAACTATAGAAAATATATTATTTTATATAGGTGCATCATCAACTAATGATAAATAATTATATATTCATACTTTATCTCACCCCACCATCTGCCCCCCCGCAAGGGGGGGGAGACTCCCCTGGAAGGGGAGTCTTAAAAGATGGTGGGGTATATATTATTTAATCCCTATTTAGTATATTTATATATAAACAAATCTCTCCCCCCCTGTTTACAGGGGGGATATCATTATGTATTATATATGTTATACTTAACCTAAACAAGTATAGGTGAGTATATTTTATTAGGTATTTATTAAATATCTAGTAGTTTAATGGTAGAACATTACTCTTCTAAAGTAAGTATTTAGGTTCAAATCCTGACTAGATAAAGGTTATTAGATTAATGGTAGTATCATGGATCTTACACATCCAAAATGTAGGTTCGATTCCTACATAACCTATTTATATTTTATCTTTATAATCTCCCCCCCCTGGGGGGGGAGATCACAGAGGGTAATCTCTATATAAATATAATAATTTTACTAAAAAGTAAGGTATTATATCTTATAATGCTATACCTACCCTCTTTGAGGGTGGGGTATATACTTTAGTCTTTTGATATAACTAAAGTTATTATTTATAAATTAAATTAATATAAAGAGTATAGTTTAAAGGTAAAGCACGTGTCTTCAACACATGTAATAGTAGTTCGATTCTGCTTACTCTTGTGCCTTAGTAGCTTAATTGGTAAAGCATTCGCTTGAAGAGCGTTGGTTGCGAGTTCGAATCTCGACTTTGGCATAAATAAAAAGGAGGGGAAGTAGTCTAATGGTTAAGACAATAGCCTTTTAAGCCATTTATATTGGTTCAATTCCAATCTTCCTCATAAAATATAAATTAAAATTTAACATAGTTAAAATATTAGAATATTATATAATATATTATAAATATATGACAAATAATGTAAGAGGTTATATACAATTACACCCATTTCATTTAGTTGGTCCTTCACCTTGACCAATATTTACTTCATTTAGTTTAATGAATTTAGCTTTATCATTAGGTTTAACTTCTCATGGTTATATTTCTAATAATTATATATTATTATTAGCTATATTTACAGTTTTATATAGTTTAACTTTATGATTTAAAGATGTTATTGCCGAGAGTACATATTTAGGAGATCATACTATTGCAGTTAAAAGAGGTTTAAATCAAGGATTTTTATTATTTGTATTAAGTGAAATATTAATATTTATGTCATTATTCTGAGCTTTCTTACATTCTGCTCTTAATCCTACTATGGAAATAGGTATGTCATGACCACCAGCAGGAATAGAAGCAATATCACCAGCTGAATTACCTTTATTAAATACTATAATATTATTAGCATCAGGAGTAACTATAACATATGCTCATCATGCTTTAATAAATGGTAATAGAAATAATACTTTATATGGTTTCATATATAGTACATTATTAATAGTATTATTTGTTATTTGTCAAGCTTTAGAATATAAATTTTCATCATTTACTTTAACAGATGGAGTATATGGTTCAACTTTCTTTAGTTTAACAGGTTTACATGGTTTACATATGATGATGCTTATATTAATGTTAGCTATATGTACTTGACGTATATATAATTATGATTTTACAAATACATCACATGTAGGTGCAGAAACAACTATATTATATTTACATGTATTAGATGTAATATGATTATTTATATATATAATTGTATATTGATGAGGTTCTTAAAAATATATTCATATTATAACACCCAACTTAAATATCCCCACCCAACTAAGTTGGGTGGAAGTGATCATCTTAAAATATATTTATTATATAATAGGTAAGCAGTATAATGTAATGGTAACATGCAATGCTCATGACTTTGTAATTGGTAGTTCAAATCTATCTACTGCACTTAGAAATAAATAAAATGAATTATAGCTCAATGGTAGAGCAGTCCACTCATAATGGATGTATCTCAGTTCAATTCTGAGTAATTCAAGAAAGAAAAATAAAATAAAAATAATGAGAACATGATGTTGGTTCAGATTAAATGCTATATAGAGACATAACACATGCGAGTATAAAAATATATTTATATATTAAAATGCGAACTGGTGAGTGTAAAATAATTATAAAATAATTATAACAGATGTAGGTATTAGTGAAAACTAGCCTTAGAACTGGAATCGATGATTAAAGTCAGAACGATCACATGAGCTTTAGGCTTACTCTTATTAGGAGCAGCAGTGGGGAATATTTGACAATGGTCTCACGACTGATCAAGTTATCTATAAGAAGGAAATTAATATAATATATATTTTATTATATATATTATAATATTTATATATCTTTTTATTAAGATAAAATATTAAAAATAATAAAAGGAAGACTATAAACTTCTAAATATTTATAATAATGATATAAATATGAATAAGTCCTGGCTAATACATGTGCCAGCAGTTGCGGTTAGACATGGAGGGCTAGCATTATTCAAAATGGCTTAAAGGACCTGTAGAACTTTTCTTAAATATTAAGAAATAGAATATAAAATAAAGTGATAAGAAATATAGTTAGAGAGATGAAATACGATGAAAACATTATGACTGCAAAGAAATCACAATAAATATATTGACGTTGTGAGGTGAAGGCTACGGTAGCGACATGGATTTGTTACCCATTTAGTCGTAGCAGAAAACTATGAATACAATAAAAGATAAGTAAAAACAAATAGTATTCCGCCTGACTAGTACGCTCGCAAGGGTGAAATACAAGACATTAGACGGTTGTAATCAAAAGCAGTGGAACATGTCGTTTAATTGGATGATCCTCCTAAAATCTTACCATCACTTGAATAATTTATATTTATATAAATTACAGGCGTTACATCGTTGTCGTCAGTTCATGCCGTGAGGTTTAATATTAAGTTATTTAATGAACGTAAACCTTATTATATTTAATATGCATTGTATATAATACAATGGGAAGTTAAGGATGAAGACTAATCATGATGACCCTTATGTGATGGGCTATAGACGTGTTACGATTTTATTAACAATTATATTTCTTTTATATAAAAAGAGATTATTTAAATAATAAAAATTAGAAATTATTTCAATTATGGATTATTATCTGAAATTCGATAATATTAAATAGGAATTGCTAGTAATCGCAAACAAGAGTGTTGCGGTGAAAATATTAATTACTTCGTACTAACCACTCATCAATAGCAAGAAGCTTTTTACTTATTTAATTTTATTATTAAATTAGTTACTAAGTGACCTGCTGTAAGTTGAAATACGGTTCGGTTAGGGGAACCTGATCGGGGTTTATTAATTTATAAATATATTCTTTTTTATACAATATATACTATATATATTATACTATATATAATATACAATATACAATATATATATATTATACCTTTTGTAAAGGTTTATTTATAGTCTATATCTTAATGGTAAAGAGATCGATTGATAATCGATAGATGTAAGTTCAATTCTTACTAGACTAATTTATATCTCATAATATATTTATATAATATTTAGATATCCCTCCACCCTACTTTAGGGTGGTGGAAGATTATTTACAATATTTCTTTAATATTTATTAATAATCTCCCCCCTGTGGGGGAGATCTTCGTAAAGAAGGAGATAATCTTTATTTAATATACCCCACCCTCTTTTAAGACTCCCCTTCCAGGGGAGTCTCCCCCCCCCTTGCGGGGGGCAGAGGGTGGGGTATATCCTGTAAGATAATATTCCAAAGGGATTTCATCCCTGACAATCTCACCCCCTGTGGGGGTGAGATCATCGAAAGAGTAAGATAATCTATAGATTATCAAAGATAACTAAAGTAATAGTTATAATATATAAGATATAATATCCCACCAACCTAAAGGTTGGGGGGGTATATATAAGTTATAATATGAATATATAAGCATCTATAATATAGATTAAAGATGGTATAAATATAGCTAAAGCAAATAATAATGGTAAGAATATTACTCAACACATATTTATTAATTTATCATATCTTACTCTTGGTAAAGTAGCTCTTACTCAAATATAAGTAAAAGCAAATATATTAGCTTTTATACCTAATACAATACCTGTTCCACCTCCAAAGAATAAAATAGCTGTTAAAGTTGATAAAAATAATATTGATGTATATTCTGATAAAAAGAATAATACAAATATAGATGATGAATATTCTGTCATATGACCTGATACTAATTCAGATTCAGCTTCTACATTATCAAAAGGAGGTCTAGCACATTCTGCTACACAACCTATAAAAAATATTATTGATAATGGTAATAAAGGAATACCTATTCATATAGATTCTTGTAATTCAACATATCTTGATAAGTTCATAGAACCAGCTAATAATATACATAATAATATAATAGTTGTTAAAACTAATTCATAACTAATTAATTGAGCTGTTGAACGAATAGAACCTAATAAAGAATATTTACTATTAGCTGATCAACCTGCTAATAAAGTACCAAATACACCTATACTACTTACAGCTAATGCTAATATAAAACCATAATTATGATCTACAATAACAACACCAGGTGCAAAAGGTATAACTGCTCAACATAAGAATGCTGATACTAATGAGATTACTGGACTTATAAATAATATAATTCTATCTGCATGAGTTGGTATAACTATTTCTTTTAATAATAATTTAGCCGCATCAGCAATAGCCATTAATATACCATAATAACCAACAGCATTAGGACCTACTCTACGTTGCATATAAGCTAAAGTTTTACGTTCAGCTACTGTTAAAAAAGCAACTGCTAATAAAGTTGAGACAAACATAATTAATAATTCAATAAATTTCATATTATTTAGTAATTGCAATTGCCCCTATAACTGATAATATTAATATAACACCTGTTATTACTAATAATATTGCATATTCTGTATATAATTGATTTCCAACTATAACTAATTCGTTTCAACTATTATCTATTTCTGATATAATACCATATGTTTCATATGTTAAATCTAAAGGTATTAAACATATCATTAATATAGTAATTATTAAAGGAGATATATTACCTTGATTTCTATAATCTATTTTTAATAATGATAATATAAATAAAAATAATATAGCTATAGCACCTACATATATTAATATATATAAAATACCCATTAATATATAACCTTGACTATATAAACATATAGCTGTACTTACAAATAATATAATTAAACATAATATACTTTGAACTGGTGTTAATATTCCTATAGCTAATAAACTACTTATTCCACTAATTAAATTCATTTTATAATTTATTTTATAATTTATTATAATCTTAAAAAAGATATAAATATATATAAGATATAAATAAATAAATAAATAATATATAACCTAAAATATCTCTACCCCACCCTCTGCCCCCCCGCAAGGGGGAGGGAGACTCCCCTGGAAGGGGAGTCTTAAAATAGGGTGGGGTATAACATAGTAAGGTGAATAATATTATCCCCTTCCAGGGGATGATATCTCCCTTGGGAGGGAATATCATATAAATAAATATATAAATATATAAATATAGATATTTAATAAAATATCTTATTACAAAGTTTATACATACTAAAATTACGCTTTTGTCTAGACTCGAACTAGAATTATATGCATTAACAGTACACTGCTTTACCGATTAAGCTACAAAAGCAATATCGATTTCTCCTAATCATTCAATGAAATCACCAATTGGAACACATTCAAGTTTAATAGGCATTAACCCATGATTTACACCACATAACTCACTACATTGTCCATAAAATACTCCAGTTCTTTGTATTAAAGCACTAACTTGGTTTAAACGACCAGGTGTAGCATCTACTTTAATACCTAATGAAGGTATAGTAAAACAATGTATAACATCATTAGCTGTTACAATAAATCTAATATGAGTATCAACTGGTACAACTATTGAAGTATCAGTATCTAATAATCTTAATTGACCTTCTTCTAACATATCTTCTGGTATTATATATGACTCAAATTCAACTGTTTCTCCAGTTTCTGATACAAAATCAGAATATTCATATTTTCAATATCATTGTAATCCTATAACTTTAATAGTCATAGCAGGTGTTAAAACCTCATCACATAAATATAATAATATAAAACTAGGAAATGCTATTAATAATAAAATAATAGCAGGGAAAATAGTTCATATAATTTCTAAAGTTTGACCATGTTTAATATATTTATAAGCAAAAGCATTATTTTTAAAATCTTTTATAATAACATATAAAATATATGATACTAAACCTAAAACAAGAGCTAAATAATATGTTATATGATCATATAACTCATGAATACCTTCTTGGTTAGGAGTTGCGGCATCTTGAAAACGTATTCCTCAAGGTGTTGGTACATCTAATCTTATCATTTAATAATAATATAAATTAATATTTTATATAAAACAATTAATTTGGAATTAATCGGAATTGAACCGATATTATTCGTATGCAAAACGAAGGATCTACCATTAATCTATAATCCCTTTATTATAATATATCTTTAATATACTTACAATATAATATAATATAATGTAAAGTTATCCCCCACTCTCTTAAAAGAGGGTGGGGTGAGATATAATATAATATAATATATTTTTAATGAGATATTGTATAATATATGAAGTATATAAATTAGTAAGAATAAATAAAATATTTATTAAACTAAAACATAATAATCTAAAATGTAAAAACTTATTTATAGGGTTTAATATTTAATATGCTTTCAATATGTAACCTCTATCTTCTTAGCTAATATGATATATATATAATAATATCATAAAACCATTGGAAAACACCTTGATATCCTTTCGTACACCCAAGGCAATAAATAAGAAATAAATCCCATAGATGATAAAATCATTACTGACTCACGTCGTAATTAACCCATCTCAAGTAACTCCTTAGAGGACGAACAGTCCTACCCTACCTAGTTGCTGCTACCAGGAGGACGAGTCTAGACGACATCGAGGTGGCAAACACCGCTGACGATATCAACTCTCTAGCGGTATTACCCTGTTATCCCTAGCGTAACTTTAATCCGTTATCGACATCCATATCTAAAGATTATGCCTGTTCATTACACTCTACGTAAGTACTAATTCCACTTGTTAGTGTTATTATCATCGCACAATTATGTTGTTATCCTTGCATTTTATCCTATTTACCATATAGTTCTATTGTACGTAATTTACTATTCTTAAAATATAATATAAATTAAACCTCCCCTGTAAGGGAAGGGTTTCCCCCCCAGCGGGGGGGACATATATTTATTTTAATAGATATAATCATTATAAATTAGACACATCAGATGCTTTCGCTGATGTCGACGCCCCATCGAAACTAACTTCTTTACACTGTCTCATTCTTATTAAATTAATA
>Ga0065707_10083201_pt1 | contig 10044 bp, 7 predicted proteins | sample SwiRhicommuniRL3_FD_59094 | JGI IMG/M metagenome (GOLD analysis project Ga0065707, IMG submission 59094) | Switchgrass rhizosphere bacterial communities from Rose Lake, Michigan, USA - RL3 v2 (version 2) | ecosystem: Host-associated > Plants > Roots > Rhizosphere > Soil | place: East Lansing, MI... | reverse complement strand
CGGCGCTCCAGCCGAAGTGCTGGAACAGCTGGCCGATCACCGCGGCGCCGATCAGGCCGCCGAAGAAGTAGCTCGCCAGGTAAATGCCGCTGGCCGAGCCCGGGTCGTCGGTGGCAGCCCGCCCAACAAACCCGGTGGCGGTGGCTTGCGCAAAAAAGGTGCCAGCACCGACGCACGCCAGGCCGATCACCACCGCGGTGAGCTGCGGCACCAGCAGCAGCGGCAGGCCGATGCCGGCCACCGCGAGCGACGTGCGAAACGAGCGCTGCGCGCCGAACCGCGCCACCGCGCGGCCTGCCAGCGGGGTGGTCAGCAGCGACGGCAGGAACACGAAATAGACGAAGCCCAGCCCCATCGCCGACAGCGCGATCGGCTCGCGCGCCAACACGAAGTTGACGTACGTGAAGGTGCCGATGAAGGTGAACAGGATCAGGAAGCCGATGGCGAAGCTGACGCGCAGCGCCGGATTGCGCCAGTGGCCGATCAGCGCCGACCACGGCGCACGCGGCATCGCCGCAGCGGGCATCTGCGTGGCACGAGCCAGCGTCAGCCACGCCAGCACTGCACCGGCCAGGTTGAGCCCGGCGAAGACGACGAAGTTGCCCGCCAGCCCCAGATGGTCGGCCAGCGCCGCCGACATCAAGCGGCCGAACAGATTGCTCGCCACGTTGCCGGTCACGTAGGCGGCGAACGCGCCGGCCGCAGCGGCCATGCTGCAGTGCTCGGCCAGGTACGACAACGTCAACGCGAATGCGGTGGACATCGCCAGGCCCTGCACGATGCGCAGCGCGGCGAAGGTGGTCAGATCCGGTGCGAATGCCAGTGCCGCGGTGGGCAGTGCCAGCAGCGCGAGGCTCAGCGCGACGCCTGAGCGCCGATCGATGCGGCGCCCGAACAGTGCCATCGCCAGACCGGCCAGTGCCATGCCCATCGTGGTGGCGTTGACCGCCAGGCCCATCGCCGCCGGCGTCACGTGATAGGCACGTGCCAACGTCGGCAAGATGGCTTGCGTTGCAAAGAGGTCCACCAGGGTCAAGTACGCCATCAAGGCGACGGTGACGTTGCGGAACATGGCGTTGATTCCCTTGGTGGTGGACCTCGAAACTTCACAGCGCATGCCCGTGGCCCGCTGCTGCGAGCCGCGGGCAGGTCGCTCACATCATGTGCTCGTCGTGCTTTTCTTCCGAACGGAACAAGTCGAACGCGTAGATCACCACCGGCTTGGCGCCGGTGTTCTTCCACCAGTGCGACGTCGGGTTGCGCTCGGGCGTGATGTCGCCTGCCTTGTGCTGGATCGGCACTGCGCAGGTACTCGCGTACTCGGTGATCTCGCCGCTGGCGATCAACAGCAGCGCGGGGCGATCACCGTGGCTGTGCCAGGGCACCACGCCGCCGGGTGCGATGTCGAGCTTGCGGGCGCGGAACAACCGGCCCTGGATCGACACCGGCTCCTTCGCCAGTTCGGTGGCAGTGATCACGACGTCGGTCACGCCGCTGGCAGGCAACGCCGACATCGGCTGGCCGGTGCCGTTGGGACGCCGCTGGTCGGCCGGGCATTCGCCGGCGTGGGCGAGCGCGCCGAAGGCGATGGCTGCGACGGCCGTGAGGCCAATGAACGTCGATCGACGATTGAACAGTTGCTGAATCATGAGGATCTCCTGGTTGAGGTTGATGTGCGGCCCAAGCCGCGGGAAAACTCGATGGCCGGCGCGCGACGCCCGACCATCAATGCGCCGTCCAGCCGCCCTCGATGGGCAGCACGGCGCCGGTGATCGAGGCCGCGGCCTCGCTGCACAAGAAAGCCGTCAACGCAGCCACCTGCTCGACGGTGACGAACTGCTTGGTCGGCTGCGCGGCCAGCAGCACGTCTCGCACGACGGCCTCTTCGCTGATGCCGCGCGCACGGGCGGTGTCGGGAATCTGTTTTTGCACCAGCGGCGTCAACACATAGCCCGGGCACACTGCGTTGACGGTGATCCCGACCTCGGCCACTTCGAGCGCCACGGTCTTGGTGAGCCCCGCGATGCCGTGCTTGGCCGCCACATACGCGCTCTTGAACGGGCTGGCCACCAGCGCGTGCGCCGAGGCGACGTTGACGATGCGCCCGAAGCCCTTCTTCTTCATCGCCGGCAAGGCCAGCCGCGTGGTGTGGAATGCCGCGCTCAAATTGATGGCGAGGATCGCGTTCCACTGAGTCGTAGGGAACTCGTCGACCGGCGCGACATGCTGGATGCCGGCGTTGTTGATCAAGAGGTCGACGGCGCCGAATTCGCCGATCGCGCGCGCCATCATCGATTCGATCGCATCGGCACGGCTCATGTCGGCGCCGTCGTACATCACGTTGACGTCATTCGCGTCGGCGATCTCGTTGCGCAGCCGAGCGATCTCGGCGGCGTCCCCGAATCCATTCAGCACGATGTCGGCGCCGCGCGCCGCGAATTCGCGTGCGATGCCCAACCCGATGCCCGACGTCGAGCCGGTGATCAGTGCGGTCTTGCCTTTGAACATGCTGCTGCTCCTTGGGTTAGGGATCTCGACGGCGTTGTGCGTCCGACGAACGCTTGCGGCCCGTCTGTCGACGCTCGCGCCACTTCCTTACTCGCCGACAAAAAAATCCTGGCGGCTTGTAAGGGCCGACACAGCGACCCGACTACGACCGGGCGCCGAGCTCCGGATCAGAAGGTGAGGCGCCCGAACAGGAGACAGCGATGGAACCAGGCACTCACACGATCGTGATCGTCGGCGGCGGCTTCGCCGGCACCACGCTGGCGCGCGCACTGGATGCGCGGCGCGTGCCCGGCCTGCAGGTGACGCTGATCTCCGACGAGAGCACGACCACCTTTCACCCGATGCTGCCCGAGGCCGTGGGTGCGTCGGTGTTCCCCGAGCAGGTGGTGGCGCCGCTGCGCGAGATGCTCGACTTCCAGCGCGGCGATCGCTTCGTGATGGGCCGCGTGACCGATGTCGACCCGCATGCGCGCACGCTGCGCTGCGAGACGCTGGCCGGGCGGCGTGATCTGCGCTACGACGAGCTGGTGCTGGCGTTCGGCAACCGCGCGCGGCTCGACCTGATGCCCGGCATGGCGTTGCACGCGCTGCCGTTGAAGACCGTGGGCGACGCGATGCACATCCGCAACGTCGTGCTGCGTCGCCTCGCCTGCATCGAATTGGAGACCGATGCGGAGTTGCGGCGCGAGATCGGCCACTTCGTCGTCATCGGCGGCGGCTTCTCCGGCGTCGAAGTGGCCGGCGAACTGGTCGATTGCCTGGCCAGCATCCGGCGCTTCTATCCACGGGTGGCGGCCGACGAACTGAAGGTCACGTTGCTGCACGACCTCGATCGGTTGCTGCCCGAGATGTCACCCCGGCTGGCCGATGCCGCGCTGCGCTCGTTGCAACGCCGGGGCGTGACCGTGCAACTGCGCACGCGCGCCAGCGCGATCCACGAGCGCGGCGTGCGCCTCGAGGGCGGCAGCGGATTGGCCGCGCAGACGGTGATCAGCACGATCGGCACGCGGCCCAACAGCCTGGCCACTGAATTGGGCCTGGCCACCGAGCGCGGTCGCGTCATCGTCGAGCCGGACCTCTCGGCCTCCGGCCACCAGCACGTGTGGGCGCTGGGCGACTGCGCGTCGGTGCCCAACGGCTTCGACGGCAAGGCATCGCCGGCCACCGCGCAATTCGCGGTGCGCCAAGCTCAACAGCTCGCGACCAACCTGCTGGCGCGCCGGCGTGGCCAGCCGACGCGACCCTTCAAGGCACGGCCGCGCGGCATGATGGCCGCGATCGGACGCCACAACGGCGTCGCCGAGGTGTTCGGTTTCAGCTTCAGCGGCTTGCCGGCGTGGCTGCTGTGGCGTGCGTACTACCTGTCGCAGATGCCGACCTTGCGCCGCAAGCTGCGCCTCTGGGTCGAGTGGACATGGGGCATGTTCTTTCCGGCGGACATCACGCACCTGCGTTTCACGCGCAGTGCCGAGTTGCCGGTGCACGAGCGCGGCGCGGGCGTGTGACCCCCGCTCGCGGCCGCACGCGCGCCGCCACGGTCAGGGGCCGGCAAGGGTTGGCCGGTACACTCATGCCTGCTCCCGACCGCTGCACGCATGATCGAGATCGCCCGCCAGATCGAAACCCTGCGCCCTCAACTGCTGCGCTATGCGCGATCTCAACTGCGCAACGACGCGTGGGCCGAGGACGCCGTCTCGGAGGCGATGCTGGCGGCACTGGAGAAGCCCCAGTCGTTCGCCGGCCAGTCGCAGCTGAAGACCTGGCTGGTCGGCATCCTGAAGCACAAGGTGATCGACCAGCTGCGCCGCCACAGCCGCGAGTGCACGATCCTGAGCGACGACGACGAGACCGACTTCGACGAACTGTTGTTCAAGGCCGATGGGCACTGGCGCGAGGCGCCGCAGGAGTGGGGCAGTCCCGAACAGACCTTGAATCAACGCCAGTTCTTCGAGGTGCTCGAGCACTGCATGGAGCGGCTGCCGGCGACGCAAGGCCGCGTGTTCATGATGCGCGAGTGGCTCGAACTCGGTACCGACGAGATCTGTAAGGAACTGTCGATCACGTCGACGAACCTGTGGGTCCTGCTGCATCGGGCGCGGTTGCGCTTGCGAGATTGCCTGCAGCAAGGCTGGTTCGCCGGGCGACCGGTGACTTGAGGGCTCATGGATCTCAAACGCAGCTGCCGCGAAGTCACCCGCCTCGTGCTCGAAAGCGAGGACCGCGAGCTCACGACCACCGAGACCCTGGCACTGCAGATGCACTGGCGCATTTGCGACGCCTGCCGCAAATTCCGCGAGCAGGCGCAATGGATGCGTGGCGCGCTGTCGCGCTGGCGCAGCTACCGCGACAACGACGACGTCGACAGTGGAGGTGCGGGCTCGCCCTGAGCCCGCCGCAGCGACCGCCATCCCCAGTTTGTCGGTCGGCTGCCGCGGGGCGGCGTGGCAGCATGCAGCGCACCGATCGCCGGGAGCTGTGATGCAAACCACCGTCTTCTACGCCACCAACCGAGCGCACGAGGGGCGCGAACGGTTCAAGCCGCTTCGCTACGGCACCACCTTCTCGTCCGACGGCATGGAGAACCTGCGCTTCGGACGCGTCACCTTCGAAGCCGACGACGCCCAGGTGCGGGCGCTGCTGTCGCGCCAGAAGAATTTCACTGGCGCCGGTGATGGCGAAGCGCTGCAGGACTACTTCGCGCAATGCGCGCGCGACAGTCAGGCGATCCAAGCCTACGAGGAAAGCATCCCCGACAAGGGGGTGGCCGACACCGCGCAACCCGCGGTGAAGCTCGGCTCGCTCGCGATGTTTTCCGACCTGCAGGCCGACATGCAACGCGGCCGCGACATGCTGGTGTTGATCCATGGCTACAACGTCGGCTGGGAAGAGGCCGTCGGCACCGCGGCCGCCCTCGAGGCCATGCTCAACCGCGCCGGCGAGGTGGTGCAGCCGGTGCGCGTGATCCTGTTCACTTGGCCGTCCGACGGCAAGGCGCTGCCCTGGGTGAGCTACAAGAGCGACCGCTCGGACGCCCGCAGCGCGGCCGGCGCGGTGGGGCGTGCGATGCTGAAGCTGCGCGACTTCCTGCACCAGCTCGGGCGCGAGGTGCGGCTGGCCAAGACGGCCGAGACCACCACGCGCGAACAGTTGGAGGCCGTGGGCGTGACTCGCGAGAGCGAGGTCATGCGCGCGGTGGCGCAGGCCGAGGCCACCGAGCTGTGCGGCCAGAAGATCCACCTGCTGGCGCACTCGATGGGCAACTACGTGCTGCAGCACGCCCTCGAGCGGCTGCGCGACTTCAGTCCCGGCAATGCGCTGCCGCGCATGTTCGATCACGTGTTCCTGGCAGCGGCCGACGTCGACGACACCGTGCTCGAGCACAGCCAGCCGATGGAGCAGGTGCACCAGATCGGCAACGCGGTGGCGATCTACCACAACGCCAACGACACGGCCCTGCGAATCAGCGACACCACGAAGGGCAACCCCGACCGCCTAGGCCAGCGCGGGGCCGCACGGCCGCAGGCCCTGCACCAGAAGATCTACCAGGTGGACTGCTCCGAGGTCGTCGCCGGCCTCACGCAGCACAGCTACTACACCAACGGCATGATCGCCAGCGACATCCGCAAGGCGCTGCAAGGGCAGCTGCCCGACGGGCCGGCGCGCGGCCTGCGCAAGTTCGGCCCGGCGCCGAACATGTTCGGCTTCGTGCGCGGCTGAAGCACCGTCGGGGCTCAGGTCTTCGCGCCGGCCCCCGACACCGCGCCGTAGCCACCCCCGCCCGGCGTCTCGATCACGAACACGTCGCCCGACTGCATCTCGGCCGAGCCGATGTGCTGCAACGTCTCGACGCGGCCGTCCGCACGCTCGACGCGGTTGATGCCCAACGCGCCCGTCTGGCCGCCGGCCAACCCGAACGATGGCACCCGGCGACCGTTGCTCAAGATCGACGCGGTCATCGCCTCGAGGAAACGCACGCGCCGCACGCTGCCGTTGCCGCCGCGGTGATGCCCTGCCCCACCTGAACCGGCGCGGATCGCATAGCTGTCCAACCGCACCGGAAAACGGAACTCCAGCACTTCGGGGTCGGTGAGGCGCGAGTTGGTCATGTGCGTCTGCACGACGCTGGCGCCGTCGAAGTCGGGGCCCGCACCGGAGCCACCAGAAATCGTTTCGTAGTATTGGTAGGTCTCGTTGCCGAAAGTGAAGTTGTTCATCGTGCACTGGCTGGCGGCCATCACGCCCAACGCACCGAACAACGCGTTGGTCACGCACTGCGAGGTCTCGACGTTGCCCGCCACCACGGCTGCAGGTGGGTGTGGATTGAGCATGCAGCCCTCGGGCACGATCACCCGCAGTGGCTTCAGGCAACCGGCGTTCAACGGGATGTCGTCGTCGACCAGCGTGCGAAACACGTACAGCACAGCGGCCATCGTCACTGCCTTCGGTGCGTTGAAGTTGTTGGGCAACTGCGCGCTGGTGCCGGTGAAATCGATGGTCGCCTCGCGCTGCTGCGCGTGCACCGTGACCTTCACCGCAATGCGCGCGCCGTTGTCGAGTGCCAGCTCGAAGGTGCCGTCCTTCAATGCAGTGATGACGCGGCGCACTGATTCCTCCGCGTTGTCCTGCACGTGACGCATGTAGGCGGCCACGGTGTCGCGCCCGAACTGCGCGACCATCGCGCGCAGCTCCTGCACGCCCTTCTCGTTGGCCGCGATCTGTGCGCGCAGATCGGCGATCGTCTGGTCGGGGTTGCGCGCCGGCCACTGCGTGGTGTTCAGTTGCGCGCGCAACTCGGTGTCGCGCAGGCGCCCGTCGCGCACCAGCAGGAAGTTGTCGAACAGCACGCCCTCCTCGTCGATCGTCTTCGAGAACGGCGGCATCGAGCCGGGTGTGCTGCCGCCGATGTCGGCATGGTGGCCGCGCGACGCGACGTAGAAGCTCGGCTTCGCATCCCCGGTGGCCAGGTACACGGGCGTCACCACCGTCACGTCGGGCAGGTGCGTGCCGCCGTGGTACGGATCATTGAGCACGTAGACGTCGCCCTCGCGCATCTGCGGATTGCGTGCGATCACCGTCTTGATGCTCTCGCTCATCGAGCCCAGGTGCACCGGCATGTGCGGCGCGTTGGCGATCAACTGACCCGACGCATCGAACAGCGCACACGAGAAATCGAGCCGCTCCTTGATGTTCACCGAGTAGGCGGTGTTCTGCAGCCGCAGGCCCATCTGCTCGGCGATGTTCATGAACAGGTTGTTGAACACCTCGAGCATCACCGGGTCGGCCTGCGTGCCCACCGCGTGCTGCGACGCGCGCGCCGCCACGCGGCTGAGCTCCAGCCCGCCGGCCGGGGCGAGCACCGCCTGCCACCCCTGCTCGACCACCGTGGTGGCGTTGGCCTCGGCGATGATCGCCGGGCCGGCGATCATCGCGCCGGCTTGCAGCGATTCGCGCACGAACAAGCCCGCGTCGTGCCAGCCGTCGAAGAAGACGCGCACCGTTGCCCGCGGCTGGGGCCGATGTGAAGCGGTTTCGCTGGCGGCGACACGGCCTTCGTCGAAGCGCTCTCCCGGCCCCACCGCTTCGACCGACACCGCCTCGATGACCAGCATCCGATCGGGCATCAGGAACGCAAAGCGCTGGCGATACGCGGCCTCGAACGCGGCACGCACCGCGTCGATGGCTCCGAACGCCACCACCAGCGCGGTGTCGGTGCCCTGGTAGCGCACATGGATGCGCTCGCGCAGCTCGATCGTGGCCACGCCTTGCGCGATCAGTTCGTCGCGCGCGGCGCCACCCAGCTCATGCAAGCGCGCCTGCGCTGCGGCCAGGCCTGCCGCATCGAGCGGCAGCTCGACCGAGCCCTCGCGCATCGCGATCTGATCGGCCAGCCCCATGCCGTAAGCCGACAGCACGCCGGCCAACGGGTGCACGAACACGCGCGTCATGCCCAATGCATCGGCCACCGCGCACGCGTGCTGGCCACCGGCACCGCCGAAACACTGCAACGTGTATTGCGTGACGTCATAGCCGCGCGCCACCGAAATGCGCTTGATCGCGTTGGCCATGTTCTGCACCGCGATCTGCACGAAGCCGGCGGCCAGCGACTCAGGCGTGACCTCGCGCCCGGTGCTGCCCCGCACGTCGGCGGCCATGGTGTCGAATTTCGCGACCACGCCGGCCGCGTCGAGCGGCTCGTTGGCGCGCGGCCCGAACACCTTCGGAAAGTGCAAGGGTTGGATGCGGCCCAGCATCACGTTGGCATCGGTCACCGCCAGTGGTCCGCCGCGGCGGTAGCTCGCCGGCCCCGGGTTGGCCCCGGCGCTCTCGGGGCCGACGCGCAATCGCGCACCGTCAAACTGCAGGATCGAGCCACCACCGGCGGCGACCGTGTGGATGCTCATCATCGGCGCGCGCATGCGCACGCCGGCCACCTGCGTCTCGAACGCGCGCTCGAATTCGCCCGCATAGTGGCTGACGTCGGTGGAGGTGCCGCCCATGTCGAAGCCGATCACGCGCTCGTGGCCCGCCGCCACCGCGGTGCGCACCATGCCGACGATGCCGCCGGCCGGCCCCGACAGGATGGCGTCCTTGCCCTGAAAGTGATGCGCCTCGGTGAGGCCACCGCTCGATTGCATGAAGAAGAGGCGCACCCCCGGCATCTGCGCCGCCACCTGGTCGACGTAGCGGCGCAGGATCGGCGACAGGTAAGCGTCGACCACCGTGGTGTCGCCGCGCGACACCAGCTTCATCAGCGGACTGACCTCGTGCGACAGGCTGACCTGCGTGAAGCCGGCCGCACGCGCGAGCGCGACCGCCGCCTGCTCGTGCGCGGTGAACCGGTAGCCGTGCATCAGCACGATCGCGCAGGCGCGAATGCCGGCGTCGTAGGCGGACTGCAACTCGGCCCGCAAGGCATCGCTCTGCAACGGCTGCACCACGTCGCCGCGCGCGCCGATGCGCTCGTCGGCCTCGATCACGCGTTCGTACAACAGCTCGGGCAGCACGATGTGGCGATCGAACAGCCGCGGCCGATTCTGATAGGCGATGCGCAACGCGTCGCGAAAGCCGCGCGTCGTAACCAGCACCGTACGGTCACCCTTGCGCTCGAGCAGCGCATTGGTGGCGACGGTGGTGCCCATCTTCACGCACTCGACCGACGAGGCCGAGATCGCCTCGCCCGCCTTCAGCCCGAGCAAGCGACGAATGCCTTCAACGGCGGCATCACGGTACTGCTCGGGGTTGTCCGACAGCAGCTTCAGCGTACGCAACGAACGATCGGGCGCGCGCCCGACGACGTCGGTGAACGTGCCTCCGCGATCGATCCAGAACTGCCAGCGTGCCGAGACGTTCATGCGCTTGCTTCCAGGGCCCGCCACCGCTCGTGCAGCAGGCTGATGATGTGGTGGACCGGACGCCGCGTGGCGCGCGCCACGGCCTTCGCGTAGGGCGGCATGTTGGTGCATTCGAACACGATCTCGCGCACCGTGGGCCAGCGCGCCACCAGTCGCTGTGCGGCCTCGACCACGTCGGCCTCGG
>Ga0065707_10083200_pt1 | contig 10045 bp, 4 predicted proteins | sample SwiRhicommuniRL3_FD_59094 | JGI IMG/M metagenome (GOLD analysis project Ga0065707, IMG submission 59094) | Switchgrass rhizosphere bacterial communities from Rose Lake, Michigan, USA - RL3 v2 (version 2) | ecosystem: Host-associated > Plants > Roots > Rhizosphere > Soil | place: East Lansing, MI... | reverse complement strand
TCCCGTGCCGCCGGCGTTCGCGATGCCCTGGAAGATCGACGCACCCGAGCCGTTGTTCGAGGTGTTCTGAACCGTGTTGTTCGTGATGGCGACCGTGCCCGCCGCCGTGTTCAGGATTCCGGTGAAGTTGGTGACCGCGGTCGTCGTGCCCGTCGTGCCGACCTGGATGGAATTCGCCGTCGTCGTGCTGCCGACGGTGTTCCCGCTGATGGTGACGCCCGAGCCGGCCGTCTCGATGCCGCGAACCGTAATGCCGATGGTCGCGGTCGGGCTGGTGGCCGTGATGCCGCCGATGGCGTTGCCCTGGATGGTCGAGCTGGTCGAGTTCGCGTAGATCCCGTCAACGATTCCGGCGCTGGTGGTGCCATTGGTGGTGACCGTGATCGCGCCGGTTCCGCTCGTGGCGCCGATCGTGTTCGCGGTCGTCGTGCCGACGTTCACCGTGCCGCCGAGGATGCTGATGCCGCCGAGGACGCCTGGCGAGGCCGCCGCCACGCTAGTCGTCGTGAGCGAGATCCCGGAGACCGTGTTCCCCTGGACGCTCGACGCCGGGAAAGGCGACGCGGCCACCGTCATCTCGATGCCGCGGTAGTTGATGGCGACGGCGCCGGTGTACGTCGTGACGCCGCCTCCGGATCCGTCCGCGAAGCCGATCGTGTTGTTCGAGACCGTGTACCCGCTGCCCGAGGCGGTCACGATACCGATCGCGCGGTGCGTCGCCCCGGTGGTCGCGGTGCGCGTCCCCGTCTGGAAGAAGCGGTTGCCCGTGATCGTCCAGGTGCCGCTGTTCGACGCCACGAGGATGCCGTTGGAGGCGGCGCCGGCGTTGAAATAGTCCTGGATGAAGTTGTTGCTGACGACGATGCCGGTGTTGGCGATGCTGGCCGAGCTTCCCGCGGAGTAGACGGCGTTGGTGGGGAGATTCCCGCCCGACGCAGCGATCGTGTTGGCCGTGATGGTGTGGTTGATGTTGCCGGTGGTGGAACCGGTCGAGAAGGCGATGGTGCCCGACGCGGCGCCCGTCCCCGAGCCCTTGATGGTGCAGTTGCGGACCGTGTCCCCCGAGGTCCCCGCCCAGAAGAGGACGGTAGAGGCGTTGGTCGCGGTGCTCGCGTTGTCGAGGGTGAGCGCGTTCCCTCCCGCATTCGAGCCGTCGATCACGACGCTCCCGGCGCCGTTGAGATCGATCAGTGCGCCGGCGATGGTGCCGGAGATGGTCCGTGCCGCGCCGCCCGCAGGCGAGATCGTGATCCCCGTGTACGAGGATCCTCCGACGCCGCTGGCGTTCAGGAGGGCGGAAGCGCCTTCCGTCGCGTCGCCGCAGACGTCGATCGTGATCGCCCCCGTGTAGCTCCCGTTGTTGATGTCGGCGAACGCGGCGCCCAGGCTCCCGTACCCCGTGGGGCCAAGGAGGCCGCCGGTGGATTCGAGCTCGATGGGGCCGCCGGGGAGCGACTCGCAGACGCCGGTCGCCGCATGGGCGCCCGGCACGAGTCCGGCGAGGAGGAGGCAGAAGAGAGCAACAACATGCGCGGTTTTCATCGAGAAGTCCTTTCCGGAGAACACCCCTGTCGCGAGCGCTCGAAGATTACGAAGAGGGTGGCCCCTGCAACCATGGGGGGATCCACCGAGTTTTCGAGAAAGATCACCGGATACCCGGGGCACGACAACGCGGAAAAAGGCCAGGTCAACGCGGACTACGGGCAGGCGTAGGCAGACGCTTCGATTCCCGCGTCGCGCGATGCGACCTGCGAGGGCGCACCCGAATCGAAGGACGCCGCACCACCGCAGTTGGTGGCGCGGACGAGGTACCAGTAGCCGTCGGCCGGAGCGGGGACGTCGCCATCGTCGGCGGTCGTGTCGGTGAGGTTGTCTTCCAGGCAGTCCCCCGTGGCGCTCGCGAAGTCGCCGAGGTTCGAGCGCAGGTGTCCGAGGCCCCCCCGCACGACGTCGTAGCCGGTGGCCCCGGGGATCGCGGCCCACGTCAGACGCGCTCCCCCCGAGACGGGCTTGTTCACGAGAAGGACGGCAAGCTCCGTGGGAGCCGCGGCGCTGCATTGACAGGGGCCGAGGGTGCCGCCCTGGAGGATCGCAGCGTTCAGCCCCTGGGGGAAGCTGACGGCCTGCGTCTGACCCTGCTGGCAGACGAGGATGGTCGGAATCTTGACGACCCAGGGAAGGTTCCCGTACTGCGAGTTCATATGGCCGGCGATCGTCCGCCCGTCGGCCGACATCGCATTCGCGGCGAGAGGGAACGCTCCCACCGTGCTGATCCCCTGGGAGCCGAGGAGCTGGTTCAGATCCGTCCAGCGCAACGAGCTCGTCCAGATCCCGGGCCCGAGGATCACGTTGTTGCCGGTCGCGAAGCCGGTGACGACCTCGTGATCGTCGCTGATCACGGTGGTGGCGCCCCCAGTTTGTCCCGGCAGGAGACCGAGCCGCTCGACGCCGGTCGCCGGTGTATAGCGCCACGCCTCGCCGCTGGTGGCGGAATTGATCGCACCGACGACGAACTGTCCGTCGCGCGACACTCCGAGAGCCTCGCCTACGTACTGGGTTCCGATCTTGATGAAGGTCGGGGGGCCGCTCCGCCACTGTACCGCGCGCCGGAGTCCGGTCGAACTTTGGTCCCAGCCAACGATCACGCTGCCGTTGAAGTTGACGCCGTTGGCCCGGCCAGGCTGGTCGAAGGTGTCGATCTTGGGAAGGGCGACGGTGCCACCGGCCGCCGTCCACTTGAAGCCGCGGGTCGTGCCGTTGTAGCAACCAGCGGCGCCGTAGGAGAGCCCGACGACCGTGCTGCCGTCGCCGGAGATGTCCTGGACGCTCGTGTAGACCGGAACGCCAAGATCGTTGCAGGGTACGGCTCCGGGGACAGGAGGAAGCGGTGTCCAGTTGCCGTTCTCGTAGATCGCCGCCTTCATCGTCCCGTCGGCCTCGTCGAGGATGTTGCCGACGATCCGTGTCCCATCGTTGGAGATCGCGGCCTTCGTCACAGCCCCGCCGATGTCTTCGTACACACCCGTGTTCAAGTCCCATCGGAAGCCGGACCCGGGATGGGCGGGATCGGAACCGGGCACGCCTCCGACCACCACGGATCCGTCTGCGGTGATGTCCGTGGGGACTCCGTTCTGGCGCGGGTACGGCTGGATGAACTCGGGCGCGCCGGGAAGCCGATTGAACGTGATGTTGGCCGTCACGGGCGCGCCTGCCGCAACGTTCACCGTCGTCCAGCTGCATCGGTTGTCGGTCGACCCGTCTCCGCTCTCCATCCCCCCGTTGAAGTACTCCTCCGGGCCGGGCAGCACGACGATGGGCGGCACCGAGAAGGCGCCGGCCAGGAGGCTGTCGACGTAGACGACGTAGCTCCTGCCTGGAGTGAGATTGTTGATCGTGAACGTGCCGTCGGGACCCGCCTCCCCCTTGGAGACCTGTCCCGAGATGTACGACGAGGCTTCGGAAAACGGGTCGCCGGCGAGTCTCGCGATGACGTTGACCCCGGTCACCGGAGCCCCCGACGCGTCCCGGACCTCGCCGCGAATCGTCCCACGCGTCTGGGGATACCCCGGCGCAGGGTAAAGATCCGAGATCGCCGCGCGATCGTCGAGGTGCAGCGTCCCCATGAACTCGCCGCTCTGGCCGGGTGATGGATTGCTGAACGGATACATGGTCTCGTTGGTCTCAGGTCCCGGCCGGGCGACGATCCAGGGCGCGCCGCAACCGTTGGGCGCGGGAGGGTCGAGCAGGTTGGGATCTTCCGCTGCGCCGTTCAGCTGGGAGTGCGCGAGATTCCACGCGTGCCCCATCTCGTGCGTGACGACGCCCTGGTAGCCGACACCGCCCGGGTCGTCCGGATGTTGTCCGGTTCCGGTCAGGACCATCCACGCCTCGAGGATCTCGGGAGAGTCGGGGGCGACGTACTCGATCCCCGTGATGCCCAGAACGGCACCGGGAGGAAAGCCAAAGAAGTCCTCGAAGATGCTGCCGTCGTCGTCGTAGACGATGTCGGCCCCGCCGCCGTTCCAAGAGCCGAGGACCGACGTGACCGTTGCACCGTTCACGTCGCCGAGGCCGATCTGGGAGAAGTCGCCGGCCACCGTGCTCCGGAAGGTGGACGTCGACACGCCCGACCACTGGCTCGAGGCGAAGCTCACGAGATAGCCGGCACGCTCGGGCGAGAGCGGGCCCAAGGCGCCGAGGTCGGTGAAGACGGGAACGGATCCGCCGGGCCATGCCTGCAGGTTCCACGTGTACGGCACGCGGTTCACGTAGTCGTAGGTGTACAGGGGGCCGCCTGCGAAGGCGGCGGTCCCAACCGAGAGCGCGAGGAGCGCTCCCAGGAGACGCGCGCGGCTCATCGGCCGGACCCCGAGGTGTGCGGTGGGGGAATGCCGCGCCGGTCGGAGAGCGACAGTTTCCCCGTCTCCACCCAACGACCCTGGACGGCGCGCCGGAGAAAGGAGAGGAACGTGTCGGGGTTCACCGCACCGCCGTCCACGATCATCCGCGTCTCCTTCGCGTTGCCGACGGCCTGCTCGAGACGGACGTTCCTGAACAGGCCCAGGTTGCCGTGCTCGTTCTCGACGCGTCCCGGGCCGATCTGGAACTTTCCTGCCGTGACCCCCGCCGGCATGCGGAAACCGGTCAGCCTCGCCGACGGGCGGAGCATCAGGACCAGCTCCGTGCCCGCGGTGTACCTGGGGAGACCCTCGGGGGCGGGCATCATTTTCTTCGTGCCGTCCGCGGTCAGCCGCGGCGCCAAGAGGCCGAACTGCCGGAACGTGTAGGTGCCGGAGATGCCGCCGCGAATCGACTCCGAGACCTGGAGGGTCACCTCGGTATAAGGCACACCCTGCGGGTCGATCCCGTCGGTGACGTTCGTGACCTTGCCGACGACGATGTCGTTGGATTGCTGCAGCAGCTCCACGATGTTGGCATCGCCGCTCAGCGTCATTGCGTGAGCGCTACCGACGGCCGCCGCCAGCGCCGCCAGGATTCCGATAGATTTTCGATACACGAGTCGCCCCTGAGGAAATGCGTCGTTCATCGTTCGCGTCGCCTAGTCGGGACACGCCCACAAGGCCGCGCCGATTTCTTGACCGCGCGTGCTGACCTGCGAGGGAACCCCCTCGTCGTACGGGCCAAGTCCCGTGCACCCGACCGCCCGCATCAGCCAGAACTGTCCTTGGCCGGCGGTCGGATTGGGGCCCGTGAACATGGACGTGCCGGAGACGTCGTTGCCAGAGCAGTGGGCCTGACTCAAGAACTGGTAATGGCCGCTCGCGCTCCGCAGCTCCTGAAGGTCACCGGAGATGACGTCGTACTGGACCGCATGCGGCACGGCGTTCCACGACATGGTGACGTTGCCATTGGACTTCGCCATCGTCATCGTCAACGCCCCGGTCGGATGGGGGACGCCGTCGTCGATCCGGCCGTTGCAATCGTCGTCGATCCCGTTGCAGGTCTCCGTCGTCCCGCCGAGAGCCGACGGATTCGCGTCGAGACAATCGCCCGCGGTCGTGATGTAGCCGGGAGGAGGAAGACCGCCGGTGCAGAGGTTGAGCTCCGTCGTCGGGTCGCCGTGGCCGTCCCCATCGGCGTCCTGGTAGTAGTCCGTCGAGGGGTAGCAGTTGAGGTCGACGGTGGCGACGGCCGTGCCCGGATCGAGCCCCATGCGCAACGACAACGTGCCGGTGTGCGTGAGCCCGAGCCCTCTCCCGTCGCTGTTGCCATTCCCGCCAATGCCCGGCGCGAGGATCTGTGTCCTGAACGTGTCCGGCGCAATTTCCAGGTTCTGACCCTGCTGCCAGACCAGGAAGACTCCCTTCGTCGGCGTCCAGGCCACGAGCGCTCTCGAATCGTGGTTCGGAAAGATGTTGGGGCCGACGAGGTCGCACTGAACGACGAAACCGAAGTCGCTGAAGGCGATGGGGAGCGCGACGATCTGCTCACACGTCGATCCGCTCGGCGCGCCGGGGATCGGAGTGACGCCGGAGCGCGCGACGAGGCTCACCGAGCCCGGAGCGCCCGCCCAGATGCCGTCGTCGTTGGTCGAGTTCACGGTGCCGCCGATCAAGGCCGCCGTGAAGATCCCGACGCCGGAGCCGTTCACGAAATGTTGGAACACGTTGAAATTCTTGAACACCGCATCGGTGCCGGGAGCAGGAGACCCTGTGCGCGCGAGGAGCGTGGCGACACCGGCCGTGTCCGCGATGTAGACCGCCCCGTCGTTCGCCGAGGTGGTGTCGCCGTTGGCGAGACCTGTGTAGAACGAGAATCTCCCGTTGCCTGCGACGGAGCCGCCGGCCAAGGTGAACGCGAGGATTCCGGTCCCGCCGCTGAACACCGCGCCGGCCGTCCCCGGCGCCGAATCTCCTTCGCGCAGCAGGAGCCTGTTCCCCGACCCCGGCGTGTAGAGCCAGATCGACTCGTCGTTCCCGGCCGTGACGCCGGCGCCCGAGAGCTGCAGGTTGTAGACGATCTTGTCGTCTGCCATCTGGTTGTTCCCGGCAAACTGGCCGCCGAGCCCGGAGAACGCGTTGGCCTTGATCGGGCCGGGGAGCATCGTGTCGCCCCTGCGCACCACGATCGTGAGCGCCCCGGGCGTGCCCGTGTAGATCGCGAGGTCGTTGCTCGTTCCGACGACGTCGCCTCCCACGAGCGGGGCGGGAAACATCACCCTGCCGTTGCGATTGATGCCGGTGGCCTGGAGGTTGAGACCGTCGAGGTCGCCGAAAACCGCGCCGGAGGTGCCGGGCGCAGGATCGCCTTCCCTCGCGACGAGAACCAAAGACCCCGCGAATCCGCCGAAGAGGCCGGTGTCGCTCGTCGTCGGAAGATCGTTGGTGGCGTTGGTCAGCTTGCTGGTCCAGAGGCTCCGGCCATCGGGGCTGATGCGCAACGTGTTGACCGAGATGCCCGAGGTGCCGCCGTTGTTGATCAGGTCGATCCCGGGAAGGCCCGGTGCGGGATCGGACCACTGTGCCACCGCGAACAGGTCCGCCGTCGTCGTCCCCTGGAAGAGCGCGTGGCTGTTCTTGCTCTCGATCGTCGGCCCGGCCATGTTGGACATGAAAAGGACTGTGCCGTCATCCGCCAGAAACGGAGAGTCCATTTCCGAGCCGAACGTGGTGAACAGCGGCATCCCCGGAACGCTGCCGTCGGTATAGGCGAGCACGTTCCCGTGGTTCGTCACCAACGACAACGGTTCCGTCGCATAAGCCGCCGACAGAAAGCCCAGCATCATGGCGGCAACGAGACCGAGCCTGAGTCCCTTGGTCATCCTCTGACTCCGTGTCGCAATGGACAGGTGGTGGCGGCCGTAGGTGTACGCGTGGGCCGAGACGCCCACCATGAGGGGATCCACCGTGTTTTCGAGGAAGATCCCCGGAGGCCGACTCCAGGAAAACGCCGAAAAAAGGGGGCCGGACGGCATGTATCGGGGGGTAGGCGCCGTCCGGCCCTTTCGGCAGCTAGGTGACTTCTACTGGCAGTAGTAGGGTTGGACGTTCGAGTTGATCTCGGCGTCGCGTCCGGGGCGCTCCTTCGGCGACCCGCTGCTCCACGTGCCGTCGGCGTCGCAGTTCAGCGGACGGATCAACCAGAAGAACCCGTTGCCCGGGCTCGGGGTACCGCTCGTGGGGAACTGTGTGGCGGTGACGTCCTGCCCGACGCACACGCCCGAGGTCAGAGGCCAGAAACTATGGAGGCTCCGCAGATCGTTGAGACCGCCAGTGATGACGTCGTACGCGGTGGCGCCGGGCACGGGGGCCCACGAGAGGGTCGCGTTCGCGCCCGCCTTGGTGAGCGTCATGTCGAGCGGAGCGCTGGGGGCGGGGATGCTCTCGTCGATCATCGCGTCGCAGTCGTCGTCGATCCCGTTGCAGGTCTCCGGTGACTGGCCGAGCGCGGCAGGGTTCGCGTCGAGGCAGTCTCCGGACCGCGTGATGTAGCCGGGCGGCGGGACGCCGCCTGCACACAGGTTGATCTCGGTCGTGGGGTCGCCGTAGGTGTCGCCGTCACTGTCCAGGTAGTAGTCGGTCGCCGGGGCACAGTTGAGGTCGAGCGTCAGAGTGGCCGTTCCGCTCGTTGAGACGCCGAATGACGTGCTCGTCGCGATCCTCCCGTCGTTCGAGAAGCCGAGCGATGCGCCGTCGGTGTTGTTGAATTGCAAGATCCCGAAGTTCTGCGTGATCTTGAACATGCCCGGGGCGACCTCCATCGTGTCGCCGCTCCGAGCCACGAGGAAGGTTCCGTTGGCGGGCGTCCAGGCGAACGTGGCTCTGTTGTTCGTGAAGCGCGCCACGTCCCCACCCACGAGGTTGGCCTGGAAGAGGATCCCAAAATCGCTGTAGTCCATGGGAAGCCCGATCAAGCTGTCGAACTTGGCCCCATCGGTTCCAGGGGCGAGAGCCCCCTCCCGGGCGACCAGGCTCAACGCCCCGGCGGTGCCAACCCAGATTCCCGAGTCGTTCGCGGGGACCACGGTGCCTCCGGTCAGCGTCCCCTGAAAGGCCACCCGCCCCGAATCGGCGACATAGGTAAGCTGTGGGTGCAATGAGGCGAACACGCCGTCCGTGCCGGGAGCGGGAGCCCCCTTGCGGATCAAGAGCGTGAGCCCGCCGCTGGTCGCGCCGATGTAGGTCGCCACGTCATTCACCCCGGGGATGACGTCTCCGCCCTTGAGGTCGCACACGAACGAGTACTTCCCCCCGCGCGTGAACGAGTTGACCGACATCTCGGCGTGCCAGTTGTCGTCGCTCTTGCCGAGAATCGCGCCCGCCGTGCCCGGCGCCAAGCTCCCCTCGCGCACGAGCAGCGTGTTGCCCGAGCCCGGCGTGTAGAGCCAGAGGGAGTCGTCGTTCGCCGTGGTGACGCCTGCCCCCCCGAGCTTGAGGGCGTGGACGATGCGTCCGTTGTTGTCCATCTGGGTCTGCAGGGCGCTGGAGAACTCGGCGGCGGTGATCCCCGGCAGCATTATGTCGCCCTTGCGCACCACGAGCGTCGGCGCACCGATGGTGCCGCCGTAGATCGCGCCGTTGTACGTCGATGAGCCGGACAAGAAGGTCTGGAACATGATGCGCCCGTTTCGGGCGATGGCCATGGATTGCTGGTTGAGACTGGTTTGATCCCCGGCATACACCACGACACCAGCCGGCGCGTAGCAGGTTCCGCCCGAAAGGCACTCGTTCCCGACCGGACACGGGGCGCCCGGATTCGACCCGCCGAAGCACTGGCGTGGGGCGCAGCTTCCTCCCCCCAGGCACTCGTTCCCGATCGGACACGCTGCGTCCGGATTCGACCCGCCCACGCAATGGGGCACGGCTCCGGGCGCGGGGGACCCCTCACGCGCGATCAGCGAGAAGTTCCCTGGCGTTCCGCCGAAGATCGCGCTGTCCACGCTCGCTGGAAGGTCCCTCGTGCAGGTCCCGCCCCCGGTGCACTCGTTCCCGATCGGACACTCTGCGTTCGGATTCGACCCACCGACGCAATGGGGGTTGGTGAGACGGCCCGTCCAGAGCATGCCTCCATCGGGAGCGATTCGGTTCGACACGATGCCGTTGGAGCCCGAGTTGGTGTTGAGGAACAATCCGGGAAGGCCCGGCGCCGGATCCGACCATTGAGCCACCGCCGCGATGTCGGCGTAGGTCGTACCGGCGAACATCGCGCGACTGTTCGCGGTCGTGATGGTCGGCCCCGCCAGGTTCGACGTGAACAGGACCGTTCCATCCTCTGCGATCCCCACGAAGCCCATCGAGGACCCGAACGTCGTGAAGAGAGGCATCCCCGGGACGTCGCAGTCCGAGCAGGCCACCATGTTGGCGTGGTTGGCCAGGAGCGACTTCTTCGCGTGCGCGGACGTCAGGACCGTCGCGACGGCCATCATCCCCAAGGCGAGCTTCCATGACTTGGTCACTTCGTTTCTCCTGGCGTTACGGACACGCGAACGACGAGGACTGGATGCCGGCGTCGCGGGAGGCGATCTGGGAGGGCGCGCCCGAGTCGTAGGACCCGGACCCGCCGCAATTGACGGGGCGGACGAGAT
>Ga0065707_10083199_pt1 | contig 10049 bp, 9 predicted proteins | sample SwiRhicommuniRL3_FD_59094 | JGI IMG/M metagenome (GOLD analysis project Ga0065707, IMG submission 59094) | Switchgrass rhizosphere bacterial communities from Rose Lake, Michigan, USA - RL3 v2 (version 2) | ecosystem: Host-associated > Plants > Roots > Rhizosphere > Soil | place: East Lansing, MI... | reverse complement strand
CGCTAAGGTGCGCGGGCCGTGGCGATCGTGTCGCCCGGCCACTTCTCCCGGAGGACGCATGAAAGACTCGTTCAAGGCGCGCACGACGCTCGCTTGCGGCAACCACAACTTCGAAATCTTCAGCCTCGCCGCGCTGAAGGGTCGCAACGTCGCCCGCCTGCCCTACTCGCTGAAGATCCTGTTGGAAAACCTGCTGCGCTACGAAGACGGCGTGAACGTCACGCGCGAGGACGTCGAGGCGCTGCTCAACTGGGATCCGAAAGCGGCACCGGCCTACGAGATCTCGTTCTCGCCGAGCCGGGTGATCATGCAGGACTTCACCGGCGTGCCCGCGATCGTCGACCTGGCAGCGATGCGTGAGGCCATGATCAAGCTCGGCGGCAATCCGGACGAAATCAACCCGCTGTCGCCCGCGGAGCTGGTGATCGATCACTCCGTGCAGGTCGACGCCTATGGCTCGCGCGACGCGCTCGCCAAGAACACCTCGATCGAGTTCGGCCGCAACACCGAGCGCTATGCGTTCCTGCGCTGGGGCCAGACGGCGTTCCGCAACTTCAAGGTCGTGCCGCCGAACACCGGCATCGTGCACCAGGTCAACATCGAGCACCTGGCGCGCGTCGTGTTCGACATGGAGAAGGACGGCGTGCGCTGGGCGTACCCGGACACGCTGGTCGGCACTGACTCTCACACGACCATGGTCAACGGTCTCGGCGTGCTCGGCTGGGGCGTCGGCGGCATCGAAGCGGAAGCGGCGATGCTCGGCCAGCCCGTGACCATGCTGATTCCGCACGTCATCGGCTTCAAGCTCGTCGGCAACCTCCCGGTCGGCACCACAGCCACCGATCTCGTGCTGACCGTCACCGAGATGCTGCGTAAGAAGGGCGTCGTCGACAAGTTCGTCGAGTTCTTCGGCGACGGCCTCGCCAACCTGCCGCTCGCCGATCGCGCGACGATTGCAAACATGGCTCCTGAATTCGGCAGCACCTGCGGCATTTTCCCGATCGACAACGAAACGCTGCGCTACCTGGAACTGACCGGTCGCAGCACCGAGCAGATCGCATTGGTGAAGGACTACGCACAGCACCAGGGCATGTGGCGCGAGAACGGCCAGCCGCAGGCGGATTACACCGACGTGCTGGAACTGGATCTCAGCACCGTCGAACCTTCGCTCGCCGGTCCGAAGCGTCCGCAGGATCGCGTGCCCCTGCGCACTGCGAAGCAGGTCTACCAGGCGACTCACAAGAAGTATGCGGAAGAACGCGCCACCAAGATTCCGGGAGCCACCGGCGTTGTCAAAGCAACGGCGGACGGCAAGACGTTCGAGATCAAGGACGGCGCCGTATTGATCGCCGCGATCACGAGCTGCACCAACACTTCGAATCCTGCAGTGCTGGTCGCCGCGGGCTTGCTGGCACGCAACGCACGTCGCCGCGGACTGACCTCGAAGCCTTGGGTGAAGACCAGTCTCGCCCCCGGCTCGCGCGTGGTGACCGATTACCTCGAAGCCTCCGGACTGAACGAAGATCTCGACGCACTCGGCTTCTACACCGTGGGCTACGGTTGCACGACCTGCATCGGCAACTCCGGTCCGCTCAAGCCGGAAATTTCCGATGCGATGCGTGGCGCTGACCTGTCGACCTGCTCGGTGCTCTCGGGCAACCGTAATTTCGAAGGCCGCGTGCATCCCGAAGTGAAAATGAACTTCCTCGCGTCGCCGCCGCTGGTCATCGCCTATGCCATCGCCGGCACGCTCGACCTGGACCTGACGACGGAAGCGCTGGGCTGCGACGTCAACGGCAGCCAGGTCTACCTCAAGGACCTCTGGCCGAGCGCACAGGAAGTCCACGAAGTCATCGGCCGCTGCGTCACCTCGGCACAGTTCCGCAAGAGCTACTCGAGCGTGTTCTCGGGCGACGCCAACTGGCAGGGCATCAAGACCGCGACCGGCAACATCTACTCGTGGAACGACAAGTCGACCTACGTGAAGAATCCGCCGTACTTCGTCGGCATGACCATGAAGCCCGGCGCGGTGTCGGACATTCGCAATGCACGCGTGCTTGCGTTGCTCGGCGACTCGGTGACCACCGACCATATTTCTCCGGCGGGCGATATCTCCAAGACCAGCCCGGCAGCGAAGTACCTGGTGTCGCTCGGCGTGCAGCCGGTGGACTTCAATTCCTACGGCGCTCGCCGCGGCAATCATGAAATCATGATGCGTGGCACGTTCGCGAACATCCGCCTGCGTAATCAGCTGGCGCCAGGCACCGAAGGCGGTGTGACGGTGCACGTGCCGAGCGGCGAACAGATGAGCATTTTCGATGCCGCCATGCGCTACAAGCAGGAAGGCACGCCGCTGATCGTGATCGCGGGCAAGGAATACGGCACCGGCTCGTCACGCGACTGGGCTGCGAAAGGCACCATGCTGCTCGGTGCGAAGGCCGTCATTGCCGAGAGCTTCGAGCGCATCCATCGCTCGAACCTGATCGGCATGGGCGTGCTGCCGCTGATGTTCAAGGATGGCCAGAACGCGCAGTCGCTGGGCCTCACCGGCAAGGAAAGTTACGAGATCATCGGCCTGAACGGCGGCGCGGCGAAAATGGTCACGGTCGTTGCCACTCCCCAAGTCAATGGAGTGGGCGGCGCGCCGATCAAATTCGAAGTGCGCGTCCGTATCGATACGCCGAAGGAACGCGACTACTTCCAGCACGGCGGCATCCTGCACTACGTGCTGCGCCAGCTGGCGGGAGCAACGAAGGCGGCCTGAACGCGCCCTGCCCCCACCTCGATCCTCCCCCGGCGACCGGGGGAGGAAGTTAAGAACGGACGTCAGTGTCTACATTCCCTCCCCGGTCGCCGGGGGAGGGCCAGGGTGGGGGCGTCGGGAAAGCACGAAATAAGAAGGGGAGCAGTCGCTCCACTTTTTCGTTTACGGTCCGAATGTGGCAGTCTTCTCGACGCATCGAACTCTCAGTACGGAGCGCCCCGCCATGAGCGAACACGTCCGCGTCGCCATCGAAGACAACATCCTGCGGCTGACCCTCGCCCGTCCCGAGAAGAAGAATGCTCTGTCGATGGCGATGTACTCCGTTCTCGGCAATGCATTGATCCAGGCGCAAAGCGATCCGGCAGTGCGTGCGATCCTGCTCGATGCAGAAGGCGATGCGTTCACTGCCGGCAATGACCTCGCGGATTTCGCGGCAGTCGCCGCCGGTACTCTCGATCGAAAGCAGATGACCTCGCAGGTATTCCTGCACGCTCTGGCTCATGCCGACAAGCCCATCGTGGCGGCCGTGCAGGGACTGGCCGTCGGCATCGGCGTGACCATGCTCCTGCATTGCGACGTCGTCTACGTCGCGGAAGACGCGAAGCTGTCGACTCCCTTCGTCGGTCTCGGCCTGGTGCCGGAAGCTGCATCGAGCTGGCTGCTGCAGGCTCGCATCGGCTATGCGCGTGCGTTTGCGATGATCGGCCTGGGCGAACAACTCGATGGCAAGACCGCGGCGTCTTATGGACTGGTCAATGCAGCAGTGCCTGCTGCAGAAGTTCGTCCTCGCGCACTGGCAGCAGCGCAACACCTCGCCTCGCGGGCTATCGGTTCGCTGCAGGCGAGCAAGCGCTTGATGCGTGACGCTGCTCTGATCAAGGCAACCATGGATCGCGAAAACGAAGTGTTCGGTGCCCGTCTCGCGACTGCTGAAGCAGCGGAAGCATTGCAGGCATTTTCAGAGCGCCGCGCGCCGAACTTTCGCACTATTGTCGGCTGAGTGCAGGCTGGCTGACGCGGATGCAGCGCCCTTCGCTCTCGAGCGCTAATCGGATTTGCTGAGCCCCAGGTATTCGCGAAACCAATCGGCGGCGGCATTGGCGCTGATCTCGAACGGCTGCTTGCAGAACATTTCGAAGTGCGTGGCGCCCGGCACCTCCAGCACCTTCTTGGGTCCGGTCAGCACATCGGCGGCGGCATAGGCATGGTCGCGATTGTCGAACAGTTGTTCGTTGCCCGCGACCACGAACAACACCGGCCGGTTGCCCACATCCTTGACGTAGCGGAACGGCCTGAACTCCGCCACCAGTTGATTGGTTTCCACGTCGATCATGCGACGCGTGGAGAAGCCAGTCTCGATTTCCGCGCCTTGCCCGTAACGTGCCCGCTTGATCGCGTCTTCGAGCATGGGTCCGCGTAGCGCCTTGGGTCCGTCGGGCTGGTTCTTCCCGCTGATGGCAGGATTCTGCAAGGCGACGACTTTCACGCGTGCGTCGAGTGCGGCCACCGCCATCATGGTGCCACCGGCCGAGGAAGTGCCCCAGATGCCGATGCGCTCCGGATCGACGCCGGGTTCTCCCTGCAGATAGGAAATTGCGTTACGCACATCCTCCACCTGCTTGGTCGGAATCAGGCGGGTGCGCTTGATGACGACATCGTTCCTGCCACGCGTGATGCGGGTTGCGTCGTCGTTCTTCACCTTCTCCGCCAGGGTCGTGAAGCCATCGCTGTTGCCCCAGCTGCGATAGTCGATCACCATCGCCACCAGTCCTTTCTCGGCAAAGCGCGCACCGTATTTCTCTATCGAGAAATGGGTTCCCGACCAGCCGTTGCCCAGCACGATTCCGGGAGTGCTGCCGCCGGCGAGATACCCCTTGGGAAAGAAGATCACTGCGAAGCAGGCCACATCGTCGCTGTAGAACGTTACCTCACGGCGCGTCACCCCATCGGGCAGCTGGTAGACGTAGTCCGCAGGCGTCAGGCCGCTCTTGGGCGGCTGTTTTTCCGGGTTGTCGGCGCCGCTCGCGATGAGCGCGATGAGCGTCAATGTGACCACCATCGCCGATCTGATGAACTGCATTTGCTCTCGAAACCTCTCGCTGGCGACCCCGTACGAATGCCTGTCGGAGAATGTCGGTACGCGCTTCACGCTCGCTGTTCAGGTAACCCCAACTACCCGCCTGGCGCCGACACTGGTCGATCCGGTCGTTGCGAAAGAAGGCGACCGAATTATGCGCGATCCGCCGGCATCCTCAGCCCGATGTGGCTCGGGAAGGCGCAAAGATTGGTCAACAATGGCGAAGATCTGGTCACGGGTCCAGTGCCGCCGAGCGCCGCCGTGTTCATGAAAAAAATGTCAGCAGCTCGACTGGTGTATCTACCAACGATTGGGTTTGCGGTTGCGCTCGCCGGGACGGCCCGGCGCCGCTTTGAAATGCGATCCAGTATCCCGCCGGTTCGACAAGGAACCGTGGCCGCGCAACTTGCCTGGAAGGGGCAGCGGCAGGTCCGGTTCGTCCTCGACGCACCATTGCTCTTTGAATGCCTGCAGCGCTTCGTTTTGAATGGAGGCATGCCGGTGGGACAGCATGAGGGAAGAAGGCGCGCACACGCGCGCCCGGATCAGGCCCAGATCTTCGGCCGCATGGAACAGGCTCGGATACCAGCTCTGCCATGCGGGCAGCAGCTTTTCCACCTGCTCCCGCAGGCTCATGCGTTGTCGACCGTCGTCAGCGCCGCTCGTGCTTACACTCATGGTGAGGCAGACTTACCATGGATCCGGGTGGCGAGGAAAGTCGACGAATCGCCCGGCAAGATCACCCGGCAAGATCACGAAGGGCAGGCATCGGCATGAGTGGAGAACCGGCGCTGTTCTTGTTAAGTTCCGCTAATGCTGTCGGGGAGAAGTGCCATGAACGGAAGTTGCCTGTGCGGAGCGGTCCGCTACCAGATCGCCGGTCCGCTGCAGATGATGATTCATTGCCACTGCTCGATGTGCCGCAAGCATCATGGCTCCGCGTTCGCCACCTTCGTGGCTGCCCCGCTCGCGGGCTACAAGCTCACGAACGGCGCCGACCACATCGTCGGATACCAATCCTCGCCCAACGGCCAACGTAGTTTCTGTCGGGTGTGCGGCTCCGCAGCGCCCTCGGTGGCGAAGGATATGGACATGGTGTTTTGTCCTGCCGGTAACCTGGAGGGAGATCTCGACATGCGGCCCACGGCGCACTACTTCGTCGGCTCGAAAGCGCCGTGGCACGAGATCACCGATTCGCTGCCGCAGTACGTCGAGTATCCGCCCGAGTTCGGCATAGGCGGTGTGGAGCGCCCTGTTCCCGCGGCGAAGGAAGGTTGCGTGACCGGAAGTTGCCTGTGTGGAGATGTCGCGTTCGAAGTTACCGGCGCTCCGACGCGCAGCGCGCATTGTCATTGCACTCGATGCCGCCGCGGTCGCAGCGCCGCCCATGCAAGCAACTTTTTCTATGCGCTGACGCAGTTTTCCTTTATCCGCGGCGAAGGTTCGATCACGGACTATCGCGTGCCGGAAGCGCGTTTCTTCGCAGTAGCGTTCTGCAACCGATGTGGAGGCGCTGCACCCCGCATCTCGCGCGAGCGAGGCTTGGTAGTCGTTCCCGCCGGCATTCTGGATTCGGATCCGGGCTGCGGCCCGGCGGCGCACATTTTCGTCGGGTCGAAGGCCAACTGGTACGACATCACCGACTCGTTACCGCAGTACGTGGAGATGCCTTAAGTGAAAATTCGGCCTGGCTTTTCGGCAGCCATCCAGCCTTCCGAGATCACCGCCGAAGCTGTGTATCTGGATCGGCGCAGGTTGCTGCAGGCCGCGCTCGCTGCGGGTGTGGCGGGACTAGGAGCTTCGTGGCCAGCCGGCGCTACGTCGGGCGGCGCGCCGCTGACCTACAAGCGCAACGACACCTACAGCCTCAGCGAGCCGCCGAACAAGTTCGAAGACATCACTACCTACAATAACTATTACGAATTCGGCATCGACAAGTCGGCGCCGGCCGCGAACTCGGATCGATTCAAGCCCACGCCATGGACCGTCACCGTCGCCGGCGAAGCGGAACGCACCGGCAAGTTCGCGCTCGAGGATATTCTGAAGCCGCATGCGCTCGAAGAACGCGTCTATCGACTACGCTGTGTCGAGGCCTGGTCGATTGTGATTCCGTGGGTGGGCGTGCCTCTCGGCGACGTGCTCGAGCAGTTCAAGCCGACATCGAAAGCCAAGTTCGTCGCGTTCACGACCGTGCTGCGGCCGAAGGAAATGCCGGGGCAGAGCATCGATGTGCTGCAGTGGCCCTATGTCGAAGGCCTGCGCATCGACGAAGCCATGCATCCGCTCGCGCTGCTGGCCGTCGGCTTGTATGGAAAGACCTTGCCGAACCAGAACGGTGCGCCGTTGCGCCTGGTGACGCCATGGAAGTACGGCTTCAAGGGCATCAAGTCCATCGTCGAAATCCGCTTCACCGAAAAGATGCCGCCGACGTCGTGGAATATCTCGGCGCCGCGCGAGTACGGCTTCTATGCGAACGTGAATCCGCAGGTCGACCATCCGCGCTGGAGCCAGGCGCGTGAACGCAAGATCGGCGGCGGCGCGTTTGCGTCGCGTGTGCCGACGCTCATGTTCAACGGCTACGAAAAGGAAGTGGCCAGCCTGTACCGGGGAATGGACCTGGCGAAGAACTACTGAGCATGCCCTCCACCGTCGTCGTCCGGCGTTTCATCAAGCCGGCGGTATTCCTGGCATGCCTGCTGCCGCTGGCCCTGCTCGTCCTGCATGCGTTCAACATAGGCGGCGATCTCGGCGCCAACCCGGTCGAGAAAATCCAGGACACGTGCGGCCAGTGGGGACTGCGATTCCTGCTGATCACCTTGACCGCCACCTCGGTGCGCGACTGGTTCGATGCGCCATGGGTGATCATGCTTCGACGCATGCTGGGCCTGTTCGGCTTCTTCTACGTGCTGCTGCACTTCCTCAACTGGCTGATCCTCGACCAGGGCCTGTACTGGTCGGGCATTCTGACCGACATCGCCAAGCGCCCTTTCATCACCATCGGCTTCGCTGCGCTGCTGATGCTCATCCCGCTCGCGGCAACCTCGACCAAGGGGATGATGCGCCGGCTGGGCAAACGCTGGAAATCGCTGCACCGGCTGGTCTATCCGATCGCGATCCTGGGCGTGTGGCACTACTGGTGGCAGGTGAAAGCGGATATCCGCGAGCCGCTGCTCTATGCGTCGATTCTGGCGGTGCTGCTGGGGTGGCGGATGCGGAAGGCTCTGCAAATACATTCCCTCCCCCGGTCGTCGGGGGAGGGCCAGGGTAGGGGCGTCTGAAGGCGCGTTGGCGCGAGAACTTCCGGACGCCCCCACCTCAATCCTCCCCCGGAGACCGGGGGAGGAAGTAAGAATTCACATCGCCGTCCTGATCGACCACAGCTCCGGAAAGAAACACAGCTCCAGCGCCTTGGCGAGATAGGAAACGCCACCGGTGCCGCCGGTGCCGCGCTTGTAGCCGATGATGCGCTCGACCGTCTTCATGTGGCTGAAGCGCCAGAGCTGGAATTTCTGGTCGAGGTCCACCAGCTTCTCGGCCAGTTCATACAGGTCCCAGTGAGCGTCGACACTGTGATACACGGCGAGCCAGGCGGCGGCGACCTGCTTGCTCGGCTGGTACGGTTGCGACCAGTCGCGATCCAGGTAGTCGTCCGGAATCTCGAAGCCGCGACGGCTGAGCAGCCGCAGCGATTCGTCGTAGAGACTCGGACTGTGCAGCGCCCGCTGCAGCGAGCTGTAGACCTCCGGATCCCGCTGGTGGACGTCGATCATCTGCGCCGTCTTGTTGCCGATGACGAACTCGAGCATGCGGTACTGATACGACTGGAAGCCCGAGGCGCGGCCGAGCTGATTGCGAAAGGCCGAATAGTCCGCCGGTGTCAGCGTCGCGAGCACGTCCCACGACTGCGTCAGTTGCGCCTGGATGCGTGCAACCCGCGAGAGCATCTTGAACGAAGGCCCGAGATCGTCACGGCGGATGTGTTCGAGCGCGGCAGTCAGTTCGTGCAGGCACAGCTTCATCCACAGCTCGGAGGCCTGGTGGATGATGATGAATAACATTTCATCGTGCTCGAACGACACCGGTTTCTGCGCGCTCAGGATCCGGCCGAGTCCCAGGTACTCGCCGTAGCTCTGCGATTCGCCGAGATCCCAGTGGACCTTCTCGTCGGTGAGGTCGACCGGGCTTGAGGCGGGCGCGCGGGGTTTGTCGTCGCTCATGGTCTCAGCCAAACATCCAGCCGGGAACGGCCTGCCAGCCGCGCAGCAATTCGCGATCGAGGCGGCGATAGTCCGGCTCGTGCGCTTCGACCAGCGCCCAGAAGCGGCGCGAATGATTCATGTGGCGAGTGTGGCACAGCTCGTGAACCAGCAGATATCGCAACACCGCCGCCGATTGGAACAGCAGGCACAGGTTCAAACTGATGGTGCCGCTCGCGGAGCAACTTCCCCACCGCGTGCGCTGCTGGCGAATCTGCATTCGCGAGAACTGGAATCCGGAAGACTGCGCCACTTTCGTCAGCGACAGCCGCAATTCTTCATGCGCCAGCGCCGCCAGCCACGAACGCAATGCGGCGGCGACTTTGCGATCGTCGTCGAGTTGGCCTGCTACCGAGAGCCAGCCCTCACCAGCCACTCGCACCGTGATGCGAGCAGAGCGCGTCGGCCGGTACTCGACCACGAAGCGCCGCCCGATCGCCGGAAGATCGATAACTTCGGGGCGCGCATCGTTGACCCTGCCCGCCGAAAGATCGGCGACGCGCTGGTCGATCCATTCGCGATGATTGCCGACGAAGCGCTGAACCGCGGTGGGAGAAGCGCCGGGGGGCACGACGACTTCGACTCGGCCGCCGGGATAAACACGCACCGAAAGGCGTCGCGCGCGACGACTGATGCGCACGTTCCAGGGTGCATTGAAATCGCGCGCCTCGAACAACTGCAATTGTGCCGTCATACCTGTCTCATCGCGGCGATCGCTGCGTCCACAGATGCCAGAAACCTGTCACTCATCGCAGTCGTAGTTTCCATGAGTGTCCACGTGAGGGCATGCGTCATGCGTGCCAGTTTAGTCCACCTCGGCAGCACTGCCTATCAGTCAACTCCCCAGCCGATCAGCGCGGTCTGACCGCCGCGGTATCGAGCAGTTCGCGCGCCTTGCGATAATCGGGTGCAATCACCAACGCTTTCTCGATGACGTCGCGGGCGGCGCGTG
>Ga0065707_10083188_pt1 | contig 10054 bp, 8 predicted proteins | sample SwiRhicommuniRL3_FD_59094 | JGI IMG/M metagenome (GOLD analysis project Ga0065707, IMG submission 59094) | Switchgrass rhizosphere bacterial communities from Rose Lake, Michigan, USA - RL3 v2 (version 2) | ecosystem: Host-associated > Plants > Roots > Rhizosphere > Soil | place: East Lansing, MI... | reverse complement strand
GAGCGGGCTCGACCTCAAGCCCGGCGACGAAGTGGTGATCTTTGCCGACAACCATCCCAGCAACAACGCCGCGTGGCTGCAGAAGTCCAAGCGATTCGGATACGCCGTCACCGTGATCGCTCAGCCGAATCCGCACCCGGGTGCCGATTACTTCGTCGACGCGGCGATGAAGGCGATGACGTCGCGCACGCGGGTGCTCGCGTTTACGCACCAGACCAGCACGGCCGGCGACGTGCTGCCGGCCAGCGAGCTGTGCAAGGTCGCGCGCGAGCGGGGTGTGCTGACGCTCGTCGACGGCGCCTCGGCGCTCGGGTTCATCGACGTCGATCTCAGCGCGATGCAGCCAGACTTCTATTCCGGCAGCTCGCACAAGTGGCCGTGCGGGCCGAAGGAAGTGGGGGTCCTGTTCGTCAACGCACGCGCGCAGACCTCCATCCATCCGAGCATCATCAGCGCCTACCCCGGTGCCATCGGCGTATCGCGCACGCTGGAAGCGATGGGACAGCGCGACGAGCCCGCCATCATCGGCTTCGCCGAGTCGCTGACCTTCCAGACAAAGATTGGCCGCAAGGTCATCGAAGAGCGATCGCGGTCGCTTTCGCAGGCGCTCATCGCCGGCCTCCGCAGAATCGACGGCGTTCAACTCTGGACGCATCCGGATCCCGCGCGGTCGGGAGCCGTCGTCACGTTCCGGCCGGGCAACCTGGATGTTCCCAAGCTCTCGGCGGCGTTCTACCGCAACGATCGCATCGGCTGCGCGACGCGGACCGGAAGCGATCGTCCCGGCATCCGCTTCTCGCCGCACATCTACAACACGATGGCGGAGATTGATCGCGCTGTCGTGGCGACGGCGAAGTACATGAAGCAGGGCGTGTGAGGCAGGGCTGCGTCGCCATCATCGGCGTGCTGGCCGCCGCCGCGGTTCTGGGACAGGGAACGCCGTACCCCAATGCCAGAACCGGCGGCAACTACATGCACAACTACTACCTGCCGCCGGCGCCCAGCTCGACGCCGTGGGCCCCTGCGTGGTCTCCGGACGGTCGCTCGATCGCGGTGGCGATGAGCGGCTCGATCTGGAAGGTCGATCCGGCAACCGGGATCGCCACCGAGATCACGTACGACGGGAAATATCATTCGATGCCGTCCTGGTCGCCCGACGGCAACTGGATCGTCTACACGGCCGACGATGGCGGAAAGACGATCCAGCTGGGCATTGCGAACGTCGCGACGGGGGAGTCGCGCGCGCTGACGAACGACGCGTTCGTTTACACGGATCCTGTCTTCTCTCCCGACGGCACGCGCGTCGCGTACGTGTCGACGAAGCCCAACGGCTTCTTCAACGTCTACATCAGACCGCTCAAGGACGGGCAATGGGCCGGCGATGAGATCGCCGTGTCGAGCGACGCGAAGTACCGCAATTCGCGTCTGTACTTCGGCGCCGAAGATGTGCATATCACTCCGTCCTGGTCGCGCGACGGCCGGCAGCTTCTGCTCGTCTCGAACCGCGGTGTTCCGCTGGGATCGGGCTACATCTGGCTGGTACCGGCCGCCGCCGGCGGCATGAACGACGCGCAGTCGGTGGTGGTCGAGCAGACGCTTTATCGCGCCCGGCCGGACGTCTCAATCGATGGCAAGCGCTTCGTCTACTCGTCCACACGGGGCGCGGCCGATCAGTTTTCCAATCTGTACGTGCAGCCGGTCACCGGAGGCGAGCCGTACAAGCTCACGTTCTTCAATCACGACGCCTTCCACCCGCGCTGGTCGCCAGATGGCGAATGGATCGCCTATATCGACAACCGCGAGGGGCTGCCGCAGCTCGCGCTGCTCGAGGTATATGGCGGCGCGAATCGCATCGTGCGCATCACCGAACGCCGGTGGAAGCGGCCCATGGGGGTGCTCTCGGTCCGGACGGTGGACGAGCAAGGTCAGACGACGGGCGCGCGCGTGCACATCACGGCCGCCGACGGAAAGTTCTATGCGCCGGCTGAGGCGTACGCGCGGGTCAGCGTCGCGGGCGACAGGCTGTTGCATTCAACCGGCGAGTTCCGTGTCGAGCTTCCGGTCGGGAAGGCGAAGCTGACGGCCGTGAAGGGTTTCGAGACGTTCCCGGAAACCGTCGAGGTAGACATCGCCGCGCGCGAAACGGCGACGGTCCGAATCCCGTTGAAGCGGATGACCGACCTGTCGGCGAAGGGATGGCATGGCGGTTCCACGCACGTGCACATGAACTACGGTGGAAACCTGCACAACACGCTCGAGAACCTGATGATGATGTCCGAGGCCGAAGACCAGGACATCGTGCTCGAGCTGGTGGCCAACAAGGACAACCGCATTCTCGACCATCAGTTTTTCGTGCCCGGCGGCGGCCCGCACCCGCTCTCGCGCAAGGACATGGTGCTCGTGGTGGGTCAGGAGTACCGCCCCCCCTTCTGGGGCCACGTGTTCATGCTTGGGATGCGCGACCACCTGCTCTCGCCCTTCACCACCGGATACGAAGGCACGGCGATCGAGAGCCTCTATCCGACCAACACCGACATGCTGCGCAAGGCTCGTGCGCAGGGGGCCTACGTCGGCTACGTCCATCCCTATGCCGGCGAGAACGATCCGCTCGACGGGGATCTCGGCGGCGGGAAAGGCGCGATCGTCGACGCCGCGCTCGGCACGACGGACGCCCTTGAATGGTCCGCCGCCGGGCGCGCGGGTTTCTTTCCGCTCTATGCGCTGTGGAACAACGGTCTCAAGGTGACGGCCGTCGGCGGCGAAGATTCGATCAGCAATCTCCACAGCAGCAAGCTCGTCGGTTCCGAACGCACCTACGTGTTTACGGGCGGGCGCGGACTCGACATGCAGGCGTGGCTCGAGGGCATGCGCGCCGGACGCGCGTTTGTCACCAACGGGCCGCTGGTCGAGTTATCGGTGAACGGCGTTTCGCCGGGCGATACGGTGAACGTAGCGGCGCAGGGCGGTACCGTCGGCGTGAAGGTGGGCGTTCGCTCGATTGTCCCGCTCCAGAAGGTCACGCTGTACTTCAACGGCCGGCTCGTCGAAGACATCCCGCTTGCCGCCGATCGCCGAAGCGCAGACTTCAGCAAGACGCTGCCGGTGACCACGAGCGGCTGGTACCACGTGCGTGCGGAAGGCGCGCCTGCCGACCGTTTTCCGCTCGACACCGCGTATCCGCAGGGATTCACGAATCCCGTCTGGGTGATCGCGGGGAACCAGCCGGTTCGCGATCGCGCGTCGGCCGAGTACGCGCTCCGCTGGATCGACAAGCTCCAGAAGCTGACCGAAGCCTGGCCTGGATGGCGATCGCAGAAAGAAAAAGACCACACTTACACGCAGTTCGACGAGGCGCGAAAGGTCTATCGGCAGTTGGCGATAGAAAGTAAAAAGTAAAAAGTTGTATGCACATAAGAGTGGCCGGTGTGATGCTGATCGTTGCCAGCGCCGCGATCGTGGGGGCGCAGTTACCCGACAGCCGCCCGTTCACGCGTGTGTTGTTCCTCGAGACGTCGGCCGAGACCTCGGCGAATGTCAGCATCGGCGACTTGAATGGCGACGGGTTTGCCGACATCGTGCTCGCCAAGGGACGACACTGGCCGCTCATCGATCGCGTCCTCCTGAACGACGGCAAAGCACGATTCGCCGCGCACGACCTTGGTGACAGCGCTGACCGGTCGTATTCCGTTACGCTGGCCGACATCGATCGTGACGGTGATCTCGACGTGGTCGTCGGCAACGATGCGCCCGATGCGAAACGCGTGCGGCGCGTTCATCGCGTTCAATGGACCTGACGGGACGTTTTCGGCCCCGCTCGACCTCTCGAACGACAAGGTCATGCCGTACGCGCTCAGCGTGGGCGATGTGAACCTCGATAACAAAGTGGACGTTGTCGTCGGCCACGTGAAAGCGCCGTCTACGGTCTACTTCAATGACGGCTCCGGCCGGCACTTCGCCCCGCTGTCGTTCGGAGATAGTGAAGGCACGGTTTACGGCTTTGCGATTGGCGATCTCGATCGGGACGGTCATCCTGATATCGCCGTCGCCAGGTCGGAGGCCCGCAACATCGTGTACTTTGGAGCGGCGGCGACCGTGCGCTGAACTCACCAGTCATCCGGCCTGCGCTCTTAAGTCTTGCGGTGTCAATTGATTCCGTGGCATAGCGGAACCAAATCGTGCTCGCACAAAAAATACGGCTTTCCTCTCAATCCGCGGGTAGAATCGGCAGCCGCCTGCCGTCAAGTCTCTGGTGAATGCTTCGACAGTGAAGGAGACTTATGCGCCTATCTATCCTGGCATCGCTGGCGGTTCTCGCGTCGCTTTCCGTCGTTCTGCTCGCGGCGAACAGTTCCCGTGCAAGAGTCGCCTGTCCGTTACCGACCGAGGCGCTGGGTGGAGAATGCGTGCTTCGCGACGACGTCACCCTCAGCGACACGATGCCGCTTCCCTCAGGCACTCAGCTGAATTGTCGCGGCTACCAAATCACGCCCGTCGGCGCCGGATCGGCCGACGACCCTCGGACCGCGGCGAACGAGTTCCAACCGTCGCATCCCGATCTCGCCCTGTTCGTGCATCGGTCGTACAACGTAAAGATTCAGAACTGCGTCATTTCCGGCTTTGACTTCGGCATCATCGTCGCGCAGTCCAAGAGTGAGGACGCGCCGGCCGGCGCTGGGCCGCTCTCGAACAAGATCCTGGGCAACACCATCGACGTGCGGACCAACCCGATCGACGTGATCAATTCCGATAACGTGCTCATCACTGACAACTGGCTGAGGTACGCTGCCGAGCGTGGCAGAGGTGTCGTGGTCGACTACGACAGCGACGGCAATCAGATTCGTCACAACACCATCATCAGCACCGATGCCGCCTCGACGGGCCAGGTGCGGCAGTTGCCAGGCGGGCCGTTTGTCGCAAGCACGGCGATCATGGACATCGAGATTCACTGCCTGCAGTCGGACAAACCGTTGCAGAATTTCGTCGTTGGTGGCGTTCTCTACCAGGTGGCCTCCGGTGATCTGCTTTCGGATTTTGAAGATTCAGGTCGATCCGACCACAATCTAATCGAGGCCAACGACATCATCGATCTCGGTGCAGGCCCAAGCTGCACTTTCGATCCCGGCACCTCCTGCCGGGCTGATGCCGACTGCGTCGGAAAAGGCACGTGCCTGCTCAAGCAGAACAGCGGTATCGGCTTCAACCTGCGCGCGGCTGACAACACTGTTCGCGGCAACCAGGTTTCGGGCCGCATGGACCGTGGCATCAGCTTCGGAGGTGTGAGCGCTGCGATGACGCTCCCCAACTGGTTCCCGGGAACGTGTGCGTTGGACCCGAACCGCTTGTGCTCCGGGAACTCAGACTGCAACATTCAAGGGCACGACACGGCCAGCCTTGGGTCGTGCATGGGCGTTGGTGCCGCGACCTTCAACGGCAATTCGCTGCGCCTCCTTGCCGAAGATAACGTGTTGTCAGGTACGTACGACACGGCCGCGCTCTTCGCCACCAATACCGATCAGTTTGTCTTTCGCCGTAACACAGCCAACGGCGGCGCGTCCGGCGTTCGGATCAACCCTGCCGCGATCAACGGAACGATCGAGCACAACGTCGTGTCCGGCTTCTCGAATGCCTTGTACCTTGTATTCCAGCCGTCATTTACCAATGCAATCCGACTGAACGACTTCACGCAGTATTCGGTTGCGATTCGTACGTCGAACGACTTTACGACCATGACGGACGTCTCCGCGGACGCTGGTAACTACTGGGGGCTGCCGTGTCCTGGATTCGACCCCGCGCGTGTATTGTTCGACAATGGAGCGGCGAACCCCAACGTGTTCGATGGAAAACCCTACGGCCGACCGGTCGCCACAACGTCGGGTGCTCGTGTGCCCAAGGGATGCCGGTAGATCGCCCACCCCTTTCGTGAGGGTCCTCATGGATCCTCTCCGACGTGCGCAGCTTTCGACGACGCTGGTGCTGCTCGCGGCGGTTGTCGTTCACACTCAGCCGACGGAAATCCGCGTCCGTGCCGCGCGCGTGATCGATAGTACCGGGCAGGTGATTCCGAACGCGACGGTCGTGGTGAGTGGTTCGACGATCAAAGCGATCGAGCCTTCCGGTTCCAGCGCTGCCGACATCGATCTCGGTTCATCGACGCTTCTTCCGGGCATGATCGACGTGCACGCCCACATCGGCTGGCACTTCGGTGCGAACGGCCGCTTCGAGCCGCGTGCGGCGACTCCGGCTCAGGACGCGTTCTATGCCGCGGAGAACGCCTACCTGACGCTGATGGCCGGGTTCACGACCATTCAAAGCCCCGGACAGCCCGACGATGTCGACTTGCGCGATGCCATCGCGCGCGGCGTGCTGCCCGGCCCGCGCATCCTCACCTCGATCGTGCAAATCACGCCGAATGGCGACGCTCCGGCCGTGCTTCGCCAGAGGGTTCGCGAGCTGAAGGACCGGCGCGCCGACGTCGTCAAGATCTTCGACTCGGTGGTGCGTGGCGGCGTCGAGCAGGTGATGAGGCGTGAGCAGTTCGTCGCGCTCTGCGGCGAGGCGAAGGCCGTCGGCTTGAGAACGATGGTACACGCCCAGACGAGCGAATCGGTGAGAACGGCGGTTGAGGCCGGCTGCGCGCAAATCGAGCACGGCACTGGCGTCGATGATTCGGCGCTCAAGGCCATGGCCGAGCGCGGAGTGTATTTCGACCCGCATGTGGGTGTCCTCTGGCAGAACTACCGGCGCAACAGGAACAGATTCATCGGCGTGGGTACATATACCGAGGACACCTTCGCGTCGATTGACGAGACCATGCGCATCAACGCCGCCATGATTCGAAAGGCCGTGGCCACTCCCGGGTTGAAACTGGTGATGGGCTCCGACGCCGTGGCGGGCGCGCACGGGCGTAACGCCGACGAGCTCGTGGAGCGTGTCCGGCAGGGGAAGCAGAGGCCGATCGATGCCATCATCTCGGCGACCTCTCGGGCCGCGGAATCGCTAGGCTTGGAGAAGACGATTGGAAGGATCGCACCCGGCTATCAGGCCGACATCATCGCGGTCGAGGACGATCCCACCAGCGACATTACGGCGCTGACCCGCGTGACGTTCGTCATGCGCGAGGGACGCGTGTACAAGCGCGTCGAGAGACGGCGGGACTAAAGTTCCGCCCTGCCAAAGCCAATGTAGAATGGCGGCCTTTCCACCAGGGCCCATGCCATGAACAGAACCTTGTCGCTTGTCATCATGCTGACCGCCGTAACGCTGTCGGCGCAATCACCCTCCCAGGCCGATCGCGACCTGAAAGGCGCCATCGACCTCCACATCTATACCGAGCCGGACAGCATCGCGCGATCGATCGATGCGCTCGAGGCCGCAAAGCTGGCGCGCGACCGCGGCCTGCGGGCGATTGCGCTGAAACATCACTACGACGAGACGGCCGGCCTCGCCTATCTCGCCAGGAAGGCGTTTCCGGGCATCGAGGTCTTCGGCGGCGTGGCGCTGAATCTGACGGTGGGCGGTCTCAATCCCAGAGCGGTCGAGTACCTGACCCAGGTGACCGGCGGATACGGCAAGTTCGTGTTCATGCCGACGAACGATTCCGAAGCGCAGGTGAAATACGGCAAGCAGAACCGGCCGTTCGTGAAAGTGTCCGACAACGGCGAGCTGGTGCCCGAAGCCAAAGCCATCATCGCGCTGGTCGCGAAGTACGACCTGATTCTCGGCAGCGGCAACATCTCCGCCGAAGAGACGCTGATGGTGTTTCGCGAAGGGCAGCGGCAAGGCGTCAAGCGCATGATCGGGACGCACGCCACAGCCGCGCCCACGTTTCTGACGATCGAGCAGGGAAAAGAGGCCGCACAGCTCGGCGCGTTCATCGAGATCGTCGGCGGCAACCTGACGGGCAAGGACGCGCAGACCAAGATCGATCGCTTTGCCGAGCAGGTGCGCGGCATCGGAGTCCAGTCCATCATCATGGCCTCCGATCTCGGCCAGAAGGCGAACGCGCTGCCGCCCGAAGGCTTCGCGGTGTTCATCGACGCGATGCGGAAGAAGGGATTCACCGACGAAGAGCTCGACGTGATGACCCGCAGGAACCCGGCCACGCTGCTCGGGCTGAAGTAACGTGGAGGCGTGGCTCCGCGGGCCGATCGAGGGCGTGCCCGCACTTCTGCAGCCGGTCGCGCACGCGCTCCAGCAGGCGCGTGAGGAAGCCCGCGAAATCGTCCGCGATTTTCCCGCCGACAAGCTCTGGGCTCGTCCTGCCGGTCTTGCGTCGGCGGGCTTTCATCTGCAGCACCTCTCCGGTGTGGTCGATCGCTTGTTCACCTACGCGCGCGGCGAGTCCCTGACCGACAGGCAACAGGAAGCCCGCGAGGCTGAGGGCCGTCCACCTGCATCGCACGGGGGTGCCGGCGATTTGCTCGATGCCTTCGACGCGCAGGTGGATCGCGCGTTGACCCAGCTGCGCGCCACGCCGCCGCACACGCTGACCGATGCGCGATCGGTGGGCCGGCAGCAAGTGCCATCGACTCAATTGGGACTGCTGGTCCATGCCGCCGAGCACGTCCAGCGTCACATCGGGCAACTGCTCGTGACCGTGCGGGTGCAGCGATGAGCGACACGCCGTCCGGCGATCTGCGCCGCGTCGTGGGCTTCTGGGGCGGCACCGCCCTCATCGTCGGCATCACGATCGGGAGCGGCATCTTCCGGACGCCACCCACCATTGCCGGGTTCATTCCGAGCCCCGTCGCCATCATGGTGCTCTGGGTGGTCTTTGGCCTCATCAGCTTGTGCGGTGCGCTGGCTGTCGCCGAGTTGAGCTCGATGCTGCCGAAGAGCGGCGGTGCGTATGTGTTTCTGCGCGAGGCCTATGGCGACGCTGCCGCGTTCGTCTTTGGCTGGATCTACGTGCTCATCGCGACGCCGGCCAGCATCGCGGCATTGGCCACGGTCTTTGGCGAGTTTCTGCTGAGCCTCTTGAACCTTCCGCCGGCACCTGCCACGGTGCAGGCCATTGCGATCGCGGCCATCCTCTCGCTCACCTTCGCCAACGTGCTCGGCGCGCGCGTCGGGGCGGGGATCAGCGGCATGACGACGTTCGTCAAAGTCACGGCGCTCGCGGCGATTATCCTCGGGACGTTCCTGCTGGGAGAGGGCAGCGCGGCGAACTTCGCGCCGACCGGCCCTGTGCAGGTCGAGGGGCTGGCGCGCGCGATGGCGTCGGTCATCTGGACCTATGACGGCTGGGTCGCCGTCAGCATGATCGCCGGCGAGGTGGTCGCGCCCGAGCGGCTGATGAAACGCATCATCATCTCGGGCATGCTCATCATCATGGCGCTCTACATCGGCGCCAATCTCGCCTACTTCTACATGATGCCGATCGACGTGCTCGCCGTGCAGAAAGCCGCGGTCGCACGAACGGTGATGCAGTCGATTGCCGGCCCCGTCGGTGGCGCGGCGATCATCCTCGCGATGATGACGAGCGTGTTCGGGGCGTTGAACGGCAACTTCCTCGCCTACCCGCGCGTGACCTATGCGATGGCGCGCGACGGGCTCACGTTTGCATTCTTAGGAACGATCCATCGGCGATGGTCGTCGCCGTGGATCGCGATCGTCGTCGAAGGCGTGGCCGCCATCGTGCTGGTGCTCACGCTGCGCGACTTCGACAGGCTGACGACCTTCTTCATCGTCGTGCTGTGGGCGGCGCTCGTCTTTGCCGTCGCGTCGATCTTCGTGCTGCGACGGACGATGCCCGATGCGCCGAGGCCGTTCCGCACGCCGGGATATCCGTGGGTGCCGCTGTGCTTCGTGGTGGGGACGCTTGCCGGCGTGTCGGCGATCGTGTGGGGTGAAATCGACGGCGGGAACTATTCGCCGCTGTATGGATTGTTCATTGCGGCCGCGGGTTTTCCCGTCCATCACGTCTGGCGTCGTCTTGGGCGATAAGCCACGGATCATCGTCTTCACCGCGCTGGCGCTCCTCGCGTTCGCAGCCAATTCGGTGCTGTGCCGCCTTGCGCTTCAGCAGAACGCCGTCGATGCGGCGACGTTTTCC
>Ga0065707_10083198_pt1 | contig 10058 bp, 10 predicted proteins | sample SwiRhicommuniRL3_FD_59094 | JGI IMG/M metagenome (GOLD analysis project Ga0065707, IMG submission 59094) | Switchgrass rhizosphere bacterial communities from Rose Lake, Michigan, USA - RL3 v2 (version 2) | ecosystem: Host-associated > Plants > Roots > Rhizosphere > Soil | place: East Lansing... | reverse complement strand
TCCTCTGCCACGGCAACCCGGAGCATCTCGCCGACGTAAGCCTGGTGCTGGCGCATGTAATGGCCGACGGAACGCCACCGCCGCGCGGCTTCATATGCGGACCGGGACTCGGGGCCGCAGGCGCCACAGGCGCAGCGCACTTGGTATCTATTTTTGTGAATCATCTGCGGCTGGCTATGGCAGAGCGAACAGCGATCTACGGCAAACAGCGATGTTATTTCCATATCGGACCTGCGCGGGTGGAGTGACGTGGCGAATTTCCCGCGGCCGCCGAAGTATCGCTATTCGTAGAAACCGTGACTTGGGACAGCGGTCTCATTCGCGAGACCGGCAAGCTAACTAGCCGCGCCCGCCTCCGTCAGCACTTTCTTGAGCTCTCCGCTCCGATACATCTCCAACGCAATATCGCAGCCGCCAATCAGTTCCCCCTTCACGTAAAGCTGCGGATACGTCGGCCAGTTGGAATAGCGCTTCAACGCATCGCGCAGCTCCGGCTCCTCGAAAATATTCACGTGTTTGAATTGCGCGCCGACCGCGCGCAGCGCCGCCACCGTTTGCGCGGAGAAGCCGCACTGCGGGAAATCCGGCGTGCCTTTCATAAACAGCACCACGGGGCTCGATGCGAGCTCCGACTTGATTCTTTCCGTTACATCCATCGCCACAACCTCACTTCACTCGCAACTGGTTCTTCACGCTTTTGACGCCCTTCACGCTCCGCGCCACGCGTTCCGCGGCAGCCCGCTGCGATGCCGTGTGAACATCGCCGCGCAAGGTTACGACACCTTCATAAGTGTCCACGTTCACAGCCAACGCCTTCACATCTCGGCTCGCAACCATCTTGGACTTCACCCCCGTAGTGATGGCGCCGTCCTCGGCGATGCGCCCGGCAGTGCGTTCATCCTTACCCGCGTAGTAACCCCCGGCCGCAGCCCCGCCGATCAACGCAGCGGCACAGCCCGAGATGGCGACCGCAGTAGCCAGGACAGCCGCCCAACGAACCCAATTGCGCATTATTCGTCTCTCTTCGCCAGACGCCGCTCCGCCAGTGCCTCGATGACTTGCCACTGCTCGGCCGGGCTCATGGATATCCAACGTGAAATCTCATCGACCGTTCGCAGGCAACCGCTGCAGAGACCTTCCGCATCCAGCGCGCAAACCTTTATACAGGGGGACGGCGGGCCCTCGGGCAGCCTTGACATCGTTGAATTATGGGGATGGGTCGCCTATTCTTCAAACGCTTTTGAATAATAAAGGAAACAAGCGCCATGAATCCTCTGAATACCCGCACCGGAGCCATCGTCACAGGCCTCGTGCTGGCCATAGTCATCGCCATTGCCGTCAAAAGCGGCTTTGCCTTCAACTTTCCCCAGTTCGGCCGCTGGCTGCATATTGTCGCGGGCGTTGCCTGGATCGGCTTGCTCTATTACTTCAATTTCGTACAGGTTCCGGCCCTTGCAGTGGCCGCCGCCGATAAAGGGGGCCCCGGGGCCGCCGGCATCAGCAAATACATCGTACCCCCGGCCTTGCTCTGGTTTCGCTGGGCTGCGGTCGTCACCTGGTTGACCGGCGCTTATTACCTCGAAGCCTCGGGCTACGGCCTGGTCAATGCATTGACCCTAAAACCTGCGGTAATCGTCATCGGCATCGGCGCCTGGCTCGGCACCATCATGCTGTTCAATGTGTGGGTGTTCATCTGGCCGAACCAGAAAAAGGTGCTGGGCCTGACTCCCGCCACGGATGAGCAAAAAGCCAAAGCGCGCCGTGTCGCCTTCCTGGCCTCGCGCACCAACACGGTTCTGTCGATTCCCATGCTGATGTGCATGACCGGTCAAATGCACGGCCTGCCGTTCTGAAGCCAGGGGATATAGAGCTTCAAGTCGCCTCGGCGCTGCGCGAGGATATCGGCAGCGGAGATGTCACCGCGGCGCTGGCGCCAGTGGGTCAGCAGGCGCGCGGCGCCGTTGTCACGCGCGAAGATGCGGTGCTGTGTGGAAGGGCCTGGGCCATTGAGGTGTTTCGGCAGCTCGATCCGACTCTCGTTCTCAACTGGCATGCGGACGACGGCGCACTCTTAAAGGCCGGACAGAGCGTATTTGAATTACACGGCTCTGCTCGCCCCATTCTCACTGGCGAGCGCACCGCGCTCAATTTTCTACAAACGCTTTCCGCCACGGCGACCGAAACGCGTCGCTACGTCGAGGCAATCGCCGGCACGGGCTGCACGATTCTGGATACGCGCAAGACCTTGCCGGGAATGCGTATCGCCCAGAAATACGCGGTGCGTTGCGGAGGCGCGCGCAATCACCGCTTGGGTCTTCACGACATGGTTTTGATCAAAGAAAACCATGTCGCGGCGGCGGGCTCTGTTGCCGGTGCGATCGCAGCAGCGCGCAGCGCGGCGCCGGGTGTCAAGATTGAAGTTGAGGTGGAATCGCTGGCGGAATTCGAAGAAGCATTGAGCGCTGGGCCGGACATTGTGATGCTGGATGATTTCACTCCTGCCGATATGCGCGCTGCCGTAGCTCGCAATCGCGAGCGTGGACGGCTGGTGGAGCTTGAAGCATCGGGCGGCGTGAGCCTGGCAACGGCGCGTGCGATTGCCGAGACAGGCGTCGATTATATTTCCGTGGGTGCGCTCACCAAAAATATCCGCGCGATCGATCTCTCGCTTCGCCTGGAGTTTGCGTAAAGTCAAGCCTCTATTTCTGGCGATTTGCAGCAGATATGCGGCTCGCTTTTCACGGGGCATTCGACTAGTTTCGGCGCCACTTCACTGGCAAAATCGATGAAGGAATCGCACCCATGGCTACGGGTTTATTGCAGGACGCACAGGCTCTGGACAAGCGCCGGTCCGGGCGATACGGTACGGATATGATCGAGCAGGTCGCAAAGTTGCAGTCGGATGTCGAGTACATCAAGCGCGATGTCGCCGAGATGAAAATCGACATGCGCGAGATGCGTAACGAAATGCGGAACGAGATGAGCAATGAGTTCCGCAACGTGCGGAGCGAGCTCCGCGATGTGCGCAACCATCAAGAACGCGATTTTCGCATTCTATTTGGCGCTCTCATTGCGACGGCAGTGGGATTGGCCGGCCTGTCCGCGAAGGGGTTTGGCTGGTTTTAGCGGACGAGAGCCCCCCGTTCACGCCACGGCAGACTTGAGCACCCGCTGCGGCTGGGAAATTCCGTAGCCCTGCGCGTAATCCACGCCGAGGCTGGTCAACATCTGAATGATCTCAGCGTTCTCCGCAAACTCAGCAATGGTGAGCTTGCCGGTGAGATGCCCGATCTCATTGATCGACCGCACCATTTCCCGATCGATAGGATCGCGCAAAATCTCCCGCACGAAACTGCCGTCGATCTTGAGGTAGTCCACCGGGAAGTGCTTGAGATAGCCGAACGACGACAAGCCCGTGCCGAAGTCATCCAGCGCGAATTTGCAGCCGAGCTCCTTCAATGCCTGAATGAACCGATTCGCCTGCGAGAAGCTGGCGACCGCCGCTGTTTCCGTAATCTCGAAACAGATCTTCGACGCGTCGAGCCCGCTGCCGCGGAACTGCTCGATGACGAACGGCAGGAACTTGTCGTCGCCCAGGCTCTGGCCGGAAAGATTGATCGAGCACATGAGCAGCTTCTCGCGCTCATCCGCCTCTGAGACCAGCCAGCGGAAGGCGTTCTCGATCACCCAGCGATCGATTGCGGGCGTGATGCCATAGCGCTCCGCCGCTGCGATGAAATCGTTGGGCGAGACGATGCGTCCGCCTTCGTCGCGCATGCGCAGCAGCAATTCATAGTGCACGCCGTTTTCCACGCGCTGCAAGGGCTGGATAGCCATGCGAAAGAGCTCGAACCGGCCTTCTTCCAGCGCCGCGTTGATGCGCGCTGCCCATTGCATTTCGCGCCGGCGGCGCATGAGCTCGATGTCGTTCTCTGCAAAGCTGTGCACGCGGTTGCGGCCACCCTCTTTGGCGGCCTGGCAGGCGCTGTCTGCCGCCGAAAGAATTGAAGCGACGTCTTCGTTGTCGGCAGTGATAGGCACTACGCCGATGCTGGCGCCCAAGCGAAACACACGATCTTCCCAGGTAAAGCGGAAGTTACGCACGGACTCGCGCAGGATCTCCGCCGTGCGCATCGCTTCATCCAGCGAGCAGCTTTCCAGCAGAATGCCGAACTCATCTCCGCCCAGACGCGACAACGTATCCCGCCAGCGCACTTTGGATTTGAGCAGGGCGCCCACCTGCCCCAGCAGCGCGTCTCCGGCGCTGTGCCCGCAGGTATCGTTGACGATCTTGAATTGATCGATGTCGAGGTAACACAGCGCGTAGGACGACTCGCGCGCCTTGGCGCTCTTCAGCGCCCTTTCCATGCGGCTTTCAAACTCGCGGCGATTGACGAGACCCGTGAGCAAGTCGTGGCTGGCGTGATAGGACAGACGCCGATTCAACTCGCGCGACTCGCTGACGTCATGGAACACCAGCACGCCGCCGCTCACCTGCCCTGCCCCGTCGCGAATCGGCGCGGCGGTGCTCTCTACATACAATTCATTGCCATCGCGGCGAATCAACAACATCGGCCGCACGGATTTGATCGGCCTGATGCGGCGAATGGATACCGACAGCGGATTCTCCAACGGCTCGCAGGTTTCCTCGTGAAACGCGCGGAAGATTTCCTCCACCCGCCGTCCCATCGCATCTTCCAGCCGCCAGCCGGTGAGCTCTTCCGCCACCGGATTGATGTAATCGATGGTCGACGTCGCATCCGTCGTAATCACCCCGTCGCCGATCGATTGCAGCGTGATTTGCGCGCTTTCCTTCTCACGGAACAGAGCCTCTTCGTAAAGCTTGCGCTCCGTGACATCGAACTCCACGCCTACCAGGCGCAGCAGCCGCCCATGTGCATCCACACGCGCCTGCGCGCGGCTCACGACCCAACGCCACTCGCCATTGCGATGCTTCATGCGATGCGTGCTTTCGAATATAGGGGTCTTGCCGGCTACGTGATCGCGTATCGAAGACTGCACCCGCGCCAGGTCATCCGGATGCACCAGGCTGCGCCAATCCGGCGAGCCGCGGATGTCATCGTCCGCATAACCCAGCATCGCCTTCCAGCGCGGCGAAAAATAGACCTCATTGTTCTCGACGTCGAAATCCCAAACGCCGTCGTTGGCTGTCGCCTGCGAAAGTCTCGTGCGCTCTTCGAGCTTGGCGAGCCGCGTTTCAATTCGAATGCGCTCGAGCCCCGTTGCGAGACTCGTGCCGATGAGCTTCATCAGCAATTGCAGATTCACATCCCACGGTCCGCGCGGCAGCGTATGCGCCAGCCCGAGAAGGCCCGCAGGCTTGCCCTGCACATGGAAGGACACCAGCAACACCGAGCCGATCTGCAACTGCGCGAACCGCTGCCCCTCGGCAATCTGCTCGCGCCGCGGCGCCCGGGTATCGCACAACTGCGACAACCTCAAATGCTCGAGGCGGGATTTGAGCCACGGCAGCGTATCCATGCTCACGCCACTCAAGACTTCGGGATGGCTTTGCGAGAAGGCGCCGCGCGCCACCTGAATGTCCTGAATGACTAGCTCGTCCGCCCCAAACACCGCGGCGAAGGCGCAATCGCCGGCAGTGGATTCGCGCAGCAACTCGAGATTGCGTTGCAGGCATTCGTTCACCGCATCGCGCCGCATGTTCTGAAAATCGACGGCGATCTTGATGCACGTGACATCGAGCCCGACGGCGGGCTTTGGCATGCGCCCGCTCCAGGCATCTGCCGAGAGGATGTCTGAAGCGGTGTATTCCGCTGGCTTTTCCGGCGGCAGGGTCGTCATAGGCCTCGGATTCTCGCACACGCCCTCAAGAAAACAAGCTAAGACTCTGTTCGTGTTCGATTTAAAACGTGGGCGAGTAGTGAATCACGCGATTTGGGTCGCCACGCGCAGCGCATTCGCGGCTGGCGGGCAGCTCGATGAGGCTCCAGGTCTCCCGGCTGGAAACGCCGACAACATGCCTGGGGGAATGGTCGAAGCACGGGTGCAGCAGCGATTGCGGCGCGAGCAGCACGCGGCCTGGTGCGGCGTTCAGCCAACGCGCGGCGTCATCGGCCTCGTGCTGGGCTTCCCTCCAGCGCGCGTGGCCGAAATTCGTTACGGGACGGTCGAGGTAGAGGAAGAACTGCTCTTTGGCGCCCGCCAGCGCAAGCTCGCGGTTACGCGGCGCTTGCGCCAGCGCACCCTGGATGAAATCGCGGCCTGAACGCTCGCCGTTAATTCGCGGCGTCACGCCGTAAGACCAGACGAGAGCCAGCGCGACAAGCAGCCCCACCCATACACGCGTCGCCACTTGCAGCGCGCGCAGCTTCAAGAGCTGCGGCAGGTAAGGCGCTGCAACGAGCGCGAAGACCGGCAGCGCAGGGAAAATATAAATGCCGCGCTTGCCCGTACTGGCCGAGAAGAATATGAGCACGAGAACGATCCAGGCGAGCGGCAGCCAGATGCGGGCATCGCGCTCGCGCAGCGCGGCTTTCCACCGGGGCGCCAGCCAGAAGAGCAGCAGGCTCGCCGGAAACCACAAAAGCGGAATCACTTCGACCGGAAAGTAATACCACGGCCGCACGTGATGCCAGGCGGACGCGTAGCGATGCACCGTCTGTTGCAAGAGGATGCCATCGCGATAGGCGATAAGCTGTGGATCGTTGCTTTGGGCGACCGCAATGAGCATCGGTACGAGCCAAACGGCAACGCCCGCCAGAAAACCAATGCCCGCAAGCATCCAGCGGCTGCCGCCTGCGAACCGTGGCAAGGCCTGAAACCCCCGCGCGCGCAGCAAGGGATAAGGCAGCAACAGCAGCAGCGGCAGAAAGCCTACGCCTTTGGTAATGACGCCGAGCCCCGCCGCAAGCCCGCCGATGAAATACCATCCCCAAGCGGGCCCGAGCAGCAGATGCCGCAACAAACCATATAAGGAAAGCGTGGTCAGAAAGCAGAGCGTTGCATCGATCTGCGCGCCCCGGGTGACCACTAGAAATTGTACGGTGCACGCGAGCAGGACCGCGGCGGCAAGCGCCGCTTCGCGCCCGAATAAGCGCCGCGCCAGATCGTGAACGAGCGCAAGAATGCCGCAGGCCGCTAGAAAGGACGGAATCAGAAACGAGGCGCGCAGCGAACCGGTAATCCAATAGCCTGCCGCGAGCAGCCAGAAGAACAGCGGCGGCTTATCGTCATAGAGATCGCCACCCACGCGCGGGAACAACCAGTCGCCGTGCAATACCATATCCCGCGCGATGAGCGCGAAGCGCGGCTCGTCCGCTGGCCAGGGATCGCGCAAGCCGAGTCCCGTGGCCACGAGCAGCAAGGCTGCGAGAGCCAGCCACAAAAAATGTTTATCGCGCATCGCGTCCGGCGCGGATATCCAGAAACAGGTTATAGACTGCCACGGTCGCAGGGAACAGGTTCGAAAGCACGCCCACGGAGTCGTTGCGTCCCCAGATGAAATAGGTGAGTAGGAGCGCGCTTCCCACCACGCTCATGATCCAGAAGAGCCGCGGCATCACCGGCCGCCCTTCCTTGCGCGCGGCGATGACCTGCACCACCCATCGCCCGGCAAACAGCAGGACGCCGGCATATCCCACAATCTTCCAGGGCGTCACGACGACGCCGAACAGGTGCCCGATGACCTCGTTCATATTCTATTCCTCGTGCACCGTAAGACCGGGCTTGTAACGACGCTTGAGCCACATCACGCCCAGAAGGTCGGCGATGCCGACCCACAGGCGGTCGAACATCCCGTATTTGGATATGCCGCGGGCCCGCGGGCGATGATGCACAGGAACGGAGATCACGCCCGCGCCGGCGCGTTGATAGAGCGCCGGCAGGAAGCGATGCATGTGATCGAAGTGCGGCAGACTCAAATAGGTCTCACGGCGCATGAGCTTGATGCCGCAACCCGTGTCAGGCGTGCCATCCCCGAGCAGCCCGCTGCGGATGCGATTGGCGATGCGGGACTGCATACGGCGAAACCAGGTGTCACGCCGCGTGGCGCGATGGCCGGCGAATAGATCGACGCCGGTGTTTTTCTCATCCAGCCGGGCGGCGAGCAGCTTGGGCAGATCGGCGGGATCGTTTTGGCCGTCTCCGTCGAGCGTGGCGATCCATTCGGCGCGCGCGTGGCGTACTCCTGTTGAGATGGCAGCGCTCTGGCCGCTACGGCGCGAATGACGCAGCAGGCGAATTTGCGGGATGCCGCAGTCTCGCGCCGCAAGCACAGCATGCGCAGTGCCGTCCGTACTGCCGTCATCGACGAAGAGAATCTCAAACGCGCGGCCATTGAGCGCTTGCGCAATCTCGCGCGCCAGCGGCCCCACATTCTCCGCCTCGTTACAAACAGGCACCACCACGGACAATTCAGGGTTCATAGTGCGGCCTTTGCAACCCCAAACAGCCGCTTCAACTCCGCCTCCATCTCGATTTGCATTCTTTCAACGGCCATTGCGTCCATCACCCTTGGCACGGAGCGGGGCGCCCCAATCGCAATGGCAATCTTCGCAAACGGCTTGGGGATCACGAACTTGTCCCATTTGACGAGCCACGCGCGCGACGCGGCAAACGCCATCGGCAGCATCGCCCTTCCCGACATCTGCGCCAGCAAAATAGCCCCCGGCTTGAATTTGAATCGCGGCCCCCGCGGTCCATCCGGCGTGATAATGGGCGAGATATTCTCTTTCACCAGCGCTTGATAATAGTCCCGCAACGCGCGGGCTCCGCTGTTGGTCGACGATCCCCGAATGACATGCGCGCCGAAGCGCCTCACGATCATGGCCCCGATCTCGCCATCCACCGAAGGGCTGATGAGCCAGCCCACCTTGACGCCGCGCGCGCCCTGATCCAGCAAATACTTGCCGCAGAAAAGCTGATGCTGATGCCAGTAACACGGCACGAACGACGGCGCCTTGCCGAGCGCCGCTTGCAGATGCTCAGCGCCGTCGACACGCACCACGTAGCACATCCGCCACATCAGGCGAATGAGGCCCACCGCCAACGGCACGATGAGCCAGCGATACGCAAGACTCCGGCCCGCCGTCAGGCGGCGACCGGAGCGCGTGGTTTGTCGGTAAACGGTATTGCGCAAGCCGGCGCCGGGTTCAGTCATGTGGCGCGCAGTTTCCGTGATCGCTGCCGCCGAGACAAGGTAGGATTGCGGCCCGTGAAAAACCAGCCTCCTGAGTCAGAGCTGCAGTTCGATATCGGTGCGACGGAAGACTCCCTCGAGCGCATGACGGCGCTCGCCGCGGAACTGGGCGATATCTACCGCGTCTATGCGCCCGGTCGTAAATCCTGGACCTATGTCATCAACCATCCCGATGACGTGAAGCGCGTGCTGGTATCGCAGCATCGCAACTACACCAAGGGCCTCGGCCTCGATCGCGTCAAGATCCTGCTCGGCCTCGGGCTCATGACCAGTGAGGGCGGGTTCTGGAAACGGCAGCGTTACATGATGCAGCCGATGTTCCATCGCAGGATGGTCACGGAGTTCGGCCGCATAATCGATGCTGCGAATGAACGCTTCATCGCCCAGTGGGAAGCGCAGGCCGCGCTTGGCGAGCTGGTGAACGTGACGGATGACATGAGCGAGCTGACGCTCGATATCGTGCTGCGCTCCATCTTCGGCAAGGATATGGATCGCTTGACCCATCAGCCGGGCGGCAATCCGTTCGATGTGGTGACGAAGAATCAGGAGCGCAATCTCAAGTTCGCCTATGAGTTCCGTTCGCTCGGCAAGCTGATCGCGCAGCTGATGCAGCGGCGCCGCAGGACGGCCGAGGAGCACTTCGATCTCCTCGCGATGCTGATGAACGCGCGCGACAGGGATACCGATGCTGCGATGAGTGAGAAAGAGCTGGTCGATGAGGTAATGACGCTGGTGGTCGCCGGGCATGAGACGACGGCGAGCGCGCTCAACTGGATCTGGTATTTACTGTCGCAGCATCCCGAAGTGGAGGCGCGGCTGCACGCGGAGATCGATGCGGCATTTGAGAATGCCCCCTCCCTGCCCTCCCCCGTGGAACGGG
>Ga0065707_10083186_pt1 | contig 10060 bp, 7 predicted proteins | sample SwiRhicommuniRL3_FD_59094 | JGI IMG/M metagenome (GOLD analysis project Ga0065707, IMG submission 59094) | Switchgrass rhizosphere bacterial communities from Rose Lake, Michigan, USA - RL3 v2 (version 2) | ecosystem: Host-associated > Plants > Roots > Rhizosphere > Soil | place: East Lansing, MI... | reverse complement strand
CCTCCCTATGCACGACGCGACCACAGCCGTGCTGGCCAGCCTGGTTTTTGGCTTGACGTATCAATTGGGTACGCTGATCCAGCTCGACGTCGCCGCCCGCGTCGTGCCGACCGAATCGGCCGCCACGCTGTTTGCCTTGCTCATGGCGATCAGCAACAGCGGGATCAGCGCGGGACTGTTCCTAGGCGGCTGGTGGTACGACGGTCTGACCGCGCATTTCGGCGGCGACCGCCATGCGGCGTTCGATGCTCTGGTGATCATTGGCGCCGGCTTTACGGCCTGCTGCTGGCTCCTCGTCCCCGCCCTGCGCTGGGCAGGGGTCAAGTAATTTCGGATTGCGGATTTAGGATTGCGGATTTTTGAGCGGACCGCGCTTCGCGGGTGCGTATCGCGAGCGCAACACTGCGTCGTCAATCGGATGTCATTTTCCGGCCAGCAGCGTTGGGCGTGAGCTGCGCTCAAAGGCCTGAGTTTCCTGCTCAGAACCACTGCGTGCGCGCGCCGGCACAGTCTGTGCATTTAGCGCAACTCGGAGGGAACGCGGTGGGCCGCGCCCGCATGCTTTTACGCAAGGAGTCACACTATGAAGCGTTTGATACTGGCAATTGTTACGCTCGTCGTCTTGGCGACCGCGACTGGCACCGCCTCGGCTCAAGGGTACGGCGGTTACGGCCACCACGGCGGCTACGACTGCTATCCCTATGCCTATAGCGGCTATGGTTATGGCGGCTACGGTCCAGGCATCGGCCTCTACAGCTCCGGCTATCGGGGGCTGAACCTTGGCTACGGCGGAATCCAATTCAGCTACGGCTACCAACCGTATTTTCATGACACCAGCCATTACGACTTCCACCCCGGCTCATACCAGCGCCACGGCAACCACTTCCACTACGTGCCGGGCCACTACGACCTGCACCGATCGGGGCACTACCACTACTAGGCGGCACGATCGTGGGGCAGGTTTTCAGCCTGCCATAAGAACCCTCGCCCACCAGGAGAGGTTGGCTGGGGCAGTCCCCGGCCCCAAACACTTACGGCCGTAGCACCGAGTAATAGACGCTCTCCCGGCCCGGTTCCGCGCCGAAAACGTGCAGCTTGCGCTCTTTCCAGGTGTCTTCGACGCGCCAGACTTCCTTCCCCTGGTGCTCGCCGCTCATCTGGGTGTAGTGAAAGCGGGCAAAGGCATACTCCCATCGCAGCTTGTCGTCCGCCTGGCGGTCCTCCAGGACCAGGAGTGCGTCGGGGTCGGTGCCGAACTCGGTGTTCGTGAACGCGAAGATCGCCCCGTCCTTGGCAATCCCTGCCGTCGGCTCATAGCGGTAGATCGGCTGTGTGAGCATGCGGAGCTGCGCCCGGCCGGTCTTCCACTGGATCGCCGAGAATTCGCGGGCCAGCGACCGCAGTTGGATCAACCGCCGCCGGGAGTCGCCCGCCACGGCCTCGGCCCCTTCGACTGGTCGAAATACAAGACCCGCGGCCTTCGGCGACCAGACGAGCTGCCCGTCAAATTTGGCCGTGATCGGATGGTCGCTCAGTGAATGAAAGGCCTGGCCGTACTCCAGCCGTCCAGAGCGGGCGTTAAAGGTCTTCCACAGTGCGCCGATCACCTCGGGCCGTCCGTCCTTGAGCCAGACGAACGCCGAGCCATCCCAATTCAAGACGGGCTGGGCAAGCAGCTCCAGCCGCATCGGCTGCGGCGCGAGCAGCGTGATTTCGAATTTGGCGGCATCGGCGGCAAACTCCTCCAATTGGCGTTTGCGATTTTCATCAACCTCCGGCCGCGGCTGGGTCTCCTTTGCGTCCTTGGCAGGAGCTTGACCGCACATCATCATGGCAAGTGCGCAGGCAACGAGCGTTTGCATGGCGGCGCCTCGAGTCATTCCAGGCCCTGAAGAGATTTGGACGCAAGATAAGACAATACGTCTTGATCCGCAACTAGCTACGCCATTGGCCACGAAATGTTCCGCCGCACGTGCAGGAGGGTGTTCTCAAGGTGTAAAGGTAACCGTTGAATCCACACGGGATGCCTTCCCCGCTCTGCGTACTATCCGCACCCTGGCTCGGCCATCTAAAATGCGCGCGCGTTCGTCCAACCGAGCGCCAATGCGACGAGTTATCAGTTAGCGGCGGATATTCACGCTCACGTACGCTTCGGCCAACTGCAGCCGATTGCCAAGAGACACCATCGACATGGCAGCCGCCTCAGGCACTCACGACTCATCGGCAAGCCGCGCCAAGACCGGCATCGAGGGACTCGACCATATCCTGGGCGGGGGTTTGACGCGAAATCGGTTGTACCTGCTGGAAGGCGTACCCGGTTCGGGAAAAACCACCTTGGCACTTGAGTTCTTACAGGAAGGCGCCCGCCTGGACGAGCCGGTCCTATATGTCACGCTCTCCGAGACCGAGGAGGAGCTGCGCTCGGTCGCGGCCTCACACGGCTGGTCGCTCGACGGCATCACGATTCGCGAGTTGGTCGCTTCGGAAGACAGTCTTCGGCCGGACGACCAATACACCATGTTTCACCCATCCGAGGTGGAGTTAAGCGAAACGACGAAAACGATCCTCGCGGACGTGGAACGGATCAAGCCGACGCGGGTCGTGTTCGATTCACTCTCGGAATTGCGCTTGCTGGCCGGCAATCCGCTCCGTTACCGTCGGCAGATCCTAGCGCTCAAGCAGTTCTTTAACGGCCGCCATTGCACGGTGCTGTTATTGGACGATATGACCGGCCAGAGCCACGACCTGCAGGTCCAAAGCATCGCCCACGGCGCCGTACGCCTGGAGCAGTTGTATCCGGAATACGGGGCGGAGCGGCGTCGCCTGATCGTGCTCAAATTCCGCGGCGTCCAGTTCCGGGGCGGGCATCACGACTTTGTGATCAAGCGAGGGGGCATCGACGTCTATCCGCGGCTGATCGCCAGCGAACACCGCCGTCCCCACGTCGAGGAGAGATTCGGCAGCGGCATCGCCGAGTTGGACCACTTGCTGGGCGGCGGCATTGAGCGGGGAACCAGCACGCTCATCGTCGGTGCGGCCGGCACGGGGAAATCGTCGCTGGCCGCCCAGTTCGTCACTGCGGCGGCCGAACGCGGCCAGAACTCCTCGATGTTTATTTTTGATGAAAGCCTCCATACTTTGCTGAGCCGCACCGCCGGGCTCGGAATCAACCTGAAAAAGCACATCGACGAGGAGCGCGTGACCGTGCAACAGGTGGACCCGGCCGAAATGTCGCCGGGCGAGTTCGCCCATGCCATTCGCCGGGCCGTGGAGCAGCGACACGCCCAGGTGGTAGTGATCGACAGTTTGAACGGCTATCTCAACGCCATGCCTGAGGAGCGATTCCTGATCATACAGCTCCACGAGTTATTGACGTACTTGGGTCAGGCGGGCGTTGCCACGCTCCTGATCGGCGCCCACCAAGGGATCATTGGCAGTCAGATGAATACACCGGTGGACGCCAGCTACCTGGCCGACGCTGTCGTCTTGATGCGCTACTTCGAATCCAGAGGGGAGGTCCGTCAGGCCATTTCGGTCGTCAAAAAGCGCGGTGGAGCGCACGAACGCTCCATTCGGGAGTTCCGGTTGGAGCCGGGGCAAATCGCGCTGGGACCGCCGCTCAAGGACTTCCGCGGGGTGTTGACCGGTGTGCCGATCTTCGAAGGACGAAGCGATCCTGTTCAGCAAGGGAGGGCCACATGACCGTCCCGGGCGACAGGAGTCTTGGGCTGCGCGTGCTGGTTCTGGCCCCCACGGGCAAGGACGCAGCACTTACTCAGTCAATCCTGAATAGGACCGATATTGCGTGCGTTTGTTGCGCGAGCCTGACGCAGATTTGCGTCGAATTGCAGGCCGGCGCCGGCGCGATACTGGTCGCCGAAGAGGCAGTCCATCAGGGCCGCGACAAGTGCTTGGACGATTGGCTCGCCAAACAGCCCCCCTGGTCGGATCTACCTGTGCTGGTGTTGGCTCGACCTGGAGCGGATTCCGCCGCTGTGGCACAGGCCATGGACCTCTTGGGAAACGTTACCGTCCTGGAGCGGCCGACGCGCGTCGCGGCTCTGGTGAGCGCTGTCCGCTCGGCGCTCCGGGCGCGCAAGAAACAGTACGAAGCGCGAGACCATCTCGTGCAGATCTCGCGGGCCTCGGAGGCCCGCAACCTGCTGGCGGCGATCGTCGAGTCGTCCGTCGACGCCATCATCAGCAAGACGCTGGAGGGCCAGATCGTCACGTGGAATAGTGGCGCCGAGCGCCTCTTCGGTTACACGGCCGCCGAGGCGGTCGGCAAATCAATCACAATTCTCATTCCGCCGGAGCGGCACGCCGAGGAGCCGGCCATCTTGGCGCGTCTTCGCCGGGGCGAACGGATTGAGCACTATGAAACGGTGCGTGTCACCAAAGACGGTCGTCGGATCGATATCTCGCTCACGGTCTCGCCGGTCCGCAATGCCGACGGCCGGATTATCGGCGCTTCGAAGGTCGCCCGTGACATCACCCAGCAGAAGCGGGCGGAGGTGCAACTGCGCCGCAGCGAAGCCGAGGCGCGGCGGCTCCTGGAGCTCAATCGCACCACGATGGCCAATCTGGGCGAGGGAATGTACACCGTCGATGGCCAAGGCCTGGTCACCTATGTGAATCCGGAGGCGGAGCGCCTGTTCGGCTGGACGGCGGCAGAACTGATCGGCCGGCGAATGCACGACGTCACCCACTACAAACACCAGGATGGCTCGCCGTTTCCCATCGAGGAGTGTTCAGGATTTCGCGTGCTGCAGGAAGGGCAGGTCCTGAAGGGATTTGAGGATACGTTCATCCGCAAAGACGGTAGCTTCTTTCCGGTGTCATACTCATCGTCGCCACTGCGCGACGCGGAGGGAAAGATCGTCGGTCTGGTTGTGGTGTTCGAGGACATCACCCAGCGCAAAGAGTACGAACAAGCGCTGCTCGACGCCGACCGCCGCAAGGACGAGTTCCTGGCGATGCTCGCGCATGAGCTCCGCAATCCGCTGGCGCCGATCCGCAATTCCTTGAACATTCTGCGGATGAACAACCGGAACGATCCCACCATCGAGCAGGTGGGCGAGATGATGGAACGGCAGGTCAACCACATGGTCCGCCTGGTGGACGACCTGCTGGAGGTCTCACGCATCACCCGCGGCAAGATCGAGCTCCGCAAGGAACTGGTCGAGTTGGCTGCCGTGGTGCGCAGCTCAGTCGAGACCAGCCGTCCGCTCATTGACGAGCGGCGACATCAGCTGGCCCTGTCCCTGCCCGCCGAAATGTTGACGCTCGAGGGCGATCCGGTGCGCTTGGCGCAGGTGTTTTCCAACCTGCTCAACAACGCCGCCAAATATACTGACGTAGGCGGCCAAATCTGGCTCACGGCTCGATGCGATGGCAACAACGTGGTGATTTCAGTGCGCGACACCGGTACGGGTATCCCGCTGGAAATGCTCCCTCGCATCTTCGATATGTTCATGCAGATCGATAGCCACACTGACCGCGCGCAAGGCGGGCTCGGCATCGGCCTGACGCTGGTCAAGAGCCTGGTCGAAATGCACGGTGGCAAGGTCAGCGCGTATAGCGCTGGCGTGGGCCAAGGCAGTGAGTTCGTCGTCAGCTTGCCATTGGCGGTGGGCCGTCGTTCCGCTCCCCGCCGAGGACAGAGCACTCCCGTTAGTGTCCTTGCGCCGCGCCGCATCCTGGTCGTGGACGACAATCGAGACGCTGGTCGCAGTTTAGGGATGCTGCTCAAGCTGCTTGGCGCCGACGCTCAGGTCGTCTGTAGCGGCCCGGAAGCATTGGAGGCAATTGCCGCCCAGCGCCCGGCCGTCGTGCTGCTGGACATTGGCATGCCGGGCATGGACGGTTACGAGGTCGCGCGGCGGATTCGTGAGCAACCAGAGCTGAATGACTTGACGCTCATCGCGCTCACCGGATGGGGGCAAGAGGAAGATCGACGGCGCACCCAAGCTGCCGGGTTTAACCACCACTTGATCAAGCCGGCAGATGTCCGCGCCTTGGAAACGCTGCTCTTGTCGCTCGAGGGGCAGCCGGGGCGCTCCCACTAGCGTGGCGCAGGCAACGCTCACTGCACATCCACGATCGGCCCGCGGAAGAAGCCGCTGCTGACTGGGGCCGTGTATTTGATGGCCAGGGCTTCTCCGGTCATCACGCGGCTCCCTTCCTTGAGTGAGTGCATCGCCAGGTCGAGCACGGTGCTGGTCAGCAGCGTCCGCTCGATCGGATAGGGTGGCCGGCCGGTGTGGAAGAACTGCTCGATGTGCCAAGTGAGCGGGTCGAAAAAGCGCGCGCCCGGCGGTGAGGGGAGGAAGAAGCAGCACGACACGGGATCGACCTGCCCGCGGATGGTGCCGGCAAATCCGAATTCCGACGTCTGCTCGATCAGGTTTAGCACCGCTCCGCGCGTGCCGTCCTTGTATTCCACGAGGATGGCGGCCGGGTTCAGTACGTTTTCGCGCAAGGGACCGACGTTTTTGCTCGGGCAGCGGTCGATGGCCAGATCGACCAGGCGGGCCGTGATCAGGCCGCTATCGATAGCCTTCCACACGGCGTCGCCCTGGAGGGCGACAACGGATTTGACGCCGGTTTCGCCCCCCTTACGACGTTCCAGCATGCACTGGAGCACCTCCAGGGCGTGAATGAAATAGACCTCCACTGAGCCCCGGTCGAAGCCGAACGTGCAGACCCCTTCTTCGAACGGCGTGCCCAGCGGAGGCTCCAGCTCGGGGATTCGCCAGGTGACGGGAAGCGATGAGCCCGCCATCAAGGGAAAGCCGACCTTCTTGGCCGCGGCAACCATCTCGGCAGCGTGCTGATGGTCGTAGGAGAGGTGTTTATCGACAAAGACCGGCACGGCCCGGCCCGATTTCTCGAAAACCTCGAGGATCTGGCGGAAATACTCGTAACGGGGGTACTGCACCTGGCCAAATTCGTTCAGCGGGTAATTGCCGTGTTCGACGATCAGGAGGACGGCATCGACATCCAACCGTTCGCCCCCCAGGGCTGCGGCCGCCGATTGGGTCAGCTCGATCCGATGCCGCTCGCAAAAGCCCCGGCTCAGGTCGTCCGGGGGCGACTGGTCGTTGAACATCCGCACGACCTGAACGTTGGGCTGGTGGTGAAAGCCATCTTTCGAAAAGCCGTAGACCATCCGGCCGACGATGTGATAGGCATGCGAGCGGAGGCGAAAAATCGAGTTAATCGCGGCCAAACGGAGCTTTTTGGCGGGTGGATTGGGCTGTGGGACGGGGTCGGAAGCGGCCTGGCGGTCCTGCCCCAGGACGGCATGACCGGCAAAAACGCCCGCCAAACCGGCGGCGGCGGAAGAACCAAGAAACATTCGGCGAGACAGTGCGCCTGAGAGGGTGTTCATAACGTAGAGATACATAGTGGCTTGGTGGATTCGGACGTGCGAGTTAGCAGGCCTGCGAGCGGCAGGCACGAAGCCTAACGATTGCGACACAAACTCGCAAGAAAGTCCGAATTCGCTCTGGCCACGGTTGCCCGAATCAGGCAGAGTGCGTACCATGCCGCCGTCATCCGCCAGTGCTTCGCTGGTCGTTCCGGTCGTGTCGCCGACCGCCACTCCTTCGCCCCCGCTCGAATTGCCGCCGGGCATGAAGCTCCATCGTTTTGACAGCGAATTCTCGGCCGTGCTGGACCTGGGGGCGAAGCTCTGCCGCCAAACCGAGGCCGGGGCGATGCTGCTGATGCTCGAAGGGCCGACAGACTGGCCCGAGTTGTCGCGCCGTACGGAAGGGCTGAGGCTGGTCGTCGCCGCTGATACTGCCGACGAGCTGATCGGGGCCGAGGAGCTGGGCCTGGCAATGATCGTCCTGTCGATGCAGGATTCGCCGGTCATCGAGAAGCTGACCCAGGCCCTGCTCACCGGAGTCGCCCGCGAGATTCTGTCACCAGGGGCCGGGGTTGTGGTCGTCTATAGCGGCTTCGAGGCCGATACGATCGACTCGGTAAGCTACATCAAGCTCGACGATCACCTGGGCCGGCTCACGGCCCGCGACTTGCGGCAGCTTGAGACGAGCGTGCCTCTGGAGACGCTCAAGACCGTGATCGACCTGAGTGTCGAAATCGGCCGTGAAGGGCGCGAAGGAAAGCCGATCGGCACGATGTTCGTCGTAGGCGACACGCGAAAGGTCTTGCGGCACTGTCAGCCGGCGGGCTACGACCCGGTGAAGGGTCACAGCCGGAACGAGCGCGACCTGCACGATCACCGGGTCCGCGAAGCGGTCAAGGAGGTCGCCGTGCTCGACGGGGCGTTCATCGTGAGCCCGGATGGCATCGTCGAGAAAGCGGCCCAGATTGTCGATGCCCCGTATAAGAACTTGACGCTAAGCAAAGGTCTGGGTGCCCGGCACTGGGCGGGAGCCGCAATCAGCAAGACCACGGCGGCCATTGCCGTGGTCGTTAGCCAATCGAGCGGCACCGTCCGTATCTTCCAGAATGGCGAGGTAATGCTGCGGATCGAGCCGCTGCGACAGGCGATGAAGTGGAAGGATTTTGAGTACGAGCCGCCGCAGGCTGAGGTGGAGTAGCAGATTTCAGATTGAGGATTTCGGATTTCAGATTTGGGAAACCAGATCGATGCCTGTGCTGCTTGCGGACTTGGAGGATCCCGCTCATCAGGCGGCGATTCTCGAACTGCTCGACATGTACTGCCGCAACGAGTTCGGCGATGGTCGGCCGCTGGCGGCCCAGACGCGGGCAAATCTCATTCCAGGCCTTCTGAAGCATGGCAGAGCGCGGGTCTTTTTGGCCTATGAAGGCAACGAGCCGGTTGGATTGGCCCTCTGCTTCGTCGGCTTCTCGTCGTTCAGGGCCCGGCCGCTTGTGAACGTGCACGATCTGGCCGTGGCGCCAAAGTTCCGTGGCCGTGGGATTGGCAAAGCGCTGCTTGATGCGGTTGCCGCTGATGCCCGCGCGCTCGGCTGTTGCAAGGTGACGCTGGAAGTGCGGGCTGACAACGCCAAGGCGATCGAGCTCTATCGCCGCGCCGGCTTTGAAAGCACGCAGCCGGCCGAGACGTGGTTTTTGGGCAAGCGGCTGGATGACCCTACCTAAGGTCAACCAGCCGCACTCCGCCAGCTTGCACTTCGAGCTTCACCGCGCCACTTTCGACTTTGAGTGGTTCGTCGGGCAGCAGCCGATCGCGGGCCGTGGTTACCGGCACGTGGCTGACGATCTCGACGCGGCGATTCTGGCGATAGTCGGTCGGCGTGATGCCTTGCTGCGGCTTGTCCTGGCCGGCCGGATTGAGGAGCGTCACTACCCAGCCCGTCTGTGTGCGGTTGACCAGCCAGTTCACGTCGCCGCGGACCTCAATCGGCATCAGGCCGCGAGTCAGGTGGGCGAACAGCCCTGGCAGCACGGGATGCGCGGCTTGGTCGATTCCCATGCCACGGGGCAGCGACAAATAGACGAGCCGCCCGGCGCCACGGTCAAAGGCCGCACAGAAACACTTGCCATCGGGCGTGGTGGCGAGCGGGCGCACGTCAGCCGCACCGGCCACAATTGGAATCTCGCGGAAGCGATAAAGCTGCGACGGATGAACCTCGCTGCTGCCGAGCCACCGATAGCCGTAGGCCTCGGTGGGCGCGCCAGCTGCCGGCAGGTTGAGAGCCGCTACGCCAGGACCCGTCAAATGAACGTCGGCCACCAGCAGCGTGCCCCCTTGCTGGACGTACTGAGCCAGCCGCTGTCCCTCTGGCGCAGTCAGTTCGATATCTCCCGCGACGATGACCACCGGATAGGTGTCGATCGTGCGCCATTTGGCCACGTCGGGGTAAGCAAAGATCACATCAAATATGTCGCCAAACACGCCTGGCACATTGACCTCGTTCGTGCCGGTAATCGGCCGCTCGCTTTCGCGGCCGATGGGGTGAAAGGCCGTCCAGAAATACTGCTCGAGCATCTTCTCGTGATCGCCGAAGCGGAACCGCTCCTGCTGCTCGTGCCAATTCTTGAAGCTATTGGGCCAGAACGGCGCGGGCTCCCAGCCGTGGGCGTAATCGACGAGGATCGC
>Ga0065707_10083196_pt1 | contig 10061 bp, 9 predicted proteins | sample SwiRhicommuniRL3_FD_59094 | JGI IMG/M metagenome (GOLD analysis project Ga0065707, IMG submission 59094) | Switchgrass rhizosphere bacterial communities from Rose Lake, Michigan, USA - RL3 v2 (version 2) | ecosystem: Host-associated > Plants > Roots > Rhizosphere > Soil | place: East Lansing, MI... | reverse complement strand
CGGCATCCCACCCTGCCGGTGCTTGCCGCCGATACCGTGGTCGCGGCTGGCCAACGCATCCTGCCAAAGGCGGAGACCGAGCATCAGGCGCGCGATTGCCTGCGGCTGCTCTCCGGGCGACGGCATCGCGTGCTGAGCGCGGTGAGCCTGATCGAGCCGGGAGGCAAGATACGGCGGCGGCTCTCGATCAGCACTCTCGCCTTCGCCCTGCTCAGCGACGCCGACATCGACAAATATCTTGAAGGGGGCGAATGGCACGGCAAGGCGGGGGGCTATGCCATCCAGGGCCGCGCCGAAGCCTGGGTGCGATATCTGAGCGGAAGCCATTCGGGCGTCGTGGGGCTGCCCTTGTTCGAGACCCGCGCATTGCTCCGATCGATCGGCTTCGATCTTGGCTGAGTGGCTTTTCGAAGCCGGCATCGGCGAGGATCGTGCCGCGCTGATCGAAGGGGACCAGATTGTCGAAATGCTGATCGATCGGCACGACGGCCGGCCTCGCGCCGGGGCGGTGATGCAAGCGAAGCTGCTCGGCCGTCTGCCCAATTCGGATCGGGCTATCCTGTCGCTGATCGGTTGCGGTGGCCTGGAGGCGGTGGGCCGCATTCCGCGCGAGATCACCGAGGGCGGGCACCTGCTCGTCACGATCGTGCGTGAGGCGATCCCCGAACGCGGCAACCCCAAGCCGCCGGTGGTGAAACAGGCGGACACCGATAGGGCGTCCGAAGGCCCATCATTGCTAGATCGCCTACGGGAGCGCCGTGAAGACGTCACCCTGCTTACGTCGCACGAAGCCGATCGCCTGGAATCATCGGGCTGGTCGGAGCATGTCGGCGAGGCGGAAAGCGGCCTGATCGCATTCGATGGCGGCATGCTGCGGATGTCGCTCACGCCCGCGATGACACTGCTCGATGTCGACGGCACCCTGCCCGAAGACACGCTTTCAGCGGCTGGGGCGGCAGCAGCCGCGCGGACGATCCGGCGGTTCGACATCGGCGGCTCGATCGGCATCGATCTGCCGGTCTCCCATGCTGGCGGCAAGGCAGCGAGACAGGCGGCCGGCGAAAGAATCGATGCGCTGCTGCCCCAGCCGTTCGAGCGGACGGCGGTCAATGGTTTCGGTTTCCTGCAGATCGTGCGCCGCAGGACACGCGCCTCGCTGCCTGAACTGCTCCAGTCCGATCCGGTTACGGCAGCGGCGCTGGCGCTGCTGCGCCGCGCGGAGCGCGCGCCGGGAAAGGGTGCGGTCACGTTGAGCGGTGCACCGGCGGTTATGCACCGGATCAATCAGGAACAGCAATGGCAGGATGATCTCGCACGCCGCCGTGGCGCGACCGTCCACTTGTCCGGGCGGCCCGGCGCCGCCATATCCGACACGCATGTCCAGACCGAATATCCGTAACGGCAAGGCCAAAGGCTGCCCGATCTGCGGCAAGGCCGCCGGGGCGCCTTTCAGCCCCTTCTGCGGCCAGGGCTGCCGCGACCGCGACCTCCTGAAATGGCTTGGCGAGGGTTATCGTGTCGCCGGCCCCGCCACCGATGCCGACGGCGCGGAATTCGATGCGGACAGGCTGGACAGCGAGGCGTAGGCCCCTCTATAGGCCCCCAGCCAACCGCGTGCCCAGGTAGCTCAGTTGGTAGAGCATGCGACTGAAAATCGCAGTGTCGGTGGTTCGATCCCGCCCCTGGGCACCATTACCCTGTTTCAGGGGCTTCCTAAGCGTTTCCGAGCTCGTCGCTGAGATGGTGCCGGATTTTTGGACAGGGTTCTAAGCTAATCCCGACCTGAGGAATGGGACGGAAATGAGCCGGCCGACAAGGTGTTGGCGATCTCGGAACGATGGATGCGGACGGCTATATCACGGTGGTCGACCGGTTAAAGGACATGATCATCAGCGGCGGAGAGAACGTCTATTCGACCGAGGTTGAGACGGCCCTGTCGACCCACCCGGCGATCGCGCAATGCGCGGTGATCGCGCTGCCCGACGACAAATGGGGGCGAACCCGCCCGCCGATGCTGATTTGCCGAGCAGAGCTACGCGACGTCGAAGAGATGCTCGCCGAGTGCGGGATCAGCAATCAGGGCTCATTAAGGATATCAGCTTTCCCGACTGGGCGATCACGCATCCACATCGCGATACCCACATTCCGGCTCAGCGGCGCGGACATTACCGATTTACGGCACCGAACTCCGCGAAGATCTCCTGTGAACTCTTGCCACGGAATTCGGCGACCGTGGTCTTCAAGCCTTCGCTGCCGAGACGCTTGCGGATCCGGACGACTTCAGGTTCGAGGTGAAGGATCGCGTCGCTTTCGGCTATGGCGGAGAGCGATGCCGAAAAGCCAGCTGCTTCCATCGCCCGGTTGATCGAGCGCTTCTTGACCGTGAGCACGCCTGCGGGAATCTTGGCCATTCGTTCTGCAAGGCTTTCGGCGCATGCGACAAGATTTTCCGCCGGCATTGCCGCGTTGGCCCAACCCCAGTCTACCGCTGTCGCTCCATCGACCCAGTTGCCCGGCAGAAAGGCCAGCTCCTTCGCGCGGCGAGCACTGGTCTGGCTGACCCAGGTGGGCGCAATGAAGCCGCCGCCGATCGGCAAGGTCGGCTCGGAAATCATGGCATCTTCCGCAACGAGGAGGATATCCGCGAATGTTGCCATTTGCGCGGCTACCCCAATGCAATAGCCATGGACGGCAATGATGACGGGCTTGGGATGCCGCCAGATTGCCATCCAGCGATCGACATAGGACGACAGGCGCAACACGTCGTCCACGGGAGTCGCCTCGGCGTTGTATTCTCCAAGGTCCATGCCGGATCCGAAACCCTTTCCGTCCGAGCGGATGCCCACGACCGGCGCACCCCGGGTCTCAAGACCGACAAGCACGGTGGAGAATTGCTCGAGCATCCCCGATGAGAATGCATTTGCCGCGCTAGGGCGATCGAGAACGATCCAATCGATGTACGCGCCCATTTCCAGACGGACGCCTGCGTTCATCTTCTCATCCATAACGTATCCTTTGCCTCGTGCAGCATGAGACTTCGACAAACCGGCAAGGCGCACCCGATGCCTATGAGCAATTCGCGATGAACGTCATTTCTCCGCCAGAAATCCATTGAGAAACAGGTCCGCAGCTTGCTGGGCGACCTTTTCCACTGAAAGCTTTCCGGAACGGAACCAGCTCGGGGTGGCGCCCAGCATCGCGATCAGGAACTTGCGCGCGACAGTCGGATCAAGTCGGGAATTATCGGGGAGCGCGGCGATAATCAGGTCCCGCCAGTAATTTTCGAACGACTGGTAGACCGCAAGCACGCGACCCTTCATGTTTTCGGGCAATTCGTCGAAGACTCTGGCCACGGCTGAGGAGAAATCCTCCTCGGAAATCAGGAACTCGACATGGGCAATGATAGCCGCGCGGAGCCTCTCTTCCGGAGCACGATCTGGTCCAAGCACCTCCACCTTCGCCATCACGTGGCGGGTGTTGATGTAGATGCCGTCCAGCATCACTTGCTCAACAAGCTCATCCTTCGATTTGAAGTGATGGTAGATGCTGGGCGCGAGCATTCCCGCGCCCTCTGCAATATCGCTCAGCTTGGTGGCGTTCAGACCCTTAGTCCGAAGGATCCGAGCCGCCGAGTCAAGAATGCGTTGCTTGCCGGTGATCTTCTTCGCCATGACATTCCCTTAGCGGTTAGTGAAGGGAATGGAAGTCAAGCGGGCTTGCCTACCCGGCATAGGGGACCGACGGCAACCCCGGTACCGCCACGTCGAGGATCTCGAATAGACCACCGGCGAGGGGCTCCTCAGCAAATCGCTCTTTGCCGTAGCCTTGCGATCCCGTGATAAGGAAGAGCCTGGAAAAGTCGGTGCCGCCGAAGGCTGGGCGTAGTCCCCTGCGAACGGGCAGCAGGCGCTCTTCGGCCAGGGTGCCGTCGGGGGCGAAGCGCCGCAGCTTCCAGCTTTCATAAAAGGCGATCCAGATATGACCCTCGACGTCGACGGCCATGCCGTCGGGATAGCCGTCCTCCGGCTTGAATGTCAGGAAATCGCGCCGATTGCTCAGGTTGCCCTTCTCATCGACATCATATGCCCAGCTGACCAAGGGCATCGAGTCGTTGACATAGGCGGTTTTGCCGTCAGGGCTGAATGCCGGACCGTTCTCGGTGACGATGTTGCGCTCCTGGGTGGAAAAGGAACCATCCGGATCGATCCGATAGAGTTCGCCGGAGTTGCGCACATCGAGCTGGCCCAGCGTCGCTTCCTTGTCGTCCGCCGTCGTGGTCTCATCCCATTGCGCGGAATCACAGGATCCCGTCCAGTAGCACCCCTTGCGGTCGACGACGCCGTCATTGAGCCGGGCCTTGGCAGGATCGGGGATTGGGTTGAACAGCGGCTGGTAGAGACCGCGGTGCAGATCGACACTGGCAATGCCGTCGGCGCAGGAGGCGATGAAGCCACCCGACGCCTTGGGTGCGATTGCGCTTATCCACTTGGGGGCGGCCCAGCTGCCCGTCCGCCCGCTTGCGAGCTCGTACCAGCGGACACCCGGGTCTTCGATGTCGACCCAGTAGATGCAGCCATCGCGCGCATCCCACACCGTGCTCTCACCAAGGATGGCCTTCGCATCCCAGAGGCAGCGCCAGCCTGGCCCTTCGCTCATTGTCCGTCCTCTCCCAATTCCCCGACAGCACCGGTTCGTCCTGTCATGTCGGTTTGTAACGGTCAGCCGGCAACACGCGCATCGGCTAGCGCTGGCGAAGTGCTGACCGTCACTTCAAGGTCTTTCAGTGCCGGCAGGACCTTCCTAGCGATAAGTTCGTAGTTGTCGCGGCCGACGTCGAACGGCATGTCGCCAAACTGGGTATAGATGATGAACTGCCCGACGTCGAAGCGGTCCTTCATCATCGTCAGCCTTTCGACCACCTCTTCCGGGCGTCCCCATATCTGAAGGTCAGCAAGGAAATCGTTGAACTTTTCGATGCCGTGCTTTTCAACGCTCTTAGCGAGTGCGGCATAGTATTCATAACCTTCTATGCTAGCGAATTCCTTGTTGCCGAACTTGTAGAACTCAGAAGTGGACCGCGCATATTCGACGAGGTACCGGTCGCGCATTTCCCGCGCCCTGGCCTTGTCCTCGCTGCAGGCGACGAAAGCGACAACGACGGGCTTGGGCGCCATGGTGTTGTTCACCGCCGCGAACCGAGCACGATAGTCCCGCAGGTCCTCGTCGACCCGCTCCCATGGTTTTTGTGCGATGATCATCAGCCCGACGTCGAGCGAGGCCATTAGCCTGACCGATTCGGGCGATACCGCGGAGGCGTAGACTCGTCCACGGTAGCTCGCATAGGGTTCCGGGCGCAGTTCCACGCGCGGCTGGCGGAGATACGCGCCCTCATATTCCATCACTCCGGTCTCGAGCCCTTGTAGCAGCGCTTCGGCATATTCCTTGAACCTGCGGCGAGCCTCGCCCATCGGCACGTTGAACCCGTCGAATTCTTCCTTGCCGAGTCCGCGTCCAATGCCGAGGATTCCCCGCCCCTCGGAAAACTGGTCGAGCAGGATGAAGCTTTCCGCGACCCGCACGGGGTTATGCCAAGGCAGGACCGTGACCGTGGTGCCGAGTTTGATGCGCTTCGTCTTACCGGCAACCCAGGACAGGAACTGGGGCACATTGGGCGTCATCATATAGCCGGTAAAGTGGTGTTCCGGCGTCCAGATCGAATCAAATCCCTGATCTTCAGCGCGCGCCGCAAGGGAGAGTTCGTGCCGATAGACGTCCGCATCGCACACGCGACCGTGAAGGTTTTGAAATGTCAGTCCCAAACCCACGTCCATGCTTATCCGCTCCAATCCAAGACAGTTTAGACTAATACGAATTAGGTTTATGACGCAAGAGCCGATGTGCGCAGCAGCTTGACAGCCGCCCCAAAGCGCTATCTCCCGGGAGAGGAACCGGGTTAAATTATGAACATAAACAAAGTGATATCTGTAAATTATGCGGTGCAACGCGATGCCCATGCCCGAATTTGGAAATTCGTGCACAATGAAAATATTGACCAGTTTAGGAGTCGTGATTTAATATAATGGGTATTAGGCAAAGGTAAAATCATGCTGACCAAGAGAGACGCTGACCTGCGGCGGGACGCGATTGCGAGGCGGCATGGCCAGTGGCGTCGGCAGACTCTTCCCGAATATCTCGACTGGAACCTCGCTGATTACGGCAGGCGTCCGCTTGTGATAACGGATGCGGCTGCCCTGACCTATGGGGATGTCGCCGAACAGTCGCGTCTGCTTGCGGGGGGCCTGAGGGCGCGGGGTGTGCGGCCAGGCGACCGGGTCGGCCTGGTGATGGCAAATGATCCGATGACTGTGCCGGTGCTGTTCTCCATCTGGCGTGCCGGGGCAATCGCGGTTCCGATCAACACGCTTTACCGCTCTGAAGAGTTGATTTTCGCCTTGAAGGAAGCGGGCTGCGGGCTGCTCATCACGATGCGCAACTTTGGCAGCAAGGACTTCGTGGACATGCTGGATAGCGCCGCACCCGGCTGGCGCGATGGCTCCTGTACCACGCTTACTGAGCTGCGCGGTGGTATCGTCTTCGACCGGGAGAGTCCCGGCAGCTTCGTGGCCGAGCTGGCCTCGGCCGACCAGGCAGCGATCGCGTCTACCGGATCGGTCGCCGACATCGATTGCGACGATACGGCGGTCATCATGTTCACGTCTGGAACCACCGGCAACCCGAAGGGCGTTGCCATCAGTCACGACAATTTCCTGCGTGCCGCCTATGCCGGCGCCTATCACCAGGCTTTCGAAGAGGGCAGGCGCGCGGTCTTTTCTCTGCCTCTGTACCACGGTTTCGGGCTGGTGGTCGGGTTGCTGTCGGGAATGGTCGTGGGCGGCGCGATCATTCCGCTGCTCAAGTTCGACCCGGATGCAATTCTGACGGCGATCGGCCGGCACCGGGCGACATACCTCATGGGAGTGCCGACAATGACCATCGCGCTGATGGAGCAGGCGTCCCGCGGATCATATGACTTCTCATCGCTCACGGCCATACATAGCGCCGCCGCGCCGACCCCGGCCTGGGTCTGGCGGAAGATCCAGGACACTTTCGGCTGCGATAACATCATCACCAGCTACGGGCAGACCGAGGTCACGGCGACGGTCGTATGCACCCGGCCGGGCGACAGCATCGACATCGTCGCGGAAACCCAGGGCACCATCGTCGAGGGGGGGATTGCCGGCATGGCTGACCAGGGCGGACGAATTGCCGAATTCAAGACGACAGACCCCGAGACCGGAGAGGACCTTCCCTGGGGCAGTCCTGGAGAACTTTGCTGTCGCAGCCCGATGAACAGCAAGGGCTACTACAACAACCCGGAAGCGACCGCGGAACTGTTCCTTCCCGGCGGCTGGATCAGGATGGGGGACCTGGGCCAGTTCCGTCCCGATGGCAATCTCTTCCTCACCGGCCGATCAAAGGAACTTTACAAGAGCAAGGGAGAGCTGGTCTCACCGAAGGAGCTCGAGCAGATACTGACGAAACACCCAGATATATCGCAGGCATTTTTCATAGGGATGCCCGACGACCATTATGGCGAATGCGGGTGCGCGTGGATAGTCCTCGCCGAGGACAGCACTATTACCGCCGACGAGATCCGGGACTATCTGGGGCAGCGCGTCGCCCCCTACAAATTACCACGCGACATCTGGTTCACCACCGATGCAGAGCTTCCCAAGACCGGCACAGGCAAGGTTCAGAAGGCGAAGCTGAAAGAGATTGCACTCGACATGCTCGCGCGGACCAGAAGCGATACCGAGCAAGGCGCGTAAGGAGGACCGAATGGCTACCCGTTCCGTATCGCCGATTGAAGAAATCATCCAAGAAGCCATCGAAGGGCGGCCGTATATCCTGGTCGACGCGGACGATCGTGAAAATGAGGGGGATGTAATCATCCCGGCCCAGTTCGCGACTCCCGCGCAGATCAACTTCATGGCGATGCATGCGCGGGGCCTCATCTGCCTCGCCATCACCAGGGAACGCGCCGACCAGCTCGAGCTGGCCCCGATGACCCGGCAGAACCGGTCGGGCCATGGAACGGCGTTCACGGTCTCGATCGAAGCACGCGAGGGCGTTACCACCGGCATTTCCGCCGGCGACCGGGCCCACACGATCGCCGTTGCCATCGATCCGACCAAGGGTGCGCCGGACCTCGTCTCCCCCGGACATGTTTTCCCGCTCACAGCCCGCGACGGCGGAGTGCTGGTCCGCGCCGGGCACACGGAGGCTGCGGTCGACGTGTCACGGCTTGCGGGGCTGACGCCGGCTGGCGTCATCTGCGAGGTGATGAACGAAGACGGCACCATGGCGCGCCTTCCGCAACTGATCGAATTCGCCGAAAAGCACGGTCTCAAGGTCGGGACGATCGCGGACCTAATTGCCTTTCGCCGAAAGTCGGAAAAGCTGGTCAAGCGCGCGGCGACCGCGCCGTTCGAGAGCTATTATTGCGCGGCGCCGCTCACACTCCACGTCTATCGCAACCTGGTGGATGGAGGAGAGCATATCGCAATCGTGAAAGGTACCGTCAGGCCGGACGAAGAAACCCTCGTCCGGGTACACCAGGTCGATCTGACCGCGGACCTGCTCGGCTGGACCAATGCCCACCGCGACTATGTGCCGCTGGCGCTCAGGGCGATATCCGACTTCCACGGCCCCGCGGTTGCCGTCTTCGTGCGGGATCCCGATCCAGTGTCGATATCGCGGCGCATTACCGGCGGGCGGAAAACCTACCACGACACGCACGCCACCCGCGACTATGGCATTGGCGCCCAGATACTGCTCGACCTCGGCGTGAGCAAGATGACCCTGCTGACCTCGAGCAGGTCGAAGCTCGCGGCGCTGGAAGGGTTCGGCCTGCAAGTTACTGGGCGGCTCGCCTTCCGCGAGGTCGTGTCGGCACGTTCGCTGCGGATTGCAAAGCTCGACATTTAGGGCGCACACCGCCCGACTGGTACAGTTCAGATCGGAATGACGCTGCTGTATCCGCCCTTGTGAAAGATCATCGGACTGCCTTCGTGATGAAGGTCAAGCCCTTTGACCCGACCCAGGACGATGAAATGATCGCCGGCCTCATGTATGGCATCGAGTACACAATCGATCCACGCCAGCGCGCCATCGATGATTGGCGAGCCCGTCATGGACAGGCTGAAGCTGACCCCCGCGAACTTGTCGTCACCTTTCGCCGCAAGGCTCTTGCACACGTGCTGCTGGCCGTCTCTGAGCACGTTGACGCAGAAACGACCCACCGCCTCTATCTGCGGCCATGACGACGAGGACTTGTCGGGAAAGAAACCGACCAGGGGCGGATCAAGCGACACCGAGGTGAACGATCCGACGATCAGTCCAACCGGCTTTCCCCCGCCCGCCATGGCAGTGATGGCGCAAACCCCGGTCGGATAATGACCGAGGATGCGCCGGAACTCCCGGCCGTCTCCGGTCACTTAACATCCCATTCGAGTTGCACGTTCTTCACGGTGCCGATGATCCCGGCGAGGAAGATCGGCTTGGAGCCGGGCACGACCCGGAATTCGGGAATGCGCTTGAGCCATTCCTCCAGCGTCACGATTACTTCGAGCCGCGCCAGGTGCATGCCAGCGCAGCGGTGCGGCCCCTGCCCGAACGTGGAATGATGCGGGCTGCCGCGGGAGAAATCCAGGTCCCAAGGATTGTGGTTTACCCTCTCATCAAGACCGTGCAGAACAGTGGGGAGCAGGATCAGCTCGCCCCGCTTTAGCTGCACGCCGTGAAATTCCATGTCGTAGGCAACCGTCCGCGCATCGGACACGACCGGAAAGCGGCGGAAGATTTCCTCCGCGCCGCGCTTCAGCTTGAGGGGGTCCTCACGCAGCTCCGCAACTTTTTCCGGATGCTGCGCCAGGTACAGCATCATGAAGCCCAGTAGGTTGACGACGGTGTCGAGACCGCCGAGCAAGAGGAGCGACACGAGCCCGAGCAGCTTGTCCGGCGCCATCTCGCCGCCGTCGATCTCGCCATTGACGACGAGG